>Ga0307974_1001002_pt1 | contig 18770 bp, 16 predicted proteins | sample OrgLakmetagen784_FD_201812 | JGI IMG/M metagenome (GOLD analysis project Ga0307974, IMG submission 201812) | Saline water microbial communities from Organic Lake, Antarctica - #784 | ecosystem: Environmental > Aquatic > Non-marine Saline and Alkaline > Saline | place: Antarctica: Organic Lake... | reverse complement strand
CCCCACCCTCGAAGGTGTTGCGGGAGGTCCGGTTTCCTGGATGCAATCAGAGGCAGATACTGCATGAGCCGGGTGCATTAGTCAGCGCTCTGCTGGGCAGTCCTTATATGTGTGCTGCATTTGAGTCAAGGAAGAGAGTTTATTAAAAACAGATCAGCGATACATAAATTCGTCTAATTTCCCGACCCGTGTACGTCTAATTTTCTGTTGTTTTTATCCGTTGTACGTCTAATTTTATGTTATTTTTATGAGATACTCATTCACGGAAATGAACTACTGATATGCGACGTTCACAAGAGCGATGCCTCAAACTCGCCTGGAAGCACAGGTGCATACTCGTTTTCTTTATCGACAAATTACCACCAAAAAAACGGTGGCAGATAGGTAGCTAGAAAGAACGGCTAGCAAGTCACCATGAAACCGTTCAGAAGTTCCAGCTTTTCTAGAGACTGCACTTGCCTCAAAGCACAAGTGTGTAACCAGCACGTACTCATATGATTAGCACACCCATTGGAAAAAGGCAAACAGTCGCAGGAAAGTCAAATAAGTCCTTTGTTTTCAAAGATGGAGTAATAAGGGGAAGCCCCCCAACCCTACGAAACATTGTACTTACCTCCAAGCTTTGCAATAACTCTTTTAATGTTGATGTGATTGAAATAAGTGCCGCTAGGAATTTGCTGGAAAGTGGCTATCAAGTTGCTAAAAGACACTTAGGGGTTTCTTTCTCTTGCAGAGCTAGAATTCAATCATAAAGACCATGGAGGGCTTGGACATCCGCTTGAGCTACTTTGAAGACGGCCACATGGAGTCAAGGGATTGCAAAGAAAATGCACTGGACCGATGGGAACTGCACGGGAGTCATTTTCTGACTGTTAACATGGCAGGAAAAACCATTGAGCTGATTCAACAGGTGCAGCACCCGCGTGACCCAATAATAAGCAAAAAATATTCCCAAACAAACACGGAGGCACGCGCGTACACACACGCACACTTACGCACTTAAACACACACGTGCACACATGAGTATGCACGCGCATACGCACATGCACACACGCACGCACGTGCACTTACGCACACGTATTCACACAAACATTCATGCACACAACCCAGTGGTGCATCCACACACTTACACATGCATCAAACAAACACATATACACACACGCAATCGCATACACTCGTGCTTACAGAGGCACGCGCAGACGAACTTACACATTACACAATATTTATACACATATACACACACACGCACGCACACACACACACACACACGCACACACACGCATATGCACACATTTATCTGCAGCCCCAGTCCATAAAGGCGTCGTCAGTCGGAGTGGGAGCTGTCTTGTGGGAGGGAGAGCTGTTGATGGCTCAGTATTTATCAAAAATGCCTCATCACCGCTTCATAGGTCAGTGAATGTGCTTGCCTGCATACTTTCTTGTTTTCCCTTCTTACTTCCGCGGCTAACTCTCTGGCGGTTTGAAAAGAGAATAAAGCAGCGAGCAATAAAACTTGAACAAAGGCATCCCTCTGTAGCCTACCTATCCTTTTCCTTTTCCTTTCCATTTTTAATCTTTCTGTTGAGTAGCCCTGCCCTGAAAACCTAAAAAAAATAAGGTCAGGCCAGACATGCGTCTCTGCACACATGTCTGTGCACATTCTCCCAGGGGTAGCAGGCCTATGCCCTTAAATCATTGCCTGTGCACACGTGTCTGCACACACGCGTCTGTACAAACATGTCTGTGCATACCCTCAGAGGTAGTAGATTTAAGCTTTAAATCATTGTCTGTGCAAATACGTCTGTGCAAACGTGTCTGTGCATACCCTCAGGGGTGGCAGGTTTAAGCCCTTAAATCATTGTCTGTGCACACGTGTCTGCACACACGCGTCTGTACACACGTGTCTGTGCACACGTGTCTGTGCATACCCTCAGAGGTAGTAGATTTAAGCTTTTAATCATTGTCTGTGCAAACACGTCTGTGCACACGTGTCTGTGCAAACACGTCTGTGCACACATGTCTGTGCATACCCGCAGGGGTGGCAGGTTTAAGCCCTTAAATCATTGTCTGTGCACACGTGTCTGCACACACGCGTCTGTACACACGTGTCTGTGCACACGTGTCTGTGCATACCCTCAGGGGTAGCAGGTTTAAGCTCTTAATCATTGTCTGCGCACACGTGTCTGTGCACACCCTCCCAGGAATAGCATGTTTTAGCCCTTAAACCGTTGCTTGTGCGAACACGTCTGTGCACATGTGTCTGTGCACACCTTCAAGGGTGGCAGGGTTAAGCGCTTATATTGCTTGAGTTATTATCACCGCTTGCGTAAAATTGTATGCCTTACCTGAAAGCCTTCCTCTGTGAATCTGTAAGGTTGGCCAGACCATGTGTGTGTGTGTGTATGTGTGTGTGTGTGTGTACTCCTGTTCGTATGGCACAGGCAGCACGGACCTCTACTCTTTTAGATTTGGTTCAGGCAGCAGATGCATTCTTAGTCTTGTCCTTTTAACATAGGCAGTACAAACTTGAACTGGTAATATTATCTGTATGACGTATGACACAGGCAGCACAAACTTTTAACTTTTAATATTGTCCGTGTGGCACAGGCAGCAGGGTGATTGAACTTTTGACATTGTCTGTATGACACAGGCAGCACAAACCTGATCTTTTGATGTTGTCTGTGTGACACAGGCAGCACAAACCTGAACCTTTGATATTGTCTGTATGACACAGGCAGCACAAACCTGAACTTTTGAGTCCGTGTGGCACAGGCAGTACAAACTTTAACTTTTTATATTGTCTATGTGGCACGGGCAGTACAAACCTGAACTTTTGACATTGTCTGTATGACACAGGCAGCACAAACTTGAACTTTTAGTATTGTCTGTATGACACAGGCAGTACAAACCTGAATATTTAGTACTGTCCGTATGACACAGGCAGCACGAACTTGTCTGTGTGGCACAGGCAGCAGGGTGATTGAACTTTTGATATTGTCTGTGTGGCACAGGCAGCAGGGTCGTTGAGCTGGGCGCAGGGCCTGGCCTTCTTGGCCTGTTGATGGCAAAGCTGGGCGCAGAGGTGGGTACTTGTTTAGGTGTGAGTTACTGGGTATTTGTAGGGTTGGCCAGAACCATACATTTTTAGGTATATATGGTGTACGTAGGGTAGTTTTAGCAGGGAAATCGCCATACATACGGTCATATACGGTGCAGATATACGGTTCTGGCCAACCCTAAGTATTTGTGTGGAAACACTGCTTGGCCTGTTGGTGGCAAAGCTGGGCGCAGAGGTGGGTACGTGTGTGGTGTGAATTCCTGTGTGTTTGTGTGGAAACATTGCTTGGCCTGTTGGTGGCAAAGCTGGGCGCAGAGGTGTTATATTTATAGGTGATTATATTTATTATCCTGGGTACTTGTGTGGTGTGAGCATGTTTTGCTGTCACTCTGTACACAGCGCGACTTACCTGGATCTGAACACACGCTTTGGTCTGGCAACTTTAACGTCAGCTTCAGTTTGAGCTAGACGGGTTCCAATTTGAAAGAGTGGGGTGTGAGTGTTTGGCCCTTGAATGCAAAGAAGGAGCATGTTGTTAGCGCTCGCTCATTAAACCTCCTCGGGACACTGCTTGTATTTTTCACATGTCCCTCTTCTCACGCTCCTTTTTTGTGTTGTGCTATGTGTGTGTGTGTGTGTGTCCAGTTCTCTCGCATGTATAGAGCCGACCAGATCATATGTATACGTTCATCAACACTACCCCGGCAAAGCTAGACGCAGTGGTATTGCACTCAATTCTTGCACTTGGATGCGTGTCGGGTGTAGAAAAGAAAGAGAGAAAAAAATTACGCAGGCAGTGAAAACCACTCCCCACATTAAGCAAGGAAAAGGAGCTGCTTTGGTACGGGGTACCATAATACTCCTCCACCAAGAAAAAAGAATAAGAAAAATATCAATAGGGATCGGGAGGGTTGCAGGCTTGACCTGAAACCGTCTCCTGATGAAAGTTGATAATAGCGTTGGATAGAGTACGTTTGTTGTGGACAAGTTTGGCAGCGTAGTTAATTTAGATGTACATGGGAACCTTCAGCCAGACTGCTCGGCTGATAGTGGTACTAGAAAGTGCACGACTGGTATGCACAAGTTTGGCTGCGTGATTGAAAGAATGAACTTGTGTAAACATGTCGCGTGTAGATGCAGTGCACGCTCATCTGCACCTTCTGCATGCAACGCTGTGCACAGATACACCTGCACTCATTGCTGCAATGGGAAATATCTTGCGTGTAGATGCAGTGCACGGTCATCTGCACCTTCTGCATGCAAAGCTGTGCACAGATGCACCTGCACTCATTGCTGCAATGGAAATTATCTTGCGTGTAGATGCAGTGCACGGTCATCTGCACCTTCTGCATGCAAAGCTGTGCACAGTTGCACCTGCACTCATTGCTGCAATGGGGAATATTTTGCGTGTAGATGCAGTGCATGGTCATCTGCACCTTTGCATGCAACGCTGTGCACAGATGCACCTGCACTCATTGCTGCAATGGGAATTATCTTGCGTGTAGATGCAGTGCACGCTCATCTGCACCTTCTGCATGCAACGCTGTGCACAGATACACCTGCACTCATTGCTGCAATGGGAAATGTCTTGCGTTTAAATTGAGCTTGCAATGTACATTCTATTTCATCTTGCAAAGCCACAAGGCTCCCCATAATTAATCAATGCAGTCAGTGCATACACGGCATGGACATGGCACGGACACCTCTCAATGTGCGTCCATATACAGTTTGCAAGTCTACATTTTGTTTTGCACACACGCACACACACGCACACACACACACACACACACACACACACAAACACACATAAACACACACACAGGGCTCTCCATAACTGTGCAATGTAGTCGGTGCATACGCGGCATTGTATTGGCAGGGAGACCTTAAACGTTCATACGCTCATGCATATGGTTGGCCGGAATCAAATATATACGGCGAATGCACGGCATTTTTGGGGGGAAATCACCGACTATACGGTTGTATACGGTGTACATATACAGTTCTGGCCAACCCTACTCATACACGTTACTCATTTCACGCACGTTGCTCATTTCACACACATTGCTCATTTCACACACGTTGCTGATTGCACAATTCTTATTTCTGTGTTCAGTGCAGGTACGGTGTGTTTGCACCATTCAGGTCAGCTATTTCACATACGTTGCTCATTTCACGCACGTTGCTGATTGCACATTTCTTATTTCTGTGTTCAGTGCAGGTACTCTCTTATTTCTGTGTTCATCTCTTATTTCTGTGTTCATCTCTTATTTCTGTGTTCAGTGCAGGTACGGTGTGTTTGCACCATTCACGTCAGCTTGCACACACGGCCTTGCCCACCTCACAGTTCTTGAACAACGGGCATGTACGATGTGTATGTACAGTTCTGGCTGACCTTTAGACAAGGCAAAACACACTGCTTTCTTCACTCTTCTGAAAATGTAGGGACATGTACAATGTGTATGTACTGCTCTGGCCAACTTGCACATGATTGTTGCTGAAAATGCGCGGCCAATATGGACGTGCATGTACATCTGCAGGAAATTTGCACAAGGCAAAATCGAACATGTTGCCCGATTTATCACATACAGATCCAGTGCGTGCATTTGTGTACGTATGTGTGTGTATGTGGATGTGGATGTGGATGTGTGTGTGTGTGTGCAGTCCTGACCCCTCTATACACACGGCAAAATCGACCACCACCCTACGCCATCCGCGTCACAGGTGGTCATCTCAGACAAGGCGTCAGTCTTGCCGTTGATTCAGAGGAACGTTGAGAAGAACAACTTAAGCAGGTGCGCATGCTGTACGAAAAAGAGAAAAAGAATAACTATGCAGGCAGCACGAGAATGCAATACAGGCAGTGAAAGGCACCCCCACGTCAATCAAGGAAATGCACCTGCAATTATAACCAAGGAAAAGAGCCTGTGCTGTTACCATCCATTACAGGGCATTTCATTGTTCGGCTGTTGTGGCTCAAAGGCTTTATAAAGGGGGCTAATGGCAGCCAAGCAGGGTAGGCTGGTGAGCTTATTGCCTGAAACAGCTCACACATAAACAGGGTTGGCCGGAACCATATATATACGGTGTATGTACGGTATTCTTTGCAAGAAAATCACCGAATATACGTCGTATACGGGGTATATAAACGGTTTTGGCCAACCCTACACATAAACCATAGACAGCAAAAGATAATGTCTGACCCCAAGCAACCGCACTCTTCAGCCGACTGGTTGTTGGCCATCTTTCATATTTGCATCCATGTTCATGGTTTTGTACCTTTAAAAGCCTTTAACAGCACGGCTGCTGAACACAGCTCTTAAAACAGCACAGTCGCCAAACGCAGCTTTTAAAACAGCGATTTGCTGTGCTGTGCCGCAGAGATGTGAGTGTGGCAGAGTTGGAGTGGGGGAAAGAAGGGTATGAGCAGCGTGCCATATCTCTGGCTACCACCTCCCCCGTCGACTGGGTGCTGGCCGCCGACTGCTTGTACATTGACAACGTGAGTGGCACCTGGTTTGGGTTACAAAGGCCTGCGTAGAACAAGGCACTGATGCTTGTACGTTAGCGCTGTGTAGTTGCACCTAGTTCGGGTTTCAAAGGCCTGTGTAAAAAGGCGTTGATGTGTCTTATGATTGAGACTTTTTTGAGTTCAAGAATTGCTAGAGGTGTAGTGTGATGACTAGGGTTGGCCCAAACCATACATACATACATACATATATACGGTATGTGTACGGTATTTTTGGCAGGGAAACTACCATACATACAATCATATAAGGTGTACATGTATGGTTCTGGCCAACCCCAGTTATGACACCTTAGATTGGGCCCTCTGGCTTAAAATCTCTAGATTTAGGTCGCCTTAATTTGGAAACACTCAGGCCTCCAGCCTAACATGCCTGCTTCACCTGTAAGAGATTACCCCCCCAAGTTTATCAGCCAAAAATATTGACAGCTGAGTCTATATACAACGGCTGTATTTTGAGTCCCTGTATTTAAGTCCCTGTATTTTGAGTCCCTGTATTTTGAGTCCCTGTATTTTGAGTCCCTGTATTTTGAGTCCCTTTATATTGAAACTGTATTTTGAGTCCCTGTCGAGGTTGTACTAGGGTAGCTGCCCTGAGAGCCTAATGGTCCATGAGCTGATCTTAATGATCCATGGGCTACCCTGAGAGCCTATTGGTCCATGGTCAGGCCAGGCTGAATGTCAGGTGGCATGAGTGTGTGCAAGGTTGACCTGTAGGCAACTTTGGTTTCCAAGCAAGCAGGGTAGACCACTCCCTTCATTATTTGAACCTTGTTTTCAAGCAGGCAGGGAAGACCACTCCCTTCATTATTTGAGCAAAGAGGGCTATGCAATTACTGATTAGTGTACAAGCAAAGCGCCGGACACATGACACGTGCCCTGTCAAATAATCATGAGGTTCTGTCATCATGCAAGGGGGGGTTCACACTCTGTTGTTGGCCAGGGAGATAGTGTCTTTGTGTGTGTATGTTTGTGTGTGTTCGTGTGTGTGTGCGTGTTCGTGTACGTGTTTGTGTGCGTGTGGGTGTGGGCGTGGGTGTGCGTAAGTGTGTGCATGTGTTTGCATGCGTGAGAGTTTGTATGTGTATGTGTGTGCGGTTGCGTGTGTGTGTGTGTGTGCGTGTGTATGTGCGCGCACTCCCTTTCTGTGCAATTGCTGGCCCCTAGTTGATTGATAGTCTGTACAAGTGCTACTCCTAGTTCATGGACTCCTGATGAACTAGTCCTGAACTAGTCCTGAACTAGTCCTGATGAACTAGTTGATTGACTCCTAGTTGACTGATCCCTGTACAAGTGCTACCCCTGGTTGATTGATCGTTGTTTCATTTACTACGCAGCTGGTCTTGCAATGTTTTTTGTTCGCTGCTGCCACTGTTTGCTGCTGTCACTGTTTTTTGTATGCTGCTGTCACTGAAAGCCTTTATACTCTATTGCGCACACTACAGGAAGGCCGGAACCATATATATAATACATATGGTGTGTATGCGGTATGTTATGGCAGAAAAATCACCAAATGTAGGGTCATATACGGTGTATATATACGGCTCTGGCCAACCCTACGTACATTACAGGAAGGCGTAAGCCCAAGCATGCCTATACTGTATTGCGTACACTACAGGAAGGCATAAGCCCAAGCATACCACATTTCGTCCGTGCGTGCTCTCTCCTGTGCTCAAGCAAGTGAGTAATTCATTGCGGTCGTTTGGTCCTGGCAGATGCTTGTTCTTACGGGTTTTAATCCAGAGGGGGTTGACTGAGGAAATGCCTGAATTTGTGCCCTTTTTGCGAACTCACAGATCAAAGATACAGAGGAAGGTGTATGCATGTGTGTGCGTAAGTGTTGTGTGTGTGTGTTGGTGATGGTCCACCTGCAAACCCACGGATCAAACAGGCAGAGCAAAGTGTATGCGTGTGTGTTTGTGTGTGTGCGTGTGCGTGTGTGTGTGTGTTTGTGTTTGTGTGTGTGTGTGTGTCAGTGATGGTCCACCTGCGAACCCACGGATCAAAGATACAGAGGAAGGTATATGCATGTGTGTGCGTGTGTGTGCGTGTTGGTGATGGTCCACCTGCAAACCCACGGATCAAACAGGCAGAGGAAGTGTATGCGTGTGTGTTTGTGTGTGTGTGTGTGTGTGTGCGTGTGTGTCAGTGATGGTCCACCTGCAACCCACGGATCAAAGATGCAGAGGAAGGTGTATGCATGTGTGTTTGTGTGTGTGTGCGTGTGGTGGAAAAGGTTCATTTGCAACGCCATGTAGGGTGGGACCTACAAGACACAGAGGGAAGACAAAGGCGAAGACAAATGTGTATGTTTGCTATTTGTGTGATTGACTGCTTATAGTTGGAGCCATAATAAATATTCGCTTGAGAGAGGCAAATTGTCAGCGGAATCCAGGTATAAGCATGTGGGAGAGGCAATGGCAATTGGAGTACGCAAGGTATCTGTTCAGTCGCTCACAACATAAGACAATTACAACATCACAACACCAAAGGGCCAACTAGACACACTACCTTGTCTATATTAGGCAATGCCTCATGTCACATGTTTGGACATATCCTTAAAACACAAAGGTCACTACCCAACGTCAATCAAACAGATGCAAACCACGTTCAAACGAAATAGACATGTTCTTTTAGTCCTTCAACTGCATGCATCAAAAAGCTAGCGCAAACCCAACGTCATTCAACCCTTGTTCAGACAAAACAGACAAAGCTTTGAGTCCTCCAACGCATGCATTAAACACCTAGCGCAGTCTCTTTCCTTCCACGTAATAAACAGCAGGCGAAGCCTATCCACACTTCCAAGTACGGCACACACCTTATGCCACGTGCACGGACATCCTTGCGTAGTTCCCAGTCTCTCTCCACGTCGTACAGCCGCACCCTTTGATCCTATTTGTTTTGTATACAAGTATGTAGGGTGAGCCAGAGCAATATATAAACGGTGTATACCTATGCAGGATATTTTGCCAGAGGGGGTTGACTGGGGAAATGTCCCAATATGTGCCCTTTTCGCACTCTGAATCCAGCCATTTACTGCCCACTCAGCCAACTGACGCCATTCTGGCTTTAAATGAAAGCTGATATTGTAAGCTGCACGAGGATGTGCTTATATCTATGTAAGTCACAGTGTGCGCAAATTGACGGGAGTCAAAGCTCACCTTGACTGCCCAAACCCTAATTTGGTGCCTTTCTATGGCAAAACAGCACATGTTGAGCCACATCACCATGCACTTCATCTTTTCACTTGATTTTTTGTAATCATATTTGTTTATTACAACAACTCCATACCACACGAAAGTATGCCAATTGGTGGAGTGGGTGATCTGCTGTGAAGATTTTGTGGTGGAAAGTGGGGTCCACGCCGCGGAAAATCAGACACGTGCGCCGTAAGTTGCTATGTTCAAGCTCAGGTGCTGTCAAAAGTTTAGAGCAAGGGCTGCCTCTGAGTGCTAAGCTTTAACATAGCAAACTTTGGCGCCCATGCTCAATCCACTTTTTAAAAAACCCTTTTTTTTGGCTCAGTCAGCCCCCTCTGGTTTTATTCAGTGCGGCAATGTCACAAACAGCGTTGTGCCTTTTTTCCCTTTCCAGGGGTTTGTTTGTAGGTGCTACAAGTCTGGTGCTACAACAACGATTTTTCCAATTTTTACATGTTTTACATACGCAGCCTAGCAGTCGCACATTTTGACTGATGGCTTACTCTGTAAACTTGATAATCGCTGTAAACTGTGCTCAAGGAGGTGATTAGGTAAGAGCACACACACACACACACCTTAAAATATGGACTGCCGTACCGTTCATTTGAGCTAAGTCGATTTCAAGTGAAGAAGTGTTTGTGTCTCTCCTGTATTTGTCTTCACAATATGGCAACTTTCACTGTCTGCACAATTTTCCCCTTTCTAGTTTGTTTGTTGGTCGAAGACAGAAGTCTGTGAGTAGCCTAACAAGCCCCTCTTGTCAGAAAACCAGGTGCAGCTAGTGGCAAGGAGCTTTACAGTTGTGTTAAACCGATGTTGATGAAAGCGTTGAAATATCTTCTGTGTGTGGCTCCTCTCTTGTTTTAATCCAGGACGAAGTGCTTGGTCAGCTTTGAGCTGAGGTCTGAAGAGGTGAAGCAGCAGTTTCTGTCAGCAGCGGCTGAACACAACTTCAAGGTGTGTGTGTGCGCACTTGCGTGTGTGTGTTCATGTGTAGGTGTGTGTCTATGTTGAGGCACCAGACTGTTCTCATGCTTTGGTCTATTCGTTAGAGCGATTATAGCTGCCTGGCACAGTCGCTAATTTTTAGTGTCGAGGTTTATCACCCTGCGTGTTTTATTAGCAAACCAAAAGACGCTTTTGTCCACGCATTGGAAGCAGGTATTTGTGCCTTTGCAAACACGTAAAATGTGTCTTATAAAAAAGCTGCATTGTCCCATTGTAGACAGGCTCGTTGGGTCTTTACGTTCCAATACATTCATTGTGTCTTTTGCAAACATGTATAATGTGTCTTTTCAGACTTGCACATGTGTCTTTGCTTACAGGCACATGCATCTTTGCAAACATGCACACTATGTCTTTACAGACTTGCACATGTGTCTTTGCACACATTTGCAATGTGTCTTTACAGACTTGCATATGTGTCTTTGCTTACAGGTACATGCATCTTTGCAAACATGCACACTACGTCTTTACAGACTTGCTCATGTGTCTTTGCACACATGTGCAATGTGTCTTTTCAAACGCAAACTTTGCGTCTTTGCTTGCAGGTACATTGTGTTCCACGGAGTGTGCTCCCTGTGGGTTGCAGAGTCGATTACATAGAGCTGTATGAGCTCACTTTGAACAGTTAGGAGAGTTAATTTCTAAATACCTAGTTAGCAGAGTCGACTACATAGAGCTGTTTGAGTTGGGTCAGTACAAGTAAGTTAAGGATATGGTATGTCAAATATGCCACACCCTTGGGTTGCAGAGTTGACTGCGTAGAGCTGTATGTGTTGACCCTAAAAACTAAAAAGTTAGGGTCGGTATACTTCGGCAAATGTTATGGTACAGTATGTGACATATGCCACGTACAGTAACAGAGTGGTTTTTAAATGGAGAAAGGCTGGAGATTTCCACTCGTATGTATCCATTTATATGGCATGTTTCAATGTTGCAGTCTTGAAACTCATCGGCAAGTATACCTCGCTCACTGTGGTGCTACTTAACAGCTACTCTTCTTTTGTTTGTGTGTAGCAATATCTATAAGGTTGTTAAGGTTTCAGCTGTGATTTACAGAAGGAGGTTGGGATATTTGCTTTGAGTAACATACAACATACAATTTAGAGTAACATTTAATGCATGCTGCTTGCATCCAGCCATTTTGGTAGAGGAGTGTCTCGGTACCCGGTACCAAAGTGGCTCCCTTTCCTAAATTAATGTGGGGAGTGATTTCCTCTGCCTGTGTAGTTTATCTTTTTCCTTTTAGCAGTAGTAATGCGGTTATTGTGGGTTCAGCTGTGATGTACAGGAAATTGGAATATCTACATTCAGAGACATACAGTATACATAGGGTTGGCCAGAATCATATATATACGGTGTATATACAGTATTTTTGGCCGGGGAATTACCAAATATTCGACCGTCACATACCTCCTGGCCAAACCTAAGTATATACAGTATTAAAGTACCGCCTTCAAGTTAGTGCATGCTGATTGCATTTAACCATGGAATGCAGCCAACCCAGACCGTGCTTTGCTAAACTCAGTTCTGGCTAATGATGCTCTCAAGAGACTCAGGCCTGCTCAACACTCAAGAGACAAGGCCTTTGAAGTAATCTGCAACACCTTCTCCTCCAAGTTCACTTGTTTCTCTATTTGCCATCCCATATACCATGGAAACACCATGCATCTAGCAACAAGGCATGCTATTTACTCTGCTGCCCTTAGCACATAGGCAACTGCTACCTTCATGTTTCCTCCCTCATATATTAAAAGGATGCCATGGGTGTATCCGGAAATGATTGTGGCTGCTATAGCTAGCTCTGCACGTGAGATGGTGCTGGTTATACCTACACCTCTTAGGTTCACAAAATGGGATACGTTTAAGCAAGGGTGGTAGACGCCTGATCTTGTTTCTTGCCCTTCTTCGTGTTTTTTTTTTGATTTCCATCAGTGGCCCATCAGTGTAGGTAGGTCCAGTCCCGCCAATCTTGTACTTTACAGATCACGTTTGGGCTGGAGCTCTTTTGGGTCGCTTCGTTAGAGCACTGTGGTTGGTCCAAGGCACTTGTTTCATCTTGGAGGCCTTGTGGGGTTTGACGAAGGTGGTTGTTGGGTAGTTTCCTTATTTTACTAAGGCCAGGGGTCTCTTCAGTGCTAAGTGCAGAGGGGTAGGAATCGTTATGGATGCAATTGATTTCTTACTTTGCCTCGGGAATTACTTTGGCAAGCTCTTTTAGCCAATTTTGTTGCAAGCATTGAGGCAGTTTCTGCCTTCAGTATTCCACATGGCAATGATATGCACTTTTCAAGTGTGTTCGGGAAGGGGCGTTTGTATACTGTTCCAGAAGAGTGATTCTGCGTATTAAAATTGGTCTGATGGTATTGAGCCCAAGAAATTACGTAGGTGCGGGAATCTGCGGTAGAGCGATTCGTAGGGACTTGTGGTCACTGTCTATGTGGTATAGCCACAGATAGCCTAAACTCAATGGTATGGTATGGTTTAACCATACCATACTAAAGTCAATGCATCAAATTAAAAAGTAGCAGCTGTCACACCCAAACCTCCACCGCCACCACATCCAGGGAGATGTCCTCCGATCCATTGCCAAAGCAATCCACCAGTCACTATCGCCCATTAATTTCCACATTGTCAAATCTCACGCAGGTATAAAAGGCAATGAATCTGCTGACGCTCTTTGCTAGAAAATCACTATATATGCCTCTGGTGGGCATCTGAGCGGAAGCTTGGAGAAAAGCCTGTAATCAAACCAAAAAAACGCTAGAAAAATCAAGGGAACAGGTTTAGGCACTTGGCTAGCTACAAAAGAGGCAACACCAAAAATATCAGGCTGGTTCATAAAGGTCCTCAAACTGAGGTGGGAAGGTAAGCTGTTGCTGTGTGCGAAGTCTGACCAGATGTTCATGCGGACAGTCCAACAAAGTTCCTCATCCTGAATAGTGCGCCAGTCACACTGTCACAGATCCCGAGCTCATAAGGCCTTCTATTCCTGTCATCTCTGAGAATAAGGACTCATATCTTCTGCGAAGAGACACTGTATGGGGGTGCGTGCAGTGGAAAATAGCATGCTGTTCATCCTGGACATCATCAGTCTTACACAAACCACAGGTAGGGGAGGAGCTACGGCTCCATGTTGCGGTCTCAAAACGAAGGGTGTGGACACGCAGTCTGAAACGGGCAACACTGCAAATGACATCTTGTGGGAGGTCAAGGAACGTGTACTTGGGAAGAAGGCTGTAGGGAGAACGAGTAGCCAGAGCCTTTTTTAGGGGCAGTGCACACCATCTGTTATAAGTGAGGATTTTGCTGTTGTGCTCTCTTGGGCCATCAGAGTAGGGTGTCCAAAATTTCATGTCTCTCTCTGAGGTCCACAACAAAACGACTGAGGTCAATGGGTTCACAGTTCCGCAGCTTTTCTTTGAACGTATGCTCTTTTACCAGACCAGTCATAGCTGAAACAGTATGGGAAGACCAGACTCACGTCCACCACAGCAGCGTGCTGATGAAGACCTGTGCCCCTTGGCAACCTCGGTGTCTGCCTGCTATTTTGAGGAGATGTAAATATTTGCAAAACAGGAAGGTACATATCAGCAGACACGCACAGCAGAAATATTGCGCAGCAAGAATAATGCAGAGTAACAAATACGCAAAGCAGATGAGCACAGGAGAAGTAGTGCAAAGCAATCCTCTCGTGAAAGGAGCATAGGTCTCCACAGTAAGAAATGTTTAACAAGATTTCCAGTGTATCAGCATTTAATGCCAGTAGTATTTACACTCTGCATTCAGTGACCAAGGATATCTCTTTAATCCAGTCAGATAACTGGATAAACTTGGTGCTGTACCAAACGGCTTCCATTGTTTGGGCGTGTGCCTGCACGAACGTGTGCTTTGTTTTGTGTGAACATGTGCGCACACACACCTGTGTGCGTGTGCGTGTGCGTGTGCGTGTTGTGTGATATGTGTGTGTGTGTGTTTTCTACAAATCACTTTCAAACAGTGTCACAGTGTTATAGTATAGACAATCATCTGACATCTAGCCTTAAATAAGCTTAGCACTGGTCAATACCGGCAAGCAAGGACTACCAGGAGCACATTGTCCCCGTCCACCCACTGAAACTGCTTGCCAGCTCAAGCTTTTTGTACAGCTCTGATCAAAGCTGTACGAGAAGCTTGTGCTCATGAGATCCTGCATAACAGCACAAAACGCTGATTTTGAATTTGATCTGACGCAGTCGATCTTGTGTGTTTGCATTCTTGCCCAGAAATGATAGACCCTCTCTTCAAAACTCAACTCCACTTTCAGAAAGTGTTGGTCTGCAAGAAGTACGATCAGCAAATGTGAGAGCCAGGGGCACTGTGTGCGTGTGTGTATGTGTGTATGCGTGTGTGTATGTGTGTGTGTGTGCATGGCAAGGGGTGGTTTTTGGGTGGGTCCTATTGACTCATTCATGATCTGGGTTTAGGATTTTTTTACGCAATCAGCAGACACCTACATCGAGTATGAGTGTTAGGGTTTGCGACATCCACGACTGTGCTATCTGCCTGCAGGGTGGGCTGGTGCAAGAGGACTATCTGTCTGTCAGGACAGCGCTCTGGTACATGGTGGTAGTTATTACGACAACCTTCGATCAATAAATTGGAATTTTTGGATTGATCCAACACACACACTCACACACGCACACACACACACACACACACACACGCACGCACACACACACACACACACCACGCATCGCACACCACGCACCACGCACGCCAGAGCAGTACAGCACTGTGCTGTTGGCCCGGCAAGTTTGAGATAAGTTTGGGCAAACTTGCTCAAACTTGAAAAGCTTCCACTCCAGATTGGCGTCACTGCTAGCCCCAACATGTATGATTTGCTCAAATGCCATCGTATAAACATTGTCAATATGAAGCCAATGGTCTGGGAGAGCTCTACAAGGATTTGGCGGGCGTCGCGTTTGGTGATGCAAGTAGTTTGCTTCCTAAACTTGTGTCCAAACTTGTGTCCAAACATGTGTATAGATGTCCAAACGTTGCAGTTGATGATCTGAGGCTGAAGCTCAAGTTTATTTCCCACGATGCTTTGATGACCTGATGTTGCACGGCGGCACTTGCATATCCAATAGCAACAAGTTTGGACGCATTTCAGGTCAACGCAATTCTTTGCTTGTGTCCATCTTTGCATTCATGCCAACTTGAACTATTTCCTCACTCTCTTCCTTTGATTGAGAAGCTACGCAGTTTGTGAATGTAAGATATGGGTTGGACTTCAGTCATCTTAATTTCCTCAGGCCTTTACCATAAAATACTGATGCTTCATTTATATATCATCATCGTTCCGCCTCATTATTTCTGAAGTATCCACAACCTTCCTGGCAATTATTTTATCAACGTTGTGAAAATTGATGCATTTAGCATTTACATCACAAGACGCCGGTGCACTGGCGGGCACAACAGGTCAACTCCCTTTACAAACTCTGAATTAACCGCACCCCCTTAGCAAACTCTGAATTAACCACACACCCTTTGTGGCCTAGTATAGTAGTTACAAACTAGTGACAAAACAAATTACTTTTTAAAGCTTCGTTTTTCGGCTCAATATTTCTACCATGACTCCGAATCTAGCAACATTTATTTCTACGTTCCATCATACGCCGATGAGATAAAAGAGCAGAAAGCCAGCTGTCGTGCCCAACACCCCCTTATGTCCAACTTCAATTATATGTTTTTACGACGCATCTACTGAAAAATTCCTGGGAAATTCTTGCGCCTGTGCATGGGTTTCTCAAGCTAGATGGCCAGAACCCGGCAATGGTTGCGTAGAAATGAAAAATTACCAAGCGAATTTCACGCAAACAGCATCAATCATAAATTGTCAAACATGAATTAAAATGATAAAAAGATCAACAAACAGTACGCGGGGCTTGGCATTCTGCCTAAGTCATGGCCCATCATCACCTACCTAACCTAAATGCAGCCACACATTCTTTTGGGAGGGAGCAGCATAAGATCCTGCTGCGTGTGTGCTGTGCAGCCAAACCAGGTGCGTGTGCATGCCCAAACACGAACACCGTCCATGCAAGCAGGGTGAAAACATGCTCTGCTGCCGCACATAAGCAGGTGAAGCCACCTGCAACATTAGCCAGCCCGCACGGGAAAAAATTCAAGAAAAAGCCACCTGCTACGTTCTTCCTGGGCCGCAGTCAACGCAGAAAAAAATTGGGTGGGGAGGGTTTACCCACATACAGCAGCAGCAATAGCAGGAGCAGGAGCAGCAGCAGCACCCACACACAGCAGCAGCAGCAGGAGCAGCAGCAGCAGCACCCACACATAGCAGCAGCAGCAGCAGCAGCAGCACCCACACGCAGCAGCAGCAGCAGCACATCCGCAGCAGCAGCGCCCACCACCAGCAGCGCCCACCAGCAGCAGCACCCACCACCAGCAGCAGCGCCCACCAGCAGCAGCGCCCACCAGCAGCAGCGCCCACCAGCAGCAGCGCCCACCACCAGCAGCGCCCACCAGCAGCGCCCACCACCAGCAGCAGTGCCCACCATCAGCAGCGCCCACCACCAGCAGCGCCCACCAGCAGCACATCATCATCATCATCATCATCAGCAGCAGCAGCAGCAGCGCATCAGCAGCACATCAGCAGCAGCATCATCATCATCATCAGCAGCAGCAGCAGCAGCAGCACCCACACACAGCAGCAGCAGCAGCAGCAGCAGCAGCAGCAGCAGCACCCACACGCAGCAGCAGCAGCAGCAGCAGCAGCAGGATTTCAAGCATGGTACACCGCAGGCTGGTTCTTGGGGAAGCCTTGAGCAGGGAATGCTGCCTCTCAGTCCGTCAGAGGCAAGCCAGGAGCATGACCATGGTCTGTTGCCTCCTGTTTTGAATATTGGCTCAAAAGCAGAGGCATTAAGCTCAGCAGCGAGCATGGCTGCAATCATGAGCCCCAGGAACGAAGGAGGAGGCCGCACGCACCGACGCATGGAGCAAGATGCGCTGAAAAGGATGCTCACATCCGACATCAGCCATGCTCACAGCCTGTTAGAGATGGAGGCGTTGATGGAGCAGCACGGGAGCAGCATGAATGTCATACACATCACTGCCTTCCTGTCTAGGTGTGCGAGCTCGCGCGTGTCACCCCGCATGTGCATGTGGCCTGTCATTTTTGAAACGGGAGTGACTTGTGGCTTGGCACACTTCTTTGAACATGCGCGTGCTCAACTTTTCTGCACTTATTTCTGCAAGCTGCGCACCTGACCGCATCATACCTGGTGCCAAAAACTTGTAAGCATGCAAATCGAAGAAGAGCCTTGTGAAAGCTCACTCTCAGGTGTACTTTATTTAGGCTAGGCTTCAACTAGGTATCATGTTGCACCAGCTAATTGCCGTCGAACGAAGGCAGGCCAAAACCTTGCGCCCGTCGTAATCACTTGTACATGTATTTCAAGTAGGCTAGGTATCATCTTTCCACCAGCTAAGGCCACGTGACAAAGGCAGGCCAAACCCCGGCTCTGCTCCTGGCTCAGTGAACTGTTACACACACACACACATGCTCACAGGCTGTCCAAGCTGCTGCACGAAAAGTACATCCCTCCTGCACAAACCACGCTGCACGCTCCCGCTGACGGACAGCCTAACCCTGACAGCGATGACAGCAACACCAACAACGCACCAGATCACGCACTGGCAGCACCCCCATCTCGAGCTGACATCCTGCTGCTGCCCCCAGAAGTTCCAGCTGCCTTTGACAGCAGCAATGCCACGTTTTCCACACAGGCTCAGCACAGCGTATCGCCCACTCGTGCAGCGCGCAGCACAGTAGCAGGTCATCTGAGTGGTCTGGGTACAGATGGACAACAAGGAGCGGGCTCCCCAGGGGACATCTCAACACCCCCCATGGGCAACGACTCAGAAGGCGGGACTGAACAACACGAGCAGCTGTCGTTTTTCCAGGAAAAGGAAAGAGGGAGAG
>Ga0307974_1001000_pt1 | contig 18791 bp, 17 predicted proteins | sample OrgLakmetagen784_FD_201812 | JGI IMG/M metagenome (GOLD analysis project Ga0307974, IMG submission 201812) | Saline water microbial communities from Organic Lake, Antarctica - #784 | ecosystem: Environmental > Aquatic > Non-marine Saline and Alkaline > Saline | place: Antarctica: Organic Lake... | reverse complement strand
CACGCATATTCGTACATACGCAGAATGCCACGTACCTCCAATGGGCGCCCTCCTACGTGTCAGACGTTCATACACACACTTGCGCATGTACACGCATATACGCACATACGCAGAGTGCTACGTACCTCCAATGGGTGCCCTCCTACGTGTCAGACGTTAATACACACACTTGCGCATGTACACGCATATACGCACATACGCAGAATGCAACGTGCTTCCAATGGGCGCCCTCCTACGTGTTAGACGCAACACCGTACTGCATCCCTTTGACTTTCAGGTCGGTATGTGCACGTCCATTTGCGTGTCCTCATCATAGGAGAGGGTAAGGGGATGCTTCACTAATGCTTTTGACTCTAGACATGCTTGCGACTTAGGACTTAGGACTTAGGACTTAGGACTTATGACACATGCTGGTACAAAGAAGCAATGCAATGGTGATACCAGGAAGAAGGTAGCGCAGCTTTCTTCAAGCCTCCTATGTATCATATTGTCCTGGCTTCACTAAAATTCCTCATTCACGTATGGAAAATGTCATACATGAATTGCCTGGCACACACATACACACAGGAACACACGCAGGCACACACACACAGGAACACACACAGGCACACACACAGCAACACACACAAGCACACACACACGCACGCACATACACGCACACGTACACACACAGGAACACACGTGCACAAACAGGCACACACTCAGACACAAACGCAGTGTACACAACGCATTACAAGCACCTCCTTGCACACACTGCACACGTCAGAAAACGGCACAACACACACGCAGCTGGGCATAGGGTGTGTGCCTGCATACATGCATCATGTTCACATATCACATATCACACATGTTGCCGGGCAATTTGACCACGCAAGCATGATCAAACCTGCAGGGCACAGAGAACCACTTACTCCCGCTGGTGCCTCAGATCGTAGTGAGTCTGGACCCTCCTGCTCGTACTCTGTATGCATCTCCCCCTGAGGGTGAGTGTGCCCAGACCTTGAACCACATCCAGCTTGTCCCACTTCCATGGACACTATATCTGCATAGGGTTGGCCAGAACCGTATATCTGCAACGTATATGACCGTATGTATGGTGGTTTCTCTGCTAAAAATACCGTATGTACACCGTACATACCTATAAATGTATGGTTCTGGCCAGACCTACATCTGCATGATCTACACCTGAGCATGAGTGTGCCTAGACCTTCAACCATTTCCATCTTGCACTACCTCTGCGTACATCATATCGTAACCCTTAAATGCGTCAACAGCTGCAATCAGCTTTCTGTGCCCACCAACTCTGGGCAAATAAGCAGCGCTGGGCAGAAAAGTAGCAGTTAGCAGGCACAATCCAGCGAGCAGCAGTGCGCATCAGGGGCTTGAAAACCCTTAATTTTCCTTCAGATTTGCTCAATATGTGCGGCGCCCGCACGGGGTGACGTTTCCTGGTGTACACCGTGCTTCAAACTCTGTATGATGTGGGCCTGAGGCTGACCAAACCTAGCCACATTACATACCTACCTCAGACAATTAAAAATCTGTTTGCATCTTACTCTGCACGTGTCCTTGCTTGAAGCTGTGCATAATCACCTCATGGCTACCTTGTGTGTGTGCATAATCATCTGTGTGTGCATAATCATCTCACGGCTACCTTGTGTGTACCTTGTGTCTGTGTCGTACTCTGTACGTGTATCCCTGCTCGAAAACAAAAGTGGACCTAGGCCTTTCAACCATACACGTCTGATGTGCTCATACATAACCTGTATCATTTTTAGCTATGTCCTGGTACCCTGTTTTGATAATGCATATTGCATATCTGATGTCTCAAATGGCGCACTCGTGGAACCGAAGGAGTTTGAGACACAAGTAAAGAGGCAGCGTAGTATGGTCCTGTACATGCCACACAATCACCTTGTGTGTGTGTGTGTGTGTGTGTGTGTGTGTGTAGTGTGTATGCGTGTGTGTTTGCGCCAATAAGGCCTCTTTTAGTGCGTTTTTGCGCGCTAAACGCCCATGCTCATCTCCCATCATTATAACTCCCGAATTTTTTTCTGAGTTTTACCGGCTGAATGACTTCATAATTCTATGCAGAAGAATCCTGGTCAGAATGTTAAAGAGTGTATACATCTTGAGACGCCGATTTTAAATTTATATATTCCTGCTTTGTATACGACGCCCCACCATAAATTGTATGGCCATCACACTGTTCTCTGATTCTGATATCTTGATGGCTCGCTTCCTCACACATCTTTGCATTCTTCTAGGATGTAGCGCTGACTTGTTCCCATTGCATATCTGCCCTCAACAATTGCGTCTCCATGTCGTGTCTCCAGGTACTTCGGAGCTCACCTGCCGATATTTTTATATTCCCCACCTCAACATTGTGCCATTGTGCTGCTTACACTCTGGCCTCCTCAAGGCGTCGCTACTTTAACTTCATCATTCGTGCTGCTTGCACTTCGACTTCCTCAAGGCGTCGCTACGTTAACCTCAACATGTTTGCCGTTCGCATTCTGACTTCCTCTTGAGGCGTCGCTACTTTAACCTCAACATGTTTGCCGTTTGCACTCCGACTTCCTCTTGAGGCGTCGCTACTTTAACCTCAACATCTGTGCCGTTTGCACTCTGACTTCCTCTTGAGGCGTCGCTACTTTAACCTCAACATCTGTGCCGCTTGCACCCTGACTTCTCAAGGCGTCGCTACTTTTACCTCAACATGTTTGCCGCTTGCACTCAGACGCCCTTGAGGCGTCGCTACTTTAACCTCAACATCTGTGCCGCTTGCACTCTGACTTTCTCAAGGCGTCGCTACTTTAACCTTAACATGTCTGCCGCTTGCCCTCAGACGCCCTTAAGACGTAGCTACCTTTACCTCAACATTTGTGCCACTTGCACTCTGACTTTCTCAAGGCGTCGCTACTTTAACCTCAACATTTTTGCCGCTTGCACGCAGACGCCCTTGAGGCGTAGCTACCTTTACCTCAACATTTGTGCCACTTGCACTCCGACTTCCTTGAGGCGTCGCTATCTTTACATTGCTAACCGTAACAATGTTTCACCTGCACTCAGGATACTTGGAGCTTGGCCGTCGCTCCCTTTACATCTCTTACCTCAGCCAAGCCCTGAAGCCACTTGCCCGTCCTCTCACGCTGCCTGGTAATGAGCAGAGTGGCAGCAGGGCTGGAAATAAGAGTGGCAGCAGTCCTGGGAGCGAAGGTGGCCGCAGCAGCAGCAGTAGTAGTAGTAGTAGCAGCAGCAGAAGTAGCAGGCCTAGGAGTAAGAGTAACAGCAGCAGGAGTGGGAGCCAAAACAGGATCAATGATGTCGATGGTGACAGCAGTGGTGCAGAGCCGGAGAGGCTGGTGATGCCGAGCAGGGCTGAGCTGGAGGAGCAGGGGATGCAGGACTTGGTGTGTGTGTATGTATGTGTGTGTGTGATGTGTGGCGCCATGTTGGCAATATGTCTGAAATCGTTCAAGGTATGAGATGCACCATCCAGGTCATGACCCAGGAAGTTTGAAATGGCATTGCTCAGGCAAAGTGCCACCGTGAAAAAATTGCATGCCAGGTTTTGTGTCTTCTGCACTTCAGGCACCAAGAGTGTGATGTCGTAATGTCTTACACAGAAAGCAGCACTTTTTGCCAACGTGCATAGGTGTGCTGTGAAAAGGGTCTGCACACAGTTCTCTGGATTTTTAATCTTGCAGCTGAAGGTTGTCCTGGTATTGAAGTACTGGACACGTTTGCGCACACACTTACCTCCCCTTACATGCACGCACACTTATACACATATCATGCAGGTCCGACTAGTGGTTAAGGCAGGAGGGTTTGGGGAAGTGGCCGCAGAATTAGATTATGAGCTGCCAAGTTTGAAACGACGATTGAGAGGTGCGCTTTTATATATAGCTTACACCTGCTTGGAAGGGATTAAAAGGCATCCTTGGAATGGGCCGACCGTTTGTTGTCAATTTCACACTTCAAGAGGCACGCAGCCAGGCTCTGCATCGGTTGTAGGATTGAGAATGCAGGTATTCAACGAAATCACAGGAAATTACAGCCAAGATAAAGGATCATTTAATCTTCTGTTTCAATCGTGCCTTGCTGTACGAGTTTGAGCCACTTATTGTTTATTTAGCTGGACAACTGTAGCCTTTCAGTCCACCCCTCACTGAAGGCTTCATTGAAGCCTTTCAGTTATTAGGGGCAGCATCACAGTCTGCAGAGATATATATGATGTACGCAAATTGCTAGATCGCTGGACACCTTAAGAATGTCTTCTGTTTTGTACCCTGTATTCAGCCTTTCGATTAACCCCTCACTGAAGGCTTCATTGAAGCCTTTCAGTTATTAGGGGCAGCATCAAAGTCTGCAGAGAAATCTATGATGTACGCAAATTGCTAGATCGCTGGACATCCCAAGTATTTCTCCTGCTTTGAATTCTAAGTTTAGGCAGAGAAATCTGTTATGTACGCAAATTGCTAGATCGCTGGACATCTCAGGTTTTGAGGAGGTGCTCTTTCAGAGGGTCCAAATATCCCTTTTGCTTTCATCCACCATCCTAAGCCGCTGTCATCCACATCCCTATGCAACGTATCTGCACAGTTATTACTTCTTGCATGCTAGGGTATAGGCAGAGAAAATTATGATGTACGCAAAGTGCTGAATTGCTGGGCACCATGACTGTTGAGAAGCGTGCTGTCATTAGTGACCCTCCAAGATTTTTCGAATGTTCTGAGTTGCTGTCACCCTGAGAATACCTTAACTTCTCTGCCGCAAACGGTTCGCACGAAAAAGAACAGGGTGTCTGGTAAGCAGTGGCATTGCCCTGTCAACGTCAATGAAGGGAAAAAGGCCCCTTGGGTGCTGGGTATCTTAATTCTGCCTCTGCAAAAAAGGCTAGGGGAAAGGCAGAGGGGATCAGGTATACTGCAGGTTTGCCATTTATCAAAGAAACAGTTGATAACATTTTTTTAACGTGGCTTTTGATTTTGCTAACACGGCACCTCCAAAGCGAATTGTGACTAAAGAACCCCTTGCAAGGTTCCGCGACAAAGAAAGTGTATCTAAACACATTGACCACTTCATGCACAGCTTAGTGTTACTGCGTTGTGGTCCTTGTTCAGGGTCGTTGCGGAATTCGACTAACTAATCATGTTCCTGAAGCCAAGCCTTACACCCTTAACACAAAGCAAACAGCTTATAAAGATGCCCCCCTTAAAGGCTTTAATGGTTGTGCCTTGTTGATGGCAATCTTTTGGATCCCTGCAAGTTAAACCTGAGGTGTGCTCCTTGGAGTTTGCTAGGGTTGGCCAGAACCATACATATACACATCTTTACATATTTTACATATCTTTGCGTATTGAGCACTGCACCGTACATGACCGTGCGTATGGTAATTTCTCTGTATATACAGCGAAAACACGGACGTATGTATGGTTTTGGCCAGCCCTGAGAATTGCCTATGTTGATTGTGGATTGCCAAACTCTTGACATGGAACTAGCAGTTCGGAGGTAGATATACGCACCTTGGCTTTGTTCACTGTTTTGCTTTGACACCCCCTCAGGATCTCTTCATCCTGGACGAGGAGGTCCCTTCACTTTTATAGCATTCTCACACCCTTTTGTATATACCAGGGATGGGTCATACGGCGTAGGCGTATTATACGTCGTATCGTATTTATCACGTATTTAACCGTATTTTTCAAATTGCTCCGTATAATACGATTTTGGGCACTTAACAAATGTTGCAGCCACAAGCCCCCCCGAGCCCCCCAGAAGCACTCCCAGGCCCTCTAGAGCCCCCCAAAGGCACTCCCAAGCCCTCTAGAGCCCCCCAGAGGAACTCCCAGCCCCTCAGAACGTAGCATGATCACTTGCTTATTGCTACCACAACCCAGAAGGTGGTGCCTGTAGCGTAGATGATTTGTGCAACATCTGCATCCACACAAGCCTTGGCCACTGCCCTCTTGCTGCAGGTGTCCAATGACTGTGTAGATGCTGCTGCTGATGTGCTTGCTGTAGTCCTGTGCAGGTGCCTCTCTTTTCCTGCATGCTCCTCCCTCTGAGCGCTAGCGTCGGCAATTTCTCCCATTGCTAGCAAGCGCTGCAACTACACCCTGAGGATTCCTGCCGGGTCAGCTTTGCATGCTGCTACACCTACGCTGGGATTCTGCCTCATAAAGTGCTTGCAGATGCAGGGGGCACCGCTGCTGAACTCTCAGAATCCTGGCATCTGGCATCTTGTAAATCTGCCCCTTCTGTCCCATAACAACAACACAATGCCACTCAGGGTCTTTACCCAGAGGCATTATAATGTTTTGGAGGCTGGGGGGACAATTCGTGGTGGTTGGAGGGTGGTTGGTGCAAGCCCAGGGTACCCCCCAAAATAGCATAATACGTTTTCGTATTATGCGCGTATTGCGTATTAATAGCATATTATACCGTATGGGACGTCTCAGAAGTCCGTATGACCCATCCCTGGTATATACTGTATCTATTTCCTTCAGGATCCCTGTAAGATCTAAACACCCTGGACGAGGAGGTCCCTTCATCTTTAATACACACTCTTTAATATATCCATACTGTACCTATATCCTTCAGGATCCCTGCAAGATCTTGACACCCTGGATGAGGAGATCTCTCGCTTCATAGTCAACCAGTGGGTCAAAATGGATGACGGTCGCAACCCCCCTTATTTTTACAACCAGGTGATGCCCACAATTCCATATCATAGTTCACAAACCTATACATTAACATGAGATATTAGCAGATCAAAATGAATGACGGCCCCAGCTAGACAGACTTAAAGACGTACTGCACAATCCGGGAAAAAGTGCCAAGTTTTGACCCAAATTGAATTTAATTCGCCCCAAAATAACCCATATTGTTTCTTTTTCAATGTATTACATGTTACTAAATGATAGAAAATGATAGCATAAAAGCCCGCTGAAAGGTTGCTTCTGGGCGAAACATTTCAAAAAAACGGCAGAAATCACCAGAGTTAGGTAAAGCTTGCAATCGTATAATTTGACCAGATTTGTTTGATGCAGAAATATACAGGTAAGAGGCATGGAGTATAATACAAGTATACTGTATAAAATATTCCTGAGTAGTTCTGATAAGTTCAACATGTATTTTATAGTAGTATACATTCATGCAAGTGGGTCAGAATGAGTGACGGCCTCAGCTTCTCCTTATCACTTATTATTAGCTCCCCTGTTTCATATTAATCTCCTCCCTTTTGTGCCTGTTCGTGGTGGACAGAGTAAGCTGACCCCCTCCCTCCCCCAGCAGTCCCTCACATCCAAGCTTAGTTGTCAGGGTACACATGATGAGGTCCTTTTTCACGCCGTGACAGAAATAAACAAGCATTACCCTTTTCTTATTGTAAGGTGGGCACCTAAGTCCCCCCAGAATCAGCCCGCTTAAAATATTCAACGCCCTTTTGTGCCAAGCATGCAGTGGGTGGGTGCGTAACGTGCATGCAAAGTGACACACGTTTTGCAATTGATACTTTTCCAGAATAGGTTACTTCACAGATTCTGGTTTGTTTGCTGCATGGGTTGTATTGGTGGGTTACAAAGCTTGTAGAAGGCGCAATATTTTATGATCAAGAAGTTGAAAAGTTTACATGTGAATAGCAAAACACTCTGTCACATGTCACTTTGCTGCACTGCTTGCACCGGAGATCATGTGACTCACACTGAGCACGGCAGGATGCCTCTCGCTGAGGGTTGCACATTCAGTTTTGCTATATCAGGCGACAGGCAGGGTTATGTATCCCCTCCCTATGCTTCTCACACAACCATGCTGCGTTTCGCACGTTCTGTTTTGGTATATCAGACGACAGGCAGGATGATGTCTCCCATCCCTATGCTTGTCATCACAACCATGCTGTGTGTCGCATGTTCTGTTTTGGTATATCAGACGACAGGCAGGGTTATGTATCCCCTCCCTATGCTTCTCATCACAACCATGCTGCGTTTCGCACGTTCTGTTTTGCGGTATCAGGCGACAGGCAGGGTTATGTATCCCATCCCTATGCTTTTCATCACAACCATGCTGTGTGTCGCACGTTCTGTATTGCGGTATCAGGCGACAGGCAGGGTTATGTATCCCCTCCCTATGCTTCTCATCACAACCATGCTGCGTTTCGCACGTTCTGTTTTGCGGTATCAGACGACAGGCAGGGTTATGTATCCCCTCCCTCTGCTTTTCATCACAACCATGCTGTGTGTCGCATGTTCTGTTTTGCGGTATCAGACGACAGGCAGGATTATGTATCCCCTCCCTATGCTTTTCATCACAACCATGCTGTGTGTCGCATGTTCTGTTTTGCGGTATCAGACGACAGGCAGGATTATGTATCCCCTCCCTATGCTTTTCATCACAACCATGCTGTGTGTCGCATGTTCTGTTTTGGTATATCAGACGACAGGCAGGATGATGTCTCCCATCCCTCTGCTTTTCATCACAACCATGCTGTGTGTCGCGCACATTCTGTTGTGCTGTTCCAGGTGACAGGCCGGGTCTCTATATCCCTTCCCTCTGCTTCTCATCACAAACAAAGCCTGAGGTGAGAGAGTCTGGCACCTAGGATGACTTAAGTTCCCCCCTAGGGGTTGCAAAGGGGGGTAATCAGCTAGCGGGTCAGAGAGAAGTCAGACCTCGAGGGTTTACAAGGGTATCACAAGGGGAATAGGGTTGGCCAGGACCAGACATATGCACTGTATATGACCATATATTTGGTGATTTCCCTGCCAAGAATTACCGTATGTAAGCCGTGCATATATGGATCTAGGCAACTCTAGGCTAAAACCATGTATGCACATAATGTTTTGGATTTTCCTTCTAAAGCACTGTTTGTGATGTAGTAGTGCACAACGCAATTATGGCGACCCTGCAAATGTCACAAAAAAAGGCCGAGGCAACAAGTGAAATTGCTCACTGGCACCACACCAAGAAATTTGCCTTTGTAATCCAAACTAAACTTAACTAATGGGAAGAAATGGAATCACAGAAAAGGACGATACGCCAAGTCGCCAGCCGGCAGAAGCGTCACCTCAACAATCTTCCTAGAGCAAAATCATTATTTCTTTGCCCCTACAAACACATGGCAAATCCTACCACCAAACACGCACGCGCGCACACATTTATACTGTTTATCATGTGTAGGGAGTATGTCCTGCCAACAGCTTCGCACTTTAGGGCTGCTGCGCGTGGAGACATCCATTATGCAATCAACACACATCATGGAGGGTACAAGAAGGCTGCTCAGGTGGGGTTTGCAAGAGGTTGTACATAATGAGCACTCAGAGTCGGGGAAGACGAGCTGACGATCTGTTTGCCAATACTCACCGACTGCTGCGGCTGCATAAAAGAAGTATTGCGGCTGAGCTGACGGTGGGCGATGTTTGCCCAATACACAAAGACCGCTCAGTTAGGGTAATAGGCTAGAAGTGGATGCACATAAGGGGTACTTGCAGCCAGAAGCAATGAGCTGACGGTGGGCGCTGTTTGCCCAGTACACAAAGACTGCTCAGGCTGGGTATATGATGTTCAGGCTGGGTATATGATATATATATATGGCTGGGTATATGATGCTCAGGCTGGGTATATGAGTGGCGGTTGCGGAGAGGAGGGGTACTTGCAGCCAGGGATACCGATCACAGGTTCTTCACTGACTTTCCACTGCCTGCACTCTTCTTCTATTCCTGCGTTAAAAAATAATATGGCTATGGCTTACAGTCTCAATGACATGAGAGGTACAGCCTGGTCACCGAAAGCTCCATATGAGTGAGTTTGTTTTGCGCGTCGTTATTTTTTCTGTGAACACACCCACTCACACACAGTGAGCTTTCAGGCAAGGGAGGGTGTCTGGAGATGCGTGCTCAAGGCCTTTTAGGCTTCACATAGAACGTTTGAGGATTTCTAGGCCCTCTAGAGCTCAAGGAAGACCAATGCAGGTCATGTATGTACGTTGAAGGTAGGCTTCTAGTAGCAGGAGTACGATTGCCGTCAGCAATCTAGACGTGCTTGTTCGTCTGGCTGTACAGAATTCGGAGTCGAGCAGTACAGAGCAATCTGGGAATGCGGAGGGGGCACTCCCAGCCAGAAGTAATAGGCCCTGTTGCGTGAGGGAGATTGCACAGCTTGGGGGAAACCAAACAATTGCAGGAGGGGTAGCAGCTGAAGAGCCCGCTGTTATAGTCCAGGACATAGAGTTAAGCAGCGTGCAGGACATAGAGTTGGGCAGCGTGCAGGAGGTTTACAAATGACAAAGGTTGTGACTCTGTGCACCAGCCGCGAAGCGAGCTGTTGCGGTGTGCAGTTGCTTCCCCCTTTGTTCCTGCGTGCAAGTCCAAACAAGTGTGCCTGTCTCAATGATGGCTGTTCATTAACTTAATTACAAGGAACGGGAAAACGACGCAGGCGATGGGAATAACGTCCCAAGGATACTTCTAGTGCTGTAGTCAAAAGCTATATACAGGAATTAACAACGAATCCATGTACAAAAAAAGAAAAAAACTATGCGGGCAGTGGAAAGCACTCCCCACATTGATTAAGCAAAAGGGGCCACTTTGGTACCGGGTACCGTAAAATTGATCCACCAAAGAGGAAAGAGAAGGAATTAATGAGGATCAGGAGGGTTGCAGGCTTGGTCTGGAAATAACTCCTGATGAGAGTTGGTGGTATCCTCGTACCTAATAAGCAAGGGAGTTACAGCCTCATTCAGGAAGAAGGAGCCCTTTTGGCGCCTTATAGCCTTTGCAGCTTCACCCAACCCTCCTTTTCCCCTCCTTTCCTCGACTTTTCTTGTAGGCTTTAGGGAGGCGGCCGGTGAAGCAAGCAGAGGCAGTTGCTTGGCTCATCCAGCCCCAATTGCTGAGAGCAGAGCTCGTTGGACTGGTGGGTATTTTTGTGAGCATAAATGGTTGCGTGGGCCTGTTTGTGAGTGCTTGTGTGCTTGTGTGTGTGCGTGTAGGTGCATGTGTGTATGCTTGTAGAAGGGCCTGCAATCGAATTATGTACACCTACGTAAAAACGTCTGTGAAATATGTTTACCCGTCAATTGGTGTTCAACTTTGTGTGTATGGGCTGTGTCAGACCATCTGTGCTTCAAACAAATGCTGTTGCCAAGACCACACACACACACACACAAACACACACACACACAAGCACACATGCACACAGGCATAAGGATGGGAAATCGTGAGAATGTACGTTTGGAGGTTTCCTATCAAAAATACCGTGTACACACCTAGTAGATGTGATTGGTTATGGCCTGACCCTACACACACACACACACACACACATGCACACCCATGTGCTTTGTGCTCGCCGCAATTATTGCCTAGCTGGCGCATCGTGTCCGAATCCTTTACTGCTGCTATTCTGTGTCATGCCTTGCAGGGTAAAGAATTATCACACACACACGCACACCCATGTGCTTTGTGCTCGCCGCAATGATTATGCCTAGCTGGCGCATCGTTTCAAAACCCTCTACTGCTGCTATTCTGTGTCATGCCTTGCAGGGTAAAGAATTGGGTCTGGAGCCTGACAGGCTCCCGACAGAGCATCAGCTCTTGGATGCAGGGCGATCTGACGTTTTATATGTATGTCTGAGATGTGGTGTGTGTGTGCCAATGCATGTATGTACAAACGATGTGGTATTTGTATGTCTGTGTGCACAAGTCGTGTATGTATGTGTGTACCCAACTAATGTGTTACATGTATGTGTGTGTATAAAATTCGTGTCTGTATACAAATAGGGCTGGCCAGAACCGTATATCTCTTCCGTATATGACCGTATGTATGGTGATTTTTCTGCTAAAAATACCGTATGTACACCGTATATACCTATAAAACCTATAAATGTTGGTTCTGGCCAACCCTATATACAAGTCATGTATGCATTTGTAATGTGTACTCAGCGAGTAATGTGCTGCATGTACGTGAGTGTACCCAATTTGTTTATTTAGGAGCGCACAAGCAATGTGTTAGGTACATGAAAATATGTACGTCTGTGCACGCGAGTATTGTAAGTACATGTGCGTAAGTAGTTGTGTGTATGCCTGTACATGTACGCAAGTAAGTTGGTGCTCTTCAAGTACACTTTTGCCTCAGTCTTGGCCTGCTGTTGCATTCCATTTTCTGTCTGTCAGACACCATGTGTATGCATTCACTTGTGCTTGTGCTAGCCCATGCAACAAAGGCACGCGTGGAGCGATCGTCCAACTCTGTCAGACACCATGTGTATGCTTTCACTTGTGCTTGTGCTAGCTCATGCAACAAAGGCACACGTGGAGCGATCGTCCAACATGCTGAGGCAACATGCTGAGCATAGCTGCTGAGCAGAGCTCAGTGTTATTTCTGTTCTCGCATGTCCAAGTTGTCATATGTACTGAATTTTTAGGAGCGTTTTAAACGCATCCTCGAGACGACCTGCCTTTCGACCCCCTTTGACCCAGCAAACACCCCTTTTGTCTCAACACTTGCGCCCTACACCTCAGCACTGCTGCGTTGCCATTGTTCGCATTCCCTGCCAGCTGAGCTACCTATGTCACTTCCATAATTCTTGATAACTCGTGATGTGTTTTAATCAGGACACCTTGCACGTGCACAGATAAACACACATACCCTCACACGTGCATAGACACACGTACACCTCAAACGTGCACAGATACACATACAGGCAGTGCGCCTAATTAGTGGGTTCCCTGCTGTGGCTCAAAATGCACACTTGACACGTACACAAATACACATACATACACACTCAGGCAGTGCTTGTTTGATGGGTTCCCTGCTGTGGTGCTGTGGCTCAACATACACAATTCACACGTACACACTCATGCACACTTACACACACACGCACACGCACTCAGACAGTATGCCTATTTGGTGGGTTCCCTCCCGTGGCTCAAATTACACTCTCATGCACACGTACACACACACACGCACACGCACTCAGGCGGTGCGCCTGTTTGGCGGGTTCCTTGCCGTGGCTCAACGCTTTGGTCTTCACTCCGTCAAATCCTCCTCAAGGGGAGGGATGAAGGACCTCGATGCAGCTGCTTGTGCCTTCCTGGAGTTCAGTCTCCAGCAACAGCAGCAGCAGCAGCAGCAACGTAGAGATCCTAGCAACGAGCGTCAAGCAGTGTCCTCCGTGCCCTCAGTGCATCCTCAGGAGCGGAAGCGTGGGCATGCAGGGGCCGGTAGGGCCCCTGCTGAGCGGTTGGCTGAGCTGCGCAAGGCTTCTGTCGGCTTGGAGCTGCCCTTTCCAAAGGTTGGTGGTTAGTAGTGCTTGGACTGCACTACTTGGACGCTCTGTGCAGCTGTAATCGGAGAAGAGCTGTATACGCCTACCTTATTGCATAAATCTTGCTAGGCTATTATTATTATTTACAAGTTGTTCGACTGCCTTTATTCTTACTTTGAACCTTTGATCATGGAATTGCCAAGTTAGCCGCTTTCCTCTTAAATATTATCATTGGTTATCAAGGACCTCCTTTTCATACGACTAGTCAGGCAGTTGGTGTATTCAAGTTCCGCACAGGAGGTGCTTAGGGTTTGGGTTAGGGGTTAGGGTTTGGGTTAGGAACGTTTCTAACAATCAGGATTGTTCAGTCTGGGGCTTGGGCCATTATAACAGATTGCTGGCCTTCGCGCACTGTAAAAAATTTGTAACTTATATGAGTATCAAAACTGCGTAAGCACGTTCTGGCAGAGTGAAACCCATGAAAACTAGCGAAATTGTCATCTCTCAATTCGGTTCATGGGGACCTCTAAACAACCTGATAAAGTTTCAGAGAGGGGAGACTGGGCAAAAGCCAAAGCATGCTCCTTTTTGCATAGAAGGTGCAACTACTCACACGTCACATCATCAAATTGGACCCAACCTAGCTTCAAACTGATGCTGACTTTATAAGCTACCCGAGCATGTGCTCAGATTTAGACAAGTCGCCCTGCGTACAGAATGACAGGACTAAGAGCACACTTCGTGCACCTGTACCCTAGATGGGTGCTTTCCAGGGGGAATGGCACATTAATTTGCATATCTTGCCAACCGCTTAGTCTTTTTGCCCCATTTCTCTTGTAATGATTTTATTTATTATAAGGATTCCAAAACACTTAAAGTCACCGGGTTTGGTGCGCTGGCTGGTCAGATACAGCATATGGCTGCTCAAAAGTAAGGTCCACACCGCGGCTGCTGAGATAGGTGGCCCTAGCTGCTAGGTTTTAAGCTCAGCTGCATTGGAATCTACATATCAAATCTGAGCTTGAAACGTACCAGTTAGGGCCACATGCCTAGGAGCATGCAAAAACCATACCCATTTCGGGCCTCAGATAAGCCCCTCTGATAAAGTTTGAACTTTCACAAGCTTTCACGAGCCCTCGCTCCCAGGAACACCAAAATGAACACCCCTTTACATTACTTTTCCGTTACACAAAGGCTATGGAGTTAGTGGTCAGTCTTGCGAATGAAACAACGTAACTGTGACCGACGCCCTGCGCAAAGCCTTGCCTTGCCATATTTAAGCATTATAAATTAAACACAGAGCGAAGTTGCGTGCGTGTGTGTAGTTGTGCTTAGGTGTACACTGATGGATGCAATGGATGCAATCCCCACACGTTCCAATCGCCGCCCCCTTGCCTTGCTTCCAGTACAAAGACCTGGTCAAGGCTGGCCGGTATGACCTTGTGTATGCACAGCGGCAGCACGACAAGCAACAGCTAGTACAAAGGTGCGACCCTGTCTGGACACAACTTGTTCCTGTTCTGTGCCCTTTTCAAGCTCGTTCATCACCGTGCACGGTTTCTTGTTAGTGTGGTTGCTTTGTGTTTGGGCTTGACTGGCCCTGAGTTTGTGCCTTTTTTGAGCTCGTTCATCACCGTGCACAGTTTCTTGTTAGTGTGGTTGCTTTGTGTTTGGGCTTGACTGGCCCTTAGTCTGTGCCCTTTTCGAGCTCATTCACCACCGTGCACGGTTCCTTGTCAGTGTGGCTGCTTTGTGTTTGGGCTTGACTGGCCCTGAGTCTGTGCCCTTTTTGAGCTCGTTCATCACCGTGCACAGTTCCTTGTTAGTGTGGTTGCTTTGTGTTTGGGCTTGACTGGCCCTGAGTCTGTGCCCTTTTCAAGCTCGTCCATCACGCTGCACAGTTTCTTGATAGTGTGGCTGCTTTGTGTTTGGGCTCGACTGGCCCTTAGTCTGTGCCCTTTTTGAGCTCATTCATCACCGTGCACAGTTTCTTGTTAGTGTGGTTGCTTTGTGTTGGGCTTGACTGGCCCTGGTCTGTGCCGCCCTTTTCAAGCTCGTCTTTCACCGTGCACAGTTCCTTGTTAGTGCGACTGCTTTGCGTGCTCGCTTAGCCTGCCCTTGCATGCACCATGCCAAGCATGAGAGCTAGGATTTCTTTGCTGGCAGCTATACCATCAGGATCAGGCGTAGGGTTAGAAGTGCCTTTAACATGGTGGAGTGCCTCCTACGTGGTGGAGTGCCTCCTACGTGGTGGAGTGCCTCCTATGTGGTGGAGTGCCTCCTACGTGGTGGAGTGTCTCCTACGTGGTGGATTGCCTCCTACGTGGTGCAATGTTGTGGCTTCCTGCGGATACGTTAGTGACGATGTTGGGGGAGATTCCCGTAGCACTTCCATTGTGTGCACCGTGCAGAGAGCTAGTATGCACATCCATTGTGTAGCACTTCCATTAGCTAGTAGCACTTCCATTGTGTGCACCATACAGAGAGCTAGTATGCCAGGGGTTGCTTTGATGGGAACGTATGGCACGGCTCGGTTTATTGTGGTTGCTTTGCGTATCTGCTATCTGCTAGTATGCCAGGGTTCGCTTTGATAGAAAGGCATGGCGTGGCACGGCACGGCTTGGTTATTTGTGGTTGCTTTGAGTATTCGCTAGTTTGCCAGCTTTCATAGGAAGGCATGGTACTTACAAGTGAGCTAAATGTATTGCTCCTCTCATGTTTCTCCTCGCATTTGAACCGAATGTCCTTTTGTTTCTACTTGCTTATCAACTATATGTGTTGTTCCGCTCATCCGCTCATTGCTTCGACTTGCTGTGTTGTACAATGGTTTGCTCCAGCATTCCAGCACATACCCGTGCATTCATTAAATTACAGGCCATAACAGGAAGGTGTAGGAAGCATAAATTTTGGACGACACGTGTCAAATCGATTAAACTTCTTATATTCGGAATCCTTGCGCCAAGAGCTATCGATTGGTATATATATGGGTCCAATCGGAGGAGGGGGGGGTCCGGGAGGGTCCAGAGTTTTTTGGACCCCTCCTCCAAAACTTTACTGGTTCACTCCTACAAAACTTTAAACATATCATCGGAATCATCAGCTCAAGCCCAGTCGATTGGCACCCTTTTTAAGTAAATTGTGGCACCCTTTTTAAGTAAACTCGGGTGCAGGCCGCGGGGTGAGTCAAGGCAATGAAGCAGCAATCAACCCCAAACTTACAGGATTGTGCCAGCATGAGATAGTCAGTGGAATTCTGAAGAAATAAGAAATGGAAGCAGTGTTGGACTGTGCACGCCAGTTATTGGTGCCTGGTAGGTCACGTGTGCATGGGCGTCCGTATCTCAGTTTTTGCCACATAACTCTGCAAAACTTCAGTTTCAGGTCTTGATGAGCATGCAGATGGATGCCTGCTTAAAAAAGGAGCAAATTGGTACCTTTTTTGTTTGGGTGGGGGCACTGGAAGGGGAGTTTGGGGGGGGGTGGGGGCCCTCAGGGGTGTCCACCAAAAAAGTATACGTGTCGTCCATAAAAATTAAAAAACATCTTCCTGCCATAATGTTAAATATGCTCTTGTGCCCAGTGCGCATGCCAAAGCTGGATTAAATGCTTAAGAGAAACTTTGAAACAAGGCCAAGTACGCTCTACGGGTAGAAGAGAGTGTTTGTACAGAACTCACAGCTTGATGTATGCATGCATGTTGGATGCCGGACTATGACATATTCATGCATGTTAAGTGCCAGACTATGAATAACTCACAGCTTGATGTGCATGCATGTTAGATGCCGGACTATGACATATTCATGCATGTTGAATGCCGGACTATGAATCTGTGGATTTGACCACCATCACGAATGACCAGTCTAAGAAATCCTGTTGCTGAATCAAGCCTCATACAGACTTCTCAAGTTTGTGTCAGATTTAGTTTCAAATTTCGACACTGGCTGTTTTTGTTTCACCAGCCAATTGCCATCAGCCAGAGACTCGGGCTGTAGGCCATCCTTGTAACCCTTTCTGTAACCCTAAAGCAACTGGCCACCCCGTTGTGACTGTTGACCTATCATCTTGCAGGTGTGGCTACAAACTGATATGTTGACCATCATGACCAAATAAAAATCATCAAAACCATCATGACCATCTGTTGACCTATCATCTTGCAGGTGTGGCTACAAACCGAAAGGGGAAAGAAGAAGACGAACAAACAACCATTGATTGGAAGCCATCGGAGCGTATCACGGCTGGTTGCCTCTGCCTCTGTGCCCGAGAAGGTGTGTTTGTGTGTGTGTGTGTGCGTGTGAGCTTGCTTTTTACTTCCCCTAAGCCATGCTGTATACAGCACATATTGACGTCCTCCTTTTTTGTCTTTTGTAGGAATGACTGATGATGTTTTAAAAAGGCGGAGCCACAGGATGATTTTCTGTCTAGGAGGTGGTGATTGGTTTGTAGATCAGCACTGCACAGGCAGCAGCAGCCAACAGTGGGGGGCTTTCGAGTTCACGCATTGTTTCCCGATAGGACCCTCACGAAATCCCTTCAAACGCACAAACTAATCCACAGACCTCCTTATATACTGAAAATGAAATTGTAAGTCAGTAACCATTAAACAGGCTCTATCCTCAGACTAATTCTATTAATGTTCAATCAATGGCCTGCCACACTCAAAGCTGTGGCAGTACACAGTGCGCTGCAGCCAGGGCGTGTGATAGCTGTCACGCTCAACTCAAGCACTGGTTAGATTAATGCACACACAAAGCAGGAGGATATGCCCCCCAGATGCATGTTCTGAACAGGCATCTACAAATGAACAGGCATCTACAAAACCTCCCTGCAACTATGTTATCTGAGATAGACTTGGAGAGCGATGAACAGGATGGTCACTCGTATGGCAGGACAGATGATCTCACAAAGTTATCAAATTCTCACATGGTGACCTTGCCTCTGCTATCGCCCTCTACGCTGCACAAATCAACGATGCTTGGCTTCGAAAAGAAAGGTTGCCCTTTGGGCTTGCTTGCGCACGCCTCCACTACTTCTTGGATGGGCGGCCACGCTTCCGCTTCAGCGAGGTTGTGGCTGGAGCGTGTGGTGTGCTTGCTCCACGTAGCTTGGCTCCACGTTGTCTGAGCCACCAGCTGTCGATCTTTTTGATTGATTTATTTGTTGGGACCTATAGGTTGAGCAGCCATGCCAGGCTGGAGGTCTTTGTAATTTAAACTAAACTAAACTTGGCTCCACGTTGTCTGAGCCACATTGCGGGAAGATCCAGTTGCCTTCTGGGACTTCTAAATATATATCCTTATCCATGCATTCTATATGCTAGCCGGTGCCGCACGCATCGCACAGCAGCATAGTCTCCTCTGGCTCTGTGAAGTGGCAGATCACGCACGCTAGGTTGGCATCTGGTTTGGCGAGCTGGTGATTAATGCTGGGGTCACGGTTGCAAGTAGACAAAGCCGTCTAGGTTGAACTCTGTGACCTAGGACGTGTAGCCTCCGCCGTGCATGCGGGCATATCATAGTCAACACGGTGTTGT
>Ga0307974_1000998_pt1 | contig 18796 bp, 19 predicted proteins | sample OrgLakmetagen784_FD_201812 | JGI IMG/M metagenome (GOLD analysis project Ga0307974, IMG submission 201812) | Saline water microbial communities from Organic Lake, Antarctica - #784 | ecosystem: Environmental > Aquatic > Non-marine Saline and Alkaline > Saline | place: Antarctica: Organic Lake... | reverse complement strand
GAGAGAGAGAGAGAGAGAGAGTGAGAGAGATTTAGAGAGATAGAGAGAGAGAGAGAGAGAGAGAGAGAGAGAGAGAGAGAGAGAGAGAGAGAGAGATTAAGAGAGAGAGAGATTAAGAGAGAAAGAGAGAGAGAGAGAGAGAGAGAGGGGGGGGGAGGAATAAAGAAGGTAAGCTGTCTCTCTATTCATGCCTGCAGGAAATTTTGCTGCTTGCGTAATAATTGTTTTTGACAAAGAGGTGTGGAAGCAGCTGTGGCCTGTTGGGAGTGAGAGAACAGCAGGAGGAAAATTTTGAAGAATGTTGAACACCTAATCTAGTTTGCAGGCATAACTGGTAATTTGGAAGCAGCTGGGCTGATGGGAGTGAAAGCGCTGCAGGAGGAATTATGTAGGGTTGGTCAGACGGTGTATATACGGTACTTTTTGCAAGGATATCATCAAATATACGGTCGTATACGGCGTATATATACACGGTTCTGACCAACCCTAGAAATATGTCAAGGATGTTGAACACTGAATCTGATATGCAGGCATGACTGGAAATTTGGTAGTGGCCCTTTTTGGTGGAGGAGTTATAAGGTACCTGGAAGTACCAAATAAAGTAGTCCGTTCTCCTTAATTAATGTGAGCAGTGGTTCTTCACTGCCTGCGCAATTTTCCCCCTTTAACTGCATATCCTACCAAAAAGCTGTACGCTCATATCAAACTGCAGCCGCAGAAATAAGAGAACAGGATGAGGATGGAGTGGAAGGATTTGGGGAGGAGGAAGACACTTGCGTACCTCCCGTCATCAAACGCACCACTGATGCTGAGCGAGCAGAAGCAGAGGCAGCAGCAGCATCACAGGCTCTGCGTCAACCCTGCATAGAGACTTCGGCACAGCGTCAGAGGCAGGCAGTAGCAGGTGGGGACAGAGTTTTTTAGAAATTACGTAGTGGTAGTTGTGGGTGTGACCGCAGGAGTGGTCTAGGCTGTGAATGCGTGCATGAATACGTGGGTGTGATCGTATGTAAGGAGGGGGGAGCGGCAGAGCTGTTGGTGCTGGTATGGATGTGCATCTGGGAATTGAGTGTATGAAGACGCAGAACGTTGGTGTATGACGACTTAGAACGTTGGTGTACGAAAACGTAGAACGTTGGTGTATGAAGAGGTAGAACGTTGGTGTATGAAGACGTAGAACGTTGGTGTATGAAGAGGTAGAACGTTGGTGTATGAATAGGTAGAACGTTGGTGTATGAAGACTAGAACGTTGGTGTATGAAGACGTAGAACGTTGGTGTATGAAGACGCAGACCATTGTTGTGTGCACTAATGTATCAAAGTATATATTGATATGCTTCTGTGTATATGTCTGTGTATGTGTGTATATGTTTGCATTGAGTGCTAGATTTGACGTATTGTGATGTCTGCGGGCACATGCGTACAGGAGCTGGTGCAAAGCAACCGCAGTCAGGCCCTGCTCGCCCAATCTTTGTGCCGTCCTTGTCAAGACAGCAACTGCAGCGCATGGACCCTGTAATGCTGCTACAAGGTCTAGCAGAGGACAAGAAGCCCAGGTGAAATCGAGAACATGCTGGGTTTTTACTGTTTAGGATGTCTTGTGTGACAGTGTGCAACGTGTAGTCGGCTTCGCAGCGAACTCGCCCACTCGGTGGTGCTCCTAGGTGAGAGACCACCAATAACATTGCACAGTGCTTTCCTGTTGTTGGAAAAGCTACAATGTGCAAGAAGATGATCTGTACATATGGTCTAGGGCTTCTGTACTTGCATAATGTTGTGGGATACTTGCCCTGCTTGGTGTTTATATTTTACACGAAAATGTCACGAGTCGGGAGTTTAAAAGGCTGAAGGCATGAACAAAATATCCAGGTTCAGATACCCCTAGGCTACACAAATAGTATTTCCTTTTCTTCAAACAAGTACGTTCCAAGCATGGGCACGACACATTTCATTGAGCCAGCATCCAAAACACATGCTCAAATAATGCAAGTCAGTCCATCATCCAGAACATATTCTCAGGTACAAGCCAGTCCACAATCCAGACGTGCTGCTGCTCAAGCTACCCACGCTGCCTGACACAAGTGCGCTGGCAGCTCAGATCCTTGTTCAGCAGCAGCAGCAATCACAGCAGCAGCAGCAGCAGCATAAACAGCAGCAGCAGCAGCAATCACAGCAGCAGCAGCAGCAGCAGCAGCAGCAGCAGCAACAACAATCACAACAGTCACAACCGCCGCATCAAGCATCACAGCAGCCTGTTCCCAGGTACCCTGCCTTAGAGGTGCATGAAGCTGCGTGCAGGCTACTCACGGCCGCCATCGGCCAGGAGGCCTTTAATCACCTGCCAAAGTGGCCGCCCCTGCCTTCCTGCACTGATGAGCAGCTGCCAGGTATAGACGTGTGGAGTAGTGCCAAAGCAACGTAAACTGCGATTTATATTGCAAATTAAAGTTGACGTAGTGGAACAATGCGCATCCCGTGCAACTCCATACACAGATTTTTTTGTTCAGCACAATTTGCATCACAAGAGGCACCAAGATACAAACAGCTCTTGCATGATCGCTTCACGTGCTAAACATTGAACACGAAAATACGCAAGGCCACCATCTTTGTTCATTCTTATAGGCCGGTAGGACGTTTTTGTCCAAACAAGTCATGTACCTCACTCAATGATTTTAGTTTTAACTTGCCTGATGGCTTTTGTGCAAACTAATATGGGTCATGTAAATAGTTTGTGCCTGTGACTATGCACACAAGCTGAAGCAATTTGATATTCTCTGACTTCTCGAAGTAATTTTTTACTGAAAATGGTGGATCTGACGTGGAGTGACATTCTTCTTCTTTTTTATACGCTTGTGCGTGATCGCACCTTATACGCTTATGCATAATTGCACCTTATTTTACGCTTGTGTGCAGTTGCACCTTAGGCGCTCATGCATAATTGCACCTTATATGCTTATGTGCAACTGCACCTTATACGCTCGTGTGCAATCGCACCTTATGTGCTCATGTGCTCACGTGTAATCCCACGTTGATACAAATTATCTGTGTACTACATGCACATCTTTGTGCATACTTTTCTACATATGAAGTGCACAGTACACCAAACATTGACTAGCAGCAAACATATCTATGCAATTGGTATTTGCGCAGGAGGCGTAGCCAATGTGAGAGGTGCTGCTCCTGGTGCTGCTCCAGGCATCGCCACCACATCTCCTCAACTTGGAAGCGCCACCAGAGAAAGGAGTACTGCAACTGCCAAAGTTGTGCACCCGTGCATGAGTGCTTCAGTTGTATGTGGTGCAGATGCTGGCGCTGCAGATTCGGGCAGCGAAGATACGTATGACGACAGCTTCTGGGAGGAGCTTGATAAGGTGGAAGCAAGCATCGCCGCAAGGGGGACAGGGCAGGGGAAGAATGAGACAGGTTTGCAGCAACAACAGCAGCAGCAGCAAGGTTTTGTGCTGCAAGGCCAGAAACAGCAGTGTCAGTCTGGTACAAAATTGGGGCAACAGCAGCAGCAGCCTCCAAGTCCGTCAGCTGAACCTGGCCCACAAGCAACCAGAGCTGACACATCAGGTGTGCGGATCGGAAAGTAAGAAACAGTGGTGCTGGCAGCGAACACCACTCATCATATTCATCAAGTAAAAGGAGCCACTAGGTATTTAGTATTGTATATAAATAGGTATTTAGTATTGTATATAACTAGGGTTGACCAGGACCACTTGTATATTGTGTATATACGGTATTTTCTACTACGTATAATTCACCACCAAAGAAGGGGAGAATAGCTGGGATCAGTGCCTCAGATCTGATGCTTTTTTGCTGGCAGCGTTTGCTCTGGCTATAATAGCAGGCTGCTGCATTTGAAGCTTAAACACGTCGCTTGCATCACTTGATAAGTATCACCTCCATTCGTGCTTCAAGATTCCAGTTCGTGACACCTTGTTTTTTTCTACCGAATTGCTTCCAGCCTTTTTCCCCTCTACCTGCATGCGCTCCAAACGCCGTCCTTTTTTCCCAGCACGTTGTGCTGCCCCTACTCGACAGCCACATCTGGTCTGTGTTGTGACCAGGGATGTGTCATACGGTCATTTGTTCAATACGGTTAAATACGCGTAAAAAACGATACGGCATATTATACGTTGTATGCCCCATCCCTGTTTGTACCACCCAATCAAGGCACAGGGCTTAAGTTTTGTAACCAATATAAGAATTCAAGTAACACTTTAGTTTTGTAACCAATATAAAAATTCAATTTAACCCACCTTTCTTCTGCTTGTGTTGTGACCCTTTTGTACCACCCAATCAAGGCACAGGGCTTTAGTTTTGTAACCAACGTAGGTTAACCTGCGTTTCAGGCATATGGGCCCACAACCTCTGTTCAAACGACCCAGACATACAATAACCTGCCATCACAACATCAATTTGCAAGAACCTACATTATTTTGGGCATGACCAAGTTCTTGCTCATTATACATTGTGTAAGGAAAAAGGTATATAAATATGTCTATGCCCCGTGCCTGCAGATATTATATTAATAGTAGCCCAGGACCGCCTCGAGAGTCTAATATAGTCTGGGGATTTTTTATGTCTGTTATGTGGTCTGAGGAAAAGGAGAAGTTCTGTTACACATCGCTCCACACTTTGCTGCAGCCTTAGGCTGCTTCATGGATGTACTCCATAATCGCTAAAGCCAGGCTGGTACTGTCGCTACAAAAATTAACCTCGAGCTCATAACTGCTTTGTACCTCGTTTCAGGCTTAGGCTGCTTCATGGATGTACTCCATGAATGCCAAAGCCAGGCTGGCACTGTCGCGGCCAGTGATAAGTTGAACCTCAAGCCAGGGGCAGACTCGTGCCAGCTCTTATCATCCCTCGCAAACCATAGTTCATCTGACCCCTTTTTACAGCAGCAGCAGCAGCAGCAGCAGCAGCAGCAGCAGGATAAACAGCAAAGAAAGCAACAGCCCTTGTTGTGTGAGGGAGGGCGCCCGGCGACCGGCTGGTTTGGGAGATCTTGGCAAGAGCATCAGCAAGAGCTGAGGCGGCTGCAGCAGCAGCAGCAGCAGCAGCAGGAGCAAGAGCAGAAGCAACAACAACGGGTACAGAGGCAGCAGAAGCAGCAGCATTTGAGCCAAGAGCAACAGCAGCAGCAGCAGCAGCAGCAGCAAAAGGATCTCGGTGGGGCTGAAGAGTGCTGCATCCTTGAGTGTGATGAAAGCGAGGGCAGTGCTGGAATTCTGGATGAGGGGGAGCGGTGCGGTATGAAAATGGGGGTTCAAGGGGCACATGACAAGAGGCAGGATGAAGTTGGAATCGAAGGGGAGGGGCTGCTAGGTGTCATAGACGAAAAATTTCAAGATGGGGGATGTGATGGGATGGAGGCTGAAGATGGGGAGCGGCAGGAGAGTGTTGCAGAAGCAGCAGAGGGTGACCTGGAAAGTATTGTGGAGGCGACGGGGGAGAGGGTGCAGGTCGAGATGTGGGAATCCCACTCAGATCATGGAGTGGGTGATGGCAGTTCATTGTGTTTGAGAGGGGATGGTGCTGGGCAGGTTCAGGTACAGCAACAGCACCAACAGCAGCAGCAGCAGCAGCAGCAAGTCAGAGGGAGGGACTCAAGGCAGCCATGGGAGGAGCACGAATGTCAGCAGCAGCAGCAGCAGATCCAACGGAAGGGTAATTCAAAGCAGTCATGGGAGGAGCACGAGTGGCAGCGTCAGCAGCAGGAAGAGGGCACAGCTGGGTCTGAATGCTGTGCTGCAGAAGTGGTAGATGCAGGCAGCAGAGAGGGGGAGGAAGGAAAGGGTATGAGTTGCACGGTGATCAGTGAAGATGATGGATGGGGCATCAGTGAAGACGATGGATGGGGCAGAGAGGGGGAGGAAGGGGAGGGAATGAGTTGCACGGTGATCAGTGAAGATGATGGATGGGGCAACAGCAACAGGGAGGGTGAGAGGGAGGGGGAGGGGGAGCAGCTGCGGTGCACCATAGAGTTTGATGATATGGACGATGAGGAGCAGGTGTGCGTGTGTGTATCTATGTGTGTGTGTGTGTGTTTGTGTATGTGCAAGAGTAAGTATATGCATGTATGTGTGCGTGCGTGTGAGCTTTTGACCAGCATACTGCTCCTCACCCAACTGAAATGTGCAGGTGCTGCTTGCTAGGCAGAGGGCGTTACATGGGATGCCAGCGGAGCAGCTTGAAGCTGAAGCGTACGCGCTGTGGGGGGCATTGCCGCTTGCAGGAAGCGTTGACGGTGGAAGTGGAGGTGGTGGTGTTGGTGGCGGGGGTGGAGATGATCGATTCAGGAGGGGTAGTGAGGGGGACCTTGATACTGCTGCTCCAGGTACAAACGGGGACAGGATTCAGCAGCAGCCACGTCTACCAGAAGACGTCAGTGAAGGGGCTGCAGGGTCAATGAGTGAACTGATGGCGGTAGGTAAATTGACAGCGGTAGGTGAGGGGCTTGGGCACGGACGAGTGGGAGGAGGAAGGGGGGGCTGTGAGGTGGAGGAGGTGGGCCGTGTTTGTAAGCAGCAGGAGGGGCGTGAACAGCGGCAGCAAGGGGGTGGCGGTGCCGCCAGGGTGTCTGATCGGGAGGATCTGCGCAGGAGGCTGATTGAGGTGGGCGTGAGTAAGTGTGCAGTTGTGTTGGTGGGGGGTTGTGTATGTGTGGGCGGGCGGGCGGCTGATGTATGTGTGCATACGTGTGGTTGGGCTGGTGCTGGTGTGGTTATGTTTTTGTGTTTGCGCTCTTGTGTGTAAACACGTGGGGTTTGTATGAAGGTCTGCTTGTGAAGGTCTGCTTATAAAGTTGGTCATTATAGTGCAAATAAGGTGCGTGCACCTGCCAGCCTGTATCTTAATGTTGTGTTGGCTGTTTATTGGCAGAGTGCATTGATCTGGGAGTGAATGGGCCCCAGCATATGCCTGCACATTTGGAGCAGAAAAGAGGACCAAACTGCGTGCTGAAATGTCTGTGTGCGAAAGGGCAGATATGATAACATATTTTAATGGTAGTGTGCAGTCTGAATGTCAGATGTGGGTGGTCTGGAAGCCTACGTAGGTGCCTGCACCAGACTATCCAGCACTCGCGTCAAGTACACATAATACAATTCACGGGGGGTTTATGCTGCAGGACCTGCGTTGGTGAGAGAGTTTACGGTACCCGGTACCAGGATGGCTCCTTCTCCTAAAATATTGCGGGGAGCGGCTTTTCACTGCCTGCGTAATTTAATCTGTTCAGGACCTGCTGATCAATGATTAAAAGCATCAAGCCAGTCTCTTGTACACTAAGCAAATGTTAATGTGTCTGCCAATGGTAAATAACATGCACAGGAGGTGCTGAGTATGCACATGCGCCGCAAAGTAGGGCTGCGAACCCTGATTTCCTTTCTCGCAAGCACTCTGCTCAAGCAGCAGCAGCAGCAGCAGCAGCAGCAGAAGCAGAAGCAGCAGCAACAGCAGCATGGATCCTCTAGCGTGGGACAGTGGAGTCCTGTGCTTGAGCAGGAAGGGCATTTGAACAAGCGCCAAAGGCATTCAGAAGGTATGGTTTTAATTTTAAAGGAGGGTATTGTGCTGTGCAATTGTGCGATGTGCATTCAGTGGGGGGCTTCTATGTGCCGGCGCCTGACTGCTCCTTCCATTTATCACATTGAGTGTAAGTGCAATTATTGTGCAATGTATGTTGGGTGAGGGGCTTCTATATGCTGGCACCTGACTGCTCCTTCAACTTATCATACTGAGTGTAAATTCAAACTCGTTCACCTATCACCGTAGCCTTTTCTTCTCCTTTCTTATGTGTTTGAATTATCCTTGGAACAACCTACCTTACGTATTCAACACAAAAAACGTATGCAGAAATGCTTACAAAGATCCTCAAACTTCCAGACTCGGCTGTATTTTGATCAGCTCCAATATTTTTGCTAGGTATAAAGTGGAGCATTGCTCACAGGAATGTGCTTGCACGCAAAATTCTGCTGCACAGGAGCGAGACAGGGCAGCACTAGAGCAGGAGAAGCTGTTGGCAACTCAGCAGCACCCACAGGATGCACAGCAGAAATTAAGCAAGCAACAGGGAGCACAGATGCAAAGGCAGCAGTGAATGCTGGAGAAGCAGCATACCAGACACCACCCACGCCCACATCCGTGTCCTTGACCTTCCTGGTGAACCTCGCCCTTGAGCAACGTGCCGCAGCATTCGGGAACCTTGAGGTCACTCCTGCACGCATTTTCCTTGCCCTGCTTTCCCTCGCGCACCAGGTGGGTCAGGGACGTGAAATGCCTGGCAGGTCAAAGCGATGCCTGGGTTAAAGCTGTGTTTTTTCACTCATCTGCTCTTTAGGTGGTGCCGTTCAATTTGCGCCCAGTGCTCCAAGTGCATCAGGTCACTCAGACATCTTACGGGACTCTAAAAAGTATGCACTAGTTTGGAGCTTGCCCTCCTTGCACTTCACTCCTCGTCAACTTGATCTTAATAGTGAACTGATAGGGAAATAAGAGGCCCCTGCTACGCAGGCAGTGAAAGCACTCCCCAAGCCAATTCAGAAAAGAACCGTGTTAAAGCAAATACACTCATTGCTCCAATTTTTTCTCTTCACTGGACCTTGTGCAAACAAAAACAGCTGTCCCAGCTGCAGGTTTCTGCAGCAACTCTACTCAAAACTCTGCTCTTCATTTGATTTTTTACCAATAAAAAGAGCAGAAATCAAGGAAATATCAGCGCAAGCACATTGTTATTCCAAAAGGTACCAATAGGTATCCTTTCGTTCTACATAAACCTGCAGTTTTTCCTTGTTTTGCACTCATTCTTGCGCAGACGAATACAGCCGCCTTGGCTGCAGCTTCCAACAGCAGCGAATCAAACACCAAAGCCACGTCATGGCTTCCTAGGCACACCATGACTCTGGAGCAAAGAGCCAGTGAAGGAGAGATCGTAGTTATAGTCGCGCCCGTTCAGCCAGGCATCACAGATTGTAGGTAGATCAGTTGTTCGTAGTGAAAGGTGAGCACGAATAGACAGGTTACTGCACATGTTCACAAATTTGTCAATTGATCAAAAAAGAGAGTGGAGCACTGAAGCTAGATTTGAGGTTCCAAGAAGACGACGGCAAATTTGGCTGTTTTTATGGGCGTGTGTGCAAGCGATGGCACAACTGTTTGGGGTTTGGCTAAACAAGGTAATTATTTTAGTAGTATGAATTTTGAAGGACAACTTGTGAGCACCCAGCTCCACGGAATCCAACTTCACGGAAGTGCTGGAGTGAGGAGAAATTTGTTGGAATTTCTCACGTTCAGCCAGACTTGATATCATTGAACATTTGGAATAATATTTTTCGTCTGGAACCATAATGCGACTGTCCGGATACCACGTCTAACGTTTTACATTGCATTTTGCATTCTGTTTCAGCGCCCCGAAAAATGTATGACGCGTATGCGGGGGATTTGTTTGTATAAATGGAGCGAGAAATAGTGGCAAAATATTCCTGGGAATATTTCGATCGGAGATAACTGTGTCATTCTGCCGGGCGTATATATCCTTTTTCAATTTAACATAGTGCTAAAAAATAGTCTTTATAATTTTCGCATTCGTCAAACAACGGGACAATGGGAGAAGGTGAGCCTCGAGAGCCACAAACGAAAGTGCCTCAACAGCATGCGCAAACGCACGCCCAACAAAAATAGATCCAGGTGTATAAACTCTCATTGTAGTGTCAGGCACCCTGTGCATAATATGCATGCTGCAGTGTGCCCGAGGCGAGGCAATTGCTATTATTTAGCTATATTAATCACCCCTCTATTCCAAACTTACACTGCCATGCATGAAGAATGCCAGCCGCTGCTTCCAGCAAATGACGGGAAGGAGGTTAACTGCTCTTCTTTCTCGGAAAGACGCGCTGAAAGTTTCAGCGTGGAACATGCAAAAGGTGCGGAAGATCTACATAGCTGGGGCACAAAAAGTATCTTTTAGTTAACGAGGCATCTACGAGGGATCTACGAGGCATCTACGAGGGATCATCAAAGCCTTGAAATCAAAAGCAATGGCGTATTTCCTTGCCTTGTGCTTCATCGGCCTTTAGGCAAGCCACGTTACGAATCTGAGATTAGGCCCGTTCTCATGCAAGCACACACACACACACACACACACACACACACACACACACACACACACACACACACACACACACATACACACACACACACACACATACACGCACACACACACACACATACACACATACACACACATGCCTTCACACATGTGTGTATATATTACACCAAGCACGCACGCAAGCACGCACTATATTTTTGCACGTGTTGCCAAGAAAAGCATGTTTCAGCAGTTCCTCTCAGTAACTCATGCTGGGCATCATCGCTAAAGGAAGCCACTTATAACAAAGAAAGCCTTTGGATCGTCGAAAATGTTTAAAGAAGGGGAGAATGCAACGTTAGAGTTGCAAGTTGCAAAGAGGCCACTAGGATGGCGTGCAAGTCCCCCCGTTCCAATGGAAGGCATTATTGAAGTCTGTAAGGATGCTACCTTTTTCCAAAACTAAGGCCGGGACCCGTTCTAGCTCTTTCACCCACATAGTTCCCATATATGCCACTTCCAGACGACCCCCCTCCTGCCTATTGCAGTTTTCCCCTTGTTTTTACAATTAAAGATTTCTTATGTTGCCAGACTGTGTCCTGAATTGAAATTCTGTTATGTGGCAAACTTTTTACTAAAAGGCTGCAAGCGTTGTTCACATTTATACAGCATTGCCCAATCCCTTTGCTCCTCACACAGGCCTGCTGCAAGCATCACCCACCTCTTGGCTTGAGAGAGTATTGCCTCTGCTCCTTCTTACTACACGTATCGTCCAGCTGCTCTTACTGACCACGTCCACTTGGCTGCTCTCAACCGTCGTGGAGGAGCTCCCTCAAGCCATAATTGAAGATTTCGCCCCAGTAGTGGACATGCCTCCAACGTTCGGTCCACGCTCCTGGGCGTTCTCCTTCCTGGTAGGTTTACCTGCATTGTGGAAGCCTATATTTTTTGCTCCGATACGACACCCCACAAAGGAATAAGACACCGTAGCTGCACATGCTATCGATTTTTCGTTTCAACGTGCCATGATCCCAGGTCGGCGTCGTTTTCTCAATGCTGTGCCTCCTCCAAGTCCTTGCCCTTGTCATCAACATCATGAACAGCCCAGAGCTGGCCAAGCCCAATCTTAGTTTTAGTTCTCAGCGCCCTTCAGTCCAACTGCCGTGGCCATTGGTTTGGTCAACCTTGGCGTTTGATGCTTTGTGTTCTCTTCTGCTCTTGGGGGCTGGAGTGGCTATCTGCCCTGACTCCATAGGAACTACAACGCACCTTGACATACAAGCCACGTGGGAGGGAAGGGGAAGAAAGGTGCTCATCTACGATCTTATTGACTCCTATGCTCGTAAGGACCGATCATTGGTCTCTATTTCGTATTTTCTGGTTTCATGTTCCAGTCATTGTGCTGCATTATGTGTGTGCTTTGCCAGGTTGCAGCTGAAGTCTGCAGCTTGGATTCCCAGCAGTGATCTGACATAATTCCTTGTAACACTTCCAAGCACATGTGTGATTTCGTTTGAAAAGTCAGGTATACAAGCCGACCTCGCTGATTGCCAAACCTGCTTTTTCGAGGCAACGCAAATCAAAAATTTAGGAAATAAAAAAGCTATTGAATTACAGGTGCACACTTGACCTACCATCAGGTTCGGATGAATATAACTTTTAACTGACTATAAGAGACAAATAGACTTACATGGCGTTCTATTAATAGCCAATGGTTACTCCAATATTAGATGTGTCAACGAACCCTGGTTTCAATGGTCTTTAACAAAAAGCCTCACTCTATATATAGTTAGATACCTATGTAATTTTGAGTAGGCACACACAAGTATGGTTGAAGATGCACGGGACAGACTGGCAACAAAAACGAAAGTAATGGAAAATTTCGTTTGGTCAGGTTCAGGGCATGAAAATCAACTCAAATAATCTCTTTTTCCTGTTAGCAAATGTAAAACGAAAATTACATGCTGTGGTGCAGGGAGAAAGGGAGGGTCCTTGATGTCCACACGCTGCGGAAATTGAAACGTGTGAGAACAACAACTATCGGATCGGAACAGAAGCCAAAGTTCAAGCCAGTAAGCAAGGCAGTTTACTATCTGAATTATGACGACGCTCTTTTTTGTCAGTTTTGCCTTTTTACCTGTTTGGTGCAAAACACAAGCATGATATGCCACAATGCTGCACATTTACTGTTGCTATCTGATACATTTATATCAAGCACTAGATCAGTTATACAATGGTTTGCTCTTGTGATTCCCTTCCTTCTATTGATGAGCATCAATAACAAACAGAGAGGAGATTGATCCGGTAGTATTGTTGCAAACCACTCTCTCAGAGAGAGCTGTGAATACTTGGACTAAGGATCAGATATTATTGGTGTCTGGAAAAGAGTGTCTGCGTTCATTGTTAACAGTTTTATAACTTTGCCTAAATAGGTAAACATCGAGAAAAATAGTGCACAATTGTCCCTCAGGAAAGATCGTACGATGTTGTGGAGCAAAACTGCGAAAGCATCGCTCTGGCATTTCTAGTGAAAAAGAGTGTTTTTATCTTTATTCTTCTAACAGCCTGTGAAGATTCAACCGATTCTACAAATGGGGCTTCTTCAGAGGGCATTTTATCTAATGTTTTGATAAATAAGGCCCTCAGTTCCCACATTACAACCCGTCTCGATGGCATATTTCTCCTTAACACTCTTGTAAAAGAACAAAGACACCCTCAAATATTTTGTTACCCAGATGACAGAGGTTGCAAACACAGCAACCACGTTCCTCTCATAACTAACACCCCCCTCTCTTTGCTTGGTTGCAAGCACAAACATCCAGCAACGAGCACCGGCACCTAAAAGAGAGATGGTCCTGCCCCGTCCAATTAAAAACTGTGACCAAGAAAAATTGTAGTGCGCCCTTAGAGATCCTACCCATCAGCCGACCATCCAACATGCAGAACTTCTGCCACAGTTAAACACTATGCACTACACAGCACAAAGCCACCTTGGAAGACAAGAGTGCCAAAACAAGTCCAGGCCAAAGCACGCACCACGCCTACTGGAGTGAAGAACCAGAGACACAGAATAGGAGCAAGCACTAATGCCTTTGACACGGAATTTACAGGCTTCTTCTTCTGTCACCCAATCTATTGCGACTGCCTCCTGCATGCACTTGTGAGACATGCGCTTCAAGCAGCAAGCTGCACTCAAGAAGCTGCAGCGACGTTCCTGCTCCTTTTTGAATGGCTTGGTTGGAGTAAGAACGGTTACATGTGTTGGATAAATAGTCACCCTGAGCATGCATGCGTTTTAGCCAAGTTTTCTGCAGACAGCATGCTCTTAAAACCTACAGAAGTTTGGTTCGACGCTCCACCCCAGCCTCAGCACAACAAGAAAAAAATGCAGCTAATTGTCGTCTGGAGCAATCAAGGGAAATAAGCCCTTATTGAATCCAACCCAGCTTGGCTCAACAATCTCAAGCAGACAATTCCTGGAGCAACGTGGAATTTTAGCAATACTGCCCACGTGCTTGGCACTACTTGTGTGAAATGCAAGAACAAGCAGAAAAAGATATTTATACTCCTACACCCAGATACTCCCATTGCTGCTAACATCAGCCAGGGGCAAATGCCTCATAACACAAACGTCGACCAGTACAAGAGCCCACACATTCCCGAAGTACAAAATTGGAAATTAATCATTACACTGACGGTAGTGCCATGCAAGATGAGATCAGTGACCAACAAATAGGCGCTAGCATTTTCACCCCCACTACAGGCACTGGTTACAATGATACCATCACTATCAATCTTAGGGGCAACGGCCCCACACTCACCATCAATAGAGCCGAACTTGCAGCTGTGCTAGTAGCGGTACAAAAAGGCAATACTGAAATTGCTACAGACAGTGCCTCATCCCCCTTTCAGATTACAAAACTGCTATTTAACCCAGTGGATGTTCTGCACATTTTCACAGGAAACTACTCAGGGACATTGTAAATCTTATCTGATCCAATCCTTACCTTCTACCATCACTTTCTACAAGGTGAAATCCCACTCTGGTATTAATGGCAATGAAGTTGCAGACCACCTAGCACACAAAGCAGTAGTCAATCAAAATTCTAACATTCCCCTCCCGCCAGCTACTGACCCCTTCTACGACCTGTTCTGGTTAAGCGTGCCTAACAAAGATGACTCCCCAGCAGAAGATCTATGAGTTTTGACTAACCAACAGCACAAACCAAAACATCATAAGCACGCTCACCATTACCTTGGTAAAGCTAACACAGATACATTGCTCTACAAGATCTGGCAAGAATTGCATGACATGCCTGAGCGCGCAACACAGCCTGACTCTCACACACAGCAACTTAATGCAAAGCCCCTTGCTCATGCCCAACTCAGTAACAAGGTGGTCCATGCCAAATGTGACTTTTAAGGAAGAAGAACAAGTTATTCAATATAAGACGGATACAATACACATCGACAAACACACCAAAAGGTTTAGCCACATGACAGGTCCTGCCACCTGTCCCTTCCGCGCAGGATTAGACAGTGCTCCACACATACTTCTTAGGTGCAACAACCATACTCTGAAGAGAATGCACATAAACCGACACCATCACGCTGTGAGCCTTTGTGGTGAAGAGATCAGCAAAGGCAAGCTGGGCTCAGCAATTGTTACAATGGATGCTTGTAACAGTGAAAAGTTATCTGACCTTCACATTGAACCCCCTGATGACATTGAAAGAAACATTCCTGACTGGGTTCTCCAACACAACAACACCTTCCAACTTGACACCAAAGCCGTCCAGATGGCGTGTTAGTCATGCCCATTGAGAGAAGAGGCAGGCATTTGGATCCCAAACAGATCCTTCCAAAGGACAGAGACATACATCTTGTAGAATTTAAATTCTGCTCAGACATACACCCGCAATATACATTAGAAAAAGCGCACAACCAACATCAACCTCTTATCCAGTGTCTACAAAGAAGCCTCCGCGGCATCTCTCCAAACAACCAAGTCACACTTCATGTTATACTTCTTGGAGTTGGGGGCACAATCTACAATCAGTACAACATAACTCCTCTACTAAGCTTAGGCGCCCCCACGCACAAAGTGCACCAACTAGCCACTGCACTACCCTGCCATGCAATAAAAGATTAAATGAGATCACAAAAACAAGTCACAAAATGCAATTCAACGACGACAACAGTGATAATAGGGGATCTGATGGGGGGGATTACTGATAGAGCGGCTGGCTTTAGGAGGGCTAGGCGCCGGATCGCATGGCTAACAACCCGTCAGATCCCCATTAGTCTCTGTTGTTTCTCTATTTCGATTTTCAGTGCGTCTCTGGCTATTGTGAGCACCAGCTGAGAGCCTTTCCTTAATGCACGCATGCACGCTGGTGTTTTCTGGCGTAGGCTTCCACACTTTTTTAACAAGGCAAACAAGGTACCACCAACATCGCAAGATATCAAAAAGGGGACACTGAGGCCATATTTATAAAATGTGTAAGGTTTTTGCATGCTCCTAGGGTATACCCGTTGCTCCCAACTTGCACTAAACCTAGCAGTTCAGCTGTTACTTTGGGCTGAATTCAAATATTTGAAAATGGCCGAGCTTGAAAACTGCAAGTTGGAGGCAAGATGCCTAACCAGCCGCGGTGTAACCCCACTTTCCAAGCACCCGTGTGCTGTATCTACCAGGCAGAGCACCAAATTGAGTGATTTTTGATGTTTTGAAGTGCTTGTGATTAACAAAGATTGTTGCAAAAGAATGGAGTAAAAAGGTGGATGAGAAGCAACTTTCCCCTGGAAAGCACCCATCTAGGGTTTATAGATGCACGAGGTATCCTGTCTTTGGTACGCCGGGCGACATATCTAAAACTGAGCATCATTACTTTCACGTACTAGATACCCCCAATAATGTCGTACTCAGACGCTGTAAGATATACGTGCACTTACATAACTAAAGGTATTTATATCATATTTTTTTTGACAATTCATTTCAGAGCTTCAGTAATCCGATCATTTTCAATTTAATAATTTATAGCTTTATAGTGAAGCCCAGCACACAACAATGGCCAGGCGCGGAAACAAAAAGGATGCCAAGAAGAACGCAGACGGGACGACCAAGCCCAACTCCTCGCTTCAGAAGAGTCTGGACAGCTTGCAGGTGGGTATGAGTGCCTTCGTCGTGTACGAGAGAGAGGGAGAGAGAAAGCGGAGAGGCCGAGGCCGATGAGGCCGGAACTTTCACATCTTCGCCCCTTCATGCCCCTTCCCAGCACCTGCTTGCAACAGGACAGGCACAGGGGCAGGCACACGAAGGATGCACACCTGAAGCCGAGGTGGAAATGTGTCAGGAATGAGCGAGGGGAAGTGTCAAATCTGGGGTTGGAACTCTCCGCTTCCCTTCCCCTTTTATTCCTCTCACATGTTGTTCCATGTATACCCTGCTGATGAAGTTGCATGATCAACCTCTTCTTTTGGGGAGAGGGGAAGTTCTGGGTGGTGCGCCTGGGGAAACGCAGCATTATTATCATCGTGCTTGCACTTCTCAGACGCGCACAAAAAGCTCAGCACAGCATGCGTTGCTCAGCATGCAGCACGAATTTCTGCCCTGAAGAAATTTCTGACATTTTATTACTGACAGATTAATTTCCTTTTCATCACTCCTTTCGGCCTGCAGAAGAACATTGCTGACACATCGAGGCCCTACGAGAAGAGGCTGGAGAGCGCAAAGCGTTATGCACACACTCTGAAGAGAAGAACACGGAACTCAAAAGAGGAGGTAGGTCTTAAACTGACCTGCGTGCTTTCCTGTTGCTTTACTTTGGCACTGTGTCCTTGTCGGAGCAAGTGCTGATTAATGTGAACCTACTTAGGGATTTCTCCCGGCTTCCAGGGTTAAGCGCTCAGCTATCAGCCGGGCATTGTCCTTCCCAAGTAGGTTAACAAAACGTAAATCCCCGGAGGGGAACCGCCCAAGCGCTGCGAGTACTTCCCAACTGCCAGCCTCGTCGGGCACATTTCCTCGGCCTTGTAGCTGAGCCTCAGCAAGCCTCTCAAACACCAACGAGGTAGTCCGACCCCCGGGCTCCAACCACGCACCGCACCCTGGGGATTCACGTTTTGTTGAACCTATTTAGGGAGGACTTATTGCCCGGCTACTCGGTCAATTGCGTCTTGGTCTCGATCAACTCGCGCTCGACCAAGTAGCCGGGCAAATAAAAGTCCTCCCTGAGTTCGTTCTCCGCATATTTCTTCGTGCCTCCCCATTAGAACTACTGTCACAGTAAGACAGAAACCAACTCGCTCATTGTGCGTCCCAATTTTTTGCCTTGGACACGCAGGTGGACCCTGAAGATCTGGTGAAGCGGCTCACTGCAAGCGCGTAATCTGTTCCGTCTGAAAAATGTGAGAGGAATATTTTGCTGCTTCTGTTGTGCTGTATCTGACAATTAGTCATGGTGAAGGCATGACCCATATGTACAGTAGGGGATTTCTTTGTTATCTGTACATTGTAGTTATTAAATCTGCACCTGTATGTGTGCAACAGACCTTTAACAGTTTTTGTGATTTAGCATTGTTTGCTGCATTCCTAGCCTTTGTCTGTAGTGCTTGTCGCATTTTGATGCTCATCAGAACTGATACTGTCATATTGCGTGTGCAGTAACGTTCCTAAGATAAGTCACAAGTTCCACAAAAAAAGCCGTCAAGATTGCAGCCGGCGTTTGAAAGGAGGGCTGGATATAGGTGTCTGCGACAGGCAATTCTCCACCAAGCCCATGTTCAATCTAATTGTAAGATAAAACTCAACGTCCTATACCAAGGCATGGATCAGGAAACATGCTATTTTCATCTCCTCCCCTCCTGCTGCAGAGCCACATAATATCCCTGGCCTTTCCAGTGATTCATGTGTAAGAATGTGTAGAAGAAGAAAGGGCTGTCACTTGAGGATCAATTTGTTGTGAGGTTGATGCCCAATAGAAAGAAAGAAGGCTGAAGGAGTCAATAAACCTGCTTGTCTATGATTCTGCATTGTATAAGTTAAGTTTGGATTGCAAAGGCCTCCAGCCTGGCATGGCTGCTCATGGCCCCATTAGAGTTCAATCAGAAAGATTTGTATTAGTAAGTCCAGTATCCGAGAGAGGTCCGTGATGTTCTTCTATGTAGATGGCATTCAGTGCTGCGATAAGTTCCATGTCACGCCCAATCAGTGTCAGCAGCGAATCGTGTGACAAGCAGATAGTTGGTTGATAGTTAAGAGTTCCTGTGTGTCATTTAGCAAGCTGAATGTGAGTCGCGCAGGAACAGCATAAAGGCCTCTGCTCCTTTTTAAAGGAGCCTCTGTTACTCTCCACACCATCCTTTTGGGAGTGGGTGGCACTATCTACAACAATCACACGCTGGAGCCTTTCAGGTAAGGTAAGGTAAGGTTACATCGCTATATATGCCTTTGGTGGGCATCTGAGCGGAAGCTTGGAAAAAAAGCCTGTAACCAAACCAAAAAAAACGCTAGAAAAATCAAGGGAACAGGGCTAGGCACTTAGCTACAAAAGAGGCAACTCCAAAAATATTAGGTTGGTTCAAAAAGGTCCTCAAACGAGCTGGGTCATCCTCAAACTGAGGTGGGAAGATAAGCTGTTGCTGTGTGCGAAGTCTGACTAGATGTTCATGCGGACAGTCCAACAAAATGTGTTCCTCA
>Ga0307974_1000995_pt1:0-17500 | contig 18815 bp, 21 predicted proteins | sample OrgLakmetagen784_FD_201812 | JGI IMG/M metagenome (GOLD analysis project Ga0307974, IMG submission 201812) | Saline water microbial communities from Organic Lake, Antarctica - #784 | ecosystem: Environmental > Aquatic > Non-marine Saline and Alkaline > Saline | place: Antarctica: Organic... | reverse complement strand
TGAGAGGGCAGGCACACAGCCACGCCCAATTTTGCACACAGCCAAACCCTCACATCACTGCACAGACACACCTGCAACATCAAGGCCTGTTCATCAGCAGCTGCACGTGCAGCCATACGCTGCCTCTCCGTCTCCAGCGCGTTCACTGTGACCTGGCCCTGCTCCTCAGCCAGCACACGCAACCGGCGCTCTGCTTCCAACTGCAGTTGTGTGTATGTACATGTATGTGTGCGTGTGTGCATGCGTGTGTGTGTGTGTGTGTGTGTGTGTGTGTGTCTCACTGCAGTTTTGTGAATTTACAGCGCACGCAACCGGCGCTCTGCTTGCAGCTGCAGTTGTGTGTATGTACATGTATGTGTGCGTGTGTGCATGCGTGTGTGTGTGTCTCACTGCAGTTTTGTGAATTTACAGCGCACGCAACCGGCGCTCTGCGTCCAGCTGCAGTTGTGTGTATGTATGCGCATGTGTGTATGTATGTGCGTGTGTATGTATATGCGTGTATATGTATATGCGTGTGTATGTATATGCATGTGTGCGTGTGTGTATGTGTATGTGTGCCACTGCAGCTTTGTGAATTTACTATGTATGAATGCATGCGCATGTATGTGTTTCACTGTGTTCGAAATGACACAAATGCTCTCTAGCCAGCGCTTACAACCAGCGACTGCCTTTCATCTTGAGGGTGTGTCTGTACGCTTGTATGCACGTATGCGTGTGTGAGGTACTTTTCTGTGCAGCAACATGGCAGGCCCTCAGCCAGCACACATGCAAATAGCGCACTGCTTACGTGTGCAGGATAAGTTTAAACGCATGCACTGTTTGCTGACTTTTTTTTGCTCAGGAAGCAGCGGCTTCGATACAAGTGCAGCCAGCTAGTGCTTGTGCAAGTTCAATACCAACAAACAGCACAGTCTAGTTAAAAGGAGAACGCCTGCATTACCGTTTGGTCGTCATTCATAAAGAGGACAGGAGCACACACACACACACACACACACACACCAACATATCTGTCTGACTCGATAAGAAAAACACTATTTTGTGCTCACGACACTGTCAGAGCTGACTGCTCTTAGTGCTCACGACATTGTTAGAGCTGACTGCTCTTAGTGCTCACGACATTGTTAGAGCTGACTGCTCTTATAGTGCTCACGACACTGTCAGAGCTGACTGCTCTTAGCACCCACAAACATAGCATTGCTGCTAACCCTGTTTTTTGCAAAATAACTTTTTGCTGATTGCACATGCGTCACAAACTGAGGTGCCATAAGCTCACACACAGCGATCTTCACACAGCAATCTTCACACACATATCCTTACACACAGCCATCTTCACAGAGCAATCTTCACACACATATCCTTACACACAGCCATCTTCACACATCAGTCTTCACAAACAGCGATCTTCACACATTTCCATTTCCCCATTAGCATTTGGAATGTTTGAATTCACACACAGCAAGTTTGGATAGTTTGGATTCCCACGCATTGTCGCTCTGACAGTCACGACGGCTAGCTGAAGAAGCCATGCGTTCTTTGTGCCCGAGGCTCATCCAAACGTAATTCCTTTACACTACTTATCCAAGCAGAAACACACACACACGTAACTCCACAATTCCTTTACACTACTTATCCAAGCAGAAACACACTCACACTCACACACACACACGTACACACACACACAGGTAACAATTATGCACGTTGTCGGTCTGATCTGAGCTCAGCAGCGAAAAGAGGCACCATAGTCTCATTTTTGAACCGAAGCTGAAACACACATGCACCTGCACAATCCCGCACCTTGTTGGTCTAACCCAAGCTGAAACACACCTGGACCTGCACAATCTTGCATTTTGTTAACGGAACCTAAGCTGAAACACACCCTGGACCTGCACAATCCTGTACCTTGTTGGTCTAACCCAAGCTGAAACACATCTGGACCTGCACAATCTTGCATTTTGTTAACGTAACCTAAGCTGAAACACACCCTGGACCTGCACAATCCTGTACTTTGTTGGTCTAACCCAAGCTGAAACACACCTGGACCTGCACAATCTTGCATTTTGTTAATGCAACCTAAGCTGAAACGCACATGGACCTGCACAATCCCGCACCTTGTTGGTCTAACCCAAGCTGAAACACACCTGGACCTGCACAATCTTGCAATTTGTTAATGTACCTTGCTGGTCTAACCCAAGCTGAAACACACCCTGGACCTGCACAATCCCGCACCTTGTTGGTCTGATCTTCGACCGCAAGCTGAGACGCCATGAGCTCCTTGCGTACAGAAGCTTGAGCAGCAGCGTCCTCGGCAGCGATTGTGAGTTGGTAACGACGCGCATCCTCATGCTGCAGGTGTTGCGTACGTAAGCAGCAATATAATAGAAATAGCACAGTTGTGGGCATTTCGTAGCTTGAGCAGCAGCGTCCTCGGCAGCGATTGTGAGCTGGTAACGACGCGCATCCTCATGCTGCAGGTGTTGTGTACGTAAGCAGCAAACTAATATAAATAGCACAGTTGTGGGCATTTCGTAGCTTGAGCAGCAGCGTCCTCCTCGGCAGCGATTGTGAGCTGGTAACGACGCGCATCCTCATACTGCAGGTGATATGTACGTAAGCAGCTATATAATATAAATAGCACAGTTATGGGCATTTCGTAGCTTGAGGATCAGCGTCCTCTGCAGCGAGAGCTTGCACAATTGTGGCACGCATCAAGAGAATGCGAACTCCGCGTGCTACAGGTGTGTACGTAAGCAACAATAGCTAGTTGTGGGCATTTCATAGCTTGAGGAGCAGCGTCTTTGGCAGCAATTGTTCGCACAATTGCGGCACGCATCAAAAGAATGCGAACTCCTCATGCTGTAGGTGTGTACGTAAGCAGCAATAATAGCATAGTTGTGGGCATTTCGTAGCTTGAGGAGCAGCATCTTTGGCAGCAATCGTTCGCACAATTGCGGCACGAATCTTAGGGTTCGGGTTTAGGGCTAGGGTTTAAATCCTAAAAAACAGCAGACACACGCGCACCTGCAGTTTGAGTCTCTTTTTTATTCACAGCTTCCCATTGACGCTTCTTAGCTTGCAACCCAAATATGCACCTCCGGTCAAGACAAAACAACAGCAGACACACACGCACCTGCGGTTTGAGTCTCTTTTTAATTCATCAGCTTCCCATTGACGCATCTTAGCTTGCAACCCAAATATGCACATCCAGTCAAGACAACACAATAGCAGACACACGCGCACCTGCAGTTTGAGTCTCCTCGCTTCCTCCTCGGCCTCCCATTGCCGCATCTTGATGCGTTGCCTGGCCTCGATTTCGGCGGTCTGGACATGGGCCTGAAATGCATGAATTGAAGAGATGGACCGAAAATGAATGATGAGGGGATGGTCCTGAAATGAATGACATGAGGGGGTAAAAGTGCAAAGACAGCCTCAGGCTGGGATGAGGAACGCGGTCTGGTAACGGGCCTAAAATGCATAACTTGAGGGGACAATAGTGTAAAAACAGCTTCAGACAAGGATGAGGTAAAACTCAGCGTCGCTGAACTTCAGTTGGAATAGCACACACATACCCACTCTACACCAAACCCACACCCACACCCACACCCACACAAACACCCACACGGTCACTCACGCATACAAACCCGCAAAAACACCAAAACAATCACTCACGCAAACACACACACACACGCACCTCATCCCGCATCTTGGCCAGCATCGCCGCCTGTGCCGTTTCAGCCTCCAGGGCTGTCAACCTCTGACGGGCTTTGAACTCCAAGATGCTGACTTGCTCGTCCTCCTCCTTTGACTGCACCTGAGATGGTTACGTGTTTGACAACAAATTGTTGGAGTAAAATCCCTCAAGGGCCGTCAACCTCTGACGCGCTTTGAACTCCAAGACGCTGACTTGCTCGTCCTCCTCCTTTGACTGCACCTGAGATGGTTACGTGTTTTAGACAAGAAAAGGTTGCAGTAAACTTTGTCAAATCAGAACATGTTGAAGTGGTCACTCTGTCAGGGCACGGACATGCTTTCACGGCATTTTGTCAGGGCGCTTCGTCAGGGCGCTTTGTCAGGGCACGGACATGCTTTCAAGGCACTTTGTCAGGCACGGACATGCTTCCAGGGCACTTTGTCAGGACACTCTGTCAAGGCACGGACATGCTTTCAGGGTACTTTGTCATGACACTTTGTCAGGGCACGGACATGCTTTCACGGCATTTTGTCAGGGCGCTTCGTCAGGGCGCTTTGTCAGGGCACGGACATGCTTTCAAGGCACTTTGTCAGGCACGGACATGCTTCCAGGGTACTTTGTCATGACACTTTGTCAGGGCACGGACATGCTTTCAGGGCACTTTGTCAGGACACTTTGTCAGGGCACGGACATGCTTTCAACTTTTGTCACAGCTGTGTGATGATCAGCGTGATGCACAAGGAAGTTTGTTGTGTAGTTTTGTTAAAGGCACTGATCTATTAAACCAATCGGTTGCACCTGTGCTGGGTTTAAATGGTCTGTGAGAATTAAGCTGTCTTGTCATTTTGTGTGTGTGTGTGTGTTTGTGTGTGTGTGTGTGCTGATATAAATCTGCTTTTGCTCACCTGCATGCTGGCAATATCTGCTTCAAGTGCTGCAGCTCTCGCTCCTACTCCTGCCGCACACCCTCAATTAAGTCAGAAACGAGATCTCGCACCTGAGCTGCCATCATACGCTTGCGCTCCGACACATCCTGCTTCAAGTGCTGCAGCTTTTGCTGCTACTCCTGCCACACACTCTCTCTTCAGTCATGAAAATGATATCGTACCTGAGCTGCCATCATGCGCCTGCGCTCTGACACATCCTGCTTCAAGTGCTGCAGCTCTCGCTGCCACTCCTGCCGCACATTATCTGCCGCGTCTTGATAGGAGGCTTCGATTATGGCCACCTTAAAAAGCAAGCAAGCAACACAGAAAAGGTGTTGTGTATTTCTGCAGAAGTCACACATGCCACTCCTGTCGCACATTCTCTGCTGCGTCTTGATAGGAGGCCTCGATTATGGCCACCTTTGAAAGCAAGCAAGCAACACAGATGGTGTTGTGCATTTCTGCAGAAGTCACAAATGCCACTCCTGCCGCACAGCCTCTGCCACGTCTTGATGGAAGGCCTTGATTATGGCCACCTTTGAAAGCAAGCAACACAGAAAAGGTGTCGTGCATTTCTGCAAAAGTCACAAATGCCACTCCTGCCGCACATTATCTGACGCATCTCAGTAGGAGGCTCGGACTATGGCCACAATTTAAGCAAGCGAGAGAGAAGGGAGGATTATTCGTTTATGTGCTCTTGAAAGTAGGCTCTGACTAAGGCCATTTTCTAAGCAAGGAAAGAGAGGGAAAATCATTCATTCATGTGCAGGCTTTGGTTATGGCCACTGCTGAAGTAAGCAATTGAAGGGGAGGATCATGCACTCATGCAGCACTTGAAAGTAGGCTTTTATTATGGCCTCATTTGAAGCAAGCAAGAGAGAAGGGAGGATCATTCGTTTATGTGCTCTTGAAAAAAGGCTTTGAGTATGGGCACATTTGAAGCAAGAAGAGAAAGAGGGTAGGATCACTCATTTATCATTTATGTGCAGGTTTTGGTAATGGCCACCGCCAAAGTACAGCAAGTGAAGGGGAGGAGGTGCATGCGCTCATTAGTGGGTATAAGGCCTCAGAAGGTTGATATATACCCACGTAAATAACCTTAATATACACCCTGCATGAAAATGCGGAGAAAGTGTAGAAGTTGCTGATGCCGCAGATTTGTGTAAAGGCGGAGCATGTGCAGACCTGGCTGATGTCGCAAACACACATCTTGTGCGGCCGTACATTTCAGCGTTTCCCTGCTAAAAAGACCAAATGCAGCCCATAGTGCGTAAGTGTGGCTTGAAGTCGTGTGCTCGCAATGTTCAGTTACTTACCACACCTTGATCTCTTAATCCTTCCCTGAAAACCACAACGGTTACTGCGTTTTCTTTTAAAACATGTTATGTAGACCACACTCAATGGACCTGGCAAAGAGTGAAATCACAAGGAGCAGCGACTCACTTGCTTGAGCTTCTCCTCCTTGGCCTTGTCTTCCAGTCGCCGCGTCTCTTCCAGCATGGCCAGCTCCAGCTGCAAGTTATAATACGTGTGCATCGTGTGCTTGTGTGTGTATATGTATGTGTGTCTGTGTGTCTGTGTGTGTGTGTGTGTCTGTGTGTGTGTGTGTGCGCGCGCGTGTGTGTGCGCGTATGTGTGTGTGCGCAAGTGTGCGCGCGCACGCACGTACAAGCACGGCCCAGCTGTTCTTCCTTTATTGTGCAGCCAACTTGCTTGCTCAGTATCTGATTGAGAACACAAGCCATGCCATTACATTGGGCCCCAAACACATATGTGCTGCAACCAGCCTTCATTTACTAAGCACGCAACGAGGCCGATTAGTGTGACAGTATACATAGGGTTGGCCAGAACCGTATAATCACACTGCATATGACTCTCACTCTATAAGACTCTCGCTGTATATGACTCTCACTGTATATGACTCACTGTATGTGACTCTCAATCTATAAGACTCACTGTATTTGACTCTCACTGTATATCACTCTTACTGTATATGAATCTCACTGTATAAGACTCACTGTATAAGACTCTCATTTGATAAATACCCCGGACATGACCACACATTTGGTAGTTTCCCTGCCAAAAAATATCGTACATACACCGTATATATATGTGGTTATGGCCAACCCTAGGTACACCCCAACAAGCACACACACGCCTGCCGAGCTACTCTCCTCCCTGCTTCGCTTCAACAGACCACCTAAGTATACCTCATCAACGTGCACATTGCAGGTCGTCCAGCACGCACACAATTTCACCTGTTGCAGCTCCCCCCCACACTCGTGCTGCAGCTAACTTCCTGGCTTAAAAAAACGAGCAGTGCTGTCAGAGCTGCTAAGAAACCCGAGCAGTGCTGTCAGAGCTAATAAACCCATGCAGTGCTGTCAGAGCTAACAAACCCAAGCAGTGCTGTCAAATTTAACAAACCCAAGCAGTGCTGTCAAAGCTAACAAACCCAAGCAGTGCCGTCAGAGCTAAAAAACCCAAGCAGTGCGGTCAGAGCTAAAACACCCAAGCAGTGCTGTCAGAGCTAACAAACCCAAGCAGTGCTGTCAGAGCTAACAAACCCAAGCAGTGCTGTCAGAGCTGCTAAGAAACCCAAGCAGTGCTGTCAAATCTAACAAACCCAAGCAGTGCTGTCAGAGCTGCTAAGAAACCCGAGCAGTGCTGTCAGAGCTAACAAACCCGAGCAGTGCTGTCAAAGCTAACAGACCCGAGCAGAGCTTTCAGATCACACTTGCTGTCACCGCAAGGTACAAGACTCAGCAATCATTTATACAATAAGCACACAATGCCCCAAGCAGCGCACATGCGCACCTGCCGCAGCTGCTCCCTGCGTTCGTGCTGTAGGTCTCCCAGCTGCTTGCGTTCCAGCGCCAGGCTGTTTGCCTGAGCACGTGCGACACAAAGTACACACAAACGTGTGAGACTTGTGCCTGAGCACGCGCGACACAAAGTACACACAAATGTGTGAGATTTGTGCCTGAGCACGCGCGACACAAAGTACACACAAACGTGTGAGATTTGTGCCTGAGCACGTGCAACACAAAGTACACACAAACGTGTGAGATTTGTGCCTGAGCACGCGCGACACAAAGTACACACAAACGTGTGAGATTTGTGCCTGAGCACGCGCGACACAAAGTACACACAAACGTGTGAGGTTTGTGCCTGAGCACGTGTGATACAAAGTACAAACAAACGTGTGAGATTTGTGCCTGAGCACGTGCGACACAAAGTACATATACTTGTGATTCATAAATTTTATGATACATCGGTGCTCCGTGCGCTATGTGGTAAATATCAATTCCACTTGTAGCGCAAAGTTTGTGTGTCAGCAGCCTTAATCCCTGGGAGCAAAAGAAAAGCTCTTTACAAAAGTGTGCTTAAAAGAAGCATTTTCATGTATAAGCACTTGCTGTGTACGTTTTGCGTGGCACATAGAAGGCACAAAGACATACAACCCCAAATCTCATACACCTGCAAAGCAGTAGCCTGAGACTTGATAGTTAAGTCAGCCACAACACGCACATTGAGGCTAGAGTTGGCCAAAATCATATATATACGCCGTTTATACGGTCTTCACAGCAGTTTATTTCCGCTATATACGGCGTATATATATATATATATACGATTCTGGCCAACCCTACTCAATGAGCATTTTTGCGTAGCACAGAGGGGAGACAAGTATACATGTATGCACCGAATCTCACGCACCTGCAAAGCAGTAGCCTGAGACTTGATAGCCAAGTCAGCCACAACACGCCTCCTGCGTGCAAGGGCCTCCTCAGCATCAACCACCTTTTTGCGCTCCTGTGTGTGTATGTATGTGATGTGCGTGTGTATGTGTGTTTGTGTGATACAGAAAGAGCTATTTGTGTTTGTGTGTGTGTGTGTGTGTGTGTGTGTTTGTGCATATAAACATATAAAAAACAACTTTGGCGCTCGTGTAGCAACTAAGCATGCACTTTGTTTGTGCAATAATGCACATTAGAGTAAATGTATTGACATGCGTCATAATATTATGTATGAATTACTTTATAATGATCGACCTGCGTCATAATATATAGCATAAATGTATTGACCTGCGACATAATATAATATATTGACCTGCGTCAGAATGATCGACCCAGAGGAGCAAACAGCTCCACACCCCCATGAGTGCTGTGTGAAGCCAATACAAGCGCCAAACAGAATCACACACAGACACACACACATGTGCAAATAGCTCCACACATCAGTGGGGTACTGTGTTGGATAAGCACAAACGCACGTGCACACACACACACACACACACACACACACACACACACACACACACATACACACACACATACACACACACACTCACACACACACGTACACAAACACGTACACACACACACTTACACACACACACGTACACACACACACACAAACAGACGCATACCTGTGCAAACAGCTCGACACCCGCAGTGGGGTACTGTGTGAAGTCGGTGTAGGTTCCCGTTTTGGGAAGGGGAGCCCATTCAGAGGTGGCAGGTTGCAGGGCTTCAGGTGTGAGAAGGCGCAGCTGGTAAGCCGCACGAATGGTCCTGCGTCGGCAATCAAAAGAGGCTGAGCTGAATCATGTTGTTGAATAACAAAAAGGCTTTCAGTGTGAGAAGGCGCAGGGGTCCTGCATTTGCCATAAACCAACAACTGCACAGAATTTCAAAAACACAGAAGTTTAAAAACAGAGTAGGTTTGAACGGCACAGTGCTGTTTGGCGTGAGGAGATGCAGCTAGGAAGCTGCAATGCATCGATCCTATTAAACTGCCACTCACTTACAATTTACAACCATTATTTCATCTTTCTGTCGCTCACGTATTATTACAGAGGGGGGCAACTGAGGCCCAAAATGACCATGTTCTACTATGCTATTTGGCTCATGTGTAAGATTAGCCAGAACCATGTAAGTATATACGGCATACATTACTTTCTCAGTTTCTTGACAGCAACTTCCTGGTATTTCTACAGATAGTAGTTTTGCACGGTGAACAATACGCACGTATATACTTGGGTTAAACACTGTGTGTGTACCTGTGCGTATACATAAATACCATATATAGTTATGGCCAACCCTACTAACATAAGTTTACATTGGCAAGCCCCAAACTTACGATGGAAGCATGTTAAAAACCTGAAGCCTACATTCGAAGCTTGCCAATTTGGACGAGCATACTCCATTTCCCGTGGCGTGAACCCCACTATTCTGCTGCCAAATCTTCCTAACAGATCCTTTCCAGCACAAGTTTAATCATGCTTGGTACTTTAGGGTCCTTATATTAAATAAGGAGCGTTGCAAAAGAAATGAAGCGGAAAATCCAGGCTGGCAAAATGTGCAAATGAACATGCAATCTTCCATGGATGTGCAATTTTATAGGAGCAATTCTATAGGATATAGCTACTCAAATGTGTGTGTTTATCCTGCCAATCTGTACATAGAGCAGAGAACCTCAACCACATCTTAAGACCTACTCTCGTGACTTATAATGTCAGCTTTAGTCTGATGCTGCGCTGGTTCCAATCAGATGAAGGTGTGTGTGTGCGAGTGTGTGTGTGTGAGTAGTTGTCCCTTAAATGTTAAATAGGAGCTTATATAAATTTGGGCACTTTAGCACTCAGCTGCCCCCCTCTGGTATTACTACTGTGAGTTTGATGTTACGTAGCCAAGTGACCACCACATTGTGATTTCAGTTTACAACGTCAGGCAACCGCATCCTTTGAAGTTACGTAGCCAAGCAACCACCGAATTGTGATTTCAGTTTACAGTGTCAGGCAACCGCATCCTTTGATGTTATGTAGCCAAGTGACCACCGCATTGTGAGTTCAGTTTACAGTGTCAGGCAACCGCATCCTTTGAAGTTACGTCGCCAAGTGACGACCACCGCATTGTGATTTCAGTTTACAATGTCAGGCAACCGCATCCCTCACATGGTGATGCCAACATTTCCCTGTAAAGCTTATCTGGTTGCAGCAACGAAATGCGTGACAAGCATTAGGTTTTCATCAAGATTGTGTTTTTCAATAAGCTAAAGGAGCCAGTTTATTGGAATATTATTTGATGCGTTGCACTTCGTTGTGATAGCAATTTGACCTGGCATCCCACATCACTCACTTGTAGATGTCAAGGTTTCCCACGTTGCTCACTTATAGATGCCAATATTTTGCACACTCAAGCCAGTTGATCCTCACTCTCACACTCTTATTGTCCACACAATGTCCACTTCTGACATCGTGCTGGCAACAGTGAGAGAGTATATAGGGGTGAGATTCCCCGCATCACTCACTCACTTTTTAAAGTTGAGATTTCCCGCATCACTCACTTGTTGATGTCAAGGGTTGGAGGCTTGCCAAGGAACGTGGAAATCTTGTTCTCTGTGTCCAAGGCTGTCAGGGTTGGCCTGCAGCAAGCATGGACAGGTAGTGCAGTGGGTCCTAGTTATCTTATTCTATTGTTAATAGTTTTATTAGCTATTATTCTATTACTCTATTACTCTATTACTCTATTACTCTATTATTCTATTATTAATAGTCTTGTTAGCTACTAGTTTGAAGCAGTGGTAAGGCATACTGTGGCAACCCAGAACGCAAAGCTTGAATCTCTAGGCAGGGTGGGCCTGCAGCAGCGTTTATAATTCTTTCAAGTTTTGTACTCTTGTAATCTTTACTACTCTTTTGTACTCTTTTGTAATCTCTTGTAATCTTTTGTACTCTTTTGTACTCTTGAAGTCTTTTGTAATCTTTTGTACTCTTTTGTAATCATTTGTAATCTTTTGTACTCTTGTAATCTTTTGTACTCTTGTACTCTTTTGTATTCTTTTGTGATCTTTTGTACTCTTTTGTAATCTTTTGTACTCTTGTAATTATTGTGGGAAAATGGTGGCCCGCTTGATGCAGTAGGATGCGGAGGTAGTATAGGCAGTCAAGGTTGACAGAGGAGCAGTGGTCTTAGAGGTGATGCTACGTGCTATTTGATCTTCATGCAGGACCTTGATCTATGCAGGTCAGAAATGCTCAGATCTATGCAGGTCAGGAAGATGCTCAAGAAAGATCAGAATCTTCTCAGCATCTCCTCAGCATCTTCTCAGAAATATCTATGCAGGTCAGAAAGATCTATGCAGGTCAGAAAGAACGTCAAGGTCAGCATCTTCATGCAGGACCTTGATCTATGCAGAACTCACATGATGGTGATGCAGTAGGATGTGGAGGTAGTATAGGCAGTCAGGGTTGACAAGGGAGCAGTGGTCTTAGAGGTACATGCTACATGCTTAGGGTTGGCCAGAATTATTAATATGTACGGTGCATATACGGTATTTTGGCAGGGAAATCACCAGATATACGGTCATATACGGTGCATACATATATACAATTCTGGCCAACCCTATACATGCTATTTGATCTTCATGCAGAAGTTTGAACTATGCGGAACTCACTTGATGGTGATGAAGTAGGACACAAGGAAGTAGTACAGGAAGTCTGGGCCGGCAGTGAAGCAGTGGTCCCACAACTGCGTGCGCAATGTCAACAGCATTTCAATGTTCGATGCATCAGGACAGGGTATGCATTGGCTTCGTCTTCCTCTCCATTGTCAGCGCAATCATTCAATCAGCCCGCCAGAACTTTTGACAATGCGTGTGTGTATGTGTGCCTTGAAACGATATTGGAAAAGCCTCAAGAGAAGTCTAAAAGCCTTTTAAAAGTTACCTTAAGCCAAATTGAGAGAGCCAAGACGCCAGTCATTAGGGATATTGGAACAGACTCAAGAGAAGTATAACTATGAACTGAATGCTTCTTGAAAAGCACCTTAAGCCGATCTGGGAGAGCCGAGACACCAGTCATGAGGGATACTGGAAAAGACGCAAGAGAAGTATAACTATGAACTGAATGCCTCTTGAAAAGCACCTAAAGCCGATCTGGGAGAGCCAGGACACCAATCATGAGGGATATTGGGAAAGCCTTACGAAAATCGTGACCAAGTGCTCAAAACTTAAAGAAAAGTATACCTTAAGCCAATCTGGGAGAGCCAAGACACCAGTCATCAGGTCCTGGAGCAGGCTCCACGAAATGGTGCAAACACCACCACGGCAGGTACGGCGCAGATGTGTTGCCTAAATGGACATGTGTGCACAGAAACAACCGCACCAAGCTTGTCAGGAGTGTGCACATTCCTCGTACTTATACAAAACACGCCGTAAGCCACCACAGCAGGTACGGCGCAGATGTGTTGCCTAAATGGACGTGCGTGCACAGAAACAACCGCACCAAGCTTGTCAGGAGTGTGCACATTTCTCGTACTTATACAAAACACGTCGTAAGCCACCACAGCAGGTACGGCGCAGATGTATTACTAATGCTTGCATTGAGACAGGCAGATTTTTAGATAGCAGGCGACAAATCTTTAAACGCCACCATGGCAGGTACGGTGTATGTGTGTTGCCTACGATTGCACAAGGACAACCGCAGAAAAACTTGCTACGAGCGTGCAAAAAATAAACGCGTGCAAAAAACAAACTCATACAAAAAAGTACAAAAAGACGTTGCTAGCCACTACGGCAGGTGCAACCCAGCTGTGTTGCCTGCAGCAACGTGATTAGTAAGATTCAGGTAAGCTGGACTGCAGCTACTTCAGACATACTGCGGTCAGAAAGTATAGGGCAATTTAATGCATTCCTGCCTGCGCGGACAGGAAACGTGCAATTAAATGCCACAAGCTTCACTGCAATCACGGCCATTTTTTATTTAAGGCCATTTCTTTATTAAATGTTTGTCACAATAAATCAGTGGTAAGGCAGGTAGGGTTAGGGGGTCTGGGTCTGGGTAAGGACAAATTGTACGCCTTTACTCCATCACAAGCCATCGAGCTGTGGACGATCCAAAGAAGGAGCAGAGGAAAATGTCTGTCACATTAACTTAATGACATAGACCAATCGTACGCCTTTACTCCATCACAAGCCATCGAGCTGTGGACGATCCAAAGAAGGAGCAGAGGAAAATGCCTGTCACATTAACTTAATGACATAGACCAATCGTATGCCTTTACTCCATCACAAGCCATCGAGCTGTGGACGATCCAAAGAAGGAGCAGAGGAAAATGCCTGTCACATTAACTTAATGACATAGACCAATCGTACGCCTTTACTCCATCACAAGCCATCGAGCTGTGGACGATTCAAAGAAGGAGCAGAGGATAATGCCTGTCACATTAACTTAATGACATAGACCAATCGTATGCCTTTACTCCATCACAAGCCATCGAGCTGTGGACGATCCAAAGAAGGAGCAGAGGAAAATGCCTGTCACATTAACTTAATGACATAGACCAATCGTATGCCTTTACTCCATCACAAGCCATCGAGCTGTGGACGATTCAAAGAAGGAGCAGAGGAAAATGCCTGTCACATTGATTTAATGACATAGACCAATCGTATGCCTTTACTCCATCACAAGCCATCGAGCTGTGGACGATCCAAAGAAGGAGCAGAGGAAAATGTCTGTCACATGAATTTAATGGCATAGACCAATCGTATGCCTTTACTCCATCACAAGCCATCGAGCTGTGATGGATCCAAAGAAGAAGCAGAAGATATAGGAGGTGGTTGCTCAGGCAATAAGACCATTTTCTCTATGATGATGACCCAAACAATGTATTAAGGAGGGGAACCAGACAAACGGCATGGAATTTCAACCAAGCCAATGGCGTGGAATCCCAACAGAACCAGGAGAGGAAGAAACCCCACAGCCTTGACATGAACTAAGCAATAATCCGCATTGAATCCGCCAACGCACGCACCAGGTCGATGTTGTGGAAGCGCAACAGAAGCAGAAGAGGAAGAAAGAAAAGAAGGATCCGCAGAAAGAAGCAGCCTTGGCACGAATTAAACAACGCTTTCATCCGCCGACGCACGCACCAGGTCAATGTCGTGGAAGCCCAGCAGCGCATCCAATCTGGAGAGGATGCCCATTGGTGGATCTGGGAAGCACTCAAACCAGCCTGCAGGTTTTCACACAAGGTGTGCTGCATAAGTCTTGCATAAGTCTTGCATAAGTCTTGCATAAGTCTTGCATAAGTCTTGAATCAAACCAACGACGGATTTGCAGCTGCAGCTTTATGCCCATGAATCACAAAGCAGCGCAGCAGGCCATGGAACAGTTTTTAATCACACTGACTCTACCATGGTAAAGTCTACAGACAACGAGACTAGCTTGCCCTACCCACCAAATGCAACCACCCACCAGACGCCCTACCCTCCTTGCCCTACCCAAATGCCTTGCCCTACCAGATGCCCTACTCATCAAAGGCAACCACCCACCAACGACATCTCCCACAGCACTGTGAAACGCAACACAAACTCACCACGCGTCCAATTCATGAGCAGCGTGGCCAACATCTCAAAGCACGACTCGTTGCTGCCAGATGTGGATCCCGCAGCGTGCAGCTTGACAAAGGGGAACACAAGGCTGGGCATGAAGCCAATAGAGGCTGCGTGCATTTCAGGGGGAGTGGCGTATTTGTAGAATTGGCCAAAACCGTATATACACCGTATATGACCATATATTTGGTAATTCTCCAGCCAAAAATATCATATGTTCAACGTATATATATGGTTCTGGCCACCCCTGCGTATTTTGATATTTTGGGTAATAATAAAAAAAGCAGCAATTAGTGGCTGTTTAGTATCAGAGTACCAGGCAGAGCAATGTGAATGTGGATGGCTTGAATTGAGTGGGTTGCTGAAACAAAAGATAGGGATCACGAGCAAGCTGGGACGGTGCTGGCTCTTGTTTACGACCTCAACATCCCGATCTGCCTGAGACATGATGAGACATTTACATAGACATGACGAGACATTTACATAGACATGGATGAGACAATTACATAGACATGACGAGACATTTACATAGACATGATGAGACAATTACATAGACATGATAAGACATTTACATAGACATGATGATATAATTACATAGACATGATGAGACAATCACTGACTTTAAGTGCGTTTCACTCTCCAACACAAGGCAGCAGCGCTATCTAGCTTAAATGGGTGGGTCGCTGAAACTAAGAATTAGAAACCACGTGCAAGCTGGGATTAAACCTGTGCTGGATTTTGTTCTGTAGTGTTTCAGTGTACCTGAGAGGAAATCAAACAATGTTTTAGATTTGCATCCGATTACCAAATACGGGGCATGAGTGCGCTAGCTAGGACAGCATCTGCACTCACATTTGCGCGATTGTGTTTCCGTCTGCCTTGAACAAAGTCAATCATCGTTCAAGATTTGCTTCCACTCACCAAATACGGGGCACCAGTGCGCTAGTTGGGACAGCGCTTGTGCTAGGCGCAAGGTCAGCGCCCTGTTTTGGAGCGGGCTCTTTGATACGAGGTCAGCGTACGATTCATGCAGCCCATGATTTACGAGGGCCTGCGCAATTATGTGCAATACAAACAGAAGTAATGGTTGAGGTGTTCTCATGCAGCCCATGATTTACGAGGGCCTATGCAACAATGTGCAATACAATCAGAAGTAATGGTTGAGGTATTCTCATGCAGCCCATTATTTACGAGGGCCTGTGCAATAATGTGCAATACAAACAGAAGTAATGATTGAGGTGTTCTCATGCAGCCCACAATTCACGAGGGCCTATGCAATCATGTGCATTACAAATAGAAGTAATGATTGAGGTATTCTTATGTAGCCCACAATTCACGAGATCCTGTGCACTCATGTGCATTACAAATAGAAGTAATGATTGAGGTATTCTCATGCAGCCCAGCCCACAATTCATGAGGGCCTGTGCGATCATGTGCAGAATAAACGGCATTGTGGCTGAGGCGTACACAGGGTTAATGCAGCCCACAATTCATGAGGGCCTGTGCAATCACGTGCAATACAAATAGAAGTGATGGTCGAGGTACATGCAGGATTTATGCAATGGCTCACGAGGGCCTGTGCAATCATGTGCAATACGAATAGAAGTAATGGTTGAGGTACATGCAGGATTTATGCAACCAATGGTTCACGAAGGCCTGTGCAGATGTGTGCAGGAAAAGGTGGCACCGACATTGAGGCCAGGGTTCAAGGCATGCTGCCACATTTCACTAAGGCCTGTTTCAAGATCTGTGCAAAAGAGATTGGCAATGAAATCTGGCAGCATGTGAGACGTGTAGGGTTAGTCAGGACTGTATGTGTATAACCATACATTTGGTAATTTCTCTGCCAAATATATTGCAATTACACTGTATGTGTATGGTTCCGGCCAAACCTAGAGGCACGCAGTGACAATAGTGCAGGGCCTAAATTCAAGTGTTGCCCAGAAAGAGAAGCAGTGGGGTACTTCATGCAAGTTGTGCGGCATGCACTTACATATCCGTGTTTATGGACAAAGACAAGCAAAAGGAAGGAGGCCGAAAACAAAAGATCACACTAGCCGGAGCCTCTAGTGCTAATTGATCATCATATGCAAGCATCGCCTCTGATGATCTCTCTGATAATCTGATAGTCCGATAATCTGAATCTGATAATCTCTCTGATAATCATACGTAAGTATCGCCTCTGATAATGATTGTGCGGTGAAGTATGTGCCGATCTTGGTAGCTAAGTGTTTATGTGTTCATTGTTCTTTGTCATCATAATCATACGCAAGCATCGCCCTCTGGTTTTGCGCCTCCATCAGGATAATCATACGCACGCATCGCCCTCTGGTTTTGCGCCTCCATCAGGATAATCATACGCACGCATCGCCCTCTGGTTTTGCGCCTCCATCAGGATAATCATACGCACGCATCGCCCTCTGGTTTTGCGCCTCCATCAGGATAATCATACGCACGCATCGCCCTCTGGTTTTGCGCCTCCATCAGGATA
>Ga0307974_1000994_pt1 | contig 18815 bp, 23 predicted proteins | sample OrgLakmetagen784_FD_201812 | JGI IMG/M metagenome (GOLD analysis project Ga0307974, IMG submission 201812) | Saline water microbial communities from Organic Lake, Antarctica - #784 | ecosystem: Environmental > Aquatic > Non-marine Saline and Alkaline > Saline | place: Antarctica: Organic Lake... | reverse complement strand
ACCACCCACCCCCCCCACCCCCCAATACTGCCCCCCCTGGGACGAAAAGGGTACCATTCTGCTCCTTTTTAAATTCTGCATCCATCTGCATACTTACCAAGATATGCAATTGAAGTGGTGCAGAGTAATGGGGCAAAAACTGAGATACAGACGCCCATGCACACATGACCTACCAAGCACCCACAACTGACTTACACAGCCCCATATTGCCTCATTTATTCAGATTTCCACTAAGTATCTTATGCTGACACTATCCTGGAAGTTTGGAGTTAATCACTGCTCCTTTGGCTTGACTCACCCCGCGGCCTGCACCCAAGCGCGTTTGCCTCTGACTTGTGGGCTTTTCCACAGACCCCCCATTTAGCCTGATTTCCGCAAAGAGGGTGCCAGTAGACAATTTACGAGCTCAGAAATCCATTGATATATTTAAAACTTTGTGAAAGTGGCTCAGAAAAATTTTGGAGGGGGGGTCCCAAAAAGTCCAGACCCCCTCGAGGGACCACCCACCCCCGACCCCCCCGGATCGCACCCATTTATATATCAACCGATAGCTCTCAATCTCAGGATTCTGAATATATAATTTTTAATGGGTTTGACCCTTGACGTCCAAAAGTTATGCTCACTGGGGCCTCCTGATGGTGTGCATCAAAAAAGTCACATTTCCAGACATTTACTCAGTTGACCCCCTCTGGAATTGTACACTAACTGCAATTAAAATAGGTGATCTAAGCTTAATATTGTTTACCCCATTGCGAGCCATGTTAAAGCAACACCTTGCTGTCAGTCTCACTACTTCTGTCCCTCTTCTGGCTGAGCAAGGAAGGCCCATTTTGTTTTTGGTGACAGCGGTACGATATCTAAAAACCTGGTGTTAAGGGCTGTCAGTCATTATGAGGTTGATTTTGAGGGATCAAGGGGTTCTCAGACTAAGAAAATATTGAACTCGCCTTTCAAACCTCCCCCCCGACATGATGTACCGTACAGTACCGTAACGAATGCGAGGTTTGAAATAACCCAATTAATAGACACTCATGCGAGCAATGCGAGGGGGGCAAAACTTAATCATTTAACACAATGCGAGCCTATGCGAGGGCCTTCTGGCCCTGTGAGCTGCACCTACGTATGCACGCACATGTGCGCGCGTATTTATGCGTGCGTGGACGTACGTGCGTGTGTGTGCGTGCGTTGCGTACGTGTGTGTGTATACGATTGTGTACATACATGCGTGCATGCGTTGTGTACTTGTGCGTGCGTGTGTGTGTGTGTGCGCGCGCATACGTGTGCATGTGTTGTGTACGTGCGTGCGTTGTGTACTTGTGCGTGTATTTGTGTGCGCGCTTACGTGGTGTGCGCATGCGCATGTGAAGGGATTGAAGACGCCCCTCCTCTTGGAGTCCTTCCTTTCCAAAAGAGGGCCAGCCACTCAAGCTGTTTGTCCACCTTGGGGGCCTTGAGAAGCGGCTTGGGAGGCTTCCCTGGCCTGTCCCGTTCATGCTTAAATTTAATTATAAACCCCAATGTGAGCTTCACAAGGCCCTTCTCACTTAAATATTTTATGTGCTCGCGACGCACTGCGATGGGGTGAAAAAACATTCGCGGTACGCCGTGATATAAGCACCGTACGGTATTGTTCTTGTGACGATCGTCCTTCCTAAGTGAACGTGTGGCCATTTGGCCAGCCTTGCCATCTCCCGTATTGATTCTAAGCCAGCCTAATCTTGTCTGTGAATGAAATTTATCCAGAGTCCAAAGGCAAAAATTGTGCTCAATGGAGAGTTTGAACATTCTGGCCCGTTCACAACTCAGCCCACCTCCTGCCCCGAATCCCTGACCAGCTGCATAAAAATAAACTTACCAAGTCTGGGAATGCTTGATTGCTGTGGGTAACTGGAATGGCCAGTATCAGGCAAGGAAAATTTGCCTAAACTTAGCAGGAACCTTCAGGATAGATTTTAAAGATTCTACCTAGAGTGAGTGGCAGGACGAGAAATTTAAGAAAAAGTGGCAACTTGCATGACGAGCGCTCGAATGTGTTCATAAATTATTTGGGGTCAATAAGCAAAACTCCTGAAATGTTGCTATTTTGCAATTAACCGATGAAGGGCAACAACTTGATTTTTGTTCATTATGAGGACTCCAAAACACAAAAAAATCAACGTATTTGGTGCTCCGTTGAACCTGATGCAGAAATTGCAGGAAAAAGCAAGTAACGCCGTAGCCAATTAGGCGTATGCCTCCCTATTTTTTAAGCCCCACCTGATCTGCAAAGTGGCCTGCATGTCATTATTAGGGCTGTGCAATGACACCGTCATATATTCACCGTAATTATATTACAATTGGCGGTCTGTACCGTCAGAAGTTACAATGACGGTGTGTTACGTCCAGACGGTCAAGGGGACCGTCCACCGTAATTACTGTGTAAACCCGTCGTCAAGTGTCTTTTGCTGTGAAAAGTTGAGACCAGGATTCGAATCCTGGTCAAGACACAAAATTTTTGTTACTGTTCCCTTTTTCCCCTTTCATTTTTACACCAATCATTTCTTTGAACAAATAGAAATGAGGTGAAAAGATCAAAATGCGCATTTTGGGGTCAAACTGCCAATTTTTTGCTTTCTTGTGATTTGTGGACCGTACCGTCAACCGCACCGTCATGACGGTCCCCAAATTTCGAAATGACGGTCAAACATCGTCATTTAGGGCGTCAACCGTCATACCGTATTTTGATGGACCAAACCGTCACACCGTCATTGCACAGCCCTGTGCTTAATGTCATCAAACTATCTCTAAAATACAGGGACCTGTGGATGAACCAAAGTTTTAGGCAGGCAGGCAGGCAGGCAGGCAGGCAGGCGGTGCGTCCCTATAGCTTCAGAGATGTTAGTTCATGAGCCTGGAGTTTGTTGGAGCACCATGATTAGTCTCAGGGATTAACTTGGAACCATGTAGGGGTTTCATTCAGCTCAAAAGTAGGCACGTACCGATGTGTCAGCACTGGCAGCACGTCGGTGACTGGGCCTTAAAGGTCTGCGCAAAGCGTTGAAGCTGGCTTTTGGCCAGTACCCGCTGGTACGCTGGAGATGCTGGCCCCCCCCTCCACTTTCCTTGGTGAGGCTGGGAACTCGCATGCTTCCTTTGTCATGCTTGCTGGTCATGAGGTTGTGTTTGACCTCTTTCACCTTATCTACAACACGGTTCATGTTGGCCAGGTGTGCTTGGTGGCTGAGATCACGTTGCATCTGTGAGGGCAAGAAGGGGTGCGCTAGCCTGGATTCTCCTTTCTAAAATATTGTATGCAGGCAGAAAAAGCGTGAGTAGGCAAATGGCAGTGCGTGTCTCCATGCATGGCAAGCGTAGCTGTGCACGTAGGCATTTCCATTTGTGAAGCAGGTCTGACTGCACCTGTGCTTCTTTCTTGGCCAGCTCAACCTGCTCAACCTGTTGCTTGCGAGCCAGGACCTTGCGCTGGGGTTTTGACAGCAACTGCAGGCAGATAGAAGCAGGCATGTTGACAGAATGGCCGTTATGTGAACACACCAGCGCAGGACCTGCATACTTGTGAGACACCCTGCAACTCTAGCTGCTAAGCTAGACAAGCATGCTGGGCAGGTACACACTAAGTATCAATATATACTGGGAACACATACTACGACAATCAGCACAGCACTTGGTGACACTGTGACGCACCTGCAAAAAGTACTCTTTTTCCAGAGCTGTTTCCAATTTCTGAAAGTGTGCAGTCTTGTAAAAGTGTGTGGAAAGAAGCTTTGCTAAGCTGGCCTTGGTCAGGTTGGCCAGGGAAAACAGGATTAGGCAAATGTGGACACGCCATAAGATGTCAACACCCTGTGAGGTGAGTGCATTCAGTGAGGTGAGTCAACACCCTGTAAGGTGAACGCACCCATCAAAAAGAAACGAATCATCAAGCAATTCAACCAGTAGTCAGCTAGCAACGTTCAGACAGGTAAAAGATGACGTGTCCAATTTTAGTAAGCACAGCACACCTTGTGCCTAATGAAGCAACAAATCGGCAGGGGGAAGGAGGGGGTCTACACTAAAAGCTTACGGCATACAGTGTGTGGTTCAACATGTTCAGCTATGAGCAGTTGATTAATTAAGATTTTGACAGAATGAGGGCCATGTGAGGGCAACGTTTCATTACCAGTGCAAGGACCTTTAAGTTATGCACACCCTGCCAAAACAAGCAATAAAAGCACCTTTTGACCTTTAAGCATCTCTATGAAAAATAATTCACGTTGTCAATTCTGTACCAACCCAAGCATTATCTCACTGCTACTGCTCACAAATCGGTCAGTAAGAGTGCAGAGACTCACCCGCGTGTAATCATCGCCTTCACACCGCTCGTCCTCATGGCACCAGGCCCATTCAAACATTGCACTGTGCCACAGCAACAGCAGAGTCAGAAACACAAACATGACGGTGTGCCTCTGCATGTAAGATGTAGTAAGGGTTGTGTTTCAAATTTGTGTGAGATATACATCCTTGACTTTGGATGGGACAATCAAAGCTGAAGAGAGGCTCAGTCCTTTAGCCCCAATCCTCACCACAAGGTTCTTGAGGTACAGCAAGGAGTTGGAAAAGAAGCGCCACTCCAACATGTAGAATGTGTAGTGGATGCTGCAGAAATAGCAACAATGGCATGTGAAATGAGACGAGACACACCCAGATAATTGCATACGATTGATAAGAAAGTGGTGAAGTCGGTCAAGTGGAAGACTGGCACGTTACTACAGGATATGTAAGCATACTCATGCACAGAACAAACTCATGCACAAGGCGCACTACATACCTGAGATCGACAAAATACCAAAACGGCGGGCAGAAGCAAAAAAAGTAAGGCCAGCGGAAGGCCTCTGTCTCTACACCCTGCAGAGAGGAAAAGTTACAATTCAGAGCATGCAAATACAAAAAGGAATATTGTAAGGTGCTTATGTCACTGCCTGCCGCAAAGTACCCGGAACCCCTCGCAATGTGTTGCAAGCAAATCTAGCTTGCAATTATTAAGGGCCCGGTAAAATTTTGCCTTGGTAGAGCATCGTAAGTTTCTTTAAAGGTCCTAGATTCAAGGACTACTTATAAAATTGCTTTAATAGGCATGCTTATTCTAGGTGTTGCCCTGGGTTTCAAAAATATAAAGCTTGATTTATAAATAGGATAACACAATGCCCCCCTGACTTCTTGTTGGGAACCATTACCAAAACTCAAAAGGGGTACGGTGCACTGGGTAATGACAAATTGTTGTTAATGAGTACTCCTGTGTTTTTTGCATATGACTTACCTCTTCGATATGGACTTTTTTGTGCAGAACAACGCCGATGACGAGAAGGAGCAGAGCAACACTGTTTGTAAATATTAGAATTTGCCTGCAAACATTAAGTTTTTTGTAGTTGGGTGGTGTGGGTGAAAGATCAGAAAAAAGTTAGCAATTATATTTATGAGTTTGCAAGAAGACATAAGCAGACACGCATGCTTTTGTAAAATTGAATACCCAGTTAGAGTCAGCGGAAGGCAAAGGAGATATTATAGACTGCATAACAGAAAAACTTACTTGCTGCTCTCACACAAAAATGTCAATTGCCAATTTAGTTCCAAAAGTGGGAAGCAAAATTTGCCGCAGGTCTCACCAGTACTTGTTTTTATACCAAGCCGTTTGTTTGTGCACAAGCGCACGCTGCAAATCATGCTTTTTTGTTTCGTCGTCATCCTGCAGCCAGGTCACAGGGTACATACAAAGGAAGAAGGTCTTTTGTCTTATATTTAGGGTCGGCCGGACTGTATAAGTACATCCGGGCAGATGTTTGTTGTGCGACTGTAAGTGCCTGTTACAGGTGACTGTCTCCTCGTCTACAACGCCTTACATGACCAGTGACTAAATTGCAGGGATGGGTCATACGGCGTAGGCGACTTGTACGTCGTATCGTATTTATCACGTATTTAACAGTATTATTAAAAATGCTCCGTATAATACGATTTTGGGCACTTAACGAATTTTGCAGCCACAAGCCCCCCAGAGCCCCCAGGAGCACTCCCAGGCCCTCTAGAGCCCCCCAGAGGCACTTCCAAGCCCTCCTGAGCCCCCCACAGGAACTCCCAGCCCCTCAGAACGTAGCATGATCACTTGCTAATTGCTACCACAACCTAGAAGGTGGTGCCTGTAGCGTAGATGAATTGTGCAACAGCTGCATCCACACAAGCCTTGGTCACTGCCCTCCTGCTGCAGGTGTCCAATGACTGTGTAGATGCTGCTGCTGATGTGCTTGCTGTAGTCCTGTGCAGGTGTCTCTCCTTTCCTGCATGCTCCTCCCTCTGAGCGCTAGCGTCGGCAATTTCTCCCATTGCTAGCGAGCGCTGCGACTACGCCCTGAGGATTCCTGTCGGGTCAGCTTTGCATGCTGCTACACCTACGCTGGGATTCTGCCTCATGAAGTGCTCGCGGATGCGGGGGGCACCGCTGCTGAATCTCGGAATTCTGGCATCTGGCATCTGGCATCTCGTAAATCTGCCCCTTCTGTCCCATAAAACAACACGATGCCACTCAGGGTCTTTACCAGGAGGCATTATAGTGTTCTGGAGGCTGGGGGGGCAATTCGTGGTGGTTGGAGGGTGGTTGGTGCAAGCCCAGGGTACCCCCCAAAATAGCATAAACACGTTTTCGTTATACGCGTTTTGCGTATTATTAACGTATTATATTGTATGGGACGTCTCAGAAGTCCGTATGACCCATCCCTGCTGAATTGTATTCACGGGATCATTATTTTCCATGTGTGCAGGAGATAACCCAGTCGGTATGTCGTGGTAATTATTACGGCCGTATACATCTTTCTTTGCTGTTTCTGTCTGTATGACCGTATACACATTTAAGCCGGGCGTATATATACGTATATACATATACATGCAGTCTAAATGTGTGGTCAAAAGCGACCATCCACTGGCCTTCGAGACCACAAAATTCCAGAGCACCTGTTCGAGCAATTTTAAACATTTGGTTGTGTGAAAGCCATGTCCCTCATGGAAGGGAGTCCCTCACACGGTTCAACAGCAGCTAGTGCTTTGACTGCGAGCACCACAGTTTGAGCATGAGCAGGGTTGCCCTAAGGGCACGCAAGCCAGCCCCGTTGAAGGTTTTCAGGGCAGAGATGATGTAGGAACTAAAACGGCACACACACTCACTTACGCACATGTGGATTTGTTACATTCGCGCAGCCATACGCTTGCACACCTGTGTGCACAGATGCACACGCAAAAACAATAAGGTACGTGCACGCGCACATGTATACACATGTACGTGCACGCTCACGCAAACGCACACGCGTGCATGTAAAAATTTCAGCACGCACACGCATGCACATGCATATGCACGCACTCACACATGCATTCAACCATAAGCAAGCACGCACACACGCACACGCATGCACACATGTACGTGTACGCATGCACAAACCCCAGCACACGCACAAATGCACACACACATGCACGCACGACACACATAAGCATGCACACTCACGCACACACATTTACACACGAGCATGCACAAACCCCTGCACGGGCGCAAATGCACACGTATGCACTACACGCATGCACACACTTACAAATTTTGCACACACACACGTGCGTACACAAATGGGGGAAGTTGATGGGGTGAGGGAATAGGAGGGGTCTTGTGCTTATGGTTAAAACTTTTGTGACAAAGACAGTGTGTGCCTGTGTGCTTGTATGGGTTTTGGCCCCTTGGCAACCATAGCTCCCTAACCTTGTAGTTATTGGTAAATATAAATGGGGTACACAATCAGAGCTGTTCAAGAGCTACAAAACGACTCCCCTATAATATACTCTATAAAGGTCGAGTTTTCACCTTATACGGTTTATACATATAAATACAATTTATACGGCGTATATATATACGTATATAGAAGATTCATATTTCATATACGGTTCTGGCCAACCCTACTTATGTTGCACCAAATTTGGCATGTTTCACGCATTAAGTGAGTATGAAATTGAGGCTTTCGGTTGGTTAGCCACAAATAACATAAGCTGGGAATGCCATGCTCAAAGGAAATGTTGCTAGACTGCGATCACCCCCTCCTTCCTTGACGCTACTCAGATGAAATCGCAATAATGAAAAGAGCACACTCACATCATCAGGATTAGCAAATAGCCCAATGCTTTCAAGTTGCTCCAAAGCTGCTCCAGGCTTTTTCAGGGCTTCGTCACGCAGACGTTTGGCTTCCTCCTCATCAATGGGTAAACCCTACAAGAGCAGCAAGCCAACGAATTTGCAGTTGTTTGAGCTGCAAGCAGATATCCAGGAGCAAATGTTTTGTGCAAATCCTGCAATCGTCTAATCACTCCTCCTCAAATGCCCGACCCAGCCAGCGCCCCCACTCACATGTTCATCCAGGAGCGGCTCTCCTTCTGCTAAAGCAGGTCCGTCCTCCGCAATCCTTTCGTGACCTGCATCATGGTCTGACTTCTCTGAAGGTGTGCTTTCAGCTGCCTGCCTCAACCTGCACACAAACATGGAGGTACATATCTTTGACGCCTCGTCAGCTGTTATGGTAAACCTAAATTGCAAGTTCTAGCAAAGTGGACAGGACATAAGACCCAGCAGAAAGTATGTTATGATTATGGAAAAAAGCTTAATATGAGTATGCCATCAGGGCCTTGAGGACTTTCCCCTGCACTGTGACCAGCTCCCCTCTCATTAGCACCTCTAAACTTAAAAGCAACGGCTGTGAGGCAGAACCCGCTACCCACCATGCAGGCCCATCGTTTTGCAACCCCATCTCTCCCACACGTCCATCAATCTGCTTCATGTCTATATTGAACTGCTGCCCCAAGCTCATTCCCCCCATCGGCTCCTGGCCCTGCAGCAGAGGGAGGAACAACACAAACAACAGATGATTTGAGAAAACAGGAGGGAAACACAACGAGAGACGGGCATGCCTTTCTTTACAATTGAGGTCTCAGGATGAGGCATCCTGCCTGCCATCATTAACAATCCAGCTGCTGACCTGTTTGGTTGTGCGCCCGTCACTGCCTGGGATAACATCTGAGACATGGCTGGACAAGTTCTTGTTGAGTCCAGGTGGTGAAGGTGAGAATGGGCGCTGTGGCTGTGAGCCCATATCTCCAAGCTGTGCGACAGAACCTGAAAAGGAAGTAAGCAGTTCAAAGCATTTGGCAGCCCAACTGCGATTTCTTTTGCATGGGATCAATTCAGAAAAGGCACTATGATGTATGCAAGCTGAACTTCATAAAAATCAGCATGCCCTTCCAACCATTTCCAACTTAAATCCCAACAACACCACAGTCGCACAATATGCATGTGGATGGATGCCGTACCACGAGAAAGGTCTGTGTTACTCTGTAAAGCTACAGCCAGAGCTGCTGCGGCCTCTTTGCTCATGAATGCCGTGGGACCGGCTGCATTTTTGTCTCCCTGTGCCAGCAAAGAATTTCAAGCACACTTGAAGTAAGCGTCCAAAACAGCGTTGGCGAAGTTGGTGCCTAAAACAGAGAGGACACTAGCATCCGTACTAGTAACAGAAGTCAGTGCTGCAATTTTAGCATGCAACCGCGTCAAACCTGTTGCTGCCTCATCTGCGCCAGCAGCGCAGTCACATCTTGGCTAGCCATCTTGCTCATGGGCACAGAGGGGACGACAGAAGGGTCGATGGAGCTGGGCACGTTAGTTCCTGCGTTCTGGTCTCTCGCATCTGTGGCACGCCCAAAATGCGTTTTCCTGGGAGGAGGATACCTGCGGTGGTACACAGCACAGCCAGGCATAGACATCATCAGAGACATATTAGGGGCCAAAGGGGCACATGCCTTGATGTGCGCAGCATTCCATCTAGTAACTGCAGGTAGACGTTTGCTCCTCATTACAAAACGCGAGGGAGGCGCATGATTAATTCATGCACAAGCATTGAATGCATGCAGGCTTGTGCAACTACGCCGTCTTTCGGCTTTTTTGACCGTCTAGACGGTCTTTACCGTATTTGCGCAGTACAAGACGGTGCCAGTACGGCCTGTATGAAAAGTACGGTCCCAACCGTACAAGGACGGTGCCACCGTACAGTACGAATTTGACCGTAATTTGGCCGTTTGGCTCCAATTTCGGCCCATAACATTCCTTTTCTTTATGCAACAATTATTAAACACAAATTATTAAACAGGAATCAAGTACTGCGTCCGACTTTAAGTTTCCATGCAAGCCACTGCTGGGCCCTTCCCCCAAGCTGATGCAGCTTCAACCCAGCCTCAGGATCGTTTAGGGAAGCATTGTGTGGCATCAGCACATAAGGGGAGCATGCTGGAGGTGGAAATGGGAGGTGTTGGGGCGGAGAGGCCTTTCTGAGGCCATTTTTGCACTGGCAGTGCCAGCTTGGCACCGTACTGTACACCGTACCGTAATTTACCGTCTAGACGGTTAACCACAATCACCAAATTACGCTAAGACGCCGTATTTGAAGAAAAGACGGTCCGTATCTTTTTCCTAATCGTACCGTACCATCTGACCGTACTTGCACAAGCCTGATTGAATGACTATCAGAGTTTGCAGTGGCAAGTAAAGCCCAATTAAACGTACCTGCTAGACCTTTGGGGGGTTATGATGCTGGGCCGACGCACGCTCTGCGTTTGTGCTTTAGATGCACGCTCGGAGTCATACTCTGCACTTAGCCGGGTTGCAGTAGCTACCTTACTGAGCCTGAAAGCAAGAAGTACAAGACAGCAAGTCATGAATAGGGCTACCTGTCAGCAACATCCTTGTTATCTTGCACAGTGTTTTCCAGAAAGTATCTGTGAATGCACCAGCACAAGTTAGGTGCACAACAGGCATAACCTCTGACTGTGAAGGAATGCAGGAAGAATCCCTGGTATTGGTTTGCCGGTTTGCTGGACAATTGACTAGCTGTATTGACTAGCGGGACTGGCGCTGACAATGTGAATTGCATTTTTTTTCTTCCCGTTTTCTTACATTGGAGGTTGCGAGGGAGTGGCTACTCCAGAAGCATTGGATGATTTTGGGGGGAGGCCCAAGCGCTCCCGCTCCCGCTCTTGCCTGCGTGCCTTTTCGCGCTGGCGGGCAGCTGCCTTGCGCCGCATGAGGGCTTCATCCTCATCTGGGGGCACGCCACCCACCGTGCACCCCGACTTCCTGTGTAAGTGAAAGCCAGAGAAGGCGCGGTAACTCACAAAAAAAGGGGATAAGATGGAGGAGAAAGGGGACAGGTATTGGGCTTTAATCAGATAACATGCGTTACACACACTTGATTAGGGCCATCTGCTCCGTGGCCATGTTGCCAAACATTGCAGCGATGGACATCGGCGCCGCCGCCTTGCCTCCACTCATCTGGCTGGCTGCTTGGCTGGTGGCCTGGCTTTTTGCGTACCTGTAAGGATCTGGATAGCTGGAGCGGATCTGCGGTGAACGTGTACAAAAAGTGAGAATCTATTATTTTCACCATTGCAATGGCCTCATGTAGACAACCAATTTTACTTGCGTAGGTATGGTTGACCAGAACCATTGTCGAGTGTGTACGGACCAGGGTTGTTCAGTTCCAGGTTCGACCAAAAGTTCAGGTTCGAACTTTCACGCATTTTAACAAATTCGAAAAGTGCTGTTCAGGGTTCGGTTTAAGTTCGACGCTCTTAAAAGTTTGTCAAACTATGCAGCATGCGCCTGTCAAAATTGCAAGGCATAGCAGCCCCCCCAGTTCAATCCCACTCTTTCCTTGCAGTAAAACATGTTGAATGATTTATATATGAAATATGATCTGTAATCTGTATCAGGCCAGGAGGTTTCCTTGGTTATAAGACCAATCTTGTCCCACATATTTGAACTGCTAAGGATTTGTACAACGCGGCACTTGCACCTGAAGGTTCTCCTTTTACTGCTCTGCAATGATGACATGGTCCTGTTCCGGCCCCTTTTTTCCCCCTATAATTATTCATAAACATACATCGGGATGATTTGAAGGTTGGGGGAGGAGCCCAAGGGCCAGTTTCCCAAAATTGCACATTGAACCCTTCAAACAGTTTGAGGCTTCTAGAACTTCCACGGACTTTATCGATCCCTTGCTCCCAAAAAAACGAACTGAACAACCCTGGTACGGACGGTACTCTTAGCAGGGGTGACTTAGAATATATGGTCAAATACAATGCGTATACATGGATTTGGCCAGCCTGGTTATATGTGGGTTCAGCACATGCCTGCTCAGAGGTTATGTCTAGAAGCAACAACAAGATGTGGACCACCTCCTGCACCCCCTCCCACCCTCCCCTGAACACGCACGCAAAAAATGTCGACAACTCACACAACAGATGAAGCTGTTGAGGTTGAACAAAGGCAAAACAAGCAGGCAGAATGTAAAGGCAATCAACTTGGTGGCCTAGCTGCATGACATTAAGTGTGGCCTGTTCGGTGGGCTGGTAATCAAATGCAACCCACCGATTCTCCACGAGATGGCCCATCTTGCATCTCAGAGGGAAGGTTGGAGGTACCATGAACGGATGGAGTCAGATCCTCTCTGGAAATAGGTGTGAAGGAGGAACTGAGCTGGACAAAGGAAAGTTTCCTCACAATGACGACAGGTGGAAAATCAATGATCATTCTGGCCCGTACTTGCAGTGCGTGCTTTTCACATTAATTTGTATCGCGTGCTGCCGCGTAGCCATTACAAGAGTTGAGACATTTAAATCAATAGACCCCAATGCGAGCTATGCGAGGGGGGCAACACCTCATCAGTAAGCACGATGCGAGCTTGCGCGAGGTCTTTTTGCCGCTTTTTTTAACAAGCAAAATAGTCTCTTCATACACAAGCAAAAGCAAAACATGTAAGCTAAAGCATAAGAGCAAGGGGGGCATTTTGGCCAGGATTCAAAACACAGAGCTTAAAAAAATCGCTATTATTCGCCGCCTGTGCGCTTTGCTAATTGCCATTGTATTAACACATACCCTTGGTTATTGGCCCTATCATCAGCGTACTGCTGCAAATGGTTCAAAGTAGGGGGCCTGGTCATATTTCCCACACGCTTCACGATCAAGGCTGCTGCCTGGCCTGCTGCTACGGAGCGCGTGTCTCCATGTGTCCTGCAAGTCAGGATCACAGTTGAACATCTGAAACTGAGTGAGCAAAAAGTTGTATAAGCCTATCTAGCCATCTCTCCTGTCAAGCCTCAATCAGAGGGGTACCTGTACTCACAGGGTACATAGAACGCCACTTTTTCAACAGAACACATAGCGCTTCAACCTCAACTCTCAACAGGTGCCTCTTGAATGATATGTACTACGGTTTCAACCTGTACTCACGTGTGCGGCATGGGTTGACTGCTAATTCGTCTGGCCTGTCCTTCGCTGCTACCCTCCCTCCCTGCGTTGCCGCCAGTGTCATACATCTCACTGGGGGCGTAGCTGCTGGGAGCATGAAGTGCTGCCAGGGGCTCACCCACCGGCAGAGCGTACCTGCAAGTGTGGTCGAAACTTGCCAGTGTAGATAGGGACTCAGAAATGCATAAACCAATTTACGCAATGCAAGTCATGTTTCGACCCGAACCATAAACTCAAGCAGAAGCCTTTCTCAGAGCAGCGCAAAGCAAGGATCCACCCAACATTTGTGTTATTCATTGGAGCAAGCATTATCTTGCTGTTACCCTACATCAAATACTCACGGCAAGCATGCTCAGGGTGCACCCTCTGCCACTCACGTATCGTCATTGCCTCCTGCATCACTGAGGTGCTCAAAATAAGACGCCACAGCACTGCCTGTGGTCGAAGCTGCAGGTTCTCCACCACGCATGAGCTGTGCAGCGCGTTCACTTTGCTGGGCGCCAAGGTTGCGCAAATGAAGAGGCACGCGCGGATGCTGCGTTATTGTGTCAGTTAACGAACAGAGGTTGGATGTTCAGAGATTTTAACCTTAAAATCACTCAGGGACAACCTCCCCTAAACCGGGAGTTGGTACTTGTATGTATAACTTTCAAATGGGAATACCACACACACTTTCAAAATTTCCTGCAGTTTAAAGCAAAAAAATGGTCTGACCCTAGAAATGCGCAATTAAGGCAAAGCAGACCCTACATACACACCCCTTAGGCCCGAGGACGGGGGGAAATCAGGTGGTAAGCGCTCTTTACACGCCTACAGAAGCAGGAATGTGTTCCGTGCTGTGCATACTACAAATTATTGAATTACCAGGACACAGTGTGAGTGAGGCCAAAGTGGCGCCGTGTATGTGTATGTGTGTCGTTTCTGACATGCCGAAGCACACTGTACAGGAAGTCCTGATTGGCGCCAATGTGGTCTATCTGCCCATTCATGATGCAAATGCTGTAAACACCAATACATATGGGCTACACACCGTAAGGGTCGTCCCCATGCCAAAAGTCACCCTAAACATTGTCAAAAAGCTGTTCACCCAATTGAAAGCCCCTTCTACCTCATCTAAACGCAAGAAACTTGATTTTATATATAAACTATTGGCATTTACTGGGAATTCGGCATCCTGGGGGGCTGTGTGGGGCCCAGTGCGCATTATGCACCCACTTTGGCAGGGAAAAGGTGCAATAATGAACTCGCACCGACCTCTGCTTTAGGATATAAGCATAATAAATGTTATGTGACAATGCCAGAGGGGGGACACTGGGCAAAAGCCAAAACATGCTCCTTTTTGCATGAAAGGTGCAACTACTCACACGTCACTTCATCAAATTGGACCCAACCTAGCTTCAAACTGATGCTGACTTTATAAGCTACCGAGCATGTGCTTAGATTTAGACAAGTCGCCCTGCGTACAGAATGACAGGACTAAAAGCACACGTCGTGCACCTGTACCCTAGATGGGTGCTTTCCAGGGGAATGGCACATTAATTTGCATATCTCACCAACCACTTAGTCTTTTTGCCCCATTTCTCTTGCAATGATATTTATTTATTATAAAGATTTCAAAACACTAAAAATCACTGGGTTTGGTGCGCTGGCTGGTCAGATACAGCATATGGCTGCTCAAAAAGTAGGGTTCACGCCGCGGCTGCTGAGGCAGGTGGCCGTAATTTGCACGTTTCAAGCTTAGCTGCACTGAAATCTACATATCAGAGCTGAGCTTGAAACGTACCAGTTAGGGCCACCTGCCCTAGGAGCATGCAAAATCCGTACCCAGTCTGGGCCTCAGTGTCCCCCCTCTGTAACAATGCTGCAATGTCGGTTTTGGGGTAAGGGTACTGGGAATGCCGGCGAGTAGAAGGCACTCACACAAGGGACAAAGGGGAAAAAGACAGATAATTCCGTCACTCTACAACTGCTGCGAGTTCCAGCCTGGTTTCTGTGCCTTTAGTTGCAGGGTGAAGTCCAGCTTGATACAAATCAAAATGGAGCCAAGTGGTGGCCTGGTTGAGTTTTGTTGAAATCATTTGTACCATGGCATACATCGTCTCAGTATTCTTAGTATTGTTGCTGGGGACCTCACGCCTTCCCGTGACCTCAGACTCACACCAGAGTTGCGGGGTGGAGTATCAAGGCTCGTGAATTTCAGAGGGCGTGGATTGGTACAATGTGTGAGCAATGTCTGTTTTTGTACCGTGACCGAATTTTCCAGCGGGCCACCCACAGAGTCTGTTTGCCTGCTTTCTTTACAGGCATGCTATGCAACGCAACTTTCAGGTCTAGGAATAGTGAAGTGATTAAATAGATATGGCTCCTTTGGGCTTGTTGGTACTGTTTGGCCGGGGAAGGGAGGGGGTTGCATGGGGACGACCTACGGCCTGTGATTTTCCTCTGTCCCTATCCCCGCCACCACATAACATGTACCCACACCTGTGCATTGCCCCCATATTGGCCATGCTGCTGCTGCTGTGCAGCTGCCTGTGCCCGCTGCTGCATTATCCACGCTTGCTGCGCGTAATACTGCTGTGAGTATTGGGGCTGCAGTGGTTGTTGTTGTTGTGCTTGTTGCTGTTGTTGTGGCTGCTGTTGTTGCTGCGGCTGCTGTTGCTGCTGCTGTCCGTGCTGCTGCTGCTGCTGCTGCTGCTGTGATAGATTCAGATGCATTTGCGCAGAGGAGACAGGGCTGCATGCAGCGTTTACAAAACGCTCTGTATCAGAGGTTGACAGGTTATAAAAGGCAGGGTGGGACAGGAGTGCATGTAATACGCTGATGGGCACCATTCCCTGCTGGCCTTGCTCTTGCATCTGCTGCTGCTGCTGCTGCTGCTGCTGCGAGAAATTGGGAGTATTTTGCTGCTGGCTTTGCCCTTGTCCCCCCACATTAGTCGTTGGACCTGTAGCGGGACTGATGCTAGCATTTGCAAGTAGAACTGGTGGCAATTGTGCTGAGTGGGAAGCCTTGGCAAATGCTCTTGGGCTAGGGGTGTGATCATCAGGCATAGATTTGCTACGCTCCATGTTCCAGTGGTGGGCTGAAGACGGGACGACAGAGGTATGGTTCGGGCTTGAGGCTTGTGCTATGGGGGAACGCCACGTGCCTGTTGAATAAGTGGTGTTCTACGTCAAGTGTGTTCATGGGAATCCCCACCTTATGTTTACAATGCGCACTCTTCAAAGCTTTAAAACCCAGGCCACACACACCGTGACGCTCCTGAATTTCTGCTAATGCACCTAAGGAAGAACTGATCTGCTGGGATGCAAGCTGGGTGCAGAGTTGGCAATTTAAAGGTAAAAACAGCCAAAACAAACCTATTCCTAGGGGTCAAAAAGATAGGGTATAGCGTGTACGTCCATAGTGGCTGTGTAGGCCGCTCTGGACATCGTGCTGTGCATGCTGCTAAACAACAAGGTCCTTGATACACATACACAGGCCAAATGGTGCAAATTCGACGCGTTGCGTGTGTTCCTGGTGGCCGAAAACATGATCTAGGGCGAGTGGGAGGTGCGGAAGCCAAAAACCAAGGGTCCTGCAAGCTTGCCTGATGCCGTGAAAAGTACGTCCTTTGCAAGCACAGGTGCGAATTCAGGCAAAACGGACCCCCCCATACACACACAATCCTGAGGGTCGAGAACTTGGAATTGGATGTGCACATTACATCCATCGCGGCTGCATCAGTGAACAATGTGCGCCACGCCGTGTGAGCTGGAAATGTAAGTCATCGCGACACACACACACACACACGCGCAAACACACACATACACACACGCACGCACACACACAAACACGCAAGCACGCACGCTCACACACACGCACGAACGCACGCACGTAAACACACGCACACACACAGGCACGCACACACACAGGCATACACGCACACACGCATGCACACACACAGGCACGCACGCACGCACACACACAGGCACACACACGTACACGCACACACGCACGCACGCACGCACGCACACACACACAGGCGCACACACACACACATGCACGCGCACACACACACAGACACAAACGTACACGCGTGTACACACACACACCTACACGCGCACACACACAGCTCCTGAGGGTCAAAAGAGTAGCCTAGAGGGCTGGGAAGAGCATGAAAAACTACGTTGGGACCGGCCAAGGAGACTTGTCCTGCTTGCACAGGAACCCTCGACGTAACAAGCCTGGTCATCGTTTACATAGCCTTGTAATCTACAACATACTCCACAACTATAAAACCCCACCACTCACTGTGCACCTGACGTTTGCACAAACAAGAGGTCAAGGGAACCAACGCCGCAGTACACAGATTCGGACTGCCATGATTAACTGAGACCCTTTCCTCCTCTCATTTTACCCCAGGCCCCCTTTCGCCCTCACCTGTGCCTTGACTCAATCCAGCAACAGCACATGGGACTGACGCTGTCACATCATTGGCTGGACCTTGGGACTGGAAACTGGAATCAATACCAGGGAAACTTCCTTGATTGGAATGGAAGGAGGGCAGGGGGAGGGATGAAGTGGGTGGGGTAGGCTCAAGAGTTGCAACAGCTGCATCTACCGGGGTCTGGTCCGCACAGATGGTTGGTAAAGAGGGAGTCAAGAGGACTGGAGGAGGAAAAGCCGTTGCGGCCGGAAGCATTGGCAAAACTTCCCCCCCTGGATTCAAGCTGAGGTCCGGAGCTGGAGCTGGAGCTGGAGCTGTGTGAAAAGACAACTCAGGTGGAAGTTCAGGAGGCACAGAGGCTGGCAGATCAGGTGGTAGAGAGGCACCGCTGCCAGCTGTGCCGCTGGCGTGAGCACCACTCTCTCCACCACTGTCTAAGGAGGCTGCGTTAAGTCCAGGATAAATCAGAATGTGAAAAACCTTAATGATACTACATGAGCCTGCAAAATAAAATCAACCTGAGCCATCTTTTTTGCCTCAAACGGAGGAACAGTGGCTTGAGCACCAATATTGTAACAATACGTCCACTGCCAGAGCTCTCACCTCTTGAGACATCAACTCTGCTGAGCCTTTCTGCGCTGTGCTGTCCTCCCCCAACTTTGTCCAGGTTGGAAGGAACACTGCCTCCTTGGCTGCTTGACTTCTGGGACTCGTGCTCATGCTGCTCCTGAATAGTGTCAAGTTTCTCCATTTCCCTGTGTGGGTAGTTGAGGCAAAACCTTTGTAAGCACATGAACGCAAACAAGCACGCACGCATGTACAATTGCTCACACACAAATACACACACTCATGCACGCAACGCACACACACACACACATACACACATGCACGCACGCGCACACACACATACACACACGCACGCACGCACACACGCGCGCACACACATACACACACACGCACGCACGCGCACACACACATACACACACACGCACGCACGCGCACACACACACACACACACACACACACACACACAC
>Ga0307974_1000992_pt1 | contig 18821 bp, 17 predicted proteins | sample OrgLakmetagen784_FD_201812 | JGI IMG/M metagenome (GOLD analysis project Ga0307974, IMG submission 201812) | Saline water microbial communities from Organic Lake, Antarctica - #784 | ecosystem: Environmental > Aquatic > Non-marine Saline and Alkaline > Saline | place: Antarctica: Organic Lake... | reverse complement strand
CACACGCACACGCACACGCACACGCACACGCACACGCACACGCACACGCACACACACACACGCACACGCACACGCACACGCACACGCACACGCACACGCACACGCACACACACACAACCAGCACACTTACACATCCCTCACGTTGTGCAGCACACTTACACACTCCTCAGAACAGCACAAAAGAAAACATAAAATAGAAGTTATTCAACAATCCTGCAAGGGGCGCCATCTGTGTGCACTTTGGTGTGAGCACCACCAACAGCAAGTGGGTTCCCCCTATTCCGATCTCCGGAGCGCGAGAACAAATGGAAACTCACAAATGATAAATTACAAGGGGTCGGGAAAAATGCTTGCACGAACTTCTATTCCTGGAGAACTTAGGAGAACTGTTGTGTCAGTCCAGGCAGCTGCAAGCAAAAGGTGTGTGCCTCTAGTGTATAAATTGAAGAGTGAACTTCACACATGCACACAAGCAAGTGCATATTAAGCATAGCTGCCCACATACGCACACACGCATACACACACGCTTGGACAGGGTTGCGGCATCGCAAAACAAGAAGGTTTCTAAATCTGCACCACAAAGAAAAGTAGTATATGACGAAGAATCGTCCAGCAAGCACCTCCAACTCAGGCAGTCGCAGGCGAAAGCGGCCAGCAAGCGCGTGTCAGGTACGAGTGTAGTCAATATGTGCCTGTTTCACAGAAACGTGAAGCGTGGATTTGTATTCTTGGATTGTGTTTAAGTTTCTCTCTGCACTATCGACAGTTGAATCAACAATCCTGCGCTTGCAAGGTGATGAAATTAATTCCTAGTTCCTAGGATTCGGGAATACCGTCAAACCACCCAAATTCATCCATGCCACTGGTATTTTTCTGCTGTACGATGTTTTGTTAATGATAACATTCCCTCAATTTCTGCTCAATTCACTTAGGTGTGGCAGAGCAGCGCCTGCAAAGGCTAAGGCAATCCCCGGAGGAGCTGCAAGCGCAATTAAATCAGATGGAGCCGTACCTTAGCACCGTCCTCCGTTTTATCAAATGTGCGTTTGTGTGTGTGAATGTGTGTGGGGGGGGCACCAGGTGGATGCGTGCAGCAGGAAGCGCTGTGGTTTCGTTGGCTCACGCGGGTGGGTATACAGAATACAGATGCACTCGTTTGTGTGTAGGGGGGAAAGGGTAAGTGTGTGGGTTTTTGAGTGTGGGTGTGGGTGTGTGATTGTGTACGGGGGTTTGTGGGGGGGTGGGTATGTTAGTATGTCTGTGTGTGCGAGTGTGTGTGTCGTGTATGTGTATGTGTGTGTTTCTACATACATTGAATGTGGCCATGGTTTCCCGCATTCGTGGTTTTTGTCCTCATTTCAGTTACTACAGCACGACACTTTAAAAAGTGCAGGGGAAAACACGGAGTGTCTGCTCCTACAGATTGTGAAGCGGAACAGACTCACGAAACAAGGTTGCTCGCCATTCCTTGCACAAATATGGTTACCAGTATCCATGTCATGCTGATTATGTTCAACACTCCTGCACTTTCTCAAAACTGCTGCGTAAAATCTACACTAAGCTTCACGCAGGTTATTTACAAACTGTGTGTGCTCTACGTTGTGTGTGTTAAACCATGACTGCTCACGATGGTTTTGCCTTTAGTTAAGACTGTGTATATAACTTGGACTTATGTTCTTACTTTTAAGCATTCCTTCAAAATGACCCATGTTCTAAGTTGTCATTTAAATGCTACTTTGTTTGTTTGGAGGATGCAGGCACTCCTCGGCAAGGCAGTAGCAAGGCACGGGGCAGGGGAACCAAAAAAAGCGCGGAGCACGAGCTTTTGGACGCGTACTCTGAGGTGTGCTGTCCCTTTCTGATTCGCAATAGGAGCAATGCACGGAATGCAAGCAACATCCTACAACAAATATTGTGAGGAAAATCAGGCCTTGCTGTCTTTTGTTTGCGTACGAGGTGGAGTGAGAATAAAAGCATTCTTGAGCTTGATGTGCAAATTCTAAATGCTTTGCCGACAAATAAAAAGTGACTAGTCTAATACAAAGATATCTTGGTGGGGGCTACAACCATCGCATCGCTACCATTGCTTTAGGTGTTTGGAATGGCACTGGACTTAGAGCTACAAGAGGAGTGGGAAGAGAGTGAAGGACGGCTGCGTTCATGGACTAGGTGTGTTGAGGTATACACATTTGCTTCTGCTTCAGTGTTTCAGCATGTGTAATACGACATTCGGTGGAAAACTCTTATAATTGCCCATCACAGGCAGGCAAACGCAATACAATGAGCGCAGGAAGGCGTGATATTTGAATACAAATTGTTATTTGAAATAATAACTTGGTTCCATCCGATACAACGCACTCCCTACTGTTCATCGACACAGATATAACCCTGCATGCGTATAGAAGAGAGCCTCCTTAAGTGCTCTGCCTTTGCCAGTGCCTTGTGAAATCCAGCCCAAGAACTTCCTCTTGGGTGTCCACGCTGTTAGTGTAGTTTTTCTAGGAGAGGGTATCGAAGATCTCGTGGATTGCCATCTTATTATTTCCTTGAGCAAATATCAAATTTCAAAAAGACCTGTAAGTACCGTACCTTTCCTATATCACCCTTGTTTATTATATGTTCTTTAGGCTCCGGAATTGTCCGGGATTGCCGAAAATAAACTTTGGTGGGTGGCCAAACGGAGAGGAGATGGCTCTTCTGCCGTCCCTGCCCCTCTCCCAACCCAGTCAAAGCTTCAGCTGCCCTGCCACCATGACTCATGCACGCACTGGCTTACAGGCATGCACACATGCACAAGCTGACACACGCGCTTGAATGCACAACGCAAGCTCACATACACACATACTCACACACACACACTCACACACACGTAAACAAGCACATGTATATGCGCACGCACGCGCATACTAACACACATACCTACACATACGTGCAGCGCTGGGCTACACTCCCCACCGGGGTTGGTGCGGGAATGGCTAGATTATTCCGTAAAAGAGTCCGGGGTTGCCTGGGGTTACTTTAATTATTTATGGATTTTGGGTTCCGGGGTTTATACGGTAAGGTACGGTACAGAATTTCTTTTTTATATTACTTGCTTACCATAATTTTAGTGGTTGTTGGAGGACATCTCACTCAGTCGCTGGATGTAATCAGGGCATGTTTCACTTTGTGTTTGCAATGAAGAGCTCGCTTGGAGTCTGAGGGACTTGCCATGTTTGAGCTTTCCGCTAGTCCAGACACACAGCTCTTCAAGGACACTGTTCTGCGCCTGTACCTGCCCAACAGCCTTCTACCATCACACCAGTTTTCCCAGGTGAGGCCTTACAGTTGATATTAATATGTTGATCATGGTCCCATTCCTCAACACTAGACATTTGGAATGCACAGATTTTGCACTACTCCTCCTCAGTATCATATTCTTTCCCTTCGTGTAGCACACAACCTGCCTTTATTGCGCACTCCTTCTGACTTCGGATTGTGTCGTTTTTGTCCATGTGTTTGCAGGGAGACATTGTGCTGCTGTCTCAGACTGGCCGCTCTATTGCCAGGAAAACTAGTGGAGGGCGGCAGGCCGCCAAAGGTGTTAAAGATGTGGTCAACCCAATTGACATGGACAACGCATTTGAGGTCTGTGTCTGGGTTGCAATGCGTTCAATTTTGCAAATCATAAGAGCAAATTTGGCTAGAATCATATACACTCAATGTGTACGGCCATAAATGGACATTTTGTTATAAGGACACCATACATGCACCATAGTACATAAGTATGTATGGGTCTGGCCACCTCTATTGATGAGTTCCGAATATCCTGTTGAAGACGTGAGAGGTTTAATCAGTCCTGTAAATCTGCACAGCATTTACAAGTAATAGCTTTGAGGTGGGCTGTGTTTTGGGTGGTGGGCTGTGTGATGAAATCCCAGAGAGGCAAAGAGGGAAACACTGGCTCAATCCTCCTTGCCCACTTCCTCTTGATGATTGATTGATGCAGCCAAAAGGTGTTAGCGATTTGAACCTTTAAATGCTGGTGGTTTTTAACGTTAATATTACACGTACTTTCTTTGACATCAGCATTGTTTTGGCTGCAACTTTGAGTAGGCATCCTTGTCGCAATGCTATTCAATACTGTTCAAGTTATGGGTGTTCTAGCAGGGTGTAGGATCAAGGTGTACTAATAGGGTGTCGCACCTTCATAGAGAGGCTTTCCTAGTCTCAATGAAGATCAGCACTTGCAGAGGGCACCCTCATTGGTGCAGTACGGTTGGAAAATTTTGGTTATACTATGGCTCGTTGAGAAGGCAGGGTGCCTATTACAGATCAAACAAAGAGGGCTGTGCAAGAGTGCATCACACACGTCGTTCACCTGCAGGGACTTGACTCCTTCTGCATGCTGCAGATAACTTGTAAAATTTTTGAAGTTTGTGGATTGAGCAAAACGTTTTCATGGCATTGTAACCTATGATAAGCCGTGCAGACCCTCTCCTCTGTGCACGGAGCTTGCCACTCAGCAAGTCTTGGCAAGAGCACAGCCCTCCCTTGATTACAGGGACAAAGCCCCAAATTACCTGATCACCTAACCAATTTATTTCTCAGGATGCAATATAGCAGACACAGAAAAGGGGCTTGAGTGATGATCAGCATAATCCTGATACTGCCTTCCTCCGTAAGCGCTGTTGCGGTGGACTGCGGATCTGTTGGTGACTTGCATGGCCTTTCATCTAGACAATGGCGTCAAATCCACCTTATGGGGTTTTATGTAGAAGTCTGATTGTTCTGTCTGTTTTTTGCTCAACACAGGCTGTGGTGGTGGACTATTCTGCCCGGTGGCTGCGCGTGGCCCTCCCTTCTAGCATTGCCTCTGCTGTGCGGGGAACAGACTGGAGGGTAGACATGTGAGGGCTAGATTAGGGAATGTTGTGAATGCATGGGGGATGAGGGATGTATGATGGGTAGGGTTAGCCAGAGCCGTATACCTATATACACCGTTTATGACCGTATATGTGATGATGTCCCTGCCAAAAATATTGTATATACATCGAATAAATATATATGATTCTGGCCATCCCTAATGATGGGGCGTTGGAAAAGGGTTACCTATGATTGAGCTCTCACTGATGTAAGCACTGCTTTCCGGCAGATCAAGCGAAATGCACGCTGATCGTTATAAGCATACATTTCTTCTTTTTACGGGCTGTAATGCGCCATCTATAATTGAAGCGAGGGAACCTAGACCTTGCCAAATGTACATTGATCATACAAGGCACTTCTTGCTTGCAACCTCTCTCAGCGATTCAGTGTGCAATGACACCTTTGCTCTATGACTTAATGGATCTATGACTTAACAACATTTGTTCAAAGCGTGCACACCTTTGCTCTATGACTTAATGGTTCTATGACTTAACAACCTTTGTTCAAAGCGTGCACACCTTTGTTCTTTGACTTAAATGGTCCTCATGGTAGTACACAATGAAAGCAGTGTGTCCGATGACCTTGCCCGTAAGGAGACTACACTTTGAAGCCTAGTTTTGCAATGTAAACTACAATTTACACCCCGCATCTTTTTATACTGTTCAACCCCATTCTTTGCAAATTTCAAAAGCCAAACACTTGCTTCCACCCCTGGCATTTGATCATACAGGTATGCCAACACAGTGGGCTATGAGCGCGGCCTTGCTGCAGTGCAGCGGTTTGCTCAGGGCCCTGCTGCTGCTGAAACGGAGTCAGGCGTGGCTGTTGCAACATCTGCTGCAAAAAGCTTGCCCACCAGCGCGTTGTGGTGCCTGCTTTCTGGGTCCCTACCGTCAGGTGCGTGTGTGTATGGGTCCGTGTGTGCGTGAGAGAGAGAGTGTGTGTGTGTGTGTGTGAGAGAGAGAGAGAGAGAGAGAGAGAGAGAGAGAGAGAGAGAGAGAGAGAGAGAAAGAGAAAGAGAAAGAGAGAGAGAGAGAGAGAGTGTATGCAAACATGCAAACACATGTTCGTATATTTAACTTCCAGACGGATGGTACCGCAGCAGCAGAATCAACTTTTTTTTGCACCTGGCAATAGTTATAAATTTATATGAAGCGCTTGGTGACAGAGAGAGTGTTTTCAGGATAAAGTGTCTTATGTGCTGAATGCCGATTGAAACGTAAGAATGATTAACTCAAACTGCGTTGTGTCTATGACTATGACGTTTCAAGTATGTACATGTGTGCATGTACACAGATCAAGTCAATGTGCAAGGGTTGCGAGCATCAAAAGGATGAGATGGACGGTCCCACGGGCGACTGATCTCTGCAACAAAAAGCTCAATTGCCTGCACTATGTTTGTTGGCATGTGTATTGCAGGCTTCAATACTGGAAGTGGGGATGACAGTGGGGCCAGCAAGATGGAGGAGTTTGCCAAGCAGACTGCGCCATGGGCTCAAGGCAATGAGGGCCGGTGAGCTTAGGTTGCTGGGGAAAATTTAACCTCAAGCAAACCACTCTCCACGCTATCTAAGGAAAGGGGCTACTTTTGGTAATATATATATATATAAAGAGAGAGAGAGAGAGAGAGAGTGATATATATATATAATATATATATATATATATAAAGAGAGAGAGAGAGAGAGAGAGAGAGAGAGAGAGAGAGAGAGAGAGAGAGATGCAGAGAGAGGCAGGATCAGAGGGGGCTTCCGAACTATGGTTTTGCGATTGAAAGACAACAGGGCAGTGTTCTGGGGCTTTAGGGTAAAAGAGGTTGTGTGATTATGTTGTGAAGACTGTAGAACCATGTCAGAATAGGGCGCTGGAAGGGTTGTTAGATACTGATCAAAGCGGTGGGTCTAAGTGTTGCTGTGTTGGACAACCAGGGGCTTGTCGTTTCTCTTTTAATTTCAGAAATGCGGCATAGGTGCGTGGTGTTCAGTTGCATTCAAGGATCCAATTGCGCCTGAAGCAAGGGCGCCTGAAGCAAAAGCTACCCACCTTATTTCTGAGGACCACGCTCCCTCCCCAAACTTCTCCACTCTCCTGGATTTTCATATTCCAGGCAGCAGCTTGCTCGCGCACGCGACCTGGCATCCCAACTCGCTCAAGGTTCCTTACTTGCTGCCAAAGGCACTGGCAGGGGAAGTAACAAGCGCACCAGAACCGGCCTAGCTGTAACAGCTCAGCGACAGGAGGGGGGTGCTCCTGGCAGTGCCCAGGGCGAGGACCTGCAACTAGGTACAGGCTCGCAACAGAATGAGAAACCACGACAGCAGAAGGGTCTGGCACAGCAACCCCAAAACGGGCAGCTGCAAGGAGAAGGGCAGCAAGGGGGTGGTCTGAATGCCTCTCAGGTGTGTGTGTGTGTGTGCTTATGTGTGGGTGTGTGTGGGTGTGTGTGTGTGATTGTGATTGGGTGTGTGCGTATGTGTGTGTGCACTTGCCTGTGGCTGACAGCACCGCCTCTGTGCCTGCATGCGACAATTCAGCTGCACTTGTACACGCAAGACCTTGAAGCCGATAAGGTAAATCTAGCTTTTTGGGCACGATAAGCTATAAGCTACTAATAATGCCGTCGAACGTTGGCATGCGTGCAGGCAAACGCGGTGCGCACCAGCCTTGGCCGTGTGTTGTCTCTGTGGCAGGGGCCCCCGGGGTCAGGCAAAACGCGTACGCTGCTCAGGTGAGGCAGCAGACCCTAGTCCTATGATAATGCGGACAGACGTTAGTTCTAAAAATTTGGATTTCTGAAAGACCTACAAGACCTGCCTTTCTTGGCGTGGAGAGAGGCGTCAGGCAAAACTCGTGCCCTGCTCAGGTGAGGCAGCAGACCCTAGTTCTTTGCTGGAGGAAGGTCCTGGATTTGTGTGATGTCAACAGGTTGATGTGGACAAACGCCAGTTCTACATTACTTCTTCATCTCAACTTGTGCAAGACCTGCAAGACCTGCGTTGTTCTGCATTTGTTAAGGCACAGGGGTTGGGTGGTTGGTAGAACAAAGCTGCTGTGTCTCTGTGAAAACTGCTGCTGTTATTTTATCTCCTTCAGGCTCATCATGGCGGCAGTTGCTGGCTTGCCCAAACAGAAACAGGTGACGGTCGTCATTTGGGTCAGCTTTCAATTATGGGGATTGTAAATTCGGTTCAGTATGTTTCATTCATATTGAGATTGCCACAAATGCATGTTCCGATATACACTTGACTCGTGTACTAACTGGAAAAATGTGCAACAACTTTGACCACACATAACTCTCTTGACCACAGCCATCCATATATAGATGCTTTGCTGCTCCGCTGCTTGAAATGATGGTGCCTGATACCTAAAACTAGTCTATGGATATTCCGTTTCTCTTGCGCGCAGGTGCTGGCTACAGCAGCTAGTAACGTGGCCGTTGACAACCTGACAGCAGGGCTACTAGAGCTAGGCGTGGATGTCGTGAGGATGGGCCAGCCCGTTAAGGTAAGTGGTGAGGGTGTATCCAGTTGTACATGTGCTTGCGCTCTGGTTGTGCGTGGTGATAGGTGTAAACATTACCATTTGATGGGTGAATGTGTCGAGGTTATTTTGAGTGTGTCTGATTGTGCTTGCATCCTGAGGTGAAAGGCGTATACATGGCCATTTGATGAGTTAGCCAGTTGAGATTAGTTTGGGTGTGTCTATCACTTAAATATGCTTGCGTGGGTGGCAGAAGGTGTCAGTCAGCATGGGCATCCAACGAATTATTGATTTATGTCTGCCAGTATTTGTGGTGTCTGCCAAATTTTATAGAGCAGCAAATATGGAGGAACTATATTTCTTGTTCCGTATCTAGACAGCACTCGAATCAACACTACTTTATGACGGGTTGTAGTTGTACACCCTTTGTACCGCATGCTCTGATTCACTACAGCATTACCACTTCCACCTAAGCACACAGACGCACACACACACACACATACACACACACAGACACACTCACACACACTCATACATACACATACAAAGACACACTCACACACACTCACACACACTCACACACACTCACACATACACGCAAACTCACACATACACACTCACTCAAACACACTCACACACCACACACACTCACACATACACACACTCACACACACTCACACACACACTCACACATACCGGTACACACACAGGTTAGCCCCGGCCTGCGGGAGTGCACTCTAGAGGCACGTGTTGCGGCAACACCAGGGGGACAGGCAGCGCTCAAGCTTAGGCAGCGTGCTGCCAAGAGCGCGGGCTCGGATTCATGGCTTGCTATACAAGAGGTATGTGCAGCTTGTCATATTCTGCATGAATGAATTTTGTGTAAAAGGGGCTCTGATGCATTGCTTGCTGTGTTGGTGTGTGTTTCTAGCGCTTCTTGCAGGAATTATAGCTACTCTTTTAATAAGCTGTTCAACCTTAAGGCCCAGATACACGGCTTGCTGTGAATGAGGTGCGTGTGCAGTTGGTACTGCTTGCAAGGAGGAGCATGCTTGCAATACTATTTTCGTGATTCGTCTTAAATGGTTTGCATCCCTTTGATTAATTGCTCAGACAGCTGGTACTGTTTGTGTAGGCCCACACATGTGCTCCAATAGCCGCCCTTTTTTTAAGAGCTGGGCTGATTAAACAGGAAAGGTGTGAATCAGTGTGATCTGTAATAGCAGCCTCGCCCCTTTTGACCAGACATCTTGCAAAATTTGCACAAGTCTGGTAGCTCCTGCCCCACGACAATTTTTTCATTATGTGTAAGTGAACAAGAAGCAGACATGGAATACACTTTGAACAACCTGCATATACAAGCAACTCCCAAAGCCAAGACTTTGTAAGTGCAAAGATATGCATGAAAAGCCAGGAACATGGCACAGTGTGCACCATTTCCACCCAACCTGATACACCCTCTGACGCTCGCACACACACACACACACACACACACACACACACACACACACACACCTACACACCTACACACACACTTATACATACACACAGGCTCTAAAATTAGAAGAAGCTGCAGCAATTTCAGTGCTATTTAGCTGCCAAGTTGTGGCCTGTACCTGCATAGGTGCTGGCGACCCCAGGCTGCAGGTAGGCAATTAAACGCAGGATCCACTCTGGCCTATTTTGGCCGCTTCATCACTGCCAACTGCCTTTGCTTCATTCTTGATGGCATTTGCAATACCACTTTCTTGCTGATGTGCTTGCTCAGTCAGGTCCGACCATTGCTCATGCACTTGTACAAAGATAACTGCCCACGTATGTACACAGGGCCACTCGTTTCCAGTGTGCGTGTTGGATGAAGCCACACAGGCCACAGAGCCTGCTTCATTAGTGCCCATCATGGCATGCAAGGTAAAACAAAATTTACACGCTCATAGTTTATCATGACTTGCAGAATCCAAATTGGAATTAGTGTTCAATTTTATTAATTTTCCGTTGGATGTTTCCGTTGTTGATTTCATCTCAAAAGACAGGAGGTGCTTGGTTTGCTCTTCTCAGAGACAATCGTATGGATTTGAAGTACGTGTGAGTGTACGGTGAGGTAGAAGAAAGTTTGTTGCCCATGCCTCAACAATACAAGAGAGAGAAAGAGAGAAAGAGGGAAAAAGAGAAAGAAAGAGAAAGAGAGAGAGAGAGAGAGAGAGAGAGAGAGCAGAACAGTGCAAAAAAGAAAATCTCATCAGGATCTGTTACATCTCATTACCTTCTTGCAACATAAACTTTGTCTTTTCAACGATGGAGGAGGTCTTCTGTTCCAGTACCAGTACTGGATTTCAGACTCTTTCCATTACCGACGCAGATATGTTCAGCTGCCTGCCTAAGTTTTGTGTCTCCTTGTTCACATTTTTAGCCCTCACAACAAAATGCAGGTAGAGAGCCTGCTACTTGTGGGCGACCCACAGCAACTCCCTCCCACTGTGAGGTCGCGCAATGCAGAGGGTCTAGGCTTAGGCACCTCGTTGTTTTTGAGGCTGCAGGCAATGGGCATGAAGCCAATGCTCCTTGATACACAGTACAGGTAGGCAACACGCGTGTTTTTATGTATGTAAATTAGTTAGCATAGGTCCCACTGTTTTTGAGGCTGCGTGCCATGGGAATGAAGCCAATGCTCCTAAGTACACAGGTAGGTGTTGCGTGTATTAGTGCTGCTAGTTCAGCGAGAAAAATGATCAGTGCTGCTAATTTAGCAAGTTTCTGAGTATTGACGAATCATGCGCTTGAAATTCAGTAGTCAGATAAAATGCTGGGAAGACACAACTAGCTGCACACGTATACACACAGGATGCACCCCCTCATCTGCGCCTTCCCTTCCAAAGTGTTCTACAAGGGCCTTCTTAAGTCCCACCCCACCCCAAAAGACCGCCCCATGGTAACAGGATTTCCATGGCCCTCACCAAAGGTGAGTGACTGTTTGAGCTACCATGCTTGACAAAAGAACTATACCTGTACCGTGCACTCTTGTAATCAATATTTGATGCAGTATTTGGTATTTGATGCAATACGCTTGTAACGTAAGGCTTGCTAGAATCTCATAATATAATTTCCTACATTCCTGATGTATTGTTGGTGGTCATTGGTGAACACCCAACATTTCAATCTGGGAGCTGCAGAGGAGCTTAATTACGCAGCGCCAAAGTGCCTAGTCTTAGTTCATTTGCAGGGTGAAATTCACTGCCTGTAAGCTTGTATTTCTCTAGTGCTTATGACTGTGACCAAATGCAGACCCATTAACCATTGACCAATGATCAATAGCAAGCTGTCATCAATATTGCTTCCTCCTTGACATTGCATGTGTCACGTTAATCAATAGAGCACACAACTCTGTACGTATCTGCACGTATCAACAAAGGTACCCGTGTGCTTTGTGGCCGTGACCAAAGGGCATGAAGAGCGCACAGGCGCTGTAGATGATTCATCTGGCTTCTCCATTCGAAACCGCTACGAGGCTGAGCAGGTTCGATTGTGTGCGATTGAGTCCTGCATACGCTCTTCCCCTTCAGTTGAGTCTTTAAACACCTGAAAATAAATTAACAGCTATCAAAGAGGGATTGGGCACTGAGCACGTAAGCTGATGGCTCATTCTAATCTGTATGCTGTTGTATCACTGTGTCGTTACAGGTATCCATCATAGTGCGGCAGCTCCTTGAAGGGGGGGGGCTTCAGAGAGGGGCAGAGGACATAGGCATCATCAGTCCTTACCAGGTCATTTCCATGTCTGCAATTTACCTCAAAAGGAGCTGCTCCCAATTGGTTACCCTTTCTTTCTTTCGTTTCAGCACGTAAGACCTAAATACAGTTATTTTCTGCTGATTTATCTAGAGAGGGATCTGACTTGCACAACAGCTGCTCCAATTTCCCCTTCCTTTCCAGCAAGTAAGGCCAGATTACAGTATCTACTCTACTGACATACCTAGGGATGTATCTGACTTGCACAGCGACTGCTCCCTTGCAGGGTCAAGTTCGACTCTTGCAGCAGCTGTTTAACCCATTGACTGGAAACAGAAGTGATCGCAGAAGCAGCAGCGATGGGAGCAGAGGAGGTAGAGGATCAGATATTGAAGGTACTTGGAAAAAGATTTGGCTGTTTAAATCAGTGAAAACTCCGTATCAGATGCAGTCACTTATATGTATATTTGTTGAGGTAAGGGACAGAAGTAGACTTGGATGCTAAGTCGTTGATTCCATCTTTGCTGTTTTCTGGATCTACAGGATCAAAAGCAAGAAAGGTTCAACCAGACATTGAACAGCCTAGCAGCATGCAAGGCATAGAGGTTAAAACTGTAGACGGCTTTCAGGTGTGTAATGATGAGCTGCATGTATGATCGGTGTAGCTGCATGCATTTCCATACATTTTCATTCTTGCATACAATATTGTTTGTTTTTTATCGGCATGATGCACAGCTGTCCTGTGTATGCATCATTTCTCTTAGCTTGCACGCTTCCCCTTCTGTTTAGCTATGTGTCTTTGCAGGCTTTTTTCCAAGCTTCCGCTTAGATGCCCCTGAGACTTATATAGCGATGTAGCCTTACCTTAGCTTGCACACCAAAGGAAGTATGATCCTACCTCACTTTGTTTGACGTGCAGGGTCGTGAAAAGGAAGTCATCATTTTTAGCAATGTACGCAGCAACTCAAATGGGTCTGTGGGTTTCCTTTCGGATTGCAGGTCAGCACACACAGGCAACTGACTATGTGATACAAGTTGACAAGCAGTGCTGACTCTGGATTGCTAGTACACCTGTATTTTCAACCATCTGTAATTGTGCATGTTGCATATAATTGTTCGCTCATCATTCACTCATTTCTACCCTCTTGTTCTACAGGCGGCTTAACGTTGCCATCACACGTGCCAAGCGTGGATTGATTGTGGTTGGCAACCCAGACACACTTAAAGCAGACCAAAAGTATTGGGGTGCCTGGTTAAGATGGGCATCGCAGCAAGGCGCATGGGTTGCAGCAACTAGCTAAACTTGTAAATGTTTTGGCAGGTCCAGAGGCTTGATTGACTCGGAGGAGCTGTGGTCGTACAGGCAACGTTGAACCTCTCTCCTTTATCTTATGTAATCATCAGACTCCTTTTTCTTATGTAATCATCAGACTCCTGGGTGTCAAGAAAAGCACTGACACTCACTGCGTGCTCCGTGAAACAGGTCAGATGCCCATCTTTAACTATTGGTTCAGATGCATCTGGAACAGTTTACTCTCTTCAAACAATCCTCTTCTTGAGAAAGTTGTGCAGGCTGACCTTCTTATTGCAAATAGAAGCGCGATACATGGACTTATCAGGTTCTGCACGCACTCCAAGATTTCCCTACATCTCAGCAATTTTTGAATGCCATACGATGTAGAGAAGCTATCAATATTAAACAGTTCGAGCTCACTTTGCGCGAATGTATCATCGGGAGCTGGAGAGAACTTGATGATTTGACACCACATGATGATCACCTTTCCAGCAGAATTATGAGGACTTATCACACACAATTTGGTATACCTTTGGGGATTGCTCTTGGCTGGCTGGTGGGATGACAGAAAAAGAAATCACAAGCCTGTGTTACCTATCTACCTTCGCTTGGATATTTCCAACGTTCTCAGCCGTGCACTTTCTTGCCTTCGCCTATCTGGCCATAACTTTCTGGTCCAAAAAATGCGTCATAATAGGAATAGAAGGCCTTATGAGCTCAGGATCTGTGACAAATGTGACTGGCACTCTGTTCAGGATGAGGAGCACATTTTGCTGGACTGTCCGCATGAACATCTTGTTAGCACATAGCACCGCCAGCTGGTCTTCCCACCTCAATATGAAGATAGCCCAACTCGTTTGAGAACTTTTTTGAACCAACCTAATATTTATGGTGTGACCTAATTTGTGGCTGAGTGCCCTTTTCCCTTGATTTTTTCTAGGATCTTTTTGGTTTGGTTTCAGGCTTTTTCCAAGCTTTTGCTCAGATGCCCCCCAGAGGCATATATAGCGATGTAACCTTACCTTACCTTACCTATCTCTAGCTTGAGCCATAACAGCATAGTTTCTGTCCACTGTCAAGCTTTTCAAAAATGAGCTAACACCAATTGTGTCAATTTGTGGAAGGTTCAGGTCGATCTCAATTCACAGCCTCGCTCGTTCAAGTGCCTGCTGGACAGCTCAATTGCTGAGAGCTTTTCAAGTATTGCGTGGGTGTGAGTCGTATGTACGAGCTGTTTAAACTGGGCGTGCTATTCCCAGCATGCAAGAGTTTACTGCAGAGCTAAAGCATAAGATGAGGTGTTTGGAGAGATGCTGAGTTGGTGGACCCCAACACGCACAACAACAAACTGGCCACCTATCATTCTTGGTTTGCCATTCCTTTTTCGATAAATGAGCGTATGCCGATTAATGTACCACGGTATCTCCATCTTGATCTGTCCAAACATGTTATGCGCAATATAAGTAGATTCCGCTTGCGTGCGCATACTTTGAAAGTTGAGGCAGCAGCGTGGCTTGAAGATGGTTCTTGCGTATGTGACCAATGTCCTGGTGAAGATTAACATGCTCTTTTATTTTGCCAAGACCGTCTTGGTGGCCATCGGGTTTGTGAGCTGAGAAAACGTTTCTCCTTTTTGTTTAAACCTATTTTTGAGGACTTTTCAGCAGCAAAACCCTTTTTGCTGCAACAGGTGATCAACCAACTTGTTCATATTTCTTTTCTCAGCAGAACAATAGACTTTTTCCTATTCTTTCTGAGCTTATAAATTTATTTGTGGTTGGCCGAGACCAGTAAGCAGCCGATCAGCCAAACAACCTGGCTGGAGGTCACCCCCCATTGTAAGTATTAGGGGACAAGTGCGCTGATGCCGTAGCAAAACAATGCTCCGCAAAAAACCGAAGTCGCCATCATGGCCATGATGATATCCATTAACTTTGCCGCCCATCCCCACTCATCCATCTTCTGGCCAGCAAGGGTGGGAGACCCTCCCCCAGCTTGCCAACCAGATGCTTTTAACACCTGCCAATCAGGGCCTTCAGTAGACAGACTCCATTTTCTAGATCCATGTGCTCCAACACAAACTAGGTCCTTCATCAAACAAGGTTTCAATTCATCAGTCCACAAAGTGCAACACAAAATACCACAAGAACTGATCAAGGAAGGCATTGTCGAGAATTACATAAAACTCATTTTGGAAAAATACAAGTGTCGCTTCTGGATAATAGAAAAATGTCATGCTCTGCCGCACAGATTTGATATACAACCAACAGCATGTTGCTCAGTGCAACCACATAGAAGGCCCACCAATCTGCCCCATCTGCTTAAAGCTAGACGGCACCTACCACTTGCTGTCAGGCTGCAGTCATCCCATTATTGATATTATTATTATCAATAGGCACAACGCTGCTGGACAAATGATTAAAAAAGCGATCCGACAAGGTGCAAAGGGTGTTTGCTTGTTTGCACAAGCAGATGTAGGGAGTCGTGCAACATTGGTATAACAAGGCAGTACACACCCTTCAGAGGTGACACAGATAGGAATGATTCCAACCTGGCTTTTACCTTCCAATCTCATTGCGCATCAGCGGCGGAAAGTTAGCAAGCCAGGTCTGGCCACCCTCAGCTACCCTGACTATAGGCTGCACAGCACGTGTACGCACGTCGATCGGTATAAACAAGTCTTCGCTTGGAGCAAAGCAAAGCGATATAGAGGTAATATGTGTGTGTGTGTTAACAAGAGTCAGTCAGCTCATCAAGCGTGAGGTACCAATAATCCAGGACACATGCACACACACATACACAAACGTATACACTAAAATTAGCCAGAATTGTACACAAACGCCATATATGACTGTGAACATAGAATTTCCCTGCTCAAGTTACTGTATAACTATACTGTGTATACACTGCATATCAGTGTATAAGTAAGGTTATGGCCAGCCCCAATCTTCCTGTGTCTGTACAAATAATGGCATCAAATTGCACCTTGTCCCTTGAGGGTGTGTAACAAAAATATTCGAGGGTGTGCCGTAACACTGCATTTAGTGGGTGCGAGCTACATTGCTCCATGAACAGGGTTGGCTGGAACCAGGTAAAACCGTGGTATTATATGTGATGTGCACGGTACTTTGGGCAAGAAGACCTTAATGTATGTGCGTACGGTGCGTGTATACAGTTCTGGGCTTAAACATGAAGCATGCCTCAGTGTACATTAAAGCAAAAAACAGACTTGTTTAAAGCAAAAGTCTGGATTAGTCAAGCAACGGCGGTCAAGCAGTGGGGGTGCAAGCACCAAGGGTGGCGAAACTTTGGGCAAGAGATCCCCTCTGTGCAGCTGTGCCCCTATGCACAGAGACCGGCCATGGAAGAATAAGGAAGAATCTAAGCGGGAAGAGGGGCCTCTGGGTGCCTTGCTGCTTTCTATGCTACATTTGAACAGCACAGCAGCCACAAATTCAGGCAACCCCCTGTACCATCCACCCCGCTTTAGGCCAGCTCGTGCAGAAGCTACTGCTACAGCCCTCGCGTCCTTTTGCAGGGCTGCTGCCTTCTCAGAGGGGGAAAGGGTAGACAGGTGCAGCATTCCCTGTAGATGGTTAAGACCAACAAGGTGCTGCCCACTCTCACAGTCCACTTAGTGATACCCTGTTTTACCACAACTGCTGCACAGGTCTGGTAGGACGTCCTCTTAACTGGGTTAAACTCCTCGCTCCTTTCTCCTGGAAGTATGTCGCACGGTTTTTGAAGTCAGTTTTTGCAAATTCAAGTATGGACAAAAACAGGGGCCCATCACTGTGTATTGTGCAAGCTCTGGCCTTATCTTCATCTTTCACTTCATTTTTAGAACTAGCTGCCTGAAAACATTGCTGCAAGCATGCATTTGCCTACCATAGAACTGAAGCCTGGTCGAAAGGGAAATGATGGTACAATCCTCCACAGCTCGATTCTAGGTGTAAAGGACTTTGGAGGGAGGGTTTGCAGCAAAGTTGTGCAGGGCAAGGCTTTGAATCCGCAGCCCTACAATTGAGACACGTGTTTGTTTTGCCTTCCCTGTTAACATGGTAACGTTTTCGCTGTAAGCAAGTGAAAGAGGTGCAGTGAAAAAAATGCGGCGGTCTCATCACTCAGATATGATTGTGTGAGCCTAGACAGGGCAGCGAAGATCAGAGGGTGCACCCGGAAAATTGCTGTGTGCGAGTACCTGCGTAAAGTTTGCTTGAAGCAGTGAGCAAGTCATGCGTACTTAACACTGTGAGTGTGTATAGAGTAATAGCGGTGCATCAGAAAAAGGCGGTCTTCATTCACGAGATTGTTATGTGAGCCTAGAAAATGCAGTGATGTGCAGCAGGGTGTACATTTGCTGGGTGATAGATCTGAGTTGCCTTTTTCTGGGTTTTCCCAGATCTGAGCAACCAACCAAAGGGTGTCGATGCACTAATCGGACGGCTTGCACTGAATTGCTTTAAAGGGTCTCAGAAGTTCTGACCAAAAAGGAGAAAGCCTGCAAATAACAAAAAACTGGAAATGGAGAGAGAGTTCGGCTCATGCTCTCCTCCCTTTTTTACAGTACGATGTCCTAATTAGGGACAAAACACTTACAGCAGAGCAATTTAATGGATTATTTTAACAGAGCAACTTAACATGTTAAGGCAAGATGATCCCAGCATCAGGTCCCAGACAATTAGATGCGGCCGCGGTGCGGGGACATAGCAAACCAGAGATATGAGCTGGCACAAAATCGGTTGGCAGATGCAGTATGTAGCAGTGTGCGTGGATACAAAAGTGGATACACAAAATGGTGCCCTTATTTTTAGGGGAATATTTGCAAGGTGCAACTGAATATGGAGTTCTTAACATCCAAGTGTGAAAGGGGAACTTGAAAGGCAGCGAAGACCAGGGGGTGCACCCCCTAAAAAATTGCTGTGTGAGTGCCTGTGCAATCTTCAGGCCCGTGTGTGTGTGCGTGTGTGTGTGCGTGTGTGTGTGTGTCTGTGTGAGTGTGCGTGTGCGTGCATGTATGTGTGTGTGCGTGTGCGTGTGCGTGTGTGCGTGTGCGTGTATGTGTGTGTGCATGCGTGCGTGCGTGCCTGTGTGTGTGCCTGTGTGTGCGAGTGTGTGTATGTGTTTTTGTGTTTGTGTGTGTTTGTGTGTGTGTGTGTGTTTATGTGTATGTGTGTGTGTGTGTGTGTGCGCGCGCGCCCGTGAGCGTGCGCGTGCGTGTGCGTGTGTGTGTTTGCGTGTTTGTGTATGTGTGTGTGATTGTGTGTGTGTGTGTCTGCCTGTGTGTGTGCCTGTGTGTGAGAGTGTATGTATGTGTTCGTGTGTGTGTGTATGCGTCCGTGCTCGTGTGCGTGCGTGTGCGTGTGCATGTGCGTTTGTGTGTGTGTGTGTGTGTGTGTGTGTGTGTGTGTGTGCGTGT
>Ga0307974_1000991_pt1:5000-18822 | contig 18822 bp, 18 predicted proteins | sample OrgLakmetagen784_FD_201812 | JGI IMG/M metagenome (GOLD analysis project Ga0307974, IMG submission 201812) | Saline water microbial communities from Organic Lake, Antarctica - #784 | ecosystem: Environmental > Aquatic > Non-marine Saline and Alkaline > Saline | place: Antarctica... | reverse complement strand
CTCAGGGTTCTGGCTCGGGGGGCAGGAAGGGTGCTTCGGGAAGATTGCTGGCTCGGGGGGCAGGCTCGGGGGGCGGGAAGGGTGCTTCCCCCCAGGCCCACTCTCGCGCGCTTTGCAGTGGGGCCGGAGAGTTCCATCGATGTGAAGATGTTAAGCTTATAAATATTAATTAGTATCACTTGCAGTGTGACTTGCTTTTGGTGGCGCATGCATGTAAACATGCAGCCTGTACGGTGGGACCAAACTGTACGGTTTGGCACCGTACTTTTGCTCATACCGTATTATACGGTAAAAGCTACGATACGGCGTACACCGTACCGTATGTACGGTGTCATTTTGGAAATACGGCATAGTGCAACAGCCCTGATTCCCAGGCTCGCTGTACTTACTAGGAGCTGAGCTTGCTTTGTCAGCTGCACTGTTTCAACTCCATATTGCCTTGTACCAGTTGGCTTCACTTGGGATCTAACGGTGTTTTGATGGCGCAAAAAGACAACTGTACGCGTGGAGCTTTAACTGCCACATGTTATACTGTAATTGTTTCTTCACACACAGGTGGCCTTGGACCCTGAAGAGGCAGAGCAGGAAACTCTGATCAGCCTTGAGCCTGAGAACAAATGCCCGTCCCCTCGTATGGGTAAGGAGGGAACAGATGGAAAAGAGAGGACCCGGTGATAAGTTGACATTGGGCCACTTGTGCACAACCTCAAGCCCATTCGCCGCTGCTGCAAAGTGCATTTAATTTATATTCAAAGTGCATCAAATTGCATTAAAAACAACCCGTAAGTGCAAGGTCCTTCCTGACCCCACCCAGATCGCTCGACTGAAAATACTTTGCCTCCATACCTTGAAAGAAAAAAATAGATCTATATTTGCGAGTTACCACTCCCCAAAATTATTTAGGAGAAGAAGCCGTTTTGTATCAAGTACCGAAAATTTTCTGCACAATTGAAAAGAGGAGTCGATGGGGATCAGGAGGGTTGCATGCTTGGTTTGGAATCGCTCCTGATGAGAGTTGGTATTGTTCCTGGAGAGGGCTCGTCTGGTATGTACTGTTAGCAACACCTAAAACTGTACCACCTGTTGCCTGTTGCCAATCTGGTACTTTTGTGAGGTGCGGCTTTTGCCAATGCTGCTTGCGTCGTTTGTTTGTGCACAACAGGAAGCTTGTGTGGCCAAGAAGCAGCAGGGGCAATTGCTGGTACCGTCATTGGTTGTGTGCTGGTCGTGGCCCTCGTCATTGTCGTTGTTGTGATGGTTTTGCAAAGAAAGGTGCGATTGCCTGTTTGCCTGCATTCATAATTTAAAACCTCAAAATGTAGCTTATAATATCCTGTCAGTTCTGTAAGCTGAAGCCCAAAAGGTTGCAAAAGTCTACTGTTTCATTAAATGCTCTCTCTCTCTCTCCCTCCCTCTCTCTCATTCTCTCTCTCTCTCTCTCTCTCTTTTCTGTCACACACCAAGCTGTCTTGGTCTGGATGGTTAACACAGGCTTGGCATGCATCAACGCATTTTTCAAACCTTGATAACACCATCAACATCAGCGCCATCAGCGCCATCAATTTGCAACCCTATAAATGATTTGTCAACCACTTACTTGCCTGTGCCCGCAGAAGAGGCAGAAAGTAGTCTCCTCGGAAGACCCAAATTGGAGGCACTCCTTTGCCCACATCCTTCCCTCCCTCCAACCCAGTCCTTATGTGGCCAGAAATGGTGCAGACTTGTGGCAGCCACAAATCCCAGGAGGCTCGTCACTGCTGCTGCCTGAGCCCACAAGTAGACTCGGTACAAGGCTGAATGCTCGTCTTGACCCTGCCAAAGCTCTGAGACAGAAAAGCGCAGCACAAGAAAAAGGAGGCACAAAAAGGACACGGAACAGCCTGCTGAGCAATGTGCAGCAGCAGCAGCAGTTTGGTGGTAACAGGGTGCTCCCCACTCCTGGGGTGCCTCAACCTCCCTCTCCTTTCAATCTGCCCTACTACACCCCTCAGTACACCCCAGCTATACAGGAGCGCATGCAAAGCAACCTGCAGGGAGGCTATGTGCAGCAGCCCTCACAATACTCAGCGGCCACAGGGCCAGCAGCGAATCAACCCCAGCGGCAAGGGCCGCCTACTTTTACAGCTTCTCAGCCATCCTATTCTCCTCCTGCCTTTCCCCACCTGCAGCGTCATGCTCAGTCCATTCCAACTCAGTCCATTCCAACAGCAGAAAGAGCAGTCTATGGGGCAGGTAGTCAACCGTCGTATGCTGCATCCCAAAACCTGCAAAGTCCAATTTTGCCCAACCTGCCCCCCCTACAACGTGATGCCAAATCCCCAGCTACACAGACGGCACGTTCAGTTGCAAGCAAACCCTATTCCTCAGCTCCTTCATACCAGCCGCAGCCTGCCTTCCCTCGTTTGCAGCGTCCTGCTCAGTTTGTAGGACAAAGAGCAGCATCGCCCTCGCACCCCTTCTCTACACCCCAGCAGTCTTTTCCTCCCTTAAAACGCCATGCTCAACCTCCAGAACAGACAAGGAATTCCGCCACGACCCAGAAACCACTGCCCTTTGCCTCTCAAGCCCCCTCTCCACATTATTCCACCCTAGCAGCACATGGCCCAATGCATGCATCACCTACGACCAGCCCCTCTAAGTCTCCCTTATCTTTTTCCGATGTACAAAGAGGATTGAAGTCCCCAGCTGTGCTGCCAGGCCAAACGAGCTTTGGCACCGAGTTTCCACCCTTACCCTAGCTTAAACATGGGTGACAAGCACAACTTATCCAGGTCCATTTGATTGTGTGATTATAACCTATTGATTACCGAGCGAAATACATACATAGGTATTTTTATAACCTGTACGTTATCTATCTATACTCGATATTATGCGTACAATCATACCTTTCTTTGACTTTGGCACCTTATGTGGCAAATCATCTTCCAGTTGTACATACTTTTCATGGATGCAAACGTTGTGCTAATTTTTGCAGGCGCCAATATCTCTGTGACCTCTTATTCATGTTTTGCCTGTTTTAATATACTAATATAATAAACAATGTTGGGTATGTTTTGTATCCTGAATGTGTTGATGTTGAGTCTTCAGGAAATGCACAGTTGATTTGATCTGCATTGCCTAGTACTTTGGCTTTTTTAAACGGTGCAAACTGTCGTCCATCCCTGACACCCAAAGACAGTGCAAGGCACGTACTTCCAGGCTACAAGAAGATTGCCTTGGAGTACGGCCGGTTTTTGTAGGGTTGTACAAAACAATTCGTGAACGCATATATCCGCCGTGCTATTTACGCTTTTTACGCCGCATACATATGGCTTGTCAGATCAAATCACTGTCATAGCAAAGTACAAGACTCAGCACATTAATCACCTTCCTTCAGTGAACTGGCCTCTCTAGCTAATTGAACAAGACTAGTCGAAGCTTTTCAACTGAAGAAGTTAGAACCGTTTATCGTTTGTCCCTCCTACTACTTGTTTTTATTGTCGCCAGTCACTCAGACACAAAAGAAAGAAAGTTTGTCGTTTTGTTGCAAGAGGAAATTATGAACCACCTAGCTCACTGACTTAAAAATTGACTGAATTGGTCACCAAACTTTCTCCTTACTTCTTAAGCACAATAAACGTCTGCGTCTCTACACATCAAAGGGCGCTTCATCTTAAACCTGCTCACAAGCACAACGGCCACACAAAAGGAATTGACCGTTGGGCATATGGTATATATTTGGTACCTGTGTAGCCCCCTTCCTTAATCATGCTGTGGCTGTGCTATCACTACCAGCGGAGTCTTTTCTTTTTCTTTTTCCTTATATATTTTTTGTTATTTCACGACCAGTTGATGGTGAATATGAGGGCAACTGCGCCAGTGCCCGAACACGCTCCCTCTTGAAAATAATGGAGCAGCTATTCACACACTAGTAACTAGTTCATCAGATTGGAACCAATATAGCTTCAAATACAGCTCTGCATCCATTGGGTGTTGCAGAACACATAAAAGTCTCCTTTCTTATAATTTCCTAATCCATGCCGGTAGTCTTTACACTACTATTGTCTGCATTTCTTCTTTCTTTCTTTCATATTAGATTGACAGGATTAAACACACACGTGGGGCTTACAACAGTAGATTCCCATTGCTTCCCACACTATATAAGGAAAAGGAGCTGTATTGGAGTCTCTCACAGGGTCTTTTTTGTCAACTAGTAAAGGAGTTTTACGGTACTCGGTACCTAAGTGGCTTTTTTATCCTTATTTCAATGTAGGGAGTGGATTTCACTGCCTGCGTATTTTGCTTTTTCTTTTTTCTATCGGGTACTTCATTCCAAATAAATAAAAAACTTCCAAGCTCCGTATGGTTCTAGTTGAATTTGAATTACAAAGGCCTCTAGCCTGGTATGTGCTGTTGAGGCTGTACATGTGGAATGTGTGGGATTTGAAGTAGTCATGTGTTGTACAGTGCTGCTGATGTGATTACCGGACCGGATTTATATGCAAATGCACTTGATCAGTCACTGTACTTCAAAGGGTTGTGGTCTGAGTTAGTGTGTTTAATCTGGGTCATAAAAGGGTGTCTGATCGCCAAAGTCTGAAAGATAAGGAGATCCTTAAAGAGCTGCAAAAAAAGATGAGGAGGTGGTTAAGGAGCACCTTAGGAAAGATAAGGAGGTCATTAGGGAGCTCAGTCAGATTTACGGACCTCTGTAGCCTTTGCGCACTAGGTTAGTCGTAAAGGATGAGACTTTGTGCACCAACAGGCTAGTCGTAAAGGATGAGACAGTTTGGCTTAACTAGGCTAGCCGTACAGGGCAGAATTTGTGCACAAACATGTCAGCTGCAAAGGCCAAGGCTCCGCACTCAAACAGGCTATGGCTGCTGAGGATAAGGCTTTGCGTGCGCTCGAGCATGTCAAGAGCACATGCTGCGCATGCGCGGATATCATTGTCTCTACCAAGGTAAGGTGGCGGCCGATTTTACCAAAAGATATCCACAAGTAGCTAGACCTGGCACTGCAGCGAAAGCAGGTGGACAGATCCACAGGCTCGTTCTTGTAGATCACTACCGACCCACGCATACCACCTAACTGCTCCAACATGGATCCCAAAACAAATATTAATCAAAAAGATTGAACTGGTAGAATTAAAAAACAAATGGCAAAAACGAGCCTGTAGATGTTCAGTACATGTGTAGAAAATAATAACACGTTGCTCGTCTTGGATATCCCCGTTTTCACACAAATGGCTGCCGCGTGGATGGCTACTTTCGATAGTATTTGCCGGGGGTTGATCCTTATACAGGTGTTGCTGCTAATACAGTGTTCCCCCCAATTGGACGGTGTGGAGGGTTTTGCGGTGTCCTAGTCTTATGCTCTTGCCATACGTTGTTGACAGCAAATAATTGAGAACCATCATAGGTCGTCCCCACGGCTGGATCGCCCTTTCCTAGTCAAAATGTGCCAATAAGCCAATTTTGGCTCTAACTTCCCAACCCCTTCACCAATTTGGGACCTGAAAGTTGCGCTGGATAGCTAATTCTTTTCTTTACATGTTTACAAGGAAAGCAGGCAGAGACCCAGCGGGTGGCCTGCATTTGAAATCATGATCCAAGTTGGCAGCCGTTATTTTCCTTATATGTGATGCTCAAAGGTTTTTCGAAGGGGGTAGCCACTAAAGAAAATGTAATTGCAATTTCCGTGTGCTGTTGAGCCAAATCACTGTACCAATACCAATTGCATATCTTAATAATAATAGAAAACGAACAGCAATCGCAATGCTGTCCAATTGCACCCAGAGGTTTCAAACAAGATCTCAACTTCCCAGCCCCCAGGCATCATCCAGTAGAAGCCAGAAGACCAACAGATATCTGTTGCCTGCAGCACCAAGAATTGGGAGGGCGCCAACGAGAGCAAGCACAGCGGTGAGACTCGCTGTGCGCACAAGAAACAACGAAAACACGCACAAAAACACACACACGAGTACGCACGCAAACAAACGCACACGCACACGCACGCGTGTGCACACGCACACACACACACACACACACACACACACACACACACACACACACACGCACACACACACACACACGCACACGCACATGCACGCGCACGCGCACGCGCACGCACACGCACATGCACACAATACACTCCAAATTTGCTGGCTGACCATGCCTATGCAACAGGGTAACAACCAAATTGGACATCACACTGATGATGTGCCCGTCCCGACCTGCGCACAAGTGCCAACACCCCCAGAGGACGACAACAGCAGAATAATGGGCGCCCTTAACCTGCGCAAGCTTGCCTTGGGGCTTGCCAAAGCAGCTGTGGCGGTGTGTGTGGTCACCCTGCTGCAAAATGTGCTGCTGCCCTCCCACGCTCTTGCCTCCTCAGCTGCAGCAGCACCGGCGGCAGCAGCAGCAGCAAGCTCAAATCCCTTAGCAAGTATGGAAAGGATATTCATGTGTGAAAAATGTTTAGGGAACAGGATTGCAAGCGATACGCTCAGGAGCTTCCTTGTAGTAAGTTTGCCAGGTCTAAGATGCAAAAACACACTGAAAAGGGGGCTTGAATTACCTCATGTGCTCATGTGTGTAGTATCAAGAGTTCAGGACAACGACGCAAGCTGAGGTCCACAAATAACATTGCCCTTTTCCAATGACATTATATTTAATGACATGAAACTCAAGTCAGGCACCATCTGGGCTGGAATCAGGCATAAAAATAAAATCTGTGTGCTTGCCCGCGTGTCCTTTCCTGCAGCGCTGCTGGACTTTGTGCTTCACTTGGACCATCACATGAGTGGCCTGATTGAGACGCACGGCTCGCTGACCTACGTGATCCTCTGGGCCATCGTGTTCTGTGAGACAGGCCTTGTGCTGACACCTTTTCTGCCCGGAGACTCCCTGCTGTTTGCTGCTGGGGCCTTTGCAGGTGAGTGCGTGTGTCAGTGTTGGTGGATGCCGGTGGATGCCTGCTTGAGATAGACAATTTTTTGTGTACCGTTACATACCTGGGATATACAAATGCGGTCGTCCCCACGGGTCTGAGCCCTAAAATTCCGTCTAGCTTTCTGCCTATTCAACAAACCCCATTGCCTCCCTCCCCTAGCAGTCAAGTCATATTTATTTACATAAGTATTCAAGTCTTACAGTGTTGGCATTGGCAGTTGAATTGGGGTCAGTGGGCCCTCAGCGTGGCCCTCGCATGTTTTGCGCCTATTTTGCCCTTCTGCAGCAATGTGTCAGAGGGGGTTATCTGAGGCCAAAAATGGTACGGTTTTGGCATGCTCCTAGGGTATGGCTCCTGTTATTTGCACGTTTCAAGCTCAGCTCTGATGTGTAATTCCAATGCAGCTGAGCCTGAAACGTGCAAATTAGGGGAGCCATACCTAATTGGCCGCGGCGTGAACCCTACTTTTTGAGTATCCATACGCTGTATCTGTCCAGCCAGAGCACCAAACCCAGTATTTTTAGTGTTTAAAATCCTTATATTAAGATTTGGGGCAAAAAGACTAAGTGGTTGGCGAGATATGCAAATTAATGTGCCATTCCCCCTGGAAAGCACCCATCTAGGGTACAGGTTCGCGACGTGTGCTTTTAGTCCTGTCATTCTGTACGCAGGGCGATTTGTCTAAATCTGAGCGCATGCTCGTGTAGCTTATAAAGTCAGCATCAGTTTGAAGCTAGGTTGGGTCCAATTTGATGAAGTGACGTGTGAGTAGTTGCACCTTTCATGCAAAAAGGAGCATGATTTGGCTTTTGCCCAGATAACCCCCTCTGGCAATTTGTTAGGGAAAAGGCATTGACCTAACATGGTTTCGCCTCCAGAAGCTGAGTATCAATTGCGTCTATAAGTTTATAACAATGTTGTGTAAATGATGCTGCTGGAGGTCTGTGGGGGGGTGACCTGACCACGAGCGAGTTACAAATTTAGGTACATCTCTGCATGCACCCCATGCACCCGCGCCCTGTCTGCAGGCGGCGGGCAACTCTCGCAGCTCCGGCCATCTCCGCTGATATTGATTTAGCACCGTGCTCTATAATAACGTCAAACCAGGTCCTGCAAAACAACAATAAAACAGGCGCTCCTTGGATCCTTTTAAGATTTGCACGAGCAAGACAGGACGCAAATCATTGGCACACTTCAGAATCCAAATTTTCTCAGGAGTACGTCCACCATATCGCTGCAACACAGCAAGCCTACTGTGTGCGGGCCACGATCCACAATGGAGGATGCGCGAGAAGTACTCTTATGATATGTTTTCTTGGCATGGGCGTGTAGCAGAGGATTGCTACATATGACATATGGTTCCACACAGACTCAGGAGACAACATGTAACTTTCAGGTGAAGTCACAGCTTAAGTTTGCCTTTGGCTGAAGCTGCCCCTTACTCCTTTGGCTTTGTATATGAACGTCTAAAGTTTGACCGCCACTCTCCTGCCAAAAATTGGCTTGCTACTTGCATGCCTTAGCCCAGCAAGCAACATTAGCTCTTGAGGCTTGTTTTTCTAAGGCAGACGTTGGGCTTCTCGCCGCCCTAGCGCAATATTTGGCAAGCAAGAAATGGAATTATTGCTTGCAACGAGAGTTTGACGGGATTTGCTCCAGAGTTCTTTGGCTTCACATTAGTAATTTTGGAGCTTGTCCGCTGACAAACGAAGCAGTATTTGTGCAAAGGCAAAACCGGTAAGCACAGCCTAGGGTTACATTAGTTACATTGTCCTTGTAGACATACAAGGCAGAAGTAAGGCACTTGACCTGCTGCCCCCCCTGAGCAGCAGCTTTACTCGCAAGTAGTTGCAGTTGCCCTGCCCCTCCGCCCACCCCCATCCCCCTCTTTCAAGCTTGCCAATCACGGCTTGTCAGCTATCTGATCATTCTGTCACTTTGTTGCTACTGTCATACTTATCACCAAAGTGAATAAGGTTGCCCAGAATCATATATGTAAATATGTATGGGTTTGGCAAATTTATATCTGAATAGGTATTTACTCCTCATCCCTCACAGGAATGGGCAAGCTCTGTGCCTTAAAGCTCGTGGCGGTGTTCCTCAGCTCCGCCATCTTAGGAGACGCCGTCAACTATCTAGTTGGCTCCAGGCTGGGGTCATTGGCACTGAGCAAAAACATCATAAAACAGGAGTACATCTCCAAGACGGAGGCGTTCTATGACAAGTATGGGGGCAAAACGGTAAGATGCTCACCTTGTAACAAACGTGGCTACTAGAACGAACGTGGATGATAAATGGTTGAGAATGCAATCAAGGTGGGGTGAGGAATGTGAAGGGACTGGGTTGCAAAGTAGCAACACAAGGACACCCACCCACACTTACACATAAAAAGGTAGCACACAAACACAAAATAGCACTTGGGCAAAGGCATGCAACGGACGTGTTTTCAAGCGTGGGTTTTGAAACTTATAGGCTCCAAGGGCACATTGCTTGCACCAATTAGATGTGCTTTGTACGACAACTTCTTACCAAACTTTACTGGATATTCCAACTCAAAAACCTATGCTCTTTTATATCCTATTTTCAGGCGGATCAGGATCATTTTAGAAAACTTATAAGTTCAGTGTGAAACACCCAAACTCAGGTTCCTGTAGTGTAGCATAAAGTGAGATGTCCTCACTTTCTGGTTTTCTCCGGTTTCTGCTTCTTTTCTCCATTCTTTTTATTCCTTGGAGAACACAACTCTCTCTTTAACATACTTCCCCCCCTCCCTCACCTCTGTTCTATATTTTAGTCCTTAGTTTTCTCCCGTTTCTCTGGTTTCTCTGAGTTGTTGTGTTCTCCTTGGTAATAATGACAGAGCCCTATTCTTGTTATTCCTTGGTAATAATGACAGAGCCCTATGCATCTCATGATGCAAGCGGAATAGAACCCAGATTAACCTATGTTTGACCCTTGCGATTTCAATGACTCAACAATGCTCTAACAATTGAAAGAAACAGGTTGGCATCAGGCACGGGACAGCGCAACTGCGCAAAAGCCTGTCATCCCAACTGTTTTGCAGGTGGTCCTTGCAAGATTCGTGCCCATTGTACGCACCTTTGCCCCCTTTGTGGCCGGCATAGGCAGCATGCCGTATGGCCGCTTCGCATTCTACAATGTTGCTGGTGCTGCACTTTGGTGGGTGGCATGCTTTTCTTGTTGCAGAGTCCATTTGGGGAGAATCTTTGAAGCATGCTGTCACGTGAGGGAGGCGTGGAAGAAAAAGGAGTGAGTGTTCTGTAATTGCAGTGTGATGAAGCATCTAACTACTCTAATACTAACATGGTCAATGTTGTCCTGATTAATTGCTCACAGCTGCTCGTATCGCCATGACACAATGTCTCAGAATGAACATCTTTTGTACTTTGATTTGCTGGTACAGCTTCCAGGTACTATCTTTGTGCTCTGTTACTTGCAGGACATTTCTGTTTCTGGGTGGCGGTTTTTTCTTTGGCAACTTGCCCTTTGTCCAGGTAATTTTGGAACCCTGGCAATAAGGACTGTTACAACTGAGCATAAAGTATGAAACACTTGGTAATCCTACGTACCGGTTGTTAGGGAAACCTTTTAAAGTCTCATTAAGTATCAAGCTTACGACCAGGCTTGGCCAGCACTGCACATACATTAGGTGTAACCACAGAATTTCAAGCGTACTTGAGTTCAGCTGGCCCTGCAATTACAGCAAGTAGTCAAGCAATACAGGGTGCTGGAAGAGTAGTTCTTCCAGACAAAAATATTGCTCAACCTGGGTATCTCAGTCGTATCAATGTTATGTGCTGCTGAATGCTTGAAGATTTGTGCTTTCTAAAAAAAGCGACTTCATCAAATATTCAATGTTTTGTCTGCTTGCTCCTCAAACCCGCTACTTGCGATTGGAACAGACTTATTGGACACAGAAAGGCAGTAGACAGGCCTGTTTTGGAGTTCGGCAAGAGAAATCCTACTTATAATTGGTACAATAAAATTGAATGCGTCAAACATAATGTGTTTGAATGGTAACAAACACAATACAATAATTAATGAAAAATTGATGTAAATTGTTTGCGAATTAATGAAGATTGATGTAAATTATTTGCCTGGCATCGCTGTGTTTTCTACTAAAGAGGCTTGTTGGACCCTAGGACACAAAGTGTCCAGGGCCTATGCTTTCCTGGAAAAACTGAGAGCCTTATAGCTTAGAAAAGTTTCCCTTTTAGCGCGCAATTTTTATTAGCCAAATCGAGTAAGAGCCTCATGCTGAGAAGGATGGTGCTTTCTGATTGTCGAACAATGTCCTGGTTGGAAAGTGTTACCTTTTTTTGAGCTCCTGGACATAAGAACTAGATAAATAGAAAGGATATATGATTTTAACACATATCTGACCCGGTAGGGAGCATTTGGCGACGCCGGAAATGCAAGTCTGTTTGCCGGGCGGAGTCATGTTGTTGCATTTTTGCGATGAGCTCCTGTTAATCTTAATATTGCTGGAGCACAAGTGCATTCCGGCCACTTATTGCTGTGATGGCGCGTCGCACGGAGACTTCCCGGGTTGGAGAACGGCAAGTCTCAGAGTCGCAACAGGCCTGCATCAGTCATCTTACTTGCTTTGCACTTTCTTTGCATGCATGACAGTGGGCACACACATCAGGTCAAACTCAGGACCTTGAGGATGCAGGTATGCAGTGAGCACCATCATTGGGCACATGCACAGCGCACGCATTTGCACACGCAAGGCTAGCTGGGGTGAGCAGGGAACGCCAGTTCCAGGAGAGCACGTGCATGCACCACTAGTTGCAGACATCCTTGTGAGGGCCCCCTCGGCCAGAGGGCTTAGAGTGTACTTTGCAAATTAAAATAAATTGGCTACACTGGGTGGTCGACAAAACAATTTTGGTGTCGCCACCGGGCAACGTTTGGCTACGCTGGGTGCTCAGCGACGCCCGGCAGGGCGTCGCTGTGTCCCACCCAAAATGGCCAAAGTGCGACACCGAAGAGACGTGTCGCGATTAATCGAAACACTGTGTGAGAATATGACCTAGGGTCCCACAAGCGCAGCGCCACTATTTTTAAGTGTATTTGGGACTTAATGCAAGCTATGATATGTGTATCCTTCTGGAAAGGGAGTGTGTGTGGTGTGTGTGTTTGTGTTCAGGCTAAATTTAAGTATTTTGTTAACATGGGTATCATCATTCAGATTGACTTGCACTTCTCCTTTTTGCAGAAAAATTTTACTCTTGTGGTCCTAGCCATTGTGGCTGTCTCCGTTGTGCCGATTGGCGTAGAGGTCCTAAACGCCCGAAGAGAAGAGGCGCAAAAGGGCGAGGGCAAGGGGGCTTAGCGATGGCGTATTTTGACCATGAAACATGTGCAAGTAGTAAGAAGCAATGGGTTTCCTGTAAGAGCGTGATGACTGATGACAGCGCATACCATCCACGTTTGTTTTTGCGTAAAATATCATTTGCAGTCTTCTCTACTGACAAGCTGCTTGGCGTTGGAACTTGGTCCAGACATGTTCAACGGAAAGGGCAGTTTGAGAAAACCTTATTAAGTTAACGGAAAAGGTAGTTTGAGAAAAACCTATGCTCTAAATTTCAGAATAATCTGAAGCGCAGGCGCAGGTCGAGAAGGTGAAATTTACTTTGTCGTGCTTTTCTCTAACAGAGCAGATGAGGCAGAGCATATGGCAGCTGCAATTTTTAGTGCTGTGCAAACTGCTGCTCAAGCAGTGATATAAAACGGAGATGTAACGGATGCCATTTGCCACTGGGTAGTAATTCAAATCTCATTTGCCATAAAGCAAGCACAAGCCTGGTACGGAAGGCTTGTCAGCAGCATAGCGAGCACAGGAGCTAAGGCAAGTTTTATTCAACTCTTTGAGACTGAAGACTTCCTCCCGGCACGTTCAAAAGGAAGAGGGTTTTAGTTTTTACCAGATTTAATGAGTGGTGATAATGGGTGCAGTTTAAAATCTGGTTCAGATGTCCATGCTATTCTTCCTCTGTAGGGCTCTGTCAGATCAAATCACCGTCACTGCATATTATAGTACCCAGCACATCAACTAACAAGACAGCTCGGCCGGGTTCTGGGGTCTAGAGTACAACTTCATCTACATCAGGTGCACTTTGTACCCTATGCTGCCAAACTTCCATGTCCATACTAGACATACCTGATCCAGAACTGAAAAGTGTCATGAGCTTTCATCAGAAAAGAGAAAGAAAAAGAACGCAGATAGCACTACCGGCATGGATTAGGAAGGGATGTTGTTTTGTGTTCTGCACCACCCAATGGATGCAGAGACACAACATCCCACCTACCTGGAAAAAAATATTAGAGAAGTTTTTCTGTGGGGTCCAGGTGGTCGGGAGGCAGAGGCCTCCACACCACCAGGAGTATTGCTCAGATATTCGTGGGGGTTGTGTTCAATGCAATGTCTCGTCTCAATTGTATGACTTTGGTAGTGGGTCTGATTGCATGTAGGCTTGATTTTTTCATGAGTGCTGTGCGTGCATGTTGACCAGTAACTCCAAGGCTGTGGTGTTTTGATGGTTATTATGTTGTTATTGATGTTATAGGTTGTGCAAGGTTAACCTGATTGTTGGTGTTTTGACAATCCATGACTGCCCTCGTTCTCTTGGCCTGCCAAAATGTTACGCGTGTGGGGCTGGATTCTGTTGGTGTAGCGCTTGGTGGCGGAGCTCAGAAACCTTTTTCCAAGTCCAGGTGGCAGGCAAGGCATCTAGTGCGTTGTTGCTTGAGTCCAATGCAGTTATCTGGGCAGTATTGGTGTTAATGATTCTTTTCTCTTTACATATGCAGTTTTCCTTGTTCTTGTGGCTGATGTTCTTGTGGCTGAGCAGTCGTTTGG
>Ga0307974_1000991_pt1:0-2500 | contig 18822 bp, 18 predicted proteins | sample OrgLakmetagen784_FD_201812 | JGI IMG/M metagenome (GOLD analysis project Ga0307974, IMG submission 201812) | Saline water microbial communities from Organic Lake, Antarctica - #784 | ecosystem: Environmental > Aquatic > Non-marine Saline and Alkaline > Saline | place: Antarctica: Organic... | reverse complement strand
ATTTTAAAGCTTTGCATTGCGCACATTGGAAAACGGGAAGTGGGTGCACGCTTGCGCAAGCGTTGGTTCCCCTCGATGTATAACCGCACTTCCACAACAGGCACATGACGAAAGCCTTGCACGCACATACAGAGGATAGAGGAGTATGTTGCATCAGTGCGGGCACTTGCGGATGAGCTAGCCATAAAGGGTGGGTGCAAATTTGTGAGGGACCTGGCTACTGTTTGCCAGGTCCCTTTGCATCACATGAAATTGCAATTCAGGTGTAGAAATGGTTTTTTTTGCTTGCGTAAGTGCCTTTCTGATACCGCTAATGCTAAGGACACAAAACAAACAGGAGGCAGAAAATAGGAAAGTTGCGAGGCCTCCTTTGCTTGCAATAGCAGAAATTGGGTGCTAAGGAATGCTCTTCTCTCTTCTCTCGCAGAGTTGTCCTCACAGGGCTCTGGGAAGGAAGTTGCACAGGTATGTGGCAATACGTAAGTAAGGAATAATTTCTACGCACACGTACGACGATTTGTGAGTGGCGACTATCCAAGTCATTAACTGAAACGTCTGTTATAGCGTGCCTGCCAGAAAGGAGCGGGCAGTTTCAAGCTATTTTAACCAAAAAAGTCCCAAAAGAATGGCACGTCTTACGCGCTTGCCACGGTGCATGTGATAGCAAATAGCCATTTTGATTTGTGGTCGGTAAAGTGAGCTAGTAACATGTAACTTGAGCATGCCCATTGCCCTTGTAAGGTAACCTGGTAAATTTTTCTGGCCCATGTACGACACGCACATTAACAGAATCTGTAGGCTTTAACTTTGTATGAAGAGAGTTGTAAGGGTTGTCTCTGATTTACGCACACACACATATACAATGGTTACAATAGTTACAATGGGGGGTGACCTTCAGCCAGGTTGTTTGGCTGATCGGCTGCTGACTGGTCTCGGCCAGCCATAAATACATCCATAAGCTCAGAAAGAAAAAAATCTATTGTTCTGCTGAGAAAGGAAATCATGAACAAGTTGGTTGTTGACCTGTTGCAGCAAAAAGGGTTAAGCTGCTGAAAAGTCGTCAAAAAAAGGTGTAAACAGAAGAGGAAAAGTGTTTCCTCAGCTCACAAACTCGATGGTCTTGCAAATTAAAAGAGCATGCACCTCGTTCTGAACATATTCATCTTCACCAGGACATACGCAAGAACCATCTTCAAGCCACGCTGCTGCCTCAACTTTCAAAGTATGCGCACGCAAACGGAATCTACTTATATTGCGCATAACATGTTTGGACAGATCAAGATGGAGATACCGTGGTACATTAATTGGCATACGCTCATTTCTAAAAAAAGGGATGGCAAACCAAGAATGATAGGTGGCCAGTTGTTGTTGTGCGTGTTGGGGTCCACCAACTCAGCGTCTCTCCAAACACCTCTCATCCTATGCTTCAAATCTGCAGTAAACTCTTGCATGGTAATAGCATGCCCGGTTTGAATAGCTCGTACATACAACTCACACCCACGCAGTCCCTGAAAAGCGCTCAGCAATTGAGCTGTCCAGCAGGCACTTGAACGAGGCTGTAAATTGAGATCAGCCTGGACTACCCTCCGCAAAGTGTCATTTTTGGTATTAAGCATACTATTGACAAGTGGGGGGAAGCATCGCAAGCGATGCTGAAAAGTTGGCGAAGCCTTTTGCGCTGTGAACTGGCAACTTGTGTGTGCCTTGTGCGCGCTTATACATGTGTGTGTGTGTGTTTGTGTGTGTATGTGTATATGTGTATGTGTATGTGTGTGTGTATGTGTGTGTGTGCGTGTGTGCGTGCGTGCGTGCGTGCGTGCGTGTGTGTGTGCGTGCGTGCGTGTGTGCGTGCGTATGTGCCTGCGTGCATGCGTGCGTGCGTGTGTGTGTGTGTGTGTGTGTGTGTGTGAGTGTGTGTGTGTGTGCGCGCGCGTGCGCGTGTGCGCGTGCATGCAGGCCTTCAACCTGCTCACATCTGTCAGTCAAACATGGAGACTCGCATCCTCAGAACACGCTCCCATCGTCATCGCGTCATTAAACATTAAATTTTTAGTCCCTTGCAACTTGAATTGTGGAAATCCGTGCACTCAGTCGTGTGCTTGCATGGAGCAGAGAAATTTTCGTCCCGCCTCTCCTTGGCCCCGGACCCAGCCGGCACACTCAGAAACATCTCCTGATTACGCCTGTGCGGTCAGATGATGCTCGGGGGGCATGGGCTGGGCTGAGCGCCGGGCAGCTTCCTCCAGCTACCAAACATTGAGTCAGTTCTTTCCACAGCACTTCTCACTGCACCCCTGGTCACCAAAACTGGTATGCCCCGACAAATACTTTTGCTCGGCCTGCCTGCCAAGTTTCAGACCTGGACGTTGGCTGCGTGGCTCTGGCCAGGCCCTGTTTCTCAACTTTCCAAACTTTCGTTCCGAGGTGTGCCCAGCAGCACCACCCCCTGCCCCTCCCCTCCCCCTGACACCGCAATGCTGCCTTATTTGTAAGTCTGGGT
>Ga0307974_1000985_pt1 | contig 18859 bp, 19 predicted proteins | sample OrgLakmetagen784_FD_201812 | JGI IMG/M metagenome (GOLD analysis project Ga0307974, IMG submission 201812) | Saline water microbial communities from Organic Lake, Antarctica - #784 | ecosystem: Environmental > Aquatic > Non-marine Saline and Alkaline > Saline | place: Antarctica: Organic Lake... | reverse complement strand
TTTTGGCCTCTCCTGAGGATTACGGGCTGTGGCGCATGCCGCTGCCCCTGGTGTGTTTTGTTTCTCATCTTCTTTTCTGCTTTTTCATTTCATCTCGATTGATCAGCTGATCTGCAAGAGCTGGGCATGTGGTGCATGCTGCTGCCCCTGGTGTGTTTTGTTTTTCATCTTCTTTTCTGCTTTTTCATTTCATCTCGATTGAGCAGCTGATCCGCAAGAGCTGGGCGTGTGGTGCATGCTTCTGCCCGCGGTGCGTGTCTTTTCTCATCTTTCCTGTGGTGTTTCGAGGATACCAATGGTTTTGAGCAGCCAGTCTGTAGCAGTAAGGCATATTATCCTTGCGCTGCCCCTGGTGCATCACCTTTCTCCTCTTCTTGTGCTTTTGATAAACAGCTGTTTTTACATCTTGCGTGCTGGTGTGCTGCTTGCTGCGATGGTGCACGTATAGCTACTTTTTCCACCACTTGTCACCACGCTTACATTTTGCGTGCTGGTGTGCTGCTTGCTCCTTTGGTGTACGTATAGCTACTTCTATCCACCCATCATCACCACGCTTACATTTTGCGTGCTGGTGTGCTGCTTGCTCCTTTGGTGTGCGTATAGCTACTTCTATCTACCACTCATCACCGCTCTTACATTATGCATGCAGGTGTGCTGCTTGCTCCTTTGGTGTGCGTATACCTACTTCTATCCACCCATCATCACCACGCTTACATCTTGCGTGCTGGTGTGCTGCTTGCTCCGTTGGTGAACGTATAACTACTCACCCCTTTTTTCCACCCATCGTCACCGCTCTCACAATTTGCGTGCAGGTGTGCTGCTTGCTCCAAGGCGGCCTGCTACCTCCGCCCCAGTTGCTTTACCTGGCATCTTGTCTCCAGCAATCTGCGTTGCCACTTCTGGTGAGTGGCATTTTTGAGTCCAAGTCCATCCGTATTTTGTAATTCCATGTCGATTTATAAAGCAACTTGGGCTACCACTCTTCGTAAATAGAGTTTTAACGCTGAGTGACCCTTGCTCTACAATCTGGCTTGCGCTTCCAACAGCTCGCCACAATCATCTCCAGCAGCTCGCCACAACCACGCAACTTGTTTGCATTTACAACCATACAACACTCCATGTACTTAATGACTTATCTTTGACTGGTCATGCACGTTGCTGCGGCCCCCTTCCTTAGTGACGGAAGGGTCTGCAATGGGCAAACGGCAGCCAGAAGCTTGCTTGGTGCTGGTTTCATGGTTCTTACAGAGATCATCCCGCGCAACATCGCCAGCTGTGCTCATGCCAAGTGCTTATAGCCTTATGGCACTACAGTGACAAGATAGAATGCACATGCTTTCTCTTAGGCCTTTCTCAGGCCTTTCTGAGGCCTTTCTAAGGCCTTTCTTAGGCCTTCCTCAGACCTTTCTGAGGCCTTTCTGAGGCCTTTCTGTGGCCTTTCTTAGGCCTGCAGAAGGACCCTCACGCTGCTACGGTCCCCCCTCCGATTGCCGATTGCATAACAGTGCCAACAGCATTCTTCTAGTTCACACACGACAATAACAAGTTGAAAAATCACGTGGCCTCCCTCTTGACCTACAGGAGGAGCCACACGCTGCTATGGTCCCCCCTCCTATGCCGGTCGCCCTAGCTGGGAGCCCTGTGGTCGAGCCAGAAGAAGTTGAGGAGCCGGCTAGGGATGCACTGCAGGTAAGATGCAACTGCGTACCAGTATGTATTTCAGAGGACACCATAAACTGCAGGTAAGATGCAACTGCGTACCAGTACGTGTATATCAGAGACATCACAAACTGAAGGTAAGATGCAACTGCATACCAGTATGTGTTTCAGAGAGTACCATGAAATGCAGGTAGGGTCTGGGCTCAGGCTTAGATGCTTGTCCCTGAACTTGTGTTTGTAGGAGCGTAATTTGCAGCAGTTTCCTAGGATCCCTGTGGTCAAGCCAGAGGTCGTTGAAGAGCTAGTAGGGTTGGCCAGAACCATACATTTATAGGTATATACGGCGTACATACGGTATTTTTAGCAGGGAGATCACCATACATGTGGTGCACCTGCACATCGTTGTGCGCTGCTTGAACGCTCCAGCATCTTTTGGTAGAGGTCGAGCTCAGCGGCAGATCATTAACCCTTGATCTGTAAGTAGGAGTGTGGTCTGCAGTTTGGATGCACCTGCGCATCGTTGTGCGCTGCTTGAACGCACCAGCATCTTTTGGTAGAGGTCGAGCTCAGCGTCAGATCATTAACCCTTGATCTGTAAGTAGGAGTGTGGTCTGCAGTTTGGGTGCACCTGCGCATCGTTGTGCGCTGCATGAAAGTACCAACATTTGTTGGTTTAGTTCGAGCTCAGGGTCAGATCAAAGCCTTTTGATCCGTAAGTAGGAGTGTGGTCTGCAATTAAGGTGCACCTGCGCATCGTTGTGCGCTGTATGAATGCATTAGCATTTTTTGGTAGAGTTTGATCTCAGGGTCAGATCATTTACCCTTGATCTGTAAGTAGTAGTAGTGTGGTCTGCAGTTTGGGTGCACCTGCGCATCGTTCTGCGCTGCATGAAAGTATTAACATTTTTTGGTTTAGTTCGAGCTCAGGGTCAGATCATTAACCCTTGATTCGCAAGTATTAGTGTGATCTGCAGCAATGGGGCACCTTCACTTGCTGGGAGGTCTGTGGTTGAATGAGGAGGCAGACTAAGAATTCACAAAAAATAGAGATGTGTGATGTATATTAGTGTGATCGTGTCTGCTGTGCATATACTGCATATGTAACAAAACAACAGGTCAGGTGCCCAGCATTGTGTGGTGAGTTGCAGGTCTGAGCTTTGTAGATTACAGGTAAAGGTGATTTTGTGAATATGCAGCATGTTTGTTTTGTCATACAGACAAGGGTATATACGCAATTATGTGGCATGTTTGTTTCATCTTACAGACAAGGGTATTTACGCAATTATGTGGCACGTTTGTTTTAGCAGTGATCAACTGCACCAGCATCTTATTTTGGTGCTCTGAGCTAAGTAAGCGCATCATTCCTTTCCCCCTTTCAATTTGCTTGAACTAGTTGTCTCTACAGCACGCTGGTCTCTAGGCTAATTGTCTCTATAGCAAAAAGCAAATGCATCTTTATCGCAATTCAAGCACAACATTTGTTTGCACTGCAAGTGTAAATTTCGATCTCGTTTACACTCACGATCTGAGAGCGTCACCACGGCACTTGCTCCGCATCTTCATCTTGCTGCTGTACTACATGCACACCCCTGTGACAACGCACACACTAAGAAAATGTACGCACACCTGTGCATGACACACTCAGGTCGTCACCACAGCACAACACATGCTCCGCACCTTCATTGCACTGCTGCACTGCACACTCACACGCCACGCATCTCACACACAGAGTCGTTCATACTTATACGATCGCACACACTCAGGTCGTCACCAGAGTACAGCACGTCCTCTACACCTTCATCGTGCTGCTGCAATGCGCACGCACACGCCACATCTTGCACACGCAGTCGTACACATACTTCTATAATTGCACACACTCACGCACAGGTCATCACCACAGCACAGCACGTGCTCCGCACCTTCATTGCACTGCTGCAATGCACACGCACCCGCCACATCTTGCACACGCAGAGTCGTATACATACTTCAATAATTGCACACACACACACAGGTCATCACCACAGCACAGCACGTGCTCCACACCTTTATTGCATTGCTGCACTGCGCACGCACCCGCCACGACGCACACACCGCACTGCGCATCGCCCACGCGCTCTCTCTTCCCCGCCTGTTGCACGTGCTATGTGCTGGCTTCATACGTGCGCCTGACGGTGCTAGCTATGGATGCCGAGTGCTGGCGGTGGAGGTCATGGGAGAGGTGCTGGCGGTGCTGAGAGGAGGGCAGATGGCTGAAGAGGGGGAAAAGGTGTGTTTAAACGCATGAAATGCGTTGAATAAGCAAAACACACAAACACAGAACTGAGTAGTTGTGTGTTGTGCCTCATTATTAGGATTGTGGTGGAGGTAGGGTTGGCCAGAGCCAACAGGTAAGCACTAATTGTACTAACCTCGCAGTTTTTTGGCAAGGAGATCGTCAAGTATGCGGTGTGTGTATGCAGTGGTGTTTAGGCTATAGGTGTGAATTAAGGGAAGTTATGGCCAATCCTATAGGTGTGAATTAAGAGAATGATCACAAACTTTGTCAGAGTATTGACCCTTTCAGAGTATTCATCACTCAATCGTAGGTGTGAACCAGAGTAATGATCTCTCAGTTATATCAGAGTATTGATCAGCAAGTTGCAGCTATGTGTGTGTGTGCCTTTAGATGACCATGCTTCTCCTCTGATGATAAGTGCTTAGCTTGCCTGTTAGCACACGTGGCATGGGCAAGGCAGTGTTTACTCAATGTGATGTAAGGATTGAGTTTCTGACCACCTATTAAGACCTTTCAAAACCACATAATAAGACATTCACTTCATGCTCGAGGCTAGCCAGAACCATATGGTGTACGTTATACAACTCTGGCAGAAAAGCGTCCTACCCTAGCTAACAATATGAAACACATCATTGTACACAGGCCCACGCCCAAGCCCAGGCATGCTCAAGGCTAGCCAGAACCATATGGTGTATATTCTTTTAATTCTGGCAGGAAAGTTTTCTTAGTCACAGCCATACACAGTGTATACATACAACATACATTGTAAACCTTAGCTAATAATATTCACACATCATTGTACACAGGCTCACGCTCAAGCCCCAGGCATGCAAGATGCGCTGCTGCTGTGCCTCACCAGCCTGATCACAGAAGTGTCTCACAGCCGTCACACCACACCCACACCCCGCTTCATGCAGCAAGCCGCCTCTCAGGTGTGCAGAACAGGGGGTGCATGTGTTTGTTTGTGGTGAGCACTTGTGTAACTTTGCGTGCCTGCGTGCTTGTGAATGAATGTGTGTGTGTGCGTGTGTGTGTGTGCGTGCGCGTGTGTGTTTTGACGTGTGTGCAAAACAGGGAGTGCATGTGTTTGTTTTTGGTGTGCACTTGTGTAACTTTGCGTGCTTGCGTGCTTGTGAATGAATGTGTGTGTGTGCGTGCGTGTGTGTGCGTGCGTGCGCATGTGTGTTTTGACGTGTGTGCAAAATAGGGAGTGCATGTGTTTGTGCATGGTATGCACTCGTGTAACTTTGTGAACTTGCGTGTGTGTGAATGAATGTGTGTTTGTGTGTGCGTGCGTGCGTGCGTGCGTAGGTGTATGTGTTTTGATGTGTGTGCGTGTGTGTGTGTATGTGTGTGTGCCTTTGTGGCTGCACCTGGTCATGCAAAAAGGGTTTGATGGACACAAATGCTGATCAAGCAAATGCTGATCGAGGGATTGTATAGGAAAGCTGTATCTCACGTGTCCATTTCCGTGTAAAAAGCTGTGGCAACTGTGAAGGTGAAAACCCTCTGGCATACAAGCACACTTCTTTCAACTTTGTTGCTAACAACGAATTCCCAGGGCGGCACCGTGGCGGCAACCATGAAAATGAAATACCTCTGGCATACAAGCACACTTCTTTCAACTTTGTTGCTAACAACGAATTCCCAGGGTGGCACTGTGGCGGCCTCAGGAGCGGCGGCTGCTGTGGCTGCTGGGTTCCGAGGAAAAGGCCTCGTGCATGCCACCATGCCCTGCATGAGCCACTTGATGCGACTGCTCCCTATGGCGCAGTGGACTGTGGTGTGGCAGCAGGTGAGGGTTGCAGGAATATGACGTGCTCTAGGAGTAGGAAACTTTCCGCTGCATTGCTCCCTGTTGATGATGTTGTGTGATGGTCTGTGATGAGGCAGCAGGTGAGAGTTGCAGTAACGACCTGAAGTTCTAGTAGGAGAAGGAAACTTTCCGCTGCATTGCTCCCAGTTGTGTGATGGTCTGTGATGTGGCAGCAGGTATGAGCTGCAGTAAAATGACGTGTTGTTGGAGTAGGAAATTTGCCAAGCATTACTCCTTGTTGTGTGATGGTCTGTGGTGTGGCAGCGAGTGAGAGTTGCAGTAACGACCTGCATTTCTAGTAGGAGAAGGAAATTGGCCGCTGCATTGCTCCCTATTATCAATAGTCTGTGATGTGGCAGCAGGTGAAAGGTGCAGGAATATGACGTGTTGTAGGAGTAGGAAACTTTCCGCTGCATTGCTCCCTATTATGCAATAGTCTGTGATGTGGCAGCAGGTGAGGGTTGCAGTAATATGACGTGTTCTAGGAGTAGGAAACTTTCCGCTGCATTGCACCCTATGGCGTAGTGGTCTGTGATGTGGCAGCAGGTGAGAGTTGCAGTAAAATGACGTGAACTAATAGTAGGAATCTTTCCGCTGCATTGCTCCCTGTTGTGAGATGGTCTGTGATGAGGCAGCGAGTGAGAGTTGCAGTAAAATGACGTGTTCTAGGAGTAGGAAAGTTTCTGCTGCATTGCTCCCTGTTGTGTGATGGTCTGTGATGTGGCAGCGAGTGAGAGTTGCAGTAACGACCTGCAATTCTAGTATGAGAAGGAAATTGGCCGCTGCATTGCTCCCTATTATGCAATAGTCTGTGATGTGGCAGCGAGTGAGAGTTGCAGTAAAATGACGTGTTCTAGGAGTAAAAAACTTTCCGCTGCATTGCTCCCTGTTGTGTGATGGTCTGTGATGAGGCAGCGAGTGAGAGTTGCAGTAACGACCTGCAGTTCTAGTAGGAGAAGGAAATTGGCCGCTGCATTGCTCCCTGTTGTGTGATGGTCTGTAATGTGGCAGCAGGTGAGGGTTGCAATGTCACGACCTGCAGTTCTAGTAGGAGAAGGAAATTGGCCGCTGCATTGCTCCCTATTATGCAATAGTCTGTGATGTGGCAGCAGGTGAGGGTTGCAGTAACGACCTGCAGTTCTAGTAGGAGAAGGAAATTGGCCGCTGCATTGCTCCCTGTTGTGAGATGGTCTGTGATGAGGCAGCAGGTGAGGGTTGCAGTAATATGACGTGTTCTAGTTGTAGGAAACTTTCCGCTGCATCGCTCCCTGTTGTGTGATGGTCTGTGATGAGGTAGCGAGTGAGAGTTGCAGTAAAATGACGTGCAGTTCTAGTAGGAGAAGGAAATTGGCCGCTGCATTGCTCCCTATTATGCAATAGTCTGTGATGTGGCAGCAGGTGAGGGTTGCAGTAAAATGACGTGTTCTAGGAGTAGGAAACTTTCCGCTGCACCGCTCCCTGTTGTGAGATGGTCCCTGATGAGGCAGCAGGTGAGGGTTGCAGTGTTGCAGTAATACAACGTATACTAATAGTAGGAAATTTGCCGCAGCATTGCTCCCTATGGCGTAGTGGTCTGTGATGAGGCAGCGGGAGAGGGTTGCAATGTCACGACGTGCAGCAGGAGGGCTGTTAGCAGAAACCTGCACTAGGAGGAGCTGTGCCCTGGGGAAGATCTTACCCTAGAAGGTGGAGGCGTTGATAATATGCTGAGAGCAAGCTGACAGATCTGGTCAGATACACAATATAAAGTGAGGTATTGTTGGGGGATGTTTACTGCGTTTCATATCTCTGGAATAATGTGAGAGCTTGCTGTGTGTGGGTAGGTGTCTACAGATGTGTGTGGATAGTGGAAAATTGTGAACAGATGTCTATAGCAGAATGTGTTGTAGCGAGGATATCCAACCTGTGCCTGCTTCATTTGAGCATGTGTTCTGTGTAGGGTTGGCCAGAACCATACTTACACGGTGTATATACGGTATATTTGGCAGGGAAATCACCAACTATACGGTCATAATTGGGGTTGGCTAGAACCATACATATACGGTGTATTTTTGGCAGGGAAATCGCCAATTATATGGTCATGTATGGTGTATATATACAATTCTGGCCAACCCTAGTAATGTGTAGTTTTGGAGGGTAGAAGTTTAGTCCCTGGGTGCCGCTTTCTGTGCACATACCCCCATGCACACACTGCTGCACAACATCGCGCTGCAAAAATGATGTGGCACAAAGCATCACACGCACGCACACTCACACACACACAAACAAACAAACAAACAAACACACACAGTCCAGCGGCGTGTTCTGGCTGTCCCGTGTTGCAAGAGATCGTGACACTCACCTTCGTGCATCTGCCTACAACCTCCTCTCGTGCCTCCTCTGCCCGGGTGCCCATCCCACTCACCGTATGGTGACAGCTACGTGGCCAGACGCAGCATCGCGTGCTTTGCACACACTCTTCGGGAAGGGGGTGCCAGGTATGTGATGGGTTTACGCCCACCGTATGGTGACAGCTACGTGGCCAGACGCAGCATCGCGTGCTTTGCACGCACTCTTCGGGAAGGGTGTGCCAGGTATGTGATGGGTTGGCGCCCACCGTATGGTGACGGCTACGTGGCCAGACGCAGTATCGCGTGCTTTGCACGCACTCTTTGGGAAGGGGGTGCCAGGTATGTGATGGGTTGGCCTTGCATGTGTGGTTCAATTGCCTGCAGATGGATTTGAGGGAGTTTGCAAGGTTTCTTCCTTTATTAAGATCTGCACGTTGCATTTTGCCCCATCGTGTGGTGACGCGATGGTCAATATGATTCTTACGATCCGGAACTTGGATAATGGCACACCATCCCATCTTGCCCCATCCTGCGGTGACGTAATTTTCGATAGGATGCGTATGATTTCGAACTTGGATTATGGTACACACAAATGCAGGGGCTGGTCTGACGGTGGGAAGGGGAGGCAGAATGCAAGATGCACTTGAGCAATACACACACACACGCAAACACATGCAAACACACATACATACACACACATGCAAACACAGGGACAAGTTCAACAGAAGAGGGGGGAGGTGGAATAAGAAAGGGAGGCGAGGCGCCTGCGGTGAAAGCGGAGCTGCTGAGGGTGCTGGCATGTGTGCTGGCGCTGCCTTCACACAGCATGTTTGCAGCAGGTGCGTCTTGAATTCAAGGAGGCCTGAACTGCCGTTGCTTTTACTTCGTTTTGCAGCATACTTGTTGCAGGTATGCTCCGCATATAAATGGATGGTGTTTTTTAATACTATATATAAGTCCTTTAGGGACAAACCTTCCACCCCCCTTATTTTTTGCTTTAATGGGTATGGTTTGACCCTAAACCTATCTGAAAACAAAAGATTTGGTGAAATTCGGACCAAAACCTGCATTTCTACACCCGTACCACCTTTCTGGCAGGCAAATGGCACAAATCCAGCCCCCCACTCTCACCCTTGACCCCAAACTCATTAATGTTTATGCAGAAGTGTTACATTTATGTATAGAAACCATTGGGTGACCTCAGATGTGCAGTTCAGGAAAGGGGCATGAGTTCCCCCTTTTTTGGGTGGGCAATGGCTATTATGACAAAAAGTGCGTCATGTTATGCCTTATGCGTCATATTATGGGATATGCATGTGCTTTATATTATGCAATGAAAGCTGCAAACATATATCGCTTCTTTCGCTTTTCCCTGCTGCTCATCTATGTACTGATCAATTTTCCTAAATTTTCCAAAGAAAAGTGACCGTGTTTGAATGCACATACATTTGTGCACAGTTCTTACAGAAGTGCATATCCCTTGCTTAATCATTTGCTTAAAAGACACAGGCATTGAGTATGGTCTGTGCCCCTTGTCCTGCTGCTTGCTCCTTTTAGTACGCTTATTGAGCCTTTTTGACCAACATGCTGCCATAGACCATACACATACGCAAGCAGTGAGTGTGATCTGGGCCTTTTTAGTAGCTAGTCAATGCCTTATTGGCAAGCTGCCGTGCCATACTGACATCTGCCATAGGCCACACGCCCATGCAGAGAGGGAGTGTAATATGGACCTCCCAGAAGCCTTAATCGCCTAGCTGCGTTGCCCAGCACGCTGAAAAAAAACTTACTCTTACTGGCTTTTCCACTTCTTGTACCGCTTGAACACACAGGCAGCGAGTATGATCTGGACCCCCTGCCCAGCATGCTGCACAGACATAAGCACACTTACACATCTCTCAAACCGCCTCTTCCACTTCTCGTACCTCTTGAACACGCAGGCAGCGAGTATGATCTGGGTACTTGGACACACAGTATGATCTGGATACTTGAACACACAGTATGATCTGGATACTTGAACACAGTATGATCTGGATACTTGAACACACAGGCAGCGAGTATGATCTGGACCCCCTGCCCCTCAGCCCCGCTGCACGCTCCTTGGTCCCCCTTTCCCCTGAGGCCCTCCTTCGGCACGTACACATATGGGGCCAAGGTCTGACTGCGTTAGTGTGTGCACACAGCACGCCCCCAGGGCTGCTGGCCCCTGCACTGACGCTGCTGCTGCAGGTAAAAGATTACGTGCTCAAGTAACTAGGCAGCGTAAGTTTACACCATGCACATGTGGAATCAATGTCTGACTGCGTTAGTGTGTTTGCAACCCACACCCCAAGGCTGCGTGCCCCTGCGCTGGCGCTGCTACTGAAGGTAAAAAATTACATGCTCAAGTAACTAGGCAGCGTACATTTACGCCATGCACATGTGGAACTATGGCATGGCCGCATCATTGTGTGCACATAGTACATCCCCATGGCTGAGTGTTCCTGCACTGGTGCTGCTGCTGCAGCAGGGCAGCATACGCCAAAGACATTTACGTAGTATCTTTGGTGCGAGTGTATCCTCTTCTGAGGCCACCACCGAAGCCGCAAGGGTGCAGCCTAGGTAATACAACGAAGCTGGAAGTGCAAGTGTATGTATGCATGGGTTATATTGCATGCATAAATGGTATCTGTTTTTAATTGCATATAGTTATATAGTCATGAAGTGCCCCTCCAAAGCGTCGTTGCTGACGTTGCAGGTAGGGAGTGAGTTTGTGATGTGCGAACCTACTGTGGGCTCGGCAAAGCACATGGCCAATAGCATTATCTTTATCTGATAAGTGACATTTTACACGAGGGTGTGGAGGCAGGCAGAAAACCCGTGCATGTTGCATAGGGGATATGGCCTACCATAATGACCACACACAAAATGCACTTCTGTAAAGCTTGTGGCTTATTGAAATGACCACGCACAAATGCACTTTCATACAGTTTGTGGCCTATTGAAATGACCACGCACAAATGCACTTCTGTAAAGCTTGTGGCCTATTGAAATGAAAACCCAAAATGCACTTTCATGCTGCTTGTGGCCTATCAAAATGAATAACAAAAATGCAATTTCATACAGCTTGTGGCCTATTGAAATGACCACGCACAAATGCACTTCCATACAGCTTGTGGCCTATCGAAATGAATAACAAAAATGCACTTCCATACAGCTTGTGGCCTATTGAAATGACCACGCACAAATGCACTTCTGTAAAGCTTGTGGCCTATTGAAACGAATACCCAAAATGCACTTTCATGCTGCTTGTGGCCTATCGAAATGAATAACAAAAATGCACTTTCATACAGCTTGTGGCCTATTGAAATGGCCACGCACAAATGCACTTCCATACAGCTTGTGGCCTATTGAAGTGAATATCAAAATGCAGTACATGCAGAGGCAACTCAGGCATACTCCTGGCATGCTGCATGTGTGTCTTTCTTACACAGCTTGACGGAGTCTCTACTCAACTCAACACACTCCTGGCGTGCTACATGTTTATCTGTATTTCAGGGTCTAGGTTTAAACCTTAGGATTTCAACTCAATGCAGGGCCTTGTGGTGGATGTGGAGGCATTTGGAGCACATGTGCGTGGCACTCCTGGCATTCTGGAGCGTCTGCAGCGTATCTGCAGCCCCAGAGGGCAGCAGCAACTGTTGGAGATGGCTGCAGAGGTATGATGTTGTGTTGCTCTACAGCCTAGTTGTTGCAGCGTCTGCAGCGTATCTGCAGCCCCAGAGGGCAGCAGCAGCTGTTGGAGATGGCTGCAGAGGTATGATGTTGTGTTGCTCTACAGCCTAGTTGTTGCAGCGTCTGCAGCGTATCTGCAGCCCTAGAGGGCAGCAGCAGCTGTTGGAGATGGCTGCAGAGGTACATTGCTGCAAAAATAACTTTTTTAGTGTTAAATTAGCAGCTGTGCATTTGTCGCCTCACAGTGGTGTAGCAGTCGTAGGGTCTGACTGGCGGGGCGCATTTTTTATTAAGCTGTCTACATAGATCTGCATGATACTGGAAATGCTGAAGATCAATGTGAATGTGCCATCTTATGTGTCCGAAGGAAGATTGGAAGCGCATACTTTACAGTGGGGGAATTTCAATAAGACACTCAGGTCCACAAAATGTACCTAAAAAAATGCACATATACGTTAATGTTATGCCAGTGAAGTGCCCACACCCACACCCACACCCACACCCGGGCTCCTTGTCCTTTTTGAGAACCCTCCAAGCCGCCCTTAACTTGCCATCCCCTAATTCCTATGCGCCCTCAACAAGGGAGGAAGAAGCTGGGGCCGACCCCAGCACCAGACTTGCGTGCCTGTAATTTGATGTTTACATTACTCTTTCTGAACGACCCAGTGGCCAAGACGAAGAGCTCTGCTGAGGCCCTCGCACACCCTTATTGTACAGTTTTCTTAGCTCACTGTGCATGGCAAGCGGGGCAAGACATGAGCTGGCCACCGCTGCACAAGGCTTGCACACCCTTATCCTTATCCTGTCATTTGTGCAATGTGCACGACAGGCGGGGAAAGACAGGGAGCTGACCGCCGCCGCAGCACCAGGCTCGCTCACCCTTATCATAATGCCTTTTGCACAATGTGCACGACAGTTTGGGCAAGACGGGGAGCTGACCGCCGCCGCAGAACCAGGCTTGCATGCTTTTATTGTGAAGTGTTCTTTGTGCAATGTGCACGACAGGCAGGGCAAGACAGGGAGCTGACCGCCGCCGCAGAACCAGGCTTGCATGCTTATTGTAAAGTTTTCTTTGTGCAATGTGCACGACAGGCGGGGCAAGACGGGGAGCTGACCGCCGCCGCACCAGGCTTGCACGCCTTACTGGCAGGCAGCTCCCACCGCAGCAGTAGCGACACAAACCACGGACGCGATGCGTTTCCCTGTCCACTGCAAGTTGCTCCTCCAGGCACAACAGCAGTGGCAGCAGCAGCTGCTGCTGCAAAGTTGATGGAACGCTACAGGGAAGGGGGCAGTCGATTGAGGGACTGTGGGAGCTGTGTGGGACTGGACTTGGAGGGGCAGTGGGCTGGAGAGAATGGGTCGTTGGACAGTGGGGTTGGTATGGTTGGGAGGGCGACATATGGGGTAGAGGGGAAGGAGGGAGCCAAGTTTTTTGGCGCAGGAATGCAGGAGCGGGAGCAAGTTGGAGGTGAGGGTGGTAGTGGGAAGGAGAAAAGGAGGGGGTGGAATGAGGGCCTTGTTGTGAGACCTCATCCTGATGCTGTGGGAGAGGAGGTTCACCTTTTTGGTGGTAGTGGCAATAACGGGGGTGTGGGTGGAGCACTGCCGCAGCCTCTGCAGTTGCTGCACGGAGAAGGAATGGTCTATGGGCCTGGCCAGCAGCAGCAGGCGCTGCAGTGCAGCAGGGCAGCTGCACAGGTGTGTAGTGCATGTGTGTGTGTGTGTGAGTGGTTGTGGGTGTGGGTGGGATGGTGGGTGGGTGCCTGTGCACGTGCAGTGTCCCAAATTGCCTGTAATAACGTGTTTTGTGCTTCATTTACAAACCAGCATCACACGTAGATACGCTGTGCCTACATAGACACTATCTGCGTCACTGCAACGACAACTGTAACATTTTAGAACAACCGTAAGCTTGTTGTACACGTCTGTAATGAAAACTGTAAGCTTGCTGCATACACTGCAACGGGAACCGTAAGCTTGCTTTTTTTACACACATGCAACGGCAATCGTAAGCTTGCTGTACACACATGTAATGAAAACTGTAAGCTTGCTGCATACACTGCAACGGCAACCGTAAGCTTGCTGCATACACACATGCAACGACAACCGTAAGCTTGCTGCATACACACATGCAACGACAATTGCAAGCTCGTTGTATACACACATGCAACGACAACCGTAAGCTTGCTGCATACACACATGCAACGACAACCGTAAGCTGCTGCATGCACACATGCAACGACAACCATAAGCTTGCTGCATACACACATGCAACGACAACCGTAAGCTTGCTGCATACACACATGCAACGACAACCGTAAGCTTGCTGTACACACATGCAATGACAACCGTAAGCTTGCTGCATGCACACATGCAACGACAACCGTAAGCTTGCTGCATACACACATGCAACGACAACCGCAAGCTTGCTGTATACACACATGCAACGACAACCGTAAGCTTGCTGCATACACACATGCAACGACAATTGCAAGCTCGTTGTATACACACATGCAATGTCAACCGTAAGCTTGCTGTATGCACACATGCAACAACAACCGTAAGCTTGCTGCATACACACAAGCAACGACAACCGTAAGCTTGCTATATGCAGGTGCTGGGCCTTCTCATCATGGAGCCGGGCTTGTTTGATCTTGAGCGCATGGGCCACAGCTCCCAAGGGCTGGCTGCACGAGCGGTGTGTGATCTGCTGCTCCATGGCTCTTGTTTGGCACTCATCGACAGGTGCGTGTATTAATTGTTGGTATAGGTTGTACATTTGGATCGTGTTTGCTGCAATTAGTGTGCAGTGTGCAGCACTCAGTTGACACACATTCACAGATGCGTTTTTCATTGTCTAATACAGGTGATCTTATAGCTTCAATTGTTCTAGTGTGCAGTGCTTGTTTGGCACACAACAGAAATCGCCTGTCAATCGTTTTGTGTGTGCTGGCTGCCCAGGGTGAGTGAGTGTGTGTGTGTGTATACAAATATATATGTGTGTGTCTCAGTGAGGTGGTACACTGTTCCAACAAGGTGCTTGTCTAAGTCATGCACTGACAGATGCGGTCTGTCAAACGTGTCAGTAAATTGGCCGCCCAGGGTGTGTGTGTCTATGTGAGGTGGTAGATTCATATAACAGGGTGCTTGTCTGAAGCATGCACTGACAGATGCGGTCTGTCAAACGTGTCAGCAAATTGGCCGTCCAGGGTGTGTGTGTGTCTATGTGAGGTGGTAGATTCATCTAACAAGGTGCTTGTCTGAGGCATGCACTGACAGATGCAGTCTGTCAAACGTGTCAACAGTATTGGCTGCCCAAAGTCTGTGTGTGACGTGGCACAATTATTCAACAAAGTGCTTGTCTGAGGCATGCACTGACAGGTGCAGTATACGGTCTGTCAAATGTGTCAGCATTTTTGGCTGCCCAGGGTGTGTGTCTATGTGAGGTGGCAAATTCATCCAATAAAGTGCTTGCCTGAGGCATGCACTGACAGATGCAGTATACGGTCTGTCAAATCTGTCAGCAGCATTGGCTGCCCAAAGTCTGTGTATGTGACGTGGCACACTTATTCAACAAAGTGCTTGTCTGAGGCATACACTGACAGATGCAGTGTACGGTCTGTCAAATGTGTCAGCAGTGTTGGCTGCCCAGGGGGTGTGTGCGTCTGTGAGATGGATTCTGTTTCTTTCAGGTGCTTGTTTAGGGCACACAAAAGCAGGTGCATGTGCTTGATCCGATCAATCCGGTAGTTTCATCAATTGGTCTATATGACAGTGCACAATCATGTCACATTAATAAGTGCTGGGTATTTTTTGCACAATGACCTGCCTGATTGTAATATGTTTGTTAACTGTCCCCTGTCCGCTGCCTTGAAGTCCCTGTGGTATAGGTAGGGTTGGCCAGAATCGTATGTATGAACCGTATATGACCGTATATTTGGCGATTTCCCTGCTAAAAATACCGTATATATATGCACCATATATATATATGGTTCTGGCCAACCCTAGGTATAGACTGTACCATACCATTTACTTTGGGCCGGCCAAAACCGTATATATACATTGTAGATGACCATATATTTGGTGATATTTCTGCCAAAAAAATGTGTTTCCAGCGTGTATGCGTTTTTGGTTCTGTCCAAACCTAACTATTCTACACTGTACACCTGCATGTGCTCCATGGATTACAACTCAGGCAGGACCTACTCGCTACATTGATTAAGAGAAAGGAGCCATCAAAATCAAACACATTTTTCACATTTTGTATTTGAGGCACAATGTGCGTACCCGTTATTGATACCATTATTGAGTGTGTGTGTGTGTGTATTGGGTCCGTGAGTGCTTCCTCCAGTCTCAGCGACAACAGCAATGATTGTAAGAGCTTAAATGCTGGCAAGTTGCAAGTGCGATGTAATACAAATTAAACTACATGTCCCAGCCAAAAACGTGCCATTGGGCGTGCCATTGCAGGGCCATTGGGTGTGCCAAACTCATTAGTGCTTAAATGCAAGCAAGTTGCAAGTGCGATGTGCTACATATAAACTAGAAGTCCCAGCTAACAACGTGCCATTGGGCGTGCCATTGGGCGTGCCATTGGGCGTGCCATTGCAGGGCCATTGGGTGTGCCACAGCATCCAGGCTGGCGCTGCTCAAAGCTGTGCTGAGTGCGCTGCACGAGCATTGTGTGCTGGCCTCCAATGCCGTGCAGCTGCTGGATGAAACGCAGATGTTGGGACTGCTGGCTGAGGTGAGCAACCTGGTGTGGCTGAGAGGTGACTATTGTGGCAGAGCTGATTGTTGTGGCTGAAATGTGACTATTGTGGCTGAGAGGTGATTGTTGTGGCTGAGGTGAGCAACCTTGTGTGGCTGAGAGGTGACTATTGTGGCTGAGGTAATTATTGTGGCTCAGGTAATTGTTGTGGCAGAGGTGATTGTTGTGGCTGAGGTGAGCAATCTTGTGTGGCTGAAAGGTGACTATTGTGGCTAAGAGCTGATTATTGTGGCTAAGAGGTGATTGTTGTGGCTGAGGTGATTGTTGTGGCTGAGTTGACTATTGTGGCTGAGGTGAGCTACCTGGTGTGGCTGAAAGGTGATTATTGTGACTGAGGTGAGCAACCTTGCATTGGGTGCCTGCTTGCTTTGTTGGACAGCGGTCAAGCATTGTGAGCATTATATCCACGTGACATTATTCTACAGAGGATGGCACGCACCTTGCCCCGACAATGTGCAGAGGCGTTTAATGGCGGTTGTCACGTGTGTGTGTGTGTGTGTGTATGTGTGTGTATGTGTGTGTGTATGTGTGTGTGTCGTTGTCAGGTTGAGGACCAAATGCTAAATCCAAAGCTGCTCATATGTTTTCACAACTTCATACTGTGTGACGCATTGCTCACTTACCAACATATTCTGACGTACATGGTGATGAACCAGCCAGTCCATCTTATTCGCATGAAGAACGACTCTTCTTGTGCAAACAGCAGCGCTGTGGAGTTCCAGACTCGCAAGTGTAAAGTGTATCCTGCGAACACTGTCTACCAACTTTGAACCACGTTTTGGCACCAACATACGCAAGTCAATTAACAGTGTTTTTGTATGTGTTCAGGTGAAGGTGGCTGTCCCCTCCGTCCCCTTGGCAGTGATGCTGGCAGAGCTGCAGGCCTGCGAGTGTGCCCCCAGGGCTTCTCGTCTCATGGGATCATGCCTCGTGGCATCGCTGACTGGACATGCATCAACCGCGCAGGCACTGTTCGTGAGGGACTCCTCCTCAGGTGCGTTATCTGTTTGGAAGCAATGCAGTTTTATGTGTTTTGCGTGTTGCATAAGTCAAGGAGGGATAGCAGAGTCCTCACTACGAGGCTGAAAACAAGCCGAGACAGGAAAGAGAGCGAGAAAATCGGGGTTTGCAAGCTGATATCTAAACTCCCTGGGGGAAATCTTGTAGCTACTTCAAGTGCGTGCGTGTAATGATGATTGTGTGTTTGAATGCGTGCATTGTGGTGTCACTGGCAGCAATTTATTTGCTGGGTTTCAAGGTAGAAATTTTCTGCTAGGTGATGTTCTGAGTCTTGTATTTTGCATCAGTGATTTTATCTGACAGACGGTACATCCCTAGTCTTTCTAGGTGACACAGGTTAAGAGCACGTGTGTGGAGGCCACCAGCCAGTCAGCAGACGCTACCCTATGCCTTGCCTTGGCAGCTGCTCATCTTGCAATCACTCAAATCACGTTGTCTTGTCATTCGTGACTTGCAACGCAGCTGCTCATCTTGCAATCACTCAAATCACATTGTCTCGTCATTCGTGACTCGCAAAACAGGCCAAGAGCACGTGTTAAGAGGCCACCGGCCAGCCAGCAGGAGCTACCCCATGCCGCAGCATAACAGCTGCTCATCTTGTAATGCAGTCAAATCACGTCTCATCATTCGTGACGTGCAACACAGGCCACGAGCACGTGTGTGAGGCCACTGGACAGCCAGCAGGAGCTACCCTGTGCCTTGCCTTGGCATCTGCTGTTCCTCCTGAGGCGCTGTCCGTGCCACACAGCTCAGATGCCAGTGCTGCGTTGGGTGCAGATCATCAGGTAGAAATTTTATATCTGCCTCGTAACACAAGCATAAGTAGCCAGTCCCTGCCCTACACGGCTCAGGTAGTCGTGCTACGTGGGGTATAAATTGCCAGGAAAGACCCGGTCCTATGCCCATGAATGTGTAGGTAAATTTGTGCTTGCCCCCACTTGGCTCAGATATATATTGCTATGCTGGGTGCAATCACAGGTAAGAAACGTCTATACCTGACAAAGTAGGTGTAAGTGTGTGTGTCAATATACTTGCCCTACACAGCTCAGTTAGAAGATCGTGCCTCACTAGAGTTTTCTTATGGGCCACTCCCTTGAAATTTTACACGTACCGTACAGCCCTTATATCACCCCGCATAAATATATTTTTTGACCCTGCGGGGTGACTGCGGGAAGCTAAAATAATTATTTAATTTTGGGGTGCGTGACGTGCGGGAGGGTGTGAAAATATATATTTTGTGAGCGATGAGTGCCCAGTTTTTGGGACTGGGC
>Ga0307974_1000975_pt1 | contig 18896 bp, 25 predicted proteins | sample OrgLakmetagen784_FD_201812 | JGI IMG/M metagenome (GOLD analysis project Ga0307974, IMG submission 201812) | Saline water microbial communities from Organic Lake, Antarctica - #784 | ecosystem: Environmental > Aquatic > Non-marine Saline and Alkaline > Saline | place: Antarctica: Organic Lake... | reverse complement strand
CCAAGGCCAGGCGAGAGAAGCAGCAGGCCTCTGCATATCAAGAGCCTCTGAGCGGTGGTTCAAAAGTCAGGGAAGGGCAGCAGCAGCAGCAGGGGGGGGGCATCCCTGAGGGTGCAAGACCCCACAGCGCCGTGCCATGTAGCATCAGCAAAGGGGTAAGTCAGCTTGGTATTTATACAAGCAAGCCGCGCTTGAGAATGCTGCAATCCTTGCTACTTTTTTCACTGTGAAAGGAAGCAGATATGTATGCAACATTTTCTGGGCGGGTACGATGTCAGTCAGTACCGTAGGGTACCGTAACCAATCTGAGGTTTGAAATAACCCAATTATTAAGCCCCAATGCGAGCAATGCGAGGGGGGCAACACATAATTGATGAACACTATGCGAGCCTATGCGAGGGCCTTCTGGCCCTATGAGCTGCACCTACATGCGTATGCACGCGCGAGTGCACGCGTACGTATGTGTGCGTGCGCATGTGTGTGTGCGTGCGCGTACGTGCGTGTTTGTGTGCGTATGTGTGTGTGTGTGCGTGCGCATACGTGTGAGCGTGCGTTGTGTACGTGCGTGTGTGTACAGTTGTGTGCATACATGCGTGCATGCATTATGTACTTGTGCGTGCGTGCGTATGTGTGTGCGTGTGTGTGCGCATACATGTGTACGTAAGTGTGTGTATACATATGTATACATGTCTCATAAATGTGTGTGTGTTTGTGTGTGTGTGTGTGCATGCAGGTACGTGTGCGTGCGCAAACGTACGTGTGCGTGTGTGCGCGAACGTACGTGCGTGCGTGCGCGAACGTGCGTGTTTGTTTGTGTGCGTGCACATATTTGTGTGTGTGTGCGTTGTGTACTTGTGTGTGTGTGTGTGTGTGTGCGCGCGTACGTGTGTGCATGCGAGTACGTGTGTGTGCGTGCACATGTGAAGGGAATGAAGGCGCCCTTCGTCTTGGTCCTTCCTCCCCAATAGAGGGCCAGCCTCCCAAGCTGTTTGTCCACCTTGGGGGCCTTGAGGGGTGGCTTGGGTCCATGCTTAAAATTAATTACTTAATCAAAATGCGAGCTTCGCGATGCCCTTGTAACTCAAGTATTTGAATTGCTCCCAACACACCGCGAGGGGGTCAAAAAAGTTCGCGTAGCGCGGTGATATAAGTACCCTACAGTAAGCAGCAACTTGCCCAAAGAAGGATGAATTTGTCCCATTGGGCTCGTACGGCAAATCAAAGTACCTTGTGATGTTGCAGAGCTTGCCTTTGGTTTAATTGTCCTGAAATGCAAACAGCTCTACAATGTCGCACTTTAGTATGAAATGCCTCAGGGTGAGGTTTGGCCGAACCGTATATATGCCGTATATGACCGTATATTTGAAGATGTCCCTGCAAAACGTACCGTGTATACACCGTGTAAAACATGGTTCTGGCCAACTCCTAGCCAATTTGTTAAATGGTGGCCCTTAGGGTTACTCAGCAAAACACTCTGGACTGCCGACAACATTTGTAGCACAACATCTGGACATGCATCAACACCAACACCTTACCGGATGTGGGCGTGCGTTCTTTGCAGGCCTCTTTGCAGGCCTCGCAGCTGGATGACCAGCAAAGCTTGGGTGACTCGATGGAGAGCCACATCCTGGGTCAGCTGCATGGTTTGGCTGCGCGCCACGCAGGCAGCACAGGCAGAGAGCACAGACAGCACAACGGCTATGAAGTGAGTTGTGGAGTGTTATCTGCGTGCATTTACAAGGGAAGGAAGCACAGCCATGTGGGATCAGCTGTCGTGCAGTCAATACCAGCTTCAGTCAACGGGTTGTGCTTAACGCTTGTGACATCCACGCATATAGCCATATGGGATCAGCTGTCGTGCAGTCAAAACCAGCTTCAGTCAACGGGTTGTGCTTTGCCGTTCACTTCTCCTTCGTTATTAGTGTGATGCCTTCTTGCACGCACAACAGCAAGGTATATAATGAAAGTGCTGCCTTTCATGTTCCAAAATTCCAGGCATCACTTCTTACAATTTTTGTTGTAGGTTCCCTTTCCTTGTCCTACACACATTCACGTCCCATGCATTTCTTCTCCAGGCACAAAAAACTCTGAAATGAGCCCACAAGGAAATCAAACCGCGAGAGGTTCAAATTACCATGAGCACACTTTTAATTGGCGGCATTCTTTCATTTGTTGACTCGCAGTCCTCAACCCTCGCCTCTCGGCCGATGAGCCCTGCTGCCACCAACCACCCCTCTGACCGGGCAGCGCTGGAAGGCGAGCTTCTGTGGCTGAGACGGCAGGTGCAGCAGCTGACCGAAGCCCTGACAGCGGAGCAGCTAAAACGGTGGGTTATTGTACAGGTATGATTTGTTTAGGCAAAAGTGAGGGTCCACCATGCATCAAGGCGCATAGCAATAAAGAGCTGCTGCAGTTGGGACGGCAGGCAGCGTAGGGCCTGACAACGCCCTCCAATAACAAAGTGAGGGTGGCGGTGCAGGGGTGACTGTTCTGGGAGGGTGTGGGTGTGTATCTACACAATTTTCGTGTTTGCTGAATCAGTGGTGTTTTTTGACAGTTTTAAATGGGTAATAGGCAGCGCAGATAGTTAGAGGAAGACCAGGGAAGACATCGATATTTGCGGTGGGTGTGAGAGCTTGATCAGAGTGCATGACCAGAGGTAGATTTATTCAAGAGGCGGCACTTGTTGGATGCCTTGATGTTAGAGCAGAAGAACGATGCATATTTATACGGCGAATTCTTTGAGTGTTTGTCAGCAACCTTCATAGTTACACACTCCACTTGTACACTTGTGCATTGCTATTTCGTAAATGCTGACACAGGGCGAAAGAGAAGCAGCGATCTGGAAAGTACAAGTCCCGCCTACTCGCAAGCCTGGCCCGTGCTCTCGGCGAGCTTGAGTCGATGGAGATGCAGTCCGTCAAGTCTGAAATTTTGTAGTTGCGCTGCTGCCTTGAATCTGATGCTTTGCAATTGTGGCTTTGGTTGTATGTTGAGAGCTAAGCGTTGATGAATAATGATCAGTAAGTTGGGTTCTGCGACCGTTTCTGCACTTACTGACGTGTGTGGCATTGTTTGTTCATTATTGCTTTAGCGTCAGACATTGTTTTGCCCTCCCTCCTCCCCTGTAGGCTGCAGGATGGGATAATTGGATTTATTGTCATGGGGTTGCAGAATGCAGACCCGCTAGCGGAACTTAGGAATTAAAAAGCTATACTAGGGGGATATGGAATGGCCATTCTTTTATACGGGATTATGTTGCTTTGGGGCTGTCTCGATTGATGCAACGATGCAACTTTTGCAACTTGAAGGTGTCTCCTACTTATACCTCTTTAAGAACAAATTCCTGTAAAACGTATGCAACGAAAAAGGCTCCCACTGAAAATTGCATCTCCACTTCCATATATGGTTTCTTACACAATAAAAGTGTACCCATACATGCCAACAACAGAACGAAAGAACAGTTAACTGGCTGATGGAGAAACGGAAGCAATGCCGTGATGACTTTAAATTGCAATTGCAAGCTTGTCTAGTTCCTGGCAACTATACGTTGTATCTTGCCCCCGCCCCTATGCATTCTTGTTCTTGTCCAGCCCTTAATCATGTTGGCTGTGTCATCACTACCAGCGGAGTCTTTTCTTGCCTTGTCCAGCAGTATGTTTTGCCGAACAGCATATCTCTAGACTAGAGACTCTAGTGCACACAAACTGTTTCAGTCTGCACCAGATATATACTTTACAGATAAAGCCATCAGTAAAAAAAGTGCGACTGCTACTAGCCTAGTAGGCTGCGTATGTAAAACATTGTGAAACTTTTGAGGAGTGTTTGTTGTAGCACTACAGACATGTAACCCTGCACTGAATTAAATTAGTAAAAACTCGCTCTGCCAGGACCAACTGACCGCTAGTAATTCAAAGAGGGGCATTCATCGTCTGTGTGCTTTGGGCAGCACTATAAAACATTTACTGTCACACTGAGGATACCAAGAATGAGGGACTCTGAGGCAAGGCGTCCTTGCCTCATAGACAAATTTTATCACGCCTGGGTACATAAAATCCATTAAACTGGGAAATGCCAAAACTGAAGCGAACTACCATGCGTGCTACCAGACCCTCAAAAGGACGGCACTGCCAATGGAGCCACTAGCAATGCTTACCTAACATCTTCCAATGTCCCCTTAAAGACCAAATGCATCATTATGAAATACAGAACATGCACCCTATGTAATCAAAAACATGCGGTATTGTTCAAACTCTCAACAAGTCAAACTTGCCCTCTCTGCCCACAAATAGACAGTGCCCTGCACATCCTTTCTGGGTGCCAACACACGCAAATAAGGAACATGATCACCGAAAGACACAACATAGCATGCCGCATGATCTTTAAGGCTATCAGCAAAACAGGCTCCTTAGGATCATGCATTGTCTCCATGGATATAGGCAGCAACGTACGGATGGCCATGCAAAATCTCCAGATTCCTGAAACAGCTGAAAGCAGAATTGTTCCCAAATGGCTCCTCCCACCCCGCTTCCCAGATAAAGACAGATTTACCTCCAGCCGCCCAGATTTTGTGCTGGTTACTCCCATCGCTGCAAAACACAAAAACAACAAACTAATGTAGGGGAATGGGTCCTTCGGAGTGGCAGGGGGCAAATGAGGGAGACTGGGAGCATCTCAGCAGCACCGCAAGCCACTAGTACAGCCACCAACCCCAGACAGCACCGACCTAAAGACCTCAACAAAACTCGGCGCGACACCCACCTCGTCGAGCTCAAGTACTGTGAGGACACCAGACCTGAAAACCAGCTGAACGCCGCAAAGGATTAGCACAAAGACCTTTGCAACATTCTCCAAGGAGCCTCTGTTACTCTCCACATCATTCTTTTGGGTGTGGGCGGCACCATCTACAACACCCACACTCTGAAGCCTTTCAAAGAACTGGGTTTCGATTCTCAAAGAGTCAAGAAGCTTGCCTCCAAGCTCCATGTGCACTCTGTGAACTTTGCTGCTAAACTTGTCCACACCAGACGTGCCCTTTCCAGTACTTTTATCAACTCTCATCAGGAGCCGGTTTCAGGCCAAGCCTGCAACCCTCCTGATCCCCATTGAATTTTCCTACCCTTTTCGCGGTGGAGGAGCTTTACGGTACTCGGTACTTAAGTGACTCCTTTTCCTTAATTAATGTGGGGAGTGGCTTTCACTGCCTGCGTAGTTTTTTCTTTCATGTGTACGGACCAGCTCCACCAGACACACACCTTGATCATCCAAAACAAGGGTTTTCTGCCAATTATGATAGAGACTCTTCCTAGCCCTATGACCGTTGAACCTTAGTACAAAGTCTTTTATGACATCTAACCCTCTAACCCACAAGCGGACACAGTAGCCAATGCCAGTGGGTGTTGCCCAGTAGATGTTGCGAGTACTAAATCACTGATACTGTATACACAAAGATTATTTCAGTCGACCCTCTGTATTGCTCTGCCATAATAGTTTTCCTTGCGCAGCTTCCTGTAATTTCCTTGGATTCAACTTTTTTTGTCCTACCTTTCATCCCCTAACATTTTCCCTGTGCTTCCTTTTCCCGGTCTAACCGTTCCCTCTTGCTGCCAGTTTTCTTTCAACTTTCCTTCTGTTTCAGCAGAGTAGTAGGGAGCTTGCTATTTCCCTTTGAAATACCCTTATAATAAAAAAATTGATGAAGGAAACGATACATTATTCCCTTAGACAACCTTATACTCAAAGAAGTGTCCACCACTACAATAGCTTGCGATTACAACGTAGATAGAGTATGTAAAGGCAAGTTTACCCCTGAACATCTCAATATTATACAAAAGGCCTTGAAAAGGCAAAACACAGCGACTTACATGACAACATTCACCTGCCCCCCTTGTGGGTCTCGTCACACGCAAAGATATTGCTACCTACTAATATACAAGCCAAAAGGTTAAAAACTTGTTCTCACGGATGCTTCCCCCCCAATGCTTATCACCGCTCTACAAAAATGGGCCCAAGCCTCAAAGGAAAAGTTGGCATCCCCCCTTAACAATAACCTCACGTTCCCCCAGTAATGGAGTGAACACCCAAATGATATGGTCTTGGAGCATTCGGCAACGCCTTCTCCTTCAAGATCACTGGATTCTCTTTCCATTTCATTTATTTTGAATGTGCTTAGCAACAAGACATGCCGTTTACTCTGCCGCTTAGCACATAGGCAACAGCTACCTTCAAGTTTCTTCCATCCTGGAATGAAAGGATGGCTACTTCAGCAAATTTCCATACGGTACATATGAAAATTATACTGGGCTATACCATCACCGTGACCACCGTGACCACCGTGACCATACCATCAACGTGTGACACCAAATCCGATATGCAGATTTACCCTTTTGGAACAATATACAGACGCCCCTTCCCAAACACACTTGAGATATGCACATCATTGCCACATGGAATATTGAAGGCAGACACTGCCTCAATGCTTGCAACCAAAACTGGCTGAAAGAGCTCGCCAAAGAAATTCCTGAGGCAAAGTGGGAAATCAATAGCGTTTTCGACGACCCTTATTATCCCTCTGTACTTAGCACTGAAAAGACTCCTGGCCTTAAAAAAGAAGTAAGGAAAACGCTTAGCGACCACCTTCGTCAAACCCCAGAAGGCCTCCAAGATAAAACAAGTACCTTAAACCAACCCCAGTGCTCTTAAAAAGCGGCCCAACACAGCTCCAGCCCAAATCTGATCCGTAAAGTACAAGATTGGCAGGAATGGACCTGCACTGATGGCAGTCTTAAAAAACAAGGAGAAAGGCAAAACACAGGATTGAGTGTGTACCACCCTCACCGAAACGTATCCCATTACATGAACCCTAGAGGCGTCTGTTTAACCAATACCATCTCGACTTTTATTAAGTACTCAAGCCCTTTTTTGTTTGTATTTATTTGATGGCTTTAAAAAGAAGCTGCTAATCCTGCTGCCAAAAAGGGCTTACTAGGAAAATCAGAATTGCAATTTTAACGCTTTGGTAACAGTTTGGACCTTTAATGATTGATCACTGCTCGTGTTCTAGCTACTACTAGGAGTAGACACGTGGTTTGGATTGTCACAACTTCATAGCAGGTCGGTCTGAGCTATTGCTGTGGAAATCTTCCATAAATTACAACAACAACATGAAGCAAATTCTGAACAATCTTGATTTTGAGCAGCTTTGTAGAAAAGCAGTCGCTAAAATAAAGCACGTGCAACCCTTCTTCGCTCCTTATTCCATAATCATACAGGTAGGAGAAAATCGCCACGTTCACAGCTCTCACTAAAACGCAATGCGTGCTGCTGTAAGCCCCAGATTTTCCTATCGATCTGGCTGTTCAGTCTCCCAGTCTTGAAACTTATTGCCTGATGCTGTCTGATGCCCCGGGAGCGTGTTCGTAATTTTATACCTTCAAAACGAGCAAGAATGAGGTGAATGGAGGATCGGTGTCAAAAATTAAAATGTCTGGTCGGTGAATGTACACATAGCTCGTGCATCAAATTTAGATCATCAAGTAAGTGAGACCGGCCCAATGAGCATAAAGGACAAGATAGTACTGGCTCAAAGCTGTCTGGTATCTGACTGATGATTGAGCGATAAGTACATTTACTTATTGCTCAATCACCGGGTTAACCATTTTGGCCGCCACGCTTCACTGGTAATAACACAATTAAACCCATTTAGCATGGCAACGATGCTCCGTTTTTGTGTGTGTCTTAACTGATGGAGAAAATAATGCTTTTTAAGCAACAGAGGTTAGCATAAAACACGATGAGGTAGCAAGTGCAAGAAACATTTGAACCTTGACTTACACAGCATTTGGTAAAGAGTGTTGCCCTCGCAAAGAAAACTCAATCCAAAAGGCCTGCAATCAAAAAGTAGCATCGAGGGACTCACTTTTTGTCGCCCCAGTGCCTCTTTTGGCCAGCCTCGACGGCATTCAGCTTGCCAGTCTCTGCAACGCCAGGGGCATCCTGCAGTACGGGATTATACGTGCACTTGGTTATTGGTTAGCCACTGTGCAAATACAGTGTTGTTTTTATTAATCAGGCAGTCTTGGTGCTGCTTCATTGTTTGTCCTCGCTGTTTCTCACCTTGTTTTCTTCAATGACCTTGTCAGCTGACATCTGTGGTACAAGAGGCAAGCGAAGAACAAGGTAGGAGTCCTGGAGCTTTTTCATGGGTGTCCTTGATGCACATCCATACATGTATACTCAGCTTGAAATCCCAAAGTTATGGTCAGCAAAATAAACCTATATTGTTTTTTGCTTCTTAACTGGGCATTTGCACACACTGCAGCCTTTCAAGAGTATGTATAACTGTCTTATTAGTACTAAGTTATTACAGATAAGCGTTAAATACAACACAGGCAGAAGCGCACCGGGGCAATGCTCTCACGGCCAGGGCCTTGGTCAGAGAGCTTGGGAATCCTTTGGTTGTGATGATCCTTATTTTCACTCTGATGTTCCATCCATGAGGAGTGCTGTCCACTATGAGTGGGATGTGGGATGTGAGATGTGGGATGTGGGATGTGAGCGAGCGAGCGAGGTCAATCTACTAAAATGTTGCGGGGTGTTGTTTGCACATCATCAGCAATAAATAACCGCTTCCCCTCCTCATGCTGTTCTTTTTACCTTGCATGGTGTGGGTTGCTGGAACTGCCTTTCCCTGCTTGGCTTCGATGGCCGTGCGTCATTTCCTGCGGGCGTATTTAAGATCAGTACCAGCAGTTAAGGCGAAGGGGCAACCGGAGATGGTTGAATGTTTTGCAGTTGATTATTGGAAGAGTGGCACCCCAAAGAGCTCACCGTAGATTCGGATTTCGAACGCGGGTAATTGGCACTTTTAAATTGTGCTTAAATAAAAAATAAACACTGGCAAATTAATACGATTGCTAAAAACTTGCTTCGCACATGGGGGTTGAAGTTGGGGTTTAGAGAGATGTAAAATTTGGTTCTGGGAATGGGCAAACAACAATGATCCAGGAAGGTTGGAACTAATTTAGTTAGAGCATCCCTAGCAATTTATCAGCAGGAGCGGCAAGCATGCCAAATTTTGCTTAGAATAAAAAAGGGGGCAGCCGGCACATTCATCCTGTTCCAACCATCCTTCAAGGAGCCTCTGTTTTAACCCTCCTCACCATCCTTTTGGGAGTGGGCGGCACCATCTACAACAATCACACGCTGAGGCCTTTTAAAGAGCTGGGTCTTGATTCTCATGGGTTTAAGAAACTTGCTTCATGTTCATTCTGTCGTTTACGTTCATTCTGTCGATTACGCTGCCAAAATTGTCCATACACCAGACATGCCCTTTCCAGTCCCGTGCTGGACTATTATCAACTCTCATCAGGAGACAATTTCAGGTTAAGCATGCTACCCTCCTGATCCCCATTGATCAATTACTTTTTCTGTTGGTGGAGGAATTTTATGGTACCCGGTACTAAAGTGGCTTTTCCTTGTTTAATGTGGGGAGTGGTTTTTCACTGCCCGAGTGGTTTATTTTCTGTTCCGACAAACATTACTTCAGAAAGGTCTGGTGTTTAAAGCACTGCGCAAGAGATTTAAGCCTGTCAAAAATCGAATCAACCTTAAGACTAGTAGTCGTCTCCCTTGGAGAGCACCTCCTTCTTCATGGGCCCCAAGTGGATTGTGTGCTCAAATTGAGCTACGTAGCAGCCCTTGTTGTCACACAGTGGAGGGTATGGATCCACGATGCCGTTGTCGCACAGGTTTTTCAAAGCCATCAAGTACTTGCTTTCACCTAAGAGTTGCAGATTGGCGTGCAAGCATGCGTCAGTATGTGCACACGATAATGGCACAGGCACAGGCATACGTACACAACATCAAAAGAGCTGAACAATCTTGATCTTTGCAAAAATAAACAAACTTTTGCCTGAGGGGGTTATCTGAGGCCCAAAATGGGTAAACTTTTTGCATGCTCCTAGGGCAGGTGGCCCTAACTTGCAGGTTTCAAGCTCAGCTTTGCTATGTATTTAATTTCAATGCAGCTGAGCTTGAAGCCTGCAAGTCATGGCCACCTGCCTCAGTAGCCGCGGCGTGATCCTTACTTTTTGAGCAGCCATATGCTGCATCTGACCAGCCAGAGCATTAAATTGAGTGTATAATGAATAAAAATCATTGCAAAAACAATGGAGCAAGAAGAGCAAGTGGTTGGCGAGATATGCAAATTAATGTGCCATTCCCCCTGGAAAGCACCCATCTAGGGTACAGGTGCACGACATGTGCTTTTATCCTGTCATTCTGTACGCAGGGCAATTGTCTAAATCTGAGCACATACTCGGGTAGCTTATCCAGTCAGCATCTGTTTGAAGCTAGGTTGGGTCCAATTTGATGAAGTGACGTGTGAGTAGTTGCACCTTTCATGCAAAAAGGATCATGTTTTGGCTTTTGCCCAGATAACCCCCTCTGAACTTTTGCCAGTGGAGTTGTGCATCTTAGTGCATAGAGAAAAACAGTTTCAGTTTATTTAGCCTGGCACGTAATAACAAATTAGGCACCAGGTTCCCTTCAATTTCAAATCATTTGGGAGACTGCCATCACCACCACTTACCCAAGCGGTCCAAGTACCGCCGGCAGAACGCCAGCGTGCCGAAGTTCTTGTCAATGGTGCCCAGCAATGCCTTAGCACTCGGCAGGCGCAGGGGCACTTTGCCCACATCAAAGTTCTTCATGTAGTGGCTGCACTCCAGGTCCTCTCGCACGTAGCCTTTGCCTGTGTGTGTGTGTGCATGTATGCACGTGTGCATGTGTGTATGTGCTTGAGTGTGTGTTGTGTGTGTGTCTGTTTTTGTCTTTGTGCGTGCATGTGTGCATTTGCGCACATGCTTATGTGATTGTAATGCGTGTGCAGGCGTGTGCAAAAAAAAAGCCTGATGGAAAGGAAGAAACAGGTTGCGCATGCAAATATCCAGCATGTGATCAACCATTATGATGATCACGCTGAGCCCACCAGCCACTTTTAGGAATGGTTGGGTCGTAAGCAGTGAGTTAATCACTACTTCAAGCATTTTTTGTACACTGCTGACATTTTAAAACCATACCTGTGGAACCGAAGGTCTCAATGGCAAAGTACTCTCCTTCTTCCATCTTCGTCGCTTCTCCACCCTGCATGCATGCACACATACACACAGTACACACAAAACACTTTGAGTTTACCAGCAAACCGGATCCCATCTGCTCTGCGTTTCCAAAACCCACTTGCTCCAAAGACAACCGCCAAGCTTAATTCTTTTCCCGCCCTGCCATGTTCATTCTCAAAACCAACTCCAGCAACCCATCTGCCAGCAATGCAGGTGCGTCGCCATTTGACAAGCATGACTAGACCAGGGGAAGAAGATGAAGGAGAAGAGGGGCATACAGAGAATGGTGGAAAAAAAGTCCATGACTAGATAGACGGACACTTTTACCTTTGAATAAAAAATAAACAGAAGGGCACACCCACATTAACCCTACCTTGACAATGGGCACGCTTTTGCCGGCATGTATCTGATAGGGTGCGATGGAGTGCCCATTCAGGTTGCGCACACACTTGACTTGGTGGGTCTTGCCGTCCAGCTCCACCTCATACGACTCCATCACCTGTGAGCAGATGAAAATCGCAGCTTCATTTCTGCACTCAAGTGTGCAGGTCATACAGTAGTTTCTGCACTGAACTCAACTGTGCAAGTCATACATAAAGTCAACGTTTTTGTGAAAACAAAGCAGATCTTCTGTCAAAGGAGCAAGGAAGGAGAGCCTGAGTTCAACAGCAGAGAGCGGGAAGGAGAGGCCAAGCAAAACGTTTGTTCCCTAGGTTATTTTGATAGACAAGAGGGCATGGGATGTCAGTCAGGGAATAGAGTTGCAAAAGACGACGAGCGGGAAGGGCATCAGGGGTGCTGATCACACCTTGCAAACGTTTTAGGGGTGTGTTCGTTGACTTGTTTACAGGTACATGGAAAGCATTGGTATTGATGTTGGTATCAGGTAGATTGATTGATTGCAGAAAGAAGCAATTTCCAAACCCATACTCAAATTTGTGATAAGCAACCGAGTGCATAATTTGTACATTAATATATTCTTACACTGCTGCTGCTGCTGCTGCCATGTAACTCGCTTACTTGCTGCCTGCGCTACAACCGCATAAACCAGAAATTTGCTTCTCTCATCCCCAAGGAAACATACACACACACGCCAGTGCTTCTTTTTTCGATTTTGGAAAACCTTCGTTTCACGTCACGGCCAGATTTGGCCATTTTGAAACCTTTGTTTGACGTTTTACACCCTTTCATGCCCAGCCTGCTGGGAGGCTTCCCAGCAATGTTCGTGCACGTAATGAATCAAATGTTTCAGGCATGGCCCTAAAACAAATATAAAGCATGTACCAACACTGATATGTCCGTAAGCCTACTAAGCGCGTCTTGAGGTTTGCTGTTTGTCCGGCACGACACAGCGCTGAGCTGTGAGCTGTGCAGCTGCATCCTGGTAACCTTGCAACACACCCCTCTTGTCCTGAATCTCTTGCCATTTCAGTGCTACACGCTGATGCAGCTGGCTTGCCTCATGGGATTTGATATTCTGCTTTGAAGCTTGCATGCTGCTACCTTGGTGCTGCAAATGCTGCAGCAGAGGTAGTACAGGTTGTCCTCCCCCGGACCTCCTTCTTGCAACCACTTGCTGCGCGCAGGCTGATTCCTGTCCAGTGGCATGCCCTTCTGCTCTAGGCTGCATGGCTCTGGTCTCACCATGCTTTTCCCCCTCTTTATACCTTCCATCACTCTCTGCTTGGTTCTCTTTCTTTCAGGCGAACTAATCATCTAAACAAAACTGTTGAAAATTTCGATCTCTGAGGCTAAATTTTGGCCTCAAGGTGCCCTTGGTCGGTTCTTGCCGGGAGACCCCCCGGACCCAAATCCTTGGTTTCACGTCTTTCCCCCACGCCCAAATAGTAGGGTTTTCACGTCTTAAGACGTCATACGTCTCCAAAAAAGAAGCACTGTGGTGCACGCACACACACACGCACACGCACATTAATACGTAGACACACAAATAATATATACACACATACATATATACACAAGCAACAGCAACAAGCACACGATGGCCTCCGCCAAGCCTTCACCGCTGCTTGCAAGACACACACACCCTTCCTTCCTCCCCCCCCAATCTACTCACCAGTTCTCGTTTGTCTTGACCAAACAGGAGGCAGTGCTTTACCAGGGTGGACGCACACACCTGCACGCCAACAAAGGTGCATTTAGTCCACACAACACACAAAAACGGTCCTAGGGAATGGATGGAAAGGTCTCACAGCCTTTGGTTTATCACAACAATGTGTAAAATTTACTAAAAATAGGATACCCAGCTGGCAAATCACATATTTCAAAAGCGAGGTTGGGCGTTACGATCTCAATCAACAAGCACGCCTATTGAGCTTTGCCTATGTAACAATTTAGGGCCGATCGATTTGATACGGTGTGAATGCTCAAAGAAAAGGGGTTGGGAAGACGGGATGTTTGTGAAACCTGCCAGGCTTTTCATTACATAGCCACAAGGCAAACCAGGGGGGAAAAGTCGCGAGGCTTGCCTTTCACAACAAACCTTGTTCAGGCCTTTCTTCCTACTCGCAATTTTGTGACAGGAGTCGTTGGTGCGAGGGAACAGCACATCTTACCATGTGAAACGCACTCTCGTGTGTGTGTGTGTGTGTGCGTTATAAGTTGTATCAATGGAAAATGAGTGACACACACAATCATGTTCAACCCCCACCATGTCCTCAATCGGCTGTGGGCTGATGTTTTTGCCGTTGATCAACACAATGGTGTCCTTGGAGCGACCTGCAGGTACGGAGTCACAAGAGCACTGTATAGGCAAACATATTGAAACAGGGCGCCCAAACTAGATCGAGCACACTGGTCAGCCGGGCAGGGTTTGAAGTCAGCAACATCTTCACAAGCGTGCACTGCATGCAATTGCACCCATACATGTCCAGCACAAACATACGCACACACGCACACAAGTGCACGCAGGTACACATATGACTAGCACACACACTCGTGAGCTGCACTATGCCACTCTTCTTGCTGCTAGGACAGTCACACAAACACACACATGTCAATGAAGCGGAATAACGGGGAATACACACGGGCAAACACATACTTATTGGTCACACCAAGCCATTCTCCTTCTCATATAGACACCGACACCAATACGCACGTGTTCATGAGCAGGGCAGCAGCACGCACACACACACGCACACACACACCCGTAAGCTGCACCATGCCGCCCATCCTGCTGCCAGGGACACCATAGGGTGCTTGCCAGCCCAGATCTCCTGCCACACAATGGACGACGAATGTGTGAGGACGAGCGTGACAGTACTAAAAGGCAAATGAAAGACAGTTGGTTTGGCTAATACAAAACTCTGTTGCACATGTAGTGACATGACACCACCGACAATGACCTTCACTGGCCAGCTATCTGCAGACGCCACACAAGGAGGCAAAATAAGTCATTTGGTTATCTTGTAGCCCTAATCCTAAGCCTAATACTAATAATGTAGTCACAACCCTGATACCCCCATCGACAAAAGCATATCAGCTATCCGCAGACGTCAATCCAGCATATTATTGCAAGTGGGCAAAAGCCAACAATGCCGTGGCTTTGCGAGCCTAGTCTCTTGGGCTGCCCCATTGCAGGATGCATGCCGTGTAACAATGAAGGATGCATGCCGTGTAACAATGAAGGATGCATGCCGTGTAACAAGGAAGGATGCATGCCGTGTAACACGAAGGATGCATGCCGTGTAACAAAGAAGGATGCATGCCGTGTAACAAAGAAGGATGCATGCCGTGTAACAAGGAAGGATGCATGCCGTGTAACACGAAGGATGCATGCCGTGTAACAAGGAAGGATGCATGCCGTGTAACAAAGAAGGATGCATGCCGTGTAACAATGAAGGATGCATGCCGTGTAACAAAGAAGGATGCATGCCGTGTAACAATGAAGGATGCATGCCGTGTAACAATGAAGGACGCATGCCGTGTAACACGAAGGATGCATGCCGTGTAACAATGAAGGATGCATGCCGTGTAACAAGCCGTAGTCAGAGGAAGAATACACAGATCAGCATCATAAGGGGGCGAGAATTGCTGTCTTGAGTTATATTTGGATTTTCGCTTAAAGAGAACCAATCCCAAGGCATGGTCAGGTAGAGCTAGGTTCAGTGAGCCGAGTCCAGGAGGCCCAACGAGGGACCAGGGGCATCGTCCCTCAAAATCACAATGTTTCATACGACGTATTTGCGTATTTGAATTTACTCTGCATCGTACCATATCGAACGTCCCTGAAGGCCATATGAATCATCCTTGCCTGAATGTGACAGACGGCACAGCAGACACTCCTGCCTCCCAGCCACCTAAACCCCCATCCAAAGCCCTTCCCTCGTGCGTGTGGTGACAAGAATTCTTTTTGCGCTACTGTACGAACTTGTATTCACCACCCACCCACCGACCCACCCCCTCGATCAGGTGGAACAGATCCCAAAACAGCATGTTATTCTACTCATGCCGGTTGTGTTATGATCTATAATTACCATGTTATGATCTATTATTGCCATGTTATTACTATGTTACTATGTTTTCTATTATTACCATGTTATTATCTAATAATACCATTCCTATTTATCACCATCACCATCTATCTCCGTCTGCGTCACTTGACTCTCTTTTCTTACCTGTGTCAAACCATCCGTCCCCTGCGCGGAAGGCCTTGGCGGTGGCAGCTTCATTATCCACGTAGCCAGGAGTGACTCCTGTGCGGATGATTGTACGCGTTTGTGCGTTTATGTGTGTGTGTGTATGTGTGCACGCGCGTGTGCGCGTAAGGAGTATTGCACACACACACATCGTGCATTGAGTATGGACATTGCACAAACATCACATAAACACATGCTGAGGTTTCAAAAACGCATACATGTGCACACAATCAACCTGCACGCACGCACACATATGTATGTATGTTCAAATATACACACATGTGTATACACACCTGGTGTATTACAGCTACATGTGCACACAATCTACCTGCACGCACACATATGTATGTTCAAATACACACACATGTGTATGCACACCACTTGGTGTATCACAGCTACATGTGCACACAGTCTACCTGCACGCACACATATGTATGTTCAAATACACACACATGTGTATACACACCACCTGGTGTATCACACCTACATGTGCACACAATCTACCTGCACGCACACATATGCATGTATGTATGCACTGCATCACCTGCAATGCCTATACCCTCACACATCCCACGCACCAGGCCCACGTGCCAAAACCAGCCCTTGTTCCCCAGGAGCAACAGGCTCAAACGTGTCGGGCTGCACCACACGAATCTCTGTGCCTGGAACAGGATGGCCCACAGTCCCACGCACATTCTGCGCACACGTGGAGCAAAGACTCTTAATGACATTGTGCAATGCAACCTGCACCACACAAATCTGTGTGCCTGGAACAGGATGGCCCACAGTCTTACACATGTCCTGCGCACACGCGGAGCAAAGGCATTTGAAAGAAAGGAGAGAGAGCTCTCAAAGTGACAAGCGACGCACGGGGAAGAGATAAGTACTTACAGCAGAAGGCAAGAGGCAAGGCTGCGACAGAGGAAAGTTCGGCTGTCTGAGGTTTACCATATGCATATAAAGTGCACAGACTGCCCACTACATTCCACATAGAATGGGAAAAAAAGTGGATTGCACTGCTTTCATTTCTGCAGGGTGACGGTACAGACTAGCATGAAACGATGGATTAATGTGTAGCATTGTAAAATCTCTCTACACGTTCATTCTAGTCGCAACACAGAGACTATCATTTGGTACACATAGCAAAAAGGAAACATTCAGTTGCACACATGCAAAACACACACATGATTATGCACAAACACAGACACGTATACAAAAAAACATTTATACGCACCTGGTTCGAACGGCGGCATGCTAGGACGGGAGAGGTCTCTGTCAGGCCCCAGCCATTCAAGACTTGCAGGCCAATGACCTCAAAAAAGTCATCTAGGTGCGATGCTAGGGAGCCGCCTCCACTGATCACAATGCGTCTGCAAGGCACAGACGTCAGGGTGGTGTGCTTTAATAATGCTGAGGGGTGTATCTCAAAGTTACGACGTAACCTAGACGGCACCCAGCTTTGAATGCACAATGGACCTGCAAGGCCATTTGTTATATAGTGCGCTTGTATGATACTGCAAACAAAGGACGTCGTTGACACAAAAAGCCCACAGTGCATCCGTAAGGCTTGCTGGTACCCTGTGAGCTTTTAAGAGACCATTGGTCACGAGTTTAAACACAAGTGCGGAACTACACAATACTCCAAGGTCTCATTCTGGTCCTTGAACAGAGGCATCTTTTTCGAAAGTTACCCAGCCCTTGTTAACAATCCGTAGAAACTTATTTATTCACAAGGAGAGCGAGTGGATTCAATGCCTGCGTCGTACTTTTCTTCCCTTTGCATCCCAGTCGATCAAACAATGCCTTAAATGCTCACCTGATTCCTAGTGCCTCACGTACTTTGCTCCACACTACCCTTGTGGCAAGCTCATGAAGAGGGCGCAGAAAAGCTGCCAGCTGTGTGTGTGTATGTGTGAGTATGTATGTATTTGTACGTAGCCCCTTTTTAAAGGCAACTTTTGCACAGGAGAGCTGGCAGTTGTGAGAGAGAGTGTGTGTGTGTGTGTGTGTGTGTGTGTGCGTGCGCAATGTGATAACATAGGCCTCTGCTCCTGTGTCATGCATCAAAAGGAAAACAAAAAGTCCTGCTTGCCATACAATGACTTAGGCCAATAAGCATTATCATGAATCACCGACCGGACTTGATTGTGGAGGAAAACTCAATACAGGAAAACTTCTGTCTTGCTTGCACAAGAAAAAGCGGTGCAAGAAACGTCTTTTTGGGAAGAGGGAATGGCCTTGGTAGTGGAGGCCTTGGTAGCGGAGGAAAAGAGGACGGTGCAGACAAAAACCAGGTTTACAAGGAGGTACGTATACATACAGGTGGCAAGGGGTGCATAGCTTGTGTGCATTTGGTACCAAATGATGTCAGGTAGAGAAGGCACACATCCACCAAGCAAAGATGCACCATACTATGTGTTAGGCACAAGCAGCTACACACTAAAGGTACACTGGAGGCACACAGGAGGGGCACACTGGAGGAACACTGGAAAGGCACCACGGACAAGTATTAGTGTGCGCAAAGCTTTCACCACCAGAAGCAAGCACCAGACATTGAGAGTATGTGCAGTGAGTGATACCCACCAGGTGCGCTCCAAACATGATGTGAACTGGTGGGGGTTTCAGTGCGTACTTCAAGGACATTCCCTCCACGATGCGACGGGCTTTAATGAAAACTGCGTGAGGGATGACAGAGAGAGTGTAAAGGTGCTAAGAAGGACGCGCAGGCAACTTAAATGAAGGGTGTAACGTGCATGCTACATTAGAAGAACTTGGTTTTTACACTGGCAATGGGTAACAGACTCTAGATTGCGAGTGGGGAAAGAAAGGGGGAGCAAAGCTTCTGAAAAGGGCGCAGGTGGCGTTGAAAAAACTGCATGGGCGATGTAAGAGGGTGCAAGGTTTCTGGAGAGGAATGTGAGTGGCTTTGATGAAGGCTGCGTAGACTGGTAGGTAGGGTTGGCCAGAACCATATAAATTGTGTTTTTGCAGAGGGGGTTATCTGGGCAAAAGCCAAAATATGCTCCTTTTTGCATAAAAGGTGGAACTACTCACACGTTACTTCATCAATTGGACCCAACCTAGCGTCAAACTGATGCTGACTGTATAAGCTACCCTAGCA
>Ga0307974_1000973_pt1 | contig 18909 bp, 17 predicted proteins | sample OrgLakmetagen784_FD_201812 | JGI IMG/M metagenome (GOLD analysis project Ga0307974, IMG submission 201812) | Saline water microbial communities from Organic Lake, Antarctica - #784 | ecosystem: Environmental > Aquatic > Non-marine Saline and Alkaline > Saline | place: Antarctica: Organic Lake... | reverse complement strand
TTAGTTTCAATTTTCGACACTGGTTGATTTTGTTTCACCAGCCAATTTGCCATCAGCCAGAGACTCGGGCTGTAGGCCATCCTTGTAACCCCTTGTAACCCCTTCCTCCCCTTGGGTTATACATTCTGGTGTTCAGTTAACACGCCTGAACTGCTTGTTGTGGCTCTCCATCAGGCTCCTTAATTGTCTCAGGTTTTTGCCTTTTCATCAATCATTCATCACCTCTTACTCATTTTCCTAAGAGAACTATATGGCACTGACCAGTTCTATTTTACAACCTTACGTTTACTTTACGCAGGCTGATCCAGCAATGCCTATCAGCCCAACATATGTGGCTGCCGGTTACCACCCTTTGTAAATCCTTTGTAAACCCAATAGTGTCATACGCTTGTTTAAAATCATGCCTTATTAGGTAAGTGCAAAAGGAACACCCAAATAAGCAATGAAACCACCTCAAATGTGCATAACAAGCAAACATTTTCGTGCTTTGCAGTTTTAAGAGTCTGCAACGAGCTGGAAAGTCAAGACTTCCTCATCACGTACAATGACAAGAAAGGAAGCTACGTCTGATTTTAGGCACTGCTTGGAGCAATTTCACTCCCACCTGACTTTAATTGAGCACTGCTTGGAGCAATTTCACAAACCACCTCGAACGCCTCGCCTACCAAATCATGCACATGACTGCTTTTTGCGTTTATGCCAGCAATATGCTCTCGCACCCAATCATCGGATGACTGGAGGAAATGAAAGCATGAAAGTGCATGCAACATACAGAAGGACAGCAGTGATGTGCCCTCGCACCCACTCGCAGGCACGGTGCCCTTCAGAGCTGTGTGCGGGACACGGGAAGTGTCAGACATTTGCATCAAACGGCAGGTTGCATCGGGGCTTATCTCTTTGGAGCTTGCAGTAGCCTGATCCCAGGTGTAAGTCACGTATTGCTCCTTGAAGGACCCCCGCGCCGCTTGCAGGGTGTGCAAGATGCACGAAACGAGCTTGGCTTTGGGTAGCAGCTGCAAGAGTTTTGGACGAAATCCGCTGCCCGCAGTCAGCACCGACAGCAGAAACTGCGTAGAAGGGTAATCGTACAAGACACGCAAAATCACACAATTCAGACACAAAAAGCATAGGTTGGTGGCTTGGTTATCTATCCCTGACGGTGCCAACCTATCCGCTACTTTGCTGCCTATTGTTTCCTAATGCTGCCTAACAATTTGGAAGGAGCACGACAAATAAGCGACGACAGGAAATTTTAGAGCTAAGAAAGTGAGACGATGTAAGTGACAAGATGCAGAAAGGTGCAGAGACTAGGTCACATACCTTGAGCCCCATGCCACACGGTACGTACACACAAAAAGATGTCCTGAGAAGATGAAGAGAGGGATAACAATTTTAGGGGACGCCCATTGTAAATTTCTTTTGGCTAGATTATGCATGCACAACATAAGTAACGTAGGCAGTGGAAACTGCTCTCCACCATCAAGGATTAGGAGCCATACAAAGATTGAGGGTTGAGGGTAGGGTTTTAGGGCTTAGGAGTACCATATAACTTCTCCGCAAAACAGGAAGGGAGACTCAGTGGGGATCAGGAGGGTCGCAGGCCTGGTCTGAAACCAGGTCCTGACAAGAACCTTACTGCTTTCTGTTGCTGCAACCTCTGCTGCTCCTCTCAATCCGTGCACATTATTTCTGGCAGTGAGAACTTTAGAATTACTGTCATGTATGGTATATGCATGTGTGGTGCCAGCCAGTGTTGTCGCGTTTGGTACGTACCGTTTGAGAGCTCAGGGTCAATGTCATTCTTCAGGATCTTTTTCAGCTAAGCCTTTTATTAATACCTCCCTCATAGCTGCAGTCAAAAACGACCTTAGTTACTAATCCGTGTTCCTCATTTTAGGCCCTTTTCTGTGCCCCCTGCCCCAGTTATGGTCTGTTCTAACCCAAATTCTTATTACGACATTTGATTAATACCAAATTACACCATTGATAAGCACGCATGCCCTCACACAAACTTCCAAAGCATGACTCCCAAAGGAAATTCAATATTGTTTTGAACTTACACTTTCTGCACCGTACCATAGAATTGTACAACGTATGACACAGGGCAGGGCCTTTCAATTAAAATTTTATTAATTTTAGTTTTAAGTTTTTTAAAAGTGTGTGAAAGTTAAAAAAAACCATGGAAATGAGAATTTGTTTTCCATGGTTTAACTCCGCTGTAAGGCTTCTTGAATTGCTTTAATTATAGCATATTAAAGTTCACAAGTACCGTATCGCTCCTTTAATATTGCGAGTCCAAATTGTTGCAAGGTGCCCAAATGATCTGCATAGTTTGTTTGCAAGTATTTGGGCTTTGCGAGGCCTACCAAATTATATTAATTGTGAGCTTTTGCGAGTTCTGGGCATTTCCGTGCTCTGCTCTCTGTTAATTCCTGTCATTGAAGAGTTATGCAACTTCTTAGCTAGCCCACATTTCAAAAGACAACAAGTTCGGGGTGGATAGCAAAGAGTTCTTTTTTGAAGGACTTCAAACCTATGACCTGCTGCAGGTTCCAGCCCAAAATAGGTTTTTCTAAGTTTAAGTATTGCGAGGCCCAGATTTTCTTAATTTACTTCTGTGATTCTCATATATGAGGTACCCAAATAATTATTTGTTTAGGTGCACTACTCATAGGAGCAGTTCAGTACACAAGAAATCAGAATGTTTGACGGCCATCTAAGGCTTGCAATTATAACTGCAATTTCGGATTCTAACATTTGAAACATGACTTAAAGTTCGACAAACGTTTGAGATTGGAAACAGCAACTTTAGAATTCGTTTACAGGTATGAGAAATGTGAAGGTTTGCAAACTTTCGAAATAGCACATATCCCAAAATGAATAACTCTGGTGTGACATAATATAATACGAGGGCCTGTATGTACGTACAACGGTGTGTGACCCACCCTAGACACGAGTAAATTAAGAGGACATTATACAAATAATTCTGTTGGATTGCTGGGCCCAAACGGGGTGTTGTTGGGTATGGGCCCCATGAATGATATTTTGAAAGCTCAGCACTGACGCAATGCAGCTGAGCTTGAAAAGTGCCAGTCACAGGGCACCTGCCTAATCGGCCACAGCGTGAACCCCGCTTATCAATTAACCAGTACGCTGTATCCAGCCAGAGCACCAAATCCAATTTGATGAAGTGGTGTGTGAGTAGATGCCCCTTGAATTCCAAGAAGGTGCATCTCGGGCACTTGCTCAGATAATCCCTTTAATATAAATCCGGCCAACGCCTGGTTGGCCAGATGTTTTTGTTTGTGTAGTTTGCATTTCTTGCTGTTTGATTGGTAGCCAAACACTTCCAGTTCAAGACTTATTGCTGCAGTAATGTCTAGCTGTTTGTGCCTTTATAGGTTACATGATCCTGGACAACCCTACAGAAAGGACGGCTCACTCTTCCTTGATTGAAATGATGGGAGCTGTCCTCTTGCCTTCTTTATTTACTACTTGCAAGCTTACATAAAGGGTTAAAACTACTAATAATCTGGCTTTTGCTTGGCTGTTTTTTTAAAAGTGGTGGACGGCACCTACTTTGGATTGACAGTGTGTGTTGGAATGCCGAGCACATCATCAGGCGCAAGACCACTCCCGTCCTTGGCAGCCTTTAGCATGTAGCGCAGCAATGCTGAAATGGTCCATGGATTACACTCTAAGAAACAAGCCAGTGACAAAAGAGACCTGTGCAGAGAAGTTAGTGTAGGAGGTCCAAGATGGTTCATGTCCCGACTTCCCTAAAAATTGGCAACAACAACAACATGTGAGACCTGCGTGAAGAAGTAGATGCAAGAAGTCTTGTGCAGTCTGAGATGGGCCACATATTATTCCTTAAAGACTGCATTGATGACATGTAAGTTAAAGACTGCATTGATGACATGTAAGGTGTGGGGTTTGAATAGGTCTCGGTTGGGGTCAACCTTTTATGTGTTAAATGAGGATAAATTTACGCAGGCAGTGAAAATCACTCTCCACATCACGACATCACTCTCCACATCAAAACATGTACGAGAAGCAGGTGGCTTAAATAGTTTTAGCAGCACAGTAGCTGGAAATTGGCATGATTATTTCCTGGAAAAAAAATGTACATGCCTGATCATTGTCAGTGAAGACATTTCCTAATCTCACACTACAATACCTCATGTATAAATGCACTATTCACTCACCGCTTGGGGTATCGAGTCAGGTTCATGGTGCTCACACGGCCGACACACAACAGGCTTGGGTTGCTTGCTTCGACATTAAGTACCTGGATAGTGTAGCACACGAAAACAGATGCCTGGAATAACTTTTTTTTTGTCAAGGCAAGGGTCAATGATTGTTTGGCCACTTTGTGCGCGTGCCGAGTGCGCCACGTGTTCTTTTGTGTCGCATACATTTGTCCAAATTTGGTGTCTCACAAACTCAAACATGGCAAAGAAGCAGGAATGTTAATAGGCAATGTAACAGCCAGATGTTAGCAATGTGTAAAAATCACTTGTGCATTTCATATTTAACACAAAGGTACAACTTTGACAAAACAGGAATAGATGGGCCTGTCTGCAAGGCTTATCAGTCAGCTTCAAGCAGTGCAGGAAGAGTGCTTAAACCCTGTCTAGCACGTCAAACTCGATTTTACAGACTGACAAGTCGACTGCAGTAGGCATAAGAACAATTCTTAATATTACTTTGCAACCACCCTTACTGGTCGATTTTTGCGCAGATCATCTACTAAACATGAAAATGGCCTTTACTAATTCAAAACGTTTCATTCATTTAGTAAAGGCAAGAAGAGCGCAAAACAGACAAACCTTGAGCACCAGAGAGACGTGAGCCTGGAGTAGCTTTTCTGGCCAGGGTTCAATGCCTTCTGCTGCTTCCAAGATGGCTTGCTCCCGTGAGCCTTCCACACAAAACGCAGGGACCTCCTGGCCCATGCTGTTTTTGCAGTCAATGCCGCTGGGTGGTGTGTGGCGTAAGTAGAAGGCTGCATCATAGGCACTTGCTTTATCTAGGGCCTCTACAACATCTGCTGCCAAGTCCTCGGGCACAGGCCAGTTAGGATGTTGCGAGTCTTCCTTCCTCCTCTGCAGCTGCTGCCAGACTGTCAGCGTATTGAGGGCGGCTGTGAGCGGTTCTGCTGCCCCCTGTGTTGTGTAATCATAAGTGGTATGGTGATTGCACCACAGATGATGGTGATCCACCAAAACTGTGACCACAAATTATGATGCATCACAAGTGGTATGGTGGTTGCACCACAGAATATGGTGATTTACCACAACCGTGACCAAAACATATGATGCACCGCAAGTGGTGTGGTGATTGCACAATGTTTAGTCAGTGCTTGTGAGCTAGAGCCACACAATGAGTGTAGGGTTGCTGAATTTCCAGCTGTGCAAAGGCGTGCAAGCAGCTGGTTTTTTGTTGTTGTTTGAACATCTATTTCTAGATATGAATCTAAATAAGATATAATCGCACCAAAATAAAATAAAATCGCACCATTTGTATGAGAGAAGAGAAGGAGCAGGTGGGAGGGCTTGTTGCATCTGCTTGAATTGCCGCAAGAACCATGGAGCTCCCTTCGGAGATGAGGAAGCAGAGAACGCCTACAGCGCTCCTCAAAACGATGGGTACCTTGCTGCACAAGCCCGCAAACAGGGCTACCCACACCTCACGATGTGCCATAACCTGGGAACAAGGACAGGAGGTTGCCATGAACAGAAGCGGACATGCTCAATCTGAAACGGGTGTAAGAGCCGTTAACAAGCGTCCGTGTGTATACACATTAGATCACGAACTTTTTACGAGCCCAGTTGAACCTCTCTTTGTGGTAGACGAGGGATGATGAGCTCTTTACGAGGTGCTACTAGCTCTCTCTTCATGGCGGAGGGATTGTAATTTTCATGTGCCTCTAGCTCTCTTTTTGTGATAAAGTTTTGCATCACATTCCCTGGTTTCATGATTGCCAGTTTGTTGCATCGCAAGTCAAGGCCGAGCGGCAGCAGCACCAAGAACCAAAAACACACACATGCACGCACAAACACACACATGTACACAAACATCACACCTGATCAGTGCGTTGGTGTCTTGCGTGTGGGTCCATGTGGACGGATGGTGCATATGCAGTCTGAAGGTAGAAATGGCAAAACATCTCCACGAGGTTATTTCCACTGTATATGAAGGAAAGAGTAAGGTGTGGCTAGTTCAGTAGTATAGGATGGGGGACAACATTCGCGTCTTTGACCATTACATGAGCAATGCACATGACACGCATATCCAAAAGGACGTTAATTCTGCAACAGACACAAAAACATCCTGCCTGGAATAAAAAAAAGGCAGGGAAGCTATATACGACCAGTAGAGGCAGTTAATTGAGCCAGCCTTGATTACAGCACACTAAAAAATCAAGGCAACTACTGCAGGGCAAACACTGTTTGACTTGATTACAGCACACCAACTACTACGCGCACACCAACACTGTTTGACTCGATTACAGCCAGGCCTGTGCACTGTACGGTGTACGGTACGGTACGCTTTGTACTGTACGTACCGTAATTTTGCAAATTACGGCGTAATTGCAATTTTGGAGGATCGTAATATACCGTAATTACGGCAATTTACTGTACGGTGTACAGTACAGTACGGTGCCAGACTGGCACTGCCGGTGCAAAAATGGCCTCAGAAAGACCTCTCCACCCCAAAACCTCCCATTCTCGCTCCCCGGTGTGCTCTTCCCATGTGCTGACGCCACACATTGCTTCCCTAAACGACCTTCAGGCTGGGTTGGGGCTGCATCAGCTCGGGGAAGGTCCCAGCGGTGGCTTGCATGGAAACTCAAAGTCGGACGCAGTACTTGATTTCTGGTCTTTAATTTGTGTTTTATTAGTTAAAATTTGTTGTAGAAACAAAACAATAGTTTTAGGCTGAAATTGGAGCCAAACGGCCAAATAAGGTCAAAATCGTACTGTACGGTGGGCACCGTCTTGTACGATCTGACACCGTAATTTTGGCCGATTGTAAATTGGACCGTACTGTACGGGGTAATTACGGTCGGTACCGTAATTACGGTCCAAATTCTAACATTACGGCGTAAGTGCACAGGCCTGATTACAGCACACTAAAAAAGCAAGGCAACTACTACAGGTGCAAACACTGTTTGATTTGCGCCCTTTTGTGATTGGCAACACCACTTACTTGCAGCTATTCAAAGTCTGAAGGCAGATCTTGATGACCTCCGGGTCCCATCTAAGACGATACAAGACTGCTTCACTCCACCAGTCATCTGGCAAAAACTCCTCAGGAACCTGCAGAAGCAAAGTTGCTGGTCAGTTCAAGGTGTTACAGCCGAAGTGAACAACATGGCAATTGAAACATCCCTGTTCTACGTCTTATTATTGCGATTTAGGCTCAGGTTGTGATTATGGTTGACAATAATAATACTTTCAGTGGTCTGCACCAAATTGCAAACTTGCAATAAGTTCTAATCGGGTTAAGGTTCAGCTGGATGAAGGTTAAAGCAGCACAATATACATCTTTGCAAACTCAATACCAAATATTTCTTGGATGTTTTTGTCCAAAGATGTTATCAGCAAATCCTTCTTCTTCTAAGCATCAGAGCAAAAGAGACGAGTCCAGACATCATTCCAAATGCCGAAGCAGAGGCTTGGATCTTACACTAGTAAGTAAGATACATGTGCTCATTTTCGCCGTGTGAACATGAGTTTTCTTTTCTGTGCTGCGTGCTCCCCACAATAAAGCACTGCAACAAACCAACCAGGGGAAAGCTCTCCCTGCTGAGCTGTAGCAAGTAACCAAGAAGCTGCAGACACGATGCTCGCTCCACCAGGGCATTGTGGTGTCGACAAAAGAGAGCTGCGCGGGCTGCTGTATAGACGTCTGCCATGGAAAAGATGCATGCTGCAGGAGAGGGACATATTGTGGCAAAATACAAATCCACTGTTTAACCAAAAACGCCGTACGGACGTCTGCCATGGTAAAAGTGCGTGCTGCAGGAGAGGAGTATAAAGTGGCAAGACTCGAAAATATTGGTGGACAAAAAAGCCTGTTTGGACGTCTCCCATGGTGATAGTGTGGAGCTCCCGCAGCTGGAAGCAGTCCATGACGGACAGAGCAGCAGCAACCCTCGCATTTAGATATGGGTGAGCCGAGCAAGAGACTGCACCATACCACAGGGGGCATCAGAGCAGAGCAAGAGCTGCACGGAAGAAGAGGAGGGAGCAACAGCAGCAGCAGCCAGTCCAAGCAAAGCGTAAACTCCAGCAGCAGCAAATGGCAGCAGTGAAGAACGCGTGCACGCTCCATCAGCAGCAGATGGCAGCAGCCTGCGCAATGCTTCTGGAAAATCTCTGCGCACTCCCAATTGCTGCACAATTGGGGTGTGCAATGGCAATTTTTGCACACTAAGAGGGGTGTGCAATCCCCGCGCAATGCACTCAAACAATTGCTGGAAAATCGGGGCGCGCAATGGTCATACGGGTGTACGGCTTTCATTTGGAGCTTTATGCCGTCTCAAATGAGGCGACCCAAGGAAATGCAAATCCCCTCACGTATGAAGGTTACAACTGAGAGCAGAGCACGGAGATATTCTCAAAAGCTCGCAATAAATCGCTAATTGTGAATTAATTTGGCTGGCCTTGCAATGCCCAAATATTTGCAAATAAATTATGCAAAATATTTGGGCACCTCGCAATTAGTAGGAGTCGCAATACTTTAGTAGCCCTACAATATATACGATATCTTTGACTGGGAAATCGCCAAATATAGGGTCATATACGGTGTTTATATACGGTTCTGGCCAACCCTATTCTTGCCCCAAGCAGAGAAGTGCATTTAGGTATAATACCTAGTCCTTAATTTGATATATCTCAGCGTTCTTAGATCACTCATTTTTGGCAGGAGGTGCCCAGGTGGGAAGTGTGGAAATCCCTATCAGAAAGTGGATTTCCAAAGCTCCTCCCTGGTGCCAGCAACCAGGGGTATTTCCATTAATATTGGGAACATTTTGCTGAAGGTTTGGGGGGCTGGAGTTAAGGTCCAGCGGTATCGGACCCCCCCTTGAAAGATTGCAGAAAGATTGGGAAATTTTGCAAAGTCGAGGTTTGGACGGGATGCACAAATTGCAGAGCCCATTTTTGCGATTAACAGTATATATTATTTTGCGATTAACAGTATATATTATAAGCCTTAAATGACAATGACAAGCTCATGGTCTGAAATGGCCAAAAAATTTCAAACGGCGCTGACAGCTGGGATCTCCAGCCTGCTCATAGCTCCTCCTGAGGTGAGCTTGTCAATATTTTAATTCTACTTGCAACAGGATCATCTGGTCGAGTCAGATTTGTAATTAAATAGCTAAGCAAAGATCCTTATTTTCCTCAAATGAATGTTTTCTCACGGCCCAGCAACCGATGCCCACCCCAGCAACTCAGACCATAATACTCGGCAAGGCATCCCTGGGGAACATGCTGAAGGGCCCCTGCCACTCAGGTGGTGGCCAGACAACGAGCTTCCAGGGTTCTCAAAAATACACCGTTTCTGCCCAGCAAACAGGCCCACGCACTAAGTCCTTTAGGGGCAAATATTCAGCCCCTATGTTTGCTCTAAGCGGGTATGGTAAAACCCTAAACCTATCTCGGTGAAATTTGGACCAAAACCCGCATTTCTACACCCATGTCACCTTTCTAGCAGGGAAATGGCACAAATCCAGCCCCCCACTCACACCTTTGACCAGAATTTATTACATTTTATGCAGAAGCGTTACATTATGGATAGAAACCATTGTGTGCCCTCAGATGTGCATTATGGGAAAGGGGCATTACTTCTCCCTTTTCGGGTGGGGCATGACTGGCCTGCCTTTTGGCTGGTTTTCTGCAAGAAGATGGCTGGAATCCATGCCTGCCCACCTACTTAGTATCTTTTTTCAATGATCAAGTTTGATAGACACGTGAGGGAGCGTCGCTAGCGACACTGAAAAATTGGCGAAGCCCATCACGCGCGCAATGTGTGCGTGTATATGCATGTGTGGGCGTGAATGCGTGAGCGTGTATGTGTGTGTGTGCGCGCGTGTGTGTGCCTGTAGGATTGTGCATGTATATGTGTGCGCACGCGTGTGTGTCTGTGTGTTTGTGCGTGTGCATGTGTCTGTGTGTGTACGTGCGCGCCTGTGTGTATTGGCGCGCGTTTGTGTTTGTATGTGTGTGCGCGTGCTCATGGTGTGTATGTGTCTGTGTGTGCGTGTGTGTGTGCATGTGCATGTGTACAAATGAGTGCGTGCACGCCTGCCTGTGTGTGTGCCTTGCTGCCCCACAGACGCTGCAGTGGTGTGCACGACGCTGTGCTGGAGCAGGCGTGAGGGTATGCTGCTCCTGCTGTTGCTGTTCCCTGTCTGCTAAGAGGACAGGGCAGGTACGAGCCCGGACTGACCACAATATCTGGACATTGCTTTGACACACAGTGCGCGGCAAGCGCCTGCACTGTGCACTCCATGCCTTTAAACTGCACGCCCCACGAGCACTCAGAGCCAACACGGACCGCGTTCCTGAAGGGTCCCGTCTAAGCAAACTTCCCCGTGTCATGAACATCTGACTAAACTAAATTTATATAGCCCATTTAATTAGTATTATTTGATTGCGCTTCGCATGGTCAAACGTGAACTCTGCAGCCAGAACAAAACCAAGGGACTCTGACACAGCATCTGCAGCCAGGGAAGTGTGCTGATGGATACTGCAACCTGCAGGAAGTGGCCTGGGGGCTTGGCGGAGGAATCTTGGGCAGCTTCCTGGAGCTTCCACTGGAGCTTCCAAACATAAAACTTTGCTCTTAAACTTTACACACAGCACCCCAGGGCCCCCAAACTTTTCTGGCACGGTGAAGTTCTTGGTTAGGAGCCTATGTCGAGTCTCAGCCTGAGAGGTGCCCTGGGTGGGCCAAGGGAGGAGGTCTGGACAGCCCAAAAGTAAAACTCTCTAAATCGTTACACACAGCACCCCAGGGCCCCCAAACTTTTCTGGTGCAGTAGAAAGTTTGGTTAAAAGCCTCTGTCGAGTTTCAGCACGTGGGGTGGCCTGGGTGGGCCTGGGGAGGCCTGTGTGAAGTGAGGTGGGAGGAGACAAAGCTAGGGGCTCACCCCCCCACGAGGGGGGATTTCCCAAAAAGTTTAAATCAGTTTTGAAAGTGTATTTGGGTCACTGGGTGTTCTGGTAGGGCTAGATGCCTGCAAAGTGTGACCTGCATGCTGTGGCTCATAAGGCATGCAAGCCCGAATTTGCAAGCTCCATTACCTTGGTCTAGAACTAAGTTCAAAGTTCAAACGTTACAAATTTGGCCTTGCTTACTCAATGAGCATATAAAGCAACCCCATTGTTGTTGTCCCCCTCTGGTAAACTTGGTGTACAAAGGTCCTGGACACCACTACCAGAAATCATTTAAGTACCAATCTGCCATATACCATGACCTCATTACATCTACACCTCAGAACTACAAGAAACTACACATCAACACTTACTATACCAAGCTGCATATACAAACACATAATCACACACATATGCACGCACGCACGCACGCACGCACACACACGCACGCACACACACACCTGCACACACACACACAAACTCACATATACACACCCGTGACGCTTTTTACGTGCTGCCTTCGGTACACATACACACACACACACACCTGTGAAGCTCCTGGCGAGCTGCTTTGCCTCCTCTGCCTTCTCCTTACTGAACCCAATGCTCTTCTGCACCACTCGGAGGACAATATCGGAACTCGTGCCAAACAATGCGTTGGCTGTTTTCTGGTCCAGTGCCCTGTCTTCGACACTGCCCCGAGCAATGGAGATGAAGGTCATGCAGTTCTGGTCGTCGTCAAAATCTGGACACGGCAGGCCTCTCTTCCGCGCATACTCGGTGAACTTAGTGCTTACTGATCCAAGCTGCTTGATAAGGCAGTCGGGGGGGTCTGAGCTTTCGTACAATTTATGAATGCGTGGCTGCCTACGCGCATGCTGGCCTTTAGGCATGACGAAGCCTGCAAATACCAAGATGCAGCAGTGTGGGTCTGCGCGCGTGTGACATAGAAAAGTACATACAGGTGTGCATGCATGTTTACTTATCTCAGTGTTTGTGTGTGTGCGCGCGACGGGTGCGCCAAGGTATTGATACTTTATAGCCATTTATGCCAAGGCTAGCAGCCTCACTTCTTGACTGAAGGCCTTTTATTGTAAACCTTGTAAACCTTATAGCCATTTTTACCAAAACGATGTCAGGGAGTAGCAGTGCTTTTTTTCGGTTCATTGGATAACAGTAAGACTTTTCGCAAGGCCTGCTTCAAATAGCTGGGTGCGCCAAACAACCGGAGCCTCCGTGCCCCCAGCTACATTTGTTATGCAAATTACGACAAGTCTTTAAAAGAACGCAGCTCGTAAAGTTACATTGTATTATACACAGTACACAGCCTAAATGTGTTTGCTGCATATCAAAATTGCCGGAAGCAAGGCAAGAGCAGCAGGACCATTGGTGGTGAGTGCGCAAAGGTTTAGGCTTAGAGAAACTTAGCTTAAGCTCCACTGCCGTGTTCCTTTGCTCAGCCACATACCAACATAGACCACCAAGCATTTGGTGGGGCATTTGTACTTGCTGAATTTCTTTCTTCGAACAAAGCTTCTGTTTCCTTCTTCACGTCTTTACTTTCCTTCCTATAATTCCTTTCCATGACCGAGGGATGCAGAGACGCCTCTGGCTTTGTGCACACAGAGCAAAGGTAATAAAAACTCCGCATCTGCACATTTGGCCAAAAAGAACGAAACAGCACACACACACACACACATACATACATGCCGGGGGTGCTACGCCTCATAAAGGTGCAGGGTTCCTTACTATTTCAGGTACGCAGAAGGACCCCTCTTTTGGTAAAAAAGGACGGAGAAAGTGTGACCCTTGGATATAGTGATCGATGTAAGAGAGGACTGAGTTGTAGTCTAAATGCTCGTAAGCCATTCTGATGGCCAATAGGAAGGCGCCATACAGATATTCCTCATCATCGAAAGATTTCAACGCAAAGGTGGTTATCCATGTGATAACTCACTTTTGTGACTCGCCTGGAAAAGGATGGGTTACTGCAACAGTTTGGCGCGTGGATAGATGGGAATAACTCTGTCCTGCAAGATCAACCAGGTAGGCAGACGTAGGCATGGGATAAGGCTTAAAGCATACTGCACACTTCCAAACAACACCTCCTTTATTGGGCTTGCCAGACTCTCCAGCCGTTTATCCAGGCGTTCAGGGTGAGACACACACACACACACACGCACGCACGCACGCACACACACGCACACACACACATACACACACACACACACACACACGCATGCACGCACGCACGTGCACAAGCACACACACACACACACACACACACACGCATGCACGCACGCACGCACGTGCACAAGCACATGCACACAAACGCGCGTGGCGATACAAAACACACACATGCGTGCATGCAAACACATACGCACACCTGCGTAAGTAAATTTGCGCAAAGTTGAACTCTCTCACCTGCCTGCGCATGTGGTCACTAGTACTACATATCTACACGTTCACAAAGAGCGCCACACTCCTGCATTCAAGTATGGGAGGCACACACCATGCGTTTCCGGCTATAGCGCCGCGTGTTTCCTGCTGCCCGCCAAGGTTTGGGACTTCTCGTCTTTACGATTCTGCAGAACGATTGTGTTGAAAATCCAGCCTTTTAACCTTGATTGCCGAGGGAATAAATGGCTTTATTACGATATACTCTAGTACTAGCTTTCTCGGTTGGAATATTCAACAAAAAAACAGTTAGGCCCCGGTCACACGGGACTTGGTTAAGTCATTTGGTTAACTCGTTGGTAAGTAATTTGGCGAGAGATGCAGCACAGCTGTGGAAGTGTCCTAAATCTTATCCAGATTATATTTAATATCATCACAATATGAAACAATGTGAAAATGCATCTTGGAGCTTATTGGCCGTGCTTGCGTCCAAATCGCCCGCTTCTCAGCCCAATCACTTAATCTAACTGACTGGACTCTTTCTAGCTCTTTTTGCCCTTTAATCTTTTTTCGACCCGCACCGGACACCTGAAGTGGGATTCACCATAAAAAATGGTTGCGCCGAACACAGCCAAAACCAGTAACTCCCGTCTTTCGCAGTGGGTTAAGTAAAGAATAAGAAATATTACAGGGGGGGAGAGGGGCGGGAAGAGCCTTGTTTCATGAGGCGCAATCTTTTTTCAACTGGTGATTTTTGGTTATTTGAATATTTTAACCGAGAAATATAGATTGCATATCGCCATTAAACAAAAACACAGGCCGATCAGTCGAACTGTATGATTGAAGGTCCCTCCCTTGTTTACCTGTGATAAATCGTCCTGTGACCAGGTTCTCGCATCAAAAATAATCCGCAAAAGAGAGGGAAAATGGCTGTTGTGTTGCAAGAGGTAAGCACTGTTGTTGCAAGCAAGGTTGCTCTACTCCAAAAATCATTCGAGAACTGTCTGAACAAAATAAGCGGACTTTAAGGTTTACGCTATCTGCATTCTTTTCCTTTTCCTGAGTGCAATTATTGCCTGCGTGTATCGTTTTGAGAGCAGCAAACTGAATATGCAAGCAAAAACTTAACAGCCGCATCTATTTGTGTCTAGCCAATATTCGAACATTACGTGCATCAAACATTTGGTGTTAGAACAGCCTGCTCTTGCTAGAACAGGCTGCTCTAGCTACAATTGAAATGTAGGCATCGCTTCATCACCAAACAATACACCCGCCACTCTTACTGTGGGGTGCGCAATGGGGAAGTTGATATTTACAAGGTTTACAGGGAAGGCCTTCAGTCAAAGCGTACGACTGCTAGCTTTGATAATTGCACAGAAGAACATAGATGATGCAACAATACGGACGTTGCAATAAGGGTATTGAAATCAAAAAACTGCAATTAAAATTAGGGAATACACTCGTATATAATTAGATGGAATAAAAAACGTGAGGCTGAGCACGGTCACACCATGCGTAACGCGGTAAGAGGAAAAAAGAACCATGACACGTGTACAGATATTTACAAGTAGCACAAACATTACGCAGCACGTCTTACAATATGACTTGTACAGCAGTCAAGCGCTTCTTTTTGACAAATTCCTCCCTACGATACTGCACAGTGCGGATTGTGCTTCCACCAATCTGTTCACTGGAATGACCCAACTTCTCTTTTTCTTCCCCTCCCTACATCATTGCATCATCAACCGCCATCATTCTTCTTTGTTGGTAGTATGCAACAAAAAAGCACTTTCAAAAAGGCAGACAAAAAGGCACTATCAAAAGGCACTTCAGAGCAGAGAGGCTACTGCACAACACAGAAGCTGGACGGGCTCTTGAACCTGCTGCTGCCCTGCTGTTACTTAGTATCCTCAAACAGCTTGTTTGCCCCCAATGGGAACCCCCGCTCCAGAAAAGGGTGCAAACCAAATTGGCTGTTAGTACCAGTGCTGCCCACAGCCTTTGGGAAGTGGCTGAGGTGGCTGTCTTGCTGCCGGCTCTGCTTCTCCTCTTGTCCGCGGCTAGTAGTACCAGCACTGGCTGGCCCACGGGTGGGCCTGCACAGACGCAGGCCAAAACGCACAATTCAAATGCTAGTAATCACGCATGTATTAGAAACTAATTGTTTGGTACTCGGCCAGAGGCGCCTATCCCTCAGTACGCAAACCTGCCCAAACGCAGGCAAGAAATTCCGCCTTTTCAATTTAAGAAACAGAACGTGCCAGTGATTTCACAGCCAGCTTGATAAGGTGGTGGGCCGCGTCAACAATTCAGTCATGCAAACAAATAGGGTGGCCAGAACCGTATATATGCACCGCACATGACCGTGTATTTGGTGAATTCCCTGCCCAAAACACCCTATATACACCGGATACATATGGTTCTGGCCAACCCTACAAACAAACAAACAGAGAGGAACATCTTAAGGCACACTGCCCCTCATGCAGGCTTAATAAGTGCAACCGAATTTGGTCATGCACTCAGCCAGCGGCCAAGTGCAACGAAGGCTGCCGAGCGCAACCGAAGACGGTTAAGCGCAGCACTCTTGCTTTGTTTTGCACATTTAGTCGTCAGGTATTGGGGAGCCAAGGAAGCAAAATCGAGTTAGAAATCCAACATGCCGCAAGGCTAGTGCAGGCAGCGCTGCATGGCTCTTTAAAATTGTTGAAAAAACAATGCAGCTTTGCTATAGAAAGTAGCACAGTCACTTAGTGAGGTACCCTTGACTTATACCTCAACCAATGTTGAGCTGGGTGTGAGGACGGACGCCCTAGCAAGGAGATGCCATTAAATATGGGGCGGGACAGGAGGCCTCAGAAAGAATAATTTTTTGACGGTATGTCTACTTTCCGATAAACAACATTATATATCGGAATCCTGACGTTGAGAACTATCGATTGGTATGTATATGGGTCGAAGGGGGGGTGGTCCCCCGGAGAGGTTTTAGGTTTTTGGGGGGGTTCTCCAGTTTTGTTCTGGGTCAATCCCACAAAAATATAAATATATCATCAGAATCCTCAGCTCAAGCCCAGTTGATTGCCACCCTTTTTGAGCAAATTGGGTAAAAGCGGGGGGCTGTGGACATGTCCAACAGTCAGATGCACACGCGTTCGGGTGCAGGCCGCGGGGTGAGTCAAGCCAATGGAGCAGCAAATCACCCCAAACTTCCAGGATTGTGCCAGCGTGAGATAGTCAGTGGAATTCCGAAGCAATGGAAGCAATGTGGGGCTGTGCAAGCCAGTTGTGGGTGCCTGGTAGGTCATGAGTGCATGGGCGTCCGCATCTCAGTTTTTGCCCCATAACTCTGCAACAATTCAGATCCAGCTCTTGATGAGTATGCAGATGGATGCAGAATCTAAAAAGGAGCAGATTGGTACCCTCTTTGTCTGGGTGGGGGCACTGGAAGGGGGGTTTGGGGGGTGGGTGGTCCCTCAGAGGGGTCCACCCCAAAACGTAGACATGCCTTCCAAAACAAAACTCCTGGGCGGAAGGTGCAATTTTATGCGAGGCACATACAACACGTAACTAAAAATCAAAATAAGCTACAGGCTTGGTGCAGCTACAAGGGGTGGGGTAAGTCAATACCTAGGGCTCATTGGTGGGGTTTACACAAGAAATTGGCGGCTAAGGTCATCATAAAAAGTTACACGATGATCTACTATTAGCTATTAGGGTTGGCCACAACCGTACATATTTGCTGTATGTGACCGTATATTAGATTAAATACCTGCCAAAACACCGTGTACCTCTACTCCGTATATATTATATATATGGTTCTGGGCAACCCTATCAACTATGTATCGATAGTGGCTTCCCACCCTATTCATTCATGCAGCGTATATATGGTAACTATGGACATGCCGTGAACATAAATAAAAACCACAAAATTACGCAGTCTATCATCTGTATCATAGTCACGGTTATGCTGCGTATACTCACATGCTTTGGCTCTTGAGGAAAGGCACCAAGGGCCCTAAGAAGGAGCTTGAGGAGCGGTCGCTGTTATAACTTTGGTGGTCCTGGTCTGTGAGTGTGAATAATGCGGATGTTGTATGTGTGCCAATGAAGCTCATAGTGTGGGAGAAATGCGTTCACAAGACAGCTGTCAACCGCCTAAACTGAAGGCCGTTTCCCATTGTAATCCTGGTAATCCTTGACATGCTTTCACCAGAAAGTTGCGCACAAGGGTGCATTACGAGGGCTTTAGTGTAACACAGGAAACAAATATTTGTGGCAGCGCCTAATGTTGCAAAAGGCGTGCAAAGCTGAGAAACTTCTTCTTGTATTCGTCACGACTTCTGAACATTTTCCATCAGAAAACTCTTAATTGTGTCCATCACAAGTTGGCAAGGCTAAAGCGATCCGGCACTAGGTAAATAAAGAAATAGAAAAGAGAATCTCCAGGAAAATCTCGTCGTGCCCGCCACAGAATGGCAAGGTCTGTGTGGACCAGTGCCTCCAAAGAAACTTGAAATAAAGAGCTTCCACAAACGCTGAAGCACATACTTAATAAAAATTACTCACTTTGATCACTGGGATGTACAGGGTTGACACGATTTGGTTTGGGTATGTCTATTTTCGTGCTCCTTGTCGTATTTACTGCTGCTGATGGCGACTGAGGAGTACACGAAGTCATCGCTTGCTGCACCTGCGTTCGAATAATGATGTTATGCCGTGTGTGTGATATGTATGCGAGGGAACATGGGTGGGCATCGCAAACGTGCGTGTCGTAAGTAATGTGTGCGTTAGCAGGTATGTGCACCTTAGCAAGTATGTGTGTGTTTGCGCTTGTAAATGTTGGCGTGCATGTGCGTGAATGCATACGTGCACGTGCTCATGTGCAGGAAAGTAAGTTTGTGTGCATGTGTGCGCGATTGTATGCTAGCATGTTTGCCTTTGTGACTGTGTGTGTGTGTGTTCGTTTGTGTGTGTCTGTGTGTTTTGTGTGTGTGTGTGTTTGTATGTTGGCATGTTTGCCTTTGTGACTGTGTGTGTGTTTGTGTGTGTGTTGTGTGTGTGTGTGTCTGTGTGTGTGAGTGCTTGTGAGTTAGTGCGTGCGTATGCGTGTGCGTGTGCGTGTGCGTGTGTGAGTGTGTGTGAGTGTTTGTGAGTTAGTGCGTGCGTGTGCGTGTGCGTGTGCGTGTGCGTGTGCGTGAGCGTGTGTGTGTGTATGTGCGTGTGTGTGTATGTGTGTGTGCATGTGTGTGTGTGTGCTTGTGTGTGTATGCATGCGTGTGTGTGTGTGTGTGTGTGTGTGTGTGTGTGTGTGTGTGTGTGTGTGTGTGTGTGTGTGTGAGAGAGT
>Ga0307974_1000972_pt1 | contig 18912 bp, 16 predicted proteins | sample OrgLakmetagen784_FD_201812 | JGI IMG/M metagenome (GOLD analysis project Ga0307974, IMG submission 201812) | Saline water microbial communities from Organic Lake, Antarctica - #784 | ecosystem: Environmental > Aquatic > Non-marine Saline and Alkaline > Saline | place: Antarctica: Organic Lake... | reverse complement strand
ACCATCCAGCTCGATCCGGTCGATCTGATCGACCCGCGTAGCGCGATTTCCGGCTCCACCGATCTGGAAGTGCGCGAGACAAAGCATCTGTTCCTGCGCCAGTCGACGATGCGCGACACGCTGAACGCATGGATCGACAGCCAGATCGGCTGGCCGCTGCTGACCACCTCGATCGCCCGCAAATGGCTCAATGACGGCGACGGGTTGCGCGATCGCGGCATCACCCGCGATCTCGACTGGGGAATCCCCGTGCAGTTCGAGGGCGCGCCATGGCAGGGCATGGACGGCAAGGTGTTCTATGTCTGGTTCGACGCGCCGATCGAATATATCGCCTGCGGTGCCGAATGGGCCGAGGCGAACGGGCTGGACGATGCGGCGTGGCAGCGCTGGTGGCGCACCGACATGGGCGCGGATGACGTGCGCTATACGCAGTTCATGGGCAAGGACAACGTGCCGTTCCACACGCTGTCTTTCCCGGCGACGCTGATGGGGTCGGGCGAGCCGTGGAAGCTGGTGGATTACGTAAAGTCGTTCAACTACCTTAATTACGATGGCGGGCAGTTTTCGACCAGTCAGGGCCGCGGCGTGTTCATGGATCAGGCGTTGGAGATCCTGCCCGCCGATTACTGGCGGTGGTGGCTGCTGAGCCATGCGCCCGAAAACGCCGATGCCGAGTTCACCTGGGAAAACTTTCAGGCAAGCGTCAACAAGGATCTGGCCGATGTGCTGGGCAATTTCGTCAGCCGCGTGACCAAATTCTGCCGCTCCAAGTTCGGCGAGCAGGTGCCCGGGGGCGTCGCCTATGGTGCGTCCGAACAGGCGCTGATCGACCGGCTGTCGGCGCGCATCGACGCCTATGAGGGGCATATGGAGGCGATGGAGATCCGCAAATCCGCCGCCGCGCTGCGCGCCATCTGGGTGGAGGGCAATGAATACCTGCAGGAGGTCGCGCCGTGGTCCACGATCAAGGAGGACCCCGAGCAGGCCGCGATGCAGATCCGGCTGGGTCTGAACCTGATCCGGCTTTACGCGGTGCTGTCACAGCCCTTCATACCGGATGCTTCGGCCGCGATGCTGGACGCCATGCGGACCGATGACGACACATGGCCCCATGATTTGCCCGCCGCGCTTGACATGTTGCCTGCGGGGCATGCCTTCACGGTGCCCGAGGTGTTGTTTTCCAAGATCACCGATGCGGCGCGCGAGGACTGGCAGGCGCGGTTTTCGGGCGTAAGGGCGTAGTTTGCGACATATGACCGAAGGTATCGGGTAGCGCGGGGATGCACGGGGCCTGTTTTGGTCTCAAGGGGACAGTGGAAATGTTGTGACGAGCCGCGCATCGACGGGCCGCGGTGCGGCGATCCATCGTTGGTTTGGCAGCGCTTTATGGCAGCCAAGTCAGGAAAAGATCAAAGCATGGCGCAGGTTGCAGCCAAATCGCCGTGCCGGGGGGCGGCCCGTCGATGCGCGGCGCCCTTCGGGCTTGATTCCGCGCGGGGCTGTAGCTTCCAACATCCGCTCAACGCCAAATGACACCGGCTCACGTGCGGTCTGAACGCATGGCGGACCGACCCGCCATCGGGGGGCTTGCATACAGGTAGCGAAGATCGTCGGTGCCGCCCGTCACGACCGTTCGGCGTCGGTCTGGGCGTCCGCGTCCGCCGCATAGGTCGGGTGGAACCGCCCCGCCGGGGACAGGGTGAATATCTCGGCCCCGTCGGCGGTCACGCCGATGGAATGCTCGAACTGCGCCGACAGAGACTTGTCGCGGGTGACGGCGGTCCAGTCATCGCCCAGCACCTTGGTCTCGGGCCGGCCGAGATTGACCATCGGCTCTATGGTGAAGAACATACCCTCTTCGAGCACGGCACCGGCGCCGGCGCGCCCGTAATGCAGCACGTTGGGCGGCGCGTGGAACACCCGGCCCAGACCGTGTCCGCAAAAATCGCGCACCACCGACATGCGCTGCCCTTCGACGAAGGTCTGGATCGCATGGCCGATATCGCCGAAGGTGTTGCCCGGGCGCACCGCCGCGATGCCGGTCATCAGCGCGTCATGCGTCACCTCGATCAGCCGCTCGGCCTTGCGCCCCAGCTTGCCTGCCACATACATCCGGCTGGTATCGCCGAACCAGCCATCGACGATCACGGTGACATCGACATTCAGGATATCGCCATCCTTCAGCACCTTCTCGGCGGGGATGCCGTGGCAGACCACGTGATTGACGCTGATGCAGCTTGCGTGGCGGTAGCCCTTGTAGCCGATGGTCGCGGATCGCGCGCCGGCGGCCGTCACCTTGTCCTCGATCAGCTTGTCGATGGCCCCCGTGGTCTGACCGACGAAGACGTGATCGGCGATCTCGTCGAGGATCGTCGCGGCGAGCCGGCCCGCCGCGTGCATTCCCGCGAAATCCTCGGACGAATGGATGCGGATGCCCTCGCGGGTGGTGCGTCCCCGGTGTTTCTCGCTCACAGCTGGCCTCGTCTCAAATCCCGTTTCCGGGGTAACTAAGTGTCTTTACACCAGAGTACCAGAGGGGGCGGGGCGATTCGATGTGTCACATGGCGTCTCTGCCGATCATCCGCGCAGCAGCGCCGGCACGATCGTCACGATCTCCGGGAAGAACCACAGGATCGCCAGCCCGACCACCTGGATCGCGACGAAGGGCATCACACCGGCATAGATGTGTCCGGTGGTCACCGCAGGCGGGGCGACGCCGCGCAGATAGAACAGCGCGAACCCGAAGGGCGGTGTCAGGAACGAGGTCTGCAGATTCACCGCGATCATGATCGTCACCCATTTCGGATCGAAGCCGCCGCCATAGATCACCGGGCCGACGATGGGCACCACGATATAGATGATCTCGAGAAAATCGAGCACGAAGCCGAGGATGAACAGCACCAGCATCACGACCAGAAACACCTTCACCTCGTTGTCGAAGCTGTTGAGGAATTGCTGGATGTATTCCTCGCCGCCGAAGCTGATCACCGTGAGGTTCAGAATCTGCGAGCCGATGAGGATGGTGAACACCATGCTGGTGACCTTGGCCGTCTCGCGCACCACCGGCGACAGCACCCCGCCGGTATAAAGCACCCAGCACGCGAAAAGCAGGCCGAAGATCGCGAACAGATACGCGGCATAGGCCACGAGGAAAGCCAGCCAGGTCTCGACCCCGGCATCCTCACCGATCCGCAGGTCGAAATTGATCCCCACCAGAATGGCGACCCCGACCGCCAGCGTCGCCATCAGGATGATCTTCGGCGACCGGTCGTCGTCGCGCAGCTTGCGGTAGGCCGCCAGCATGATCGCCCCGCCCGCCCCGAGGGCCGCGGCGGGGGTCGGGTTGGTGATGCCGCCGAGGATCGAGCCCAGCACCGCCACGATCAGCACCAGCGGCGGAAAGACCACGCGGATCAGTTCGTTGCGGGCAAGCCGCGTCGCGGCATGCGACGTGCCGTAAAGGGCCAGCGCCAGCGGGATCGCCAGCAGCACCACCGTCAGCCCCGGCGAGGCCGAGGGACGAATCAGCAAGGTGTCGACCAGCAGCCCCGACACGATCCCCAGCCCCCCGATCAGCAGCGGCGCGGGGTTGGCCGAGGGGGCCACGCCGCGCGCCGCTGCCAGCGTCAGGCCCAGCATCACCATGATGGTCGCGACACCGGTGCCGATGGGGGCCGCGTCCGCCACTTTCTGCTGGCGCAATTGCTCGATCTGCTCAGGGGCGAGCCGCACGCTTTCCTCGGTGCCGCCGGCCGCGTCGATCGCCTCCTGTTCGGCGACGGCCGCGTCCCAGGCCGACTGGCCGTGCAAATCGATCATCGAGGCGCGGCATTCCTCGCCGACATTGGTGCGCAACGAGGCGGTTGCGCCCCGGTCGGTGAAGCTGTCCACGGACAGGTCCTGCGATCCGACCACGCCGAGGGACGAGAGCGCCATGAAACCCGCGATCAGCGCCACCGGCACGCCGAGAAACCATGTGAATTTTTCGCCGGGCGAGGTCGCCTCGCCGTCCCCGCCCGCGGCGTGCTGCACGGCGGGGGCCTTGGCGGGGTTCACCAGCGCGTAGCCGAAGGCATAAAGCGCATAGAGCAGCGCCAGCAGGATCCCCGGCAGAAGCGCGGCCTGAAAGAGCGTGCCCACCGACACCACCGCCGGCTCGCCCAGATAGGTCAGCGCGTCCGAACAGCCCGCGAGCTGCGCGCGGTTTTCCTGCGCCGTCGAATAAAGATCACCGGCCAGCGTGCCCAGAAGCACGATCACGATCGAGGGCGGGATGATCTGCCCGAGCGTGCCGCTCGCCGCGATCACCCCGGTGGCAAGCTGCGGGGAATAGCCGGCGCGCAGCATGGTGGGCAGGCTCAGCAGGCCCATGGTCACCACCGTCGCGCCGACGATGCCCGTCGAGGCCGCGAGAAACGCGCCCACCACCACGACCGACACCGCGAGACCGCCGGGCAGCGGGCCGAAGACCCGTGCCATCGTGGTCAGCAGATCGTTCGCGATCTTGGAGCGTTCCAGCGTGATGCCCATCATCACGAACATCAGCACCGCCAGCAGCGTCTCGATCGAGGCCCCCGCCAGCACGCGTTCGTTGATGCGGTTGGCGATGAACGACATGTTGCGGTCCAGCGCCATTTCCCAGCCCCGCTCGAACACGGGCTGGGCGATGCGGGGCAGGTCGGGATAGCGGAAGATCGAGATGGTATCGGCGCGCACCCCGCTGGCCACGAGCGCGTCGAAGGCGTCGCTGCGGGTGTTGATCGCCTGATGCACCAGCAGCCCCGCGCTGTCGAGCGCCGCGATGATCGCGAAGGACACGACCCCCGCCCCGCCGATGGCGAAGGCCACCGGAAATCCCGACAGGATGCCGCCGAAGAGGCACAGGAAGACGATGATCAGGCCGATCTCGACGCCATCAAGTCCGAAGAGCATGCTGTGGTGGTCCTTTACTGCGTGGCGTCGCGGGCTGGCTCGGTCGCGCCGGACATGTCCCGATCAAGATGTTTGCCCGCGCTTTCCGGGCCTTCGCGCCATTCCAGAAAGGACCGCCAGAAGACCGCGCAGGCCTGCAGGAAGATCATGCCGGCGAAGAGCACCATCAGCACCTTGAACAGGAAATATCCGTTGAAGCCGTTGGGGCTGAAGCTGATGGTCTCGACATTCCAGCGCAGCGCCCGAGATTGCAGCAGCATCCGGTCCAGCGTGTTCGAGGCCGAAGGGTTGGGCGTGATCAGGTGCCGCCACATGAAATACCACGCATAAAGCCAGATCAGCACGGCCATCGGCATCATTAACAGCAGACTGCCGGCCATGTCGATCACCTTGCGGCTGCGGTGCCGCAGCCGTGCATAGATCAGATCGACGCGCACATGGCTGCCTTGGGTGAAGGTATAGGCACAGCACAGCGCGACCACGATGGCGTTGTAGAGCTTGAGCTCTTCGGCCCACCAGCTGATGTCGAATTCAAGCGGAACGCCGAAGCCCAGCACGATCTCAGGGCGCGCGAAGATGCGCTGCATGAACACGATGACGATCTGCTGGATCACCATGATCAGCCCCGCCCATGCGGCGACGCGGCCCACGGTGTTGGCGAACCCTTCGAGGGCGCGCACGCAGACCCAGAGAAACCCCGTTTGCCAGATGCCCACCACGGTGATCACCAGAAAGGCGGTGAAGATCACGAAGAAGAACTCTGACGAGCCGCCGTAATAGACGACCCGCGAGATGGCTTCGGCGGTCGACCAGTCGAGCCAGAGGAGCGGATGGGCGAGCGCATAGCCCAGGTTCCAGAAGGCCATGGCAATATTCTGGGCCAGCCATGCCGCCGCACCGCCCAGGCCGGCGAGGATGTCGATCAGGCTTGTGGTGCCTTCATTGTCCATGACGCTCTCCTGCACCCGGTCCCGACGCGGGGGGGCCGCGCCGCACAGCGACGGCCCCCCCGCGTCGGGATGAGGTCCTGCCGTCAGGGTCGGATCAGATACCGACCACGCGGTTGCGTTGCTGGGTGAAGGTCCCTTCGGAGCGGCTGCCCCAGGCCGCCGAACTGCGCAGCGACGCCATGTAGCTGTCATGGCATCTCTTGTAGATGTCGTCGCCCATCGGCTCCTGCACGACCTCTTGCGAGGCGGCGCCGAAGGCGTCCCAGACGCTGTCGGGGAATTCCATGACCTTCACCCCGCCCGATTGCAGACGCTGCAAGGCGGCGGCGTTGTTGGCTGTGAATTGCGACATCGACCAGAGATTGACGGCCTGCGATGCATTGGTGACGATCGACTTCTGTGCTGGCGTCAGGCTTTCGTATACCTCGAGGTTGAGGGTCAGGTTGATGTTCGGGCCTGGCTCGTGGAACCCGGCGGTGTAGTAGATGTCGGTGATCTCCTGGAAGCCGGCCTTCTCGTCGGCCCATGGCCCGATCCACTCCGTGCCGTCGAGGGCCCCCGATGAAAGCGCCTGATAGACTTCCGATCCGGGCAGGTTCTGCACGCTCGCCCCGAGCTTGCCCAGCACCTGACCGCCCTGGCCCGGCATGCGGAACCGCAAGCCTTCGAAATCCTCGGGGCTGTTGATTTCCTTGGCGAACCAGCCGCCCGATTGCGGGCCGGTATTGCCCGCCGGGAAGGGCTTGAGCCCGAAGATGCTGTAAAGCTCGTCGGCCAGCTCGCGCCCGCCTGCGTGGTGGAACCAGTTGCTGAATTCCTGGAACGTCATGCCGAACGGCACCTGGCTGAAGAACGATAGCGCCGGGTGCTGACCCATGAAGTAGTAATCGACCCCGTGATACATGTCCGCCTGACCCGCCGAGACGGCGTCGAACGCCTCGAACGCGCCGACAAGCTCGCCGGCGGCCTTCACATCCACCGTCACGGCGCCATCCGACATTTCGGTGATCGCGTCCGCGCAATATTGCGCGGCGTCATGCACACCGGCCAGACCGCGCCCCCATGTGGTGACCATGGTCAGCGTGCGCCGGCCTTGCGCATAGGCGGGTGCTGCCAGCGACGTGGCCGCCGCGGCAGAGCCGCCAAGCGCCGAATTCCTCAAAAAAGAACGACGATCCATTACAGTTTCCTCCCGTTTTTGCATTTGGGCGCAGTCCGCTGCGGGACCCCTTCCCGATCTTTCGCGTGCGCCGGACTGTAACGGCTGAGCGGGAATCTGCAAACACCGATCACCGCCGGGATCCATCGATCGGGGATAAAAATCGCGTGCGCGCGGGAGCGCCCGGTGCGGATCCGGTGCGGACCCGGTGCGGCGGGGACGCGACCGAAGCGGTGGGTGCCCGTGACAGGGGATCGTTTCAAGCCGCCGACACCCTCGGCCAAGGCAAGACCTGTCCGCTGACGCGCGATCCGCGCAATAAATGGAAAGAAACCTGGCGGTATCACGACATTTTATCTGCCAATTCGGCTTGACGCCCCCTGTGGCCGGATTTAAGTAGAGCTGCAGCAGAGGGAGCGCGCGTCGTGGACATGCCAGTACGCATCGTAGGTATCTTGCGCATGGGCCGGTAACGGACACCAGACCGGTTCCCCATGCGCCCCCGTCTTGGTCCGGGGGCTTTTTTATGCGACACGACATGACGCCAGATTACGGAGCACGAGAAACATGACACGTCAGATGACCGGAGCGAAAATGGTGGTTCAGGCCCTCAAGGATCAGGGTGTGGACGTCGTGTTCGGATATCCCGGCGGCGCCGTGCTGCCGATCTATGACGAGATCTTCCAGCAGGAGGGGATCCGCCACGTCCTCGTGCGTCACGAGCAGGGCGCGGTGCATGCCGCCGAGGGCTATGCGCGCTCAACCGGGCGTCCCGGCGTCGTGCTGGTGACCTCGGGGCCCGGGGCCACCAATGCCGTCACCGGCCTGACCGATGCGCTGATGGACAGCATCCCGCTGGTGGTGCTGACCGGGCAGGTCCCCACCTTCATGATCGGCACGGACGCCTTTCAGGAGGCCGACACGGTGGGCATCACGCGCCCCTGCACCAAGCATAACTGGCTGGTTTCGGACACCAAGAACCTTGCCGACACGATGCATCAGGCGTTCCACGTCGCCACCTCGGGCCGTCCGGGGCCGGTTCTGGTGGACATCCCCAAGGATGTGCAGTTCGCCAGCGGCGATTACGTCACGCCGTCCAAGGCGCGCACGCATCACTACCAGCCGCAGGTCAAGGGCGATATCGAGGGCATCACCGATCTGGTCGCCGCCATCGAGAAGGCCAGACGCCCGATCTTCTATACCGGCGGCGGGGTGATCAATTCCGGCCCCGAGGCGAGCCGCCTTCTGCGCGAACTGGTCGCGGCGACGGGCATCCCCGTCACCTCGACGCTGATGGGGCTTGGCGCCTATCCGGCTTCGGGGTCGAACTGGCTGGGCATGCTGGGGATGCACGGGCTGTACGAGGCCAACATGGCGATGCACGACTGCGACCTGATGATCAATATCGGCGCGCGCTTCGACGACCGGATCACCGGGCGGCTGGACGCGTTCAGCCCCGGCAGCACCAAGGCGCATATCGATATCGACCCCTCGTCGATCAACAAGGTGATCAAGACCGACATCCCGATCGTCGGCGATATCGGCAATGTGCTCAAGGACGTGCTCGAGGTCTGGAAGGCGCGCGGCGGCAAGACCAACCGCGAGGCCATCGCCAAGTGGTGGACAAAGATCGAGGACTGGCGCCGCGTGGACTGCCTGAAGTTCAAGCAGGCTGGCCCGGTGATTCGGCCGCAATACGCGCTGTCGCGGCTGGAGGCGCTGACCAAGGGCCATGACCGCTACATCTGCACCGAGGTGGGCCAGCACCAGATGTGGGCGGCGCAATACATGGGGTTCGAGGACCCCAACCGCTGGATGACCTCCGGCGGCCTCGGGACCATGGGCTACGGTTTTCCGGCCTCGATCGGTGTGCAGATGGCGCATCCCGACGCGCTGGTGATCAATGTCGCGGGCGAGGCGTCGTGGCTGATGAACATGCAGGAGATGGGCACCGCGGTGCAGTACCGCCTGCCGGTCAAGCAGTTCATCCTCAACAACGAACGCCTCGGCATGGTGCGGCAGTGGCAGGAATTGCTGCATGGCGAGCGGTATTCCAGCAGCTGGTCCGAGGCGCTGCCCGATTTCGTCAAGCTGGCCGAGGCGTTCGGCGCCAAGGGTATATTGTGCGAGGACCCCGCCGATCTGGATGACGCGATCATGGAGATGCTCGATCATGACGGGCCGGTGATCTTCGACTGTCTGGTGGAAAAGCACGAGAACTGCTTCCCGATGATCCCGAGCGGAGAGCCGCATAACAAGATGCTGCTGGGAGAGGCCAGTACCAAGGACGCGATCAAGGAAGGCGGCGCGGTGCTGGTATGACACCGGTGGGGGGCTGTCTGCCCCCCACACCCCCCGAGAGTATTTCCGGCAAGATGAAACGAGGCCGCGCAGGCCGTTAAAAGGAAAAAGGCCCATGTCCGCCCTGAAAATCAAGAAAGGCGCGTCCAAGCATTCGGCCTACAACCTGCGGCCGCAGTTCTCGGATGTGCAGGAGACCCACACGCTGGCCCTGATCGTGGATAACGAGCCGGGCGTGCTGGCGCGGGTGATCGGGCTGTTTTCCGGGCGTGGCTACAATATCGACAGCCTGACCGTGGCCGAGGTGGACCACACCGGTCATACCAGCCGCATCACCATCGTCACCACCGGCACGCCGCAGGTGATCGTGCAGATCAAGGCGCAGTTGGGCCGCATCGTGCCGGTGCACGAGGTCCATGACCTGACCGTCGAGGGACCCAACGTGCAGCGCGAACTGGCGCTTCTGAAGGTCGAGGGGACCGGCGACAAGCGCGTCGAGGCGCTGCGGCTGGCCGATATCTTTCGCGCCAACGCGGTCGACAGCACGCTGGACAGTTTCGTGTTCCAGATCACCGGCACGCCCGAAAAGGTCGATGCCTTCGCCGATCTGATGCGACCGCTCGGCCTGAGCGACATGGCGCGCACCGGGGTCGCGGCGCTGTCGCGCGGCACCTGACACGCGCGATTAACCGCACCGGACAGCCCTTTCATGTCGCCTTGAGGAAAGTCGGGTCGCAAGCGGCGGCGCAGGCCCGCGCCCGCCGTGCCAGACTTCCGTTCATCAATCGAACGGGAGACGATCCAGATGAGCCAGCCGCTGACCGATCTTGGCCCCGTGCGCGCCAGCGTTGCGCAGGCCCGGGGCCTGCCAAATGCCCATTACACCGACCCGGGCGTTTTCGAGGAGGAAAAGCAGGCGCTGCTTTTCTCGCAATGGGCCGGGCTTGCCGTGGCCGCCGACGTGCCCGAGCCGGGCGATGCCAAGCCGCTTGAGTTTCTGGGGATGCCGCTGGTGCTGATCCGCGACAGCAAGGGCACGGTGCGGGTGTTTCAGAATATCTGCCGCCATCGCGGCATGATCCTTGTGGACGCGCCGCGCAAGATCGAGGGCGCGATCCGCTGCCCCTATCATTCGTGGTGCTATTCGACCGCGGGTGCGCTGGTCTCGACGCCGCATGTGGGCGGGCCGGGCCACAACACGCACGCGGCCATCAAGCGCGCCGATCTGGGTCTTGTGGAGGTGCGCAGCCATATCTGGCGCGATATCGTCTGGATCAACCTGTCGGGCGACGCCCCGGAATTCGACGCGGCCATGGCCGGCCTGATCGCGCGCTGGCGCGATTTCGACCTGCCGGTGTACCATGGCGGGCATGACAGCCGCTTCACGCTGGAGGTGGCGACCAACTGGAAACTCGCGGTCGAGAATTATTGCGAAAGCTATCACCTGCCCTGGGTGCATCCCGGTCTCAACAGCTATTCCAGGCTGGAGGATCATTACCACATCGAAGCGCCGGGCGAATATTCCGGGCAGGGCACCATGGTCTACCGCCAGATCACCAACGAGCATGGCGAGACCTTCCCCGATTTCGAGGATGTGGGGGCCAAGTGGAACGAACAGGCAGAATATGTCGCGGCCTATCCCAATGTCCTGCTGGGGGTGCACCGCGACCATGCCTATGTCATCATCCTGGAGCCCAGGGGCACGGAACGCACGGTCGAGCATGTGCATCTTTACTACGCGGTGGAGCGCAGCGACGAGGGCCTGCGCATGCGCAACACGCAGCTTTGGAAGTCGGTGTTCGAAGAGGACATCTTCGTGGTCGAGGGCATGCAGCGCGGACGCCACGCGGGCGGGTTCGATGGCGGGCGGTTCTCGCCGGTGATGGACAGCCCCACGCATTGCTTTCACGAATGGGTCGCGGGCCGGATCGAGGCGCATCGCGCGGGGGCGGCTTCAGCGGTGCGGGCAGCGGAATGACCGATCTCGACACACGGCTGATCGCCGCGCATGACGCCGGCAATCTTCGCGCTCTGATCGGGCTTTATGCCGAGGCCGCAGACCGGATGAACGATCTGGATGCGGCCTGTTTCTATCTCACGCATGCCTATGTGTTCGCGCTCGAGGCCGGCACGTCCGAGGCCGCCCCGCTCCATGCCCGTCTCAAAGCGCATGGGCGCGAGGCCTAGGCGGCGCGTCGCGGGGGCCATGCCGGGCGGTCCTGCCGGTCGCCGGGGGTCCCGGTATAATAAAAAATATCCAGACAGAATGCCCTGTTGATCGCTCGGGCCGGCGCGACGTCTGGCAGGTCGCGATCACGATACCCATCTGTCTTTGCGGATACGACGAAACATGCCCTGCGCATGGCTGGCGCCTGATATCGCGATCACCACAACGACACAGCGTGTCTTGCCGCCATAGCACTCGGGCACATGACAACGGGATAGCCGTATGGAATATCTGATTTACAAAAGCACGGCCCTGGTGGCGCCCGGATCGGCGGCGTGTCGCGATATCGTCACGGTATCGCAGCGCAAAAATGCCGGTCTTGGTCTGACCGGGTTCCTGCATGCCGAGGACGGTCTTTTCATCCAGTATCTGGAAGGCCCGTCCAAACCTCTCTGGGCGCTTTACGAGCGTCTGCATCTCGATCGCCGGCACGAGGATCTCGAGTTGCTGGGCCACGGCGCGTTGAGAAAGCGCCGGTTCAGGGACTGGCGTCTTGGGTATTCTGAGGCGGGCGTGCTGTCATTCGCCGACTTCCTCGAGGAGGTGTCGGTGGTGCAGCCGGGCGAACAGACGCCCGGTCTGGCCGCGATCATGTTTCTGATGGCGGCGAGCACGCGCATCGATCTTGGCATTGCGGACGCGCCGCAAAGCGGGTGGCACTGATCGGGCGCCGCGCGTTTTGCCCGATCGGCGACAAGGCACGGTCGTCTCGGGCGGTTCCGACACCGTGGCAGCGTCAGCCCGCCGGTCGTGTGGAAGCGGGGGGCGCTCGATGCTACTTGTACGGATCAGGTGAGCACCTGGACCATGAACGACACACAGCCCGAACGGGAGGGAAACCATGCGAATGACATCATTTCTTCTGGCACCTCTGGTGCTTGCATCGCCGGCACTGGCGGAAGACGTGGCTTACACCGTGGATGGCGACGCCTTCACCGGGTACTGGGCCAAGGCCGACGATCCGGCGGGGGTCGTGCTGATCGTGCATGACTGGGACGGCCTGACCGACTACGAGCGGCAGCGCGCGGACATGCTGGCCGGGATGGGCTATGACGCCTTCGCGGTGGATATCTTCGGCGACGATACGCCGACCGAAACGGTCGATCACCGGCGCGCCGCCATGGGGGCCCTTTTCGAGGATCGCGAGCGCATGCGCATGCTGCTGCGCACCGGGGCCGACATGGCGCTGTCGCGGTCGGATGCCGAGCGGATGATCGTGATGGGCTATTGCTTTGGCGGGGCCGCGACGCTGGAGATGGCGCGCGACGACGGTCTTGATGCCGTGCGGGGCTATGCGACCTTTCATGGCGGGCTGTCGACCCCCGAGGGTCAGGGCTATGACGGCGACGGGGCGCCGCTTCTCATCCTGCATGGCGGCGCGGACAGCTCGATCACGCTGGACGATGTCGCGACCCTCGGGACCGAGCTGGAAGCGGCCGGGACGCCCTACCGGATCGAGATCTATTCGGGCGCACCGCACGCCTTCACCGTGTTTGACGGCGACCGCTATGACGAGCGCGCCGACACGGCAAGCTGGAGCGCCTTCACCGCCTTCCTCGAAGACCGGCTTGCGGACTAGAGCATGTTGCTCAAAAGGGGGAACCGGTTTTGAGCGACTAGAACATGCGCCCTATAGCCACGCGCCTTTGGGCCGCATCGAGGCGGCGGCGCATCAGACCCGCCGCCTTGGGTGAAAACGATCCCCGACATCTGAGACATCTGTTGCGCCAAAATATGTCTGCCGCGTATAGGGATGGGCGACGCGGCGCGTGTCGCGCGCATAAGCAACGACAAAGTCAGGATGAGGGCAGTGCAGATGTCCGACAGCGATGACAGCCGACCCGTGCCGCGCTGGCTGGACGCGTTGCGGCCCGGCGGCGAAGGCTCGGGCTTTCTGGAAAAGAACCTGCGCCACAGCCTGATGCTGATCCGGCGTCCCTCGACCCGGCTGCTGGTGACCTTCGACAACCTGTCCTACGTGGGCGATGCGCAAGTCATGCGCGAGCCGTGGGCGTTCAGGTTCGCGCAGGATAACGGCCTGTCGCATCTCGGGGTGATGGCGCATGTCGGCGACTGGTACCGCGACGCGGGTCTGATCGCCCGGATGACGCGGCTGCGCGACGAGGGCGTGTTCGACGGCTACGACCGTGTGGTGTTCGCCGGCGTGTCGATGGGCGGCTACGGCGCGCTCGCCTTCGCCTCGCTGGTGCCCGGCGCGCATGTGATCGCGATCAATCCGCAGACCACGCTCGACCCCGATCTGGTCCCGTGGGAGACGCGATACGAGACCGGGCGGCGGCAGGACTGGACGCTGCCGCTGTCGGATACCGCCACGCTGACGCACGGATTGGGCCGGGTGAACCTGTTCTTCGATCCCTATCACGCGCTTGACCAGAGGCATATCGACCGGCTGGACGGGGATAACCTGCGCATCTTCAAATGCCGGTATTCCAGCCACAAGACCGCCGTTTTCCTGCGCAGGATCGACGCGCTCAAGCCGGTGATGGCGCATTGCACATTCGATGAGCTGACGCCCGAGGTCTTCTACCGGCTTTATCGCGGGCGGCGCGACCTGCCATGGTTCCGCGGTGCGGTGGCGGACTATTTCCAGCGCACCAACCGCCCGGAGATCGCCGACCGATTCACCCGCGCCTTCCGCGCCCGCAAGCGTGACGGGACCACACCGGCGCCTGACGCCGAGACCGCCCCCAACGATGCGCCCGCCCCCGAGGTCCCGCGCCCGGCGCGGATCGTCGCGCCACGGCATGGTGCGGATGCAGGGAACGGGTCCGGCACGCGCCTGATCGTGACCACGATGAAGAACGAAGGCCCCTTCATGCTGGAATGGGTGGCGTTCAACCGCGCCATCGGGTTCACCGATTTCCTGATCTACACCAATGATTGCGCCGACGGCACCGATGCGATCGCCGCGCGGCTCGACCACATGGGCCTTGCCCAGCACCGCGAAAACGTCTTCAGGACGGGCGGCCGACCGCAGGGCGCCGCGCTGAAGGCCGCGATGAAAGAGCCGGTCTACCGGCAGGCCGAGTGGCTGATCTGCGCCGATTGCGACGAGTTCCTGAATATTCGCGTGGGCGAGGGGCATCTCGACGATCTCTTCGCCGCCGCAGGGGCCGCCGACGCGATTTCCGTCTGCTGGAAGCTGTTCGGCAATGGCGGGCACCTGCACTACACCGAGGATCTGGTCACCGAACGGTTCACGCAGTGCTGCGGAGAGCACGAGTTTCCCAATTACCGCGCGCGCGGCATGAAGACGCTGGTGCGCAACACCGAGCGTTTCGCCAAGCTGCGCATTCACCGCCCCGCCTTTCATACCGATCGCGGCAACGTGGCTTGGGTGGATGGCGGCGGGCGGCCGATGCCCGATCTCTATCTCGATCAGGGCTGGAACGCGCATGCGGGCTTCACCCATGATCTTGCGCGCCTGCATCACTACGCGGTGCGCTCGGTCGACAGCTTTCTGGTCAAGCGCGACCGCGGCCGGACCAATCACGTGGGCGACGATCAGGGCCTGACCTACTGGTCGAACATGAACTACAATTCCACCCGCGACACGTCGCTTCACGCCCGCCTGCCCGCGCTGCGCCGCGAGTTGGACAGGCTGTTGCAGGACCCCGAACTGGCGCGGCTGCACAGTGCTGCCTGTGACTGGCACCGGGGCCGCATATCGGACCTTCTGACGCGGGACGGCTGGCCCGAGTTTCACGACGAGATCGCGCGCATCAACGCTGTGCCGGACGCCGTGTCGCGGCGGGCGTGATGGGCAAGGACGGCCCATATGTCGTGGTGCATGGCGGCGTGCACAAGACCGCGACGAGCTATCTGCAATCCATCCTGCAGCGCAATGCCGGGCGGCTCGCGAAAAGCGGCGTCCACTACATCCACCACCGCGAGGCCCGCAAGCACTACACCTATCCCTGCCAGTTGAACGGCTATGAAAAGCTGGGGCTGGAGTTTCGCAGCAAGGTGTCCGACGACGATCTCGCGAAGCGGTCGCGGGCGTTTTTCACCAAGATCAAGGCCGGCCCGGGCGAGCGTATCATCCTGTCGGACGAGAACATGCCGGGGCATTGCGGCCAATGCGTGCGGACCGGCGATCTTTACCAGCGCCGGGACACGCTGATCCCGATCTTTGCCCACAACATCGTCCATCCGGTGCGCGAGGTGCATCTCGGGCTGCGCAATTACGCGGATTTCTTCGCATCGGCCTATGTCGAATACCTGCGATCGGCCACGGGTGCGGACGTTTTGGGCGAGGACCGGATGAAGCGCGCGGTGCTCGGGCGGGTGCCCGGCTGGCCGGGACTGATAGACGTGATCCGCGCAAGCTTTCCCGAAGCGCGGCTGATCCTGTGGCGGCACGAGGATTTCGCGGCGCTGTCGGGCGTGATCATCGGCAACCTGTGCGGGCCCGGGATCGCGGCTGGCGATCTGGTCTTGCCGGCACGATCCCGCGGGCGGCCCTCGGCCTCGCACCGCGCGGTGCGCGAATTGCTGTCCGAGATCGCGCGCGTCGGTGGCGAGGCAGCACTTTCCAGGCGTGTCGAGATCCAGGACCGCTATCCGCGCGGTCCCGACTGGCCCGGTTACGATCCGTGGACGCCAGAGGAGCGCGCGCATCTGACCCGGCTTTACGACCGCGACATCGCCGAGATCCGCCGCCGGACGGATGTCGAGGTCCTCAATCCGAACGCCAGCTGAAAGATTGGATACGCGCGTGACAGAAGACTACGAGATCGCAATGCTGTGGGTCGAGGGCCCGCTCAGCTATGTCGAGCAGTTGTGCATCCGGTCCTTCCTCGATGCGGGGCATGAGGTGACGCTGTATCACTACGGCGCGGTGTCGAACGTGCCCGACGGTGTGACGCTGCACCACGGGCGCGCGATCCTCGACCGCGACCGGTTCATCAGCCATGCGCGCACCGGCAGCATGGCGCTTTTTTCGGACGTGTTCCGCTATCACATGCTGCACCGGCGCGGGCACGTGATCTGGGCCGACACGGATGCCTATTGCCTGCGCCGCTTCACCAGCGACACGGGGCATTTCTTCGGCTGGGAATCGGGGCATCACATCAATGGCGGGGTGCTCGGCCTGCCGCCGGACAGCCCGGCGCTGGCCGGTTTGCTGGCCATGACCGAGGACGAGTACGGCATTCCATTCTGGTACAATGAGGACACGAAAGCCCGGCTGCGGGCGCGGGCCGAGGCCGGCGATCCGGTGCATGTCGGCGACCTGCCATGGGGCACGTGGGGGCCGCATGCGATCACCGCGTGGCTGCACCATACCGGCGAGGCCGCGCGGGCCTTCGACCGCGAGGTGCTGTATCCGGTACCGTTCCAGAACCGGCGGCAGATGGTCAAGGCAGGCAAACGCGCGCAGGCCGAGGCGTTTCTGACCGACCGGACCCTGTCGATCCATCTCTACGGGCGGCGGATCCGCGATTTTCTGGCCACCCGACCCGGCGGGCTGCCGGATGAGGGCGGTTTGATCGACCATCTTCTGAAGAAACACCGGGTGGATCCCCGCGCCGCACCGATCCCGGCGCGGCAGGGGATTGAGCACGACAAGGATGCGAATGAATGACGCGCACGCTGGAAAACCTGACCGATCTGGCGGATCGCCACGGCTCCGACAAGGGATCGACCAAGCATCGCTACACCGAGCTTTACCACATGCTGTTCCACCCCTGGCGGCAGCGCGAGATCACGTTTCTGGAAATGGGGCTGTTGATCGGCGGGCCGGAACACGGCGCGGACGCCGACCGGGCGACGCATGATCTGCCCTCCATCCGGATGTGGCTGGACTACTTCCCGAAGGCGCGGATTCACGGGCTGGACGTGTCGGATTTCTCGTGGTTCGCGCATGAGCGTTTCACGTTCCACCGCTGCGACATGGAGGATCCTCGACAGATCGCCCGCGCCATCGACACCATCGACCCGGCCCCGGATATCGTGATCGACGATGCCAGCCATGCCAGCCATCATCAGCAGACCGCGTTTCTGGAGATTTTCCCGAGGCTGAAATCGGGCGGTCTGTATGTGATCGAGGATCTGCGCTGGCAGCCGCCGAGCTACGAGAAACCGCAGTTCACCAAGACCGCCGCGCTGTTTCGAAGCTGGCTGGACGACCGGCGGTTCAGCCATTCCGACCCGGCGGTGGCGGACGCGTTCAATGCGCTCAGCGACCAGATCTCTGGCTGCATCGTCGAGCCGGCCCGCTATCAGAAGAAACGGCGCGATCAGGTCGCGGTGATCCACAAACGCTGAGGCGGCGAATCATTCGCCGGATCACTTGACGGTGCCGCCGGCCTTTTGCCATGCCGCGATGCCGCCCGACAGGTTCACGACCGGCGCGAGGCCCATATCCATCGCCACTTGCGCGGCCAGCGCGGAGCGTCCGCCCGACGCACAATAGAAGACATAGGTCTTGTCCTGATTGAATTCCGGCTTGTGGGCCGGGCTTTCAGGATCGATGTGAAACTCCATCATGCCGCGCGAGGACGCGATCGCGCCGGGAATGACGCCGGTCTTCGCCTGCTCGACCCCGTCGCGCAGATCGACAAACACATGCGCGTCGCTGCCCGCGAGCGGCAGTGCCTCTTCGACGCTGATCGCGGGCACCGACCCCAGTGCCGCCTTGACGATGTCCTTGGAACTTTTGGTGATTTTCTGCGCCATTGCGGTCTCCTTTCCGGTTGCGGTGCTGCGGCTGTCGCCGGTCAAATCGCGAGATGCAGTTTCGGCTTCCAGAAGGGGCGGAACAGCTCGATCTTGGGGCAGCGATCCATGACGACCTGCATCCCGGCCTCTTCGGCCAATGCTGCGGCGTCGTGATCGACCACGCCGATCTGGCCCCAGAGCACCTTCGCGCCGATGCCGATCGCCTCTTCGGTGACCGCCATCAGATCCTCGGCGCGGCGGAACACCTGCACCATGTCGACGGGCCGGTCGATGCTGGCGAGACTGGGATAGACCTTGATCCCGCGGATCTCGTCGAGACCGGGGCGCGGGTTGACGGGGATCATGTCATAGCCTGTCTCGTCGAGAACGCGCAGCACACCGTAGCTGAACTTGGTCTTGTCGGGGCTGGCGCCGACCATGGCGATGGTCTTGACCGATTTCAGGATGTCCTGAAGATATGTGTCGGAATAGGGTTGGGTGTGGTCCATCTCAGGGCTCCTTCGGGGTGGCGATGCCCGCCTTCAATTCATGCGGTGCGAGCGGGTCGAGAAACGGGTTGCGGTAGAGCTTGTCATGGCTTTCGACGCCGATCTCGAGGGTGCAGTCGCTGACGGCGCGGGCGACGCAAAGAAGCACGTAGC
>Ga0307974_1000970_pt1 | contig 18921 bp, 16 predicted proteins | sample OrgLakmetagen784_FD_201812 | JGI IMG/M metagenome (GOLD analysis project Ga0307974, IMG submission 201812) | Saline water microbial communities from Organic Lake, Antarctica - #784 | ecosystem: Environmental > Aquatic > Non-marine Saline and Alkaline > Saline | place: Antarctica: Organic Lake... | reverse complement strand
ATTTCAGCAGGTTCAGATTGCGTGCACACCATTTGAGAGTGGAGTCTTGCAAATGGCATGGTGGTTCTAGCATTTGTGATAAATATGAGTGTGGAGAAGTTCAAGATGAGAAGCATGTGCTTTTCTTCTGCAAGTGTGCTGAAGTGTGCGAGCTGCGCATGAGATACAAAGACCTTTTTGAAGGAATGTTTAAGACTCGTCTGCGTGTGTTTGCTCCTTCGAACTCTGAATTTATTCCTTTCTTAACTTGTCATCACAGTATCACTGATTTCGAGATCAATGCATTCCTGAATCAAGACTCGTACAGACTCCTCAAGTTTGTGTCAGATTTAGTTTCAATTTTCGACACTGGTTGATTTTGTTTCACCAGCCAATTGCCATCAGCCAGAGTCTCGGGCTGTAGGCCATCCTTGTAACCCTTGTAACCCTTACAAGAAATTGGTGTTCAAGAAATTCAAGGTTTGGTCTGAATCAGTGGACGACACACACACACACACACACACACACAGTGCCGAGAACAAGCCTTCAATGTGCTCATATTTTTCCAGCTTTGCATGATGTTCATTGAAACTTCCTCATCAGTCTCATAAGCTCAATCGTCTAGACTGAATTAGAAGCACCACCATAGCAATGGGCAAAAAAATTGAATCATAAGAGCATTCCAATGTAACCGATGAACATCTTGATAAATAAATGGAATATCGTACATTAATTTGCCCCTGAGATGATGAAGAGCTGCATTTAAGCAAAGTTGAGCGTACTTTTTTGCATTCCAACATCTTTGCTTTGAATCAGAACTACTAACTAAGCAATCTCAAGTCCTCCCGCTTTAGCAAATAATAGGAAACACTAGGTAAACAAAATATATGGATAAAGGGTTCAATTATATCAGTACTCTCCCCTACCTTAAAGCAATTCTGCATCCACCCAAATTCCAAGCATTACTTCTACAACAAACCAAAACCCTCTGCATGCTCCAGGGCCGTGCGCAAACGCTCTTGCAACTTCTCTTTGCTTGTGTAAGCAGGCAGGAGCAGGTGGTTGAAGCAGGTGTGTGCTGTTGGCAGCCTGTCGCTATCTCCTCCCATCCTGCAGAATTAACGAGCAACGCAACTTTTGAGGTGGAGAGCCATTAGAGTTGCACAGATGCACAGATGCACACATCCACAATTGTTCCTAAGATAAGCCCCAATCTTAATAGCCTTTACATCTTCTTGTGTGCGTGAAGTAACCAGTACAAGATGAAAGATGAACTGTGGCTACCTTGAGATGACGTGAGGGGGGTTTAGGTGGGCGAGGCCCTTTATGGGCACACGATCAGAGCCGGTCACAAAGAACAGCAAACGGCGCTTGCCCTCGTCGTCCATGGCATGCACCGTCTCCCAAAACCAGCGCACAACCTGAGTGTGTGTATGTGCATGTGCATGCAATTTTGTAAAAGGAGGGCTGTTTGCAGCAGGCACGCAGGTGGAACGCGGAATTGATTCAATGCTTACAACAGGAAAAGGAGGCGGCTGGCTATCACTTCACATTACACGTTGGCAGTGCTACCATGATACAAAAACCTCACAACCATTTACCATTAATAAGGAATCCAGGACAAAAGAGCTGGAAAGAGCAGCCGACTACGCTCTTGCCTGTGAGTCACGTGTGTAGCCGTCATCGTGGATGGTCGCCCCCTCAAGAGCTCCCAAATCCAACTGCTGGCCCCCACACGCCAGAAGCTCCAGCTCCTGAGGTCTACAATGTAAAAGCTAGGGTGAAATGAGCAAAGCAGGAAACGAGGTGAACGCAGTCACAGAAAAGACGATTTTGTTAACATGTTCTTGCATCATTGGAAGATTTCAAGATTGCTTGGTCAGTCCATCATCATATGTCAACGTACCTAAACCAAGATAGGGCGTTGCCGTTGCACAGAAACAAGAAGCCACACTCAAAAGCGGCGTATTGGGATCGTATGGAGTGCTCAAGCAGGTGCTGCAGGCAACAACAAGTGAGTGAGGGCCAAAATCAGTGGGATGAGGGTCAATCGAGCAGGAGGCTTACTGGATGAATTCATGCATGGTTGGGACCTTGTCATGCAAGTGCCCTGAATAGGATGCAAGATGCAATACTAGAATTACACTAGCAAATGATATCATTCATGTTTATTATTTGAGGTCAGTTAGGGCAAGACCGTTAACATTACATGTCATGAGTATAACTAATGGGTGCAGGATGGTTTGCTCAATATTACATACCTATCTATGTCACATATATTATATCAAAAAGACCACAATGACTCCTTGTGCCCTAGCCCAAAACATTCCAGGTTGCAGCCTGTTTTCATTGTGTTTTTGGTCCAAGAACCTAGAAAGGCACACTCACTTGAGTGTAAAGGTCGACATACTCCCGGCAAGTTTCCAGCGTTACAGTAAGCTGGGAGCCGTTGGCCTTCAGCTCCACTGTTTCAATCTCGCCAAAGCCGCATTCCATGTCAACCTTGGTATGTAACATTCAGAGTAGTGTCAAGTCTGAATGCTTTTGATATAACCTTGACGGCTGTAGCAAGTTCAACCAACCCAGGGGGGGACGGAAATGACCAGCGACGGCAATTACGGTCAGACACACTAGTCTCAGAAGAAGCGCCTGGACACACCATATTTTGTGGGGGAACAAAACAGTTGTTGCCTTGAATGTGAAACCTGTGCCTTACCGCAAACTGTAGATCACAAGCCTCCACATCCTCCATGCTCATCAGTTTGCTCAAGTTCTGGTGGATGTCAGGGTACAGCTCCTGTGTTCTCAAAAGGGAGTCATTTAGGCATAAGGAAGAGGAGGAACATACTTAAAAGTCTAGACAAAGCTTAATTTAGGTGGTATGACCTTGACAGAGTGGTGCCAACAGAAGTTTGCAACCTAGACGTACACAGCCTCACTTGCAGGTCTTGAAAAGTAGGCTTCACTCCAGTGAGCTTTTTGTAGAGCACCAGGGGGAAGCTGAACTCTAGGATGTGGCTGTTATATATGGCAAGCCCTGTAAGTATGCAAAGGTTTTGTTGCTTTAGAATGCAGGGCATAGCTATATTATAAATGGCAAGCCCTGTAAAAGTGCATATGTGCACACATCAAAAGCTTTTGGCACGCACGCACATTCGCACACAAACGACACTGGGACAGGTGCAACCACAATATGTACGCTGCAGGTAGGCTGGAAACATTTGCAACGCTGGAAGCTGACAACAAGTTCTGCTCGGCCAATCCTACACAGTCAACAACAACGTGCTTGTAACACTGTTTACACTTGATCAGACGCCAAGCACTGTGTACTGATAACGGCTTTTACGTCCCACCTATGAGGATGCCAACCAACTCAAACTCGGTCTCCATGCTGAGGTGAGAGGCTCTGAACCAGTGGAAATGCACTGCTTCATCGTACGTGAACATGCCGTAGTCCGGGTTGAACAGTTCTTTGACCTAGACAGGCATGGTTAGAAGCAGAGACATGTTGTGGGTTAAAAGGCTGAGCAACAATGAACATGGACACGGCAACATTGAACGCAGCTGCTGGATTGGAGGGTACCAATAAGCTGTTTGGGTGTGTCCCAGCATGGACTAGCAAAGCGTCCAGGACCATCTTTTCTCAACCCTTTTTAGCTTTCAGTTTAACCAGTATACGAGGTCCAAAGTGAGCACCAGCTGGTTGCACAAGCTACATTAAAAGGCAGTGGGTTACAAAGACATGCAACTTACCAGCAATTGGAAAAACTCTTTTTGTACTCCACCCTCATCAACACCCTCTTCCCCAACAAACTTGACCTGCATGTTCATTGCATAAATATGATCGTCTGTCAAGAAGGAAATCGTGGAGAAAGAAATGGTTGGAAAAGCTCTTTTTGCACTCCACCCTCATCAACACCCTCCTCCCCAACAAACTCGACCGGCATATTCATTGCATGAATATGACCGTTTTAAGGAGGGAGTCGTGGATTAAAAATAGTTGGCGAGCACTAGCCCCATTCATAGTTCCTGAATGCTGCAGTTGAAAATAACAAGGCAGGAACGAGAAGACTAGGACCAAAGAGCAAGAAGCGCACTGAGCCCAACAACGTGCAATGTTTGTACTGACCACTCAGATGCCCTAACGAGAGATCACACACCTTCAAAGGCTTTCGCAATGCGTCACTCTCCTTAGCTCGATTAATTTGTATGAGGGTGTCCTGCACTAAATAAGGCCCACGGCGAACCTGCCGTTACACAAGGCGCAAGGAAGCGCAGTGGTTGCAATGTGAGGCATAAGACTATGAAGAGACAAAGAGAACAGACAATGGACAAAACATTGTTTGGCCAGCTATAAAACATAAGGAAGCAAGGCAAGGTCGGAATAAAAAACATGGCAACTATATTACGGTTTCATATTTTAGGCACTCTTCCTTGGCCCTGTCTAGGTTGCTAGAAATAGCGGCCATATGTCACCAACCTTTAGCACCAAGAAGGGGCATAAATCAAGCTGCTGGTTGCCGCTGAACAGACCCCTGCATGAGATACAGATCACCATGTCTTTATGTAGATTTGCACATGCCAAGTGACAAACATGGAATCAAACAGGTGCAAACGATTAATGCCCACTCTTTCCTGCTGCTTGCCACTTTTACAATTGTGCGCAGGTGCAAAACTGCTCACAGTATTTCTCACTTAATGAAGTTACAAAAAAGGAGAGGCGTGTGCCGAAAAAGAGGGGTCCAAACCAAAACGACACTATCCTGAATCCAAACACAAACAGTGCTAAATACACAACTCAAATACATTGCGTACCTGAACAGGGCGTTCTGTAGCTCATTGTACTGTGCCATCTGGTTTTCCATCTGGAGCACGCGGGCTTTGCTGGCAGGGTCGTACACGTACGGGTAGTTACAGAACGAAAACTCAAAGCGGTTTGGCTGCGAGGGGAATTGAGAGTGAGCGGAGTGGTTAATGGATAAGAGAAGAAGGTAGCCACGCAATAAAAAAATGCAGTGCTTCAATGCACCTTGCACCAGTGCAAGGCCAGCAAGAAGAAGACCTCTTCACATCCTGTAATGGCACCCAAACATCAGTAAGGACAGCGAACCCAACACGCTGTGGCCTCCAGTAAGCCTAGACCATTCAACCTCGTAAGGAGTGACTCTATTTTGTGGCACTCACACTCTTCCACCTCCTGAAGTCCTCCTTCAGATTGAAATCATCATTGTTGACTGCGTCGTTGTAGAACTCCTTGAAGCACACCGGAGAGGTGTTTGCCCGGCTTGACAGGGAGGAGGTGGATTGCAGAGCGGCAGCAGCCATGTCGTTGGCATCATACAGTAGTTTTAAGGCCTGTACATGCCATGCATGTGTATGCACGTAGGTGCAGGTGAGTGTCTGCATGTGTGTGCTTCTGTGCGTGTGTGCGTGTGCGTGTGTGTGTGTGTGCACACGTTTTCACATCCATTTTAGACTATAGTGCAAAATGAACTGAGCAGATTAGGTTTTAGTTGTCATGTTTCTTTTGAGGTGAAGGGTAAACTTGTACCACAAATTATTTTACATTGTCTGACATAATAGCAACATTTTCTGGTACACCCCTCTCCCCCTTGCGTCCCCTTTCCCCCCTTAATATTAGTTATGATCCCTGACTCTCATTCCACCACTCACACACATGTGCACCCATGCACACAAGCACCCATACCCACATTTACACACACACCTTGGTAGCATCCTCCACCGCCTGAGTGATGGCTTGTTGCTGGTATAGTGTGATGGTGATGTACTGTTGCAGTACAATAACCAGCCTGCAAGACAGGATAGAAGTGCGTGGGCCAGAGCTGCAGACACAGTCTTGATATCCACACAGTCGACATAAATCATTTCAGGATGTGAGGGGGGAGGGACGGTGGGGTTTACCTCAGAAAGTATAACTGATATCCAGTGTATGTGAGTTGCAGTTGTGCACATGGTCAGTTATGTGAGCACGATGCTGCTGCAGGGACACACTGCAATCTTGTCTCAACAGCTGCTGGTTGCCGCGCGCAACTAAAAACCCTGTGATGATGATTTCTTGTGCCACAGCGCCTTTTTTACCGATGAATAAATTTAGCAGTACGATCCCGGCTAATTGTACACACATACATGAACAAACGCACAAAAACACCATTCATCCTTTACCTGTGCATCTCTGAAGGCGGCTGAGCACCAAGCAGGTGCACCACAGCTTGCCGCTCATCTATCTCTAGGCTCACCTGAAAAACACGTGTGTGTATGTGTGTGTGTGTGTCAAAGAGAGGGAGAAAGAGAGGAAGACACATACACAGTCGTGCACACACAGTCGTGCTGAGAGGGCACAGTCGTGCACACACAGTCGTGCTGAGAGGGCCTGACTTAGGGCACAAGCACATGCCCTACCAGCATGCTGCACATTGTGGCCACGAGCCTGTTGAACTCCACATCCTCAAGTAAAGGGTTGAGCAGCAGGATGGAAAGTTGACGAAGAAAACCGGGGTTGGACACAGAGGGAGTTGACTGCAGTGTAAAAATAAACACACTTAACGTCTGACAAGCATGCCTGCGATGTTAAAACAGGAAGTGGCACGCACTGTGGGTGGCATATATACAAGATGGACATGTGTGCGTGTGTGTTTATATATATATATATATATATATATATGTGTGTGTGTGTGTGAGAGAGAAGAGAGAGAGAGAGAGAGAGAGAGAGAGAGAGAGAGAGAGAGGGAGAGAGAGAGAGAGAGAGAGAGAGAGAGAGAGAGAGAGTGAGAGTGAGAGTGAGAGAGAGAGAGAGAGGGTTGCTGCCTGAGTTTTCACAAGTGGTAAAGCCAAATTTGGGACTGCTGTGCATTTAGACGTCTCCTAAATAATGGCATAAAAAGTGGACATGTGTTGATGTTATAGTTTCACATCTGAACTTACCATGATGAAGAGTACGAGCTTTTCAGATGCTGAGTTCAATGCATACATCACCCTGCGTGTGGAAGCGCGTGTGGAAGAAGAAAAAAGGATATGAATTTATGCTCGGGCATTTGAATCCAAGAGAGACGAAAACGCAGGACAGTTTAAAGCATTCCTGGCAAGTTGCGCCTGTCAATTTCAAAAGAAACAGCAACTTTTGCGCAAAATCATACCTGGGGCTGTGCAATGAAGTGATAGATTTGTATAAATCTACAATTGCTGGAACATCCAGCCGCTCCAGCATCCCAGAGACAGCCTGAGTAGTTGTTTGTAATCAATCATGTTACCAAAAAACACATAGAGTGAGTAATATGCCTCGTTACAGCCTGCAACTGGGCAGAGGAGGAAAGGTACCTGTTCATTTAAAGTAATGACGTGTTGTTGTTGGCATTCACCTTAGGGGGCGGTCACACGGGAATTATTTATCACTTTTTCATTTATCTCGATAAATTTTTGAGCAAGAGAAGTCACATGGGAAAAGTTGAAAATTTTTCAATTCGATAATTTTGTTAGCAACCTCCAAGAGCAATTTTACCAAAAATTCAAGTCGGGGCAACATTCCAAATGATTGGAGAGTGTTCCAGGAAGGTGCCCCTGACTTGCAAACCCGAAGAAACTTGATAAAAATAAGAAATATATGTTATGGCCAGCAGGCCTGCTTCAGCAGTTTGGCATGGGGCTCCTAAAAGAAAAAGGGCTAGAGGAACTGGCTGATGATACTCAGGGGACAGCTCCTGTGTCCAGCAGCAGAGGGCTGTGTATGTCAGAGAGTTTGGTGGTAGTGGGCCGCCAGGCTGGGGGGAGCCAGGCTGGCATTCCTTTGCAAGCCCTTGCGCACGCAGCAGGGGAGGCACAGCTAACAAATCAGTGCTTAGTTAAACTTGAATCGCGTCCTGTTTGGATTCAGAGTTCTATAGCACTTCATTACAGAAGGGGACTACAGGGCAATAGCAGAATCTGCACTGATGTATGGCTTCATCACAGTTCCATGCATCGCCACATTGCGGATATGTGGGGGTATGTAGAGCAAGCCAAGAACCATTCTCAATTTGAGCCTTTAGTGAACTGTGATTTCAAACGTGGGCATCACCGACTTGCCCCGCCAGCACTAACATACGTGAACCTGCCACGCGCATCAACACGTACGAATTGGATAATTGCCATGTGCTTCTTGTAACAGTAATAAGTATCACCTCAATTCTCATGAAAGTCCCATCCATTGCCGCTCTCTCTGGCAAATGGTACGGGCCTGTCAACTCCACGCGCACGAGGTAATTCCCGGAAAAGCAAGCATACTTGGCACAAATTCTTTGCATAAAATGAAAACAACTTTATAAATTATGTTGCAAACTGCAGTTTTACTAACATCGTATGTGCGTCCAAGGGTCTGATGGGGGGACCCAGACCCTGCCCAAAAATATAGCCAGTCTATTTGCAACAGGAATGGCACTGCGCATGATTGTGTTTTGCTTAGATAGCGCAGCACAGTACCTATGCAACAGGGTATTGAAGGCTGGCTTGCTTATGCGGAAGGCTCTACGGAATTGTTCTGTACTCAAAGTGTGTTTGCCCCTGCCGCGCCCAGTCCCCCAGCACTTCTCCCAGAACCCATAGGAAGGGATCCCTTTTGAGGAGGGGGAAAGAGGAGAGGAGGGTGTGAGGAGGGAGAGGGAATCATCACTCACATGTGATGCTGTAAGCAACATTCAGCCAACACTCAGCCAGTGAATGCTCCAAAATCCTCTTGCCTTGCTGCCAAGCCTCACATGCCCTTGAACATGGACCAGGGCAAGGCAAGCCCCGAGCTGGAAAGCCCCCTTCTAAGAGCAGCTGGTAGGACGGTCGTGATGGCCCAATTGAAGAACTCTAATTGCTGCTGAGGCATCAACTGTGGCATCGTGGCCAGCCAAGCAACGAGTATCACAGCCCACGTCATCGGAGGGGCAGTGGAAATGGTGTGCGAGATGAAGAAACACTACGCTCCTGAGATAATTAAAAACAAATTTCCCGTGCTACAAAATTGACCGCTGCTAAAAAGCCTAGTGTGACCAGGGCCTTAAGATAAAATTTCCGCGTTAAATTTTAACGTGTGACCGCTGTGTTAAGCTAAAAGTTGCTTAGATAAAAAGTGATAAAAAAAGTCCCGTGTGACCGCGGCCTTCTGGACACAATACATCCTTAATGGTCCGCGTAGACACCTACAGTTCAGAGGTTTTCTAGAGAAGATCTGTATGGTCTTGAACAAACTCATTCACACATGTGACGTGCAGACTCTTAAGTGATTTTCAGAGATTTCAGCACTGGACCCTATCCTATACCAGTTTCTGAACCTGAGCTCTTGCGCCTTTCTCTTTTTACTGCAGACATTCTACAGCCTCTTTAAATTGGTTCAATTGCACAGCCACCAAGAGGGGATGCAGGACAAAAGGGGCCACTATTCAAATTGAGGTTCAAGGCCCATGGCCTTTTAATTGTACTGTTCATTTTCACAGGGAATGATGTACGTTGATAGGCGCCTTGCATTGTAGAGCCCTTGAAAGTAATACTGATACACACAACACAAACCTGATCATGGGGGCCTTTCATCCTCAGCCAGCCCTGCCCGCTGCTGCTGTCGCACGTGCTGGACGCGCTGTACAGCTCTGCTTGAGCAGGAGCTCTGTGGTCAGGTCTTGTTGTGGGTGACGGAGGCCTTGAGCCCGGCTGACTGTCACGGCCACTGCTGCCTGCTCCGCTGCTGCTCTGCTGCCATTCAGCATTGCAGGACGCCTCTGTGGCTTCTGCTTCTGCTTCACTTACTCCTGCCTCTTTTCCTTCTTCCACTGCTGCTGCATGTGTTGCTGCTGCGGGTGCTGTGCTAGGGGTATTGCTGTCCCTGCTTCCGTCCTTGCAAGGGGCGGGCTTCCAGAAAGCAGCATGCAGGGATTCGGGGTTGGAAAAAAGGCGGTGCACCTGTGGTTGTATAGAGGAGAGCTGGTAGCTTAGGTGTACAGAGGATGGAGAAGTAGGGTTCAGGTTGTGACCAGGAGGGAAAACTGAGCTTCTTACATGCTTAGCCCATGTCATCTGTTAAGTTTCCCACCTCCACGCTCATCTAGGAGCAAACATACCTTGACCGCAGCGTCCTCTAAGAGAGATGCTTGCTCATTGCTCTGCTCACTACCCAACACATCAAAGGGGTCTATGTTGGCGCTCTTGATGCTCGCTGCTGCAGCGTCCAAGCTCGCCCGCACAGCTTGAACAGAAAGCAAAGGCTCCGCTGTGCGCAAGGAAGGATTTGTATCGTTTATTCTGGCAAGATATTGAGCAGCCATTAGGATGCCTGCCCACCTCATACCCACCCATTCCAGCAGCTAGCTTCAGACTCAGAGCACACGCTTGATTGCTCTCCATCCCGTTCAGTGTGAGCTCATCAAAGGACCTGCACGTGTGTGTAACCATCTTTGTGTACGTGTATGTATGGGTACGTACATGTGTGTGTGCGTGTGTGTGCGCGTGTGCGTGTGCGTGTGCGTATGTACGTTTGTCTGTGCATGTGTGTCGCGTGTGTGTGTATGTGTGTGTACACGTGTGTGAGTGTGTGTGCGTGTGTGTGCGTGTGTGTATGTGTATATGTGTGTATACGTATGTGCGTTGATGTGTGTATATGTACGTCGTGTTAATCGTGCGTGTGTGTGTGCGCGTGTGTGTGGTTGTGTGTGTATGTGCATGTGTATGTGTGTGTGTAAACGTATGTGCGTTAATGTGTGTGTATATATGTGTGTGTGCGTGCGTGCGTGTGTGTGGTTGTGCGTGTGCGCATGTGTATGTGTATAAGTGTGTATATGTATGTACGTTAATGTGTATGTATGTGTATGTGTATGTTTTATGTGTGTATGTGTATATGTGTGTTGCGTGTATCTTGTTCGCGTGTATGTGTGTGTGTGTGTTGTGTGTGTGGTTGTGTGTATGTGTGTGTGCGTGCATGTGTGTGCGTGTGCGTGTGTGTGTATGTGTGTGCATGCACATGTGTGTTTGTGTGTGTGTGTGTGTGTGTGTTTGTGTGTGTATGAGTGTGTGTGTGTTTGTGTGTGTGTGTGTGTGTGTGTGTGTATGTGTGTGTGTGTGTGTGTGTGTGTGTGTGCGTGTGTGTGCGTGTGCGTGTGTGTGTATGTGTGTGTACGCGCATGTGTATTTGTATGTTTTTGTGTGTGTATGAGTGTGTGTATGTGTGTGACGAGTTCGTTCTACCTTTGCATCTCCTGACAGAAGTCCTTCCTCGTCTTCGTTTGTCTATCCATTTTTATAATTCGCGTAATTATGATATATAAAGTACGAAACTTCGAGTCAATTGGCGCCGTTCCAGAGATAATAAATGGGAACTGGTTGTAGATTTTCTTCTCTTCAAAGGCATACGATGACGCCATATCTTTTGGAAAATAGAGCCCAGGTTTTGCACGGGTGACAGACCATTTGTGCAAATGGTCGCTTTCATTGCAGGAAAGTTGCTTACATGTTGACTTGGGATTTAGGCAGGTCACCTTCAAGACAGGGTTACAGAGGCTAATCACAATTGATATGCCTCGCTGCTGTTTGAAAAGAGGTTACTACACATGCGTCCGCCCTTCTGAATTCAATTCAAGTGGCAAGTTGCCAGGGAATTTGAAAACTGCTCTGAGTGGTATAAAATAACTTAGTGGGAATGTGACGAATAGTATGCTAGTAAATAGCATGAAATGTCGCTTACAGGACTCAAGAACGCTTTGAAATATAAACTTTTCATGCAGCGGAAGTCTTGAAGTCAAGATGATCTTGCCTTTTTACTTTTTATTACTTTTTCTTCTTGGGATCCTTGCAGGTTGAGCAGCCATGCCAGACTGCAAACCTTTTTTACCCACTAATGGTTTCAAGCACAACTTGCTCTGTAAAGTTAAGAAGGCCAGGCATGATCGCTTGAAGAAAAAAGGTGGCTTTCAGCAGGTAGCATATCAGAAGTCAGCACATGTCAAACAGGTATTGTCTGGCTACTTATTCAGTGAGTCGGCGTACAATTGCTGTTTCAGCCATGGGGCTGCAAATTGGTCAGTGTTTGCTTCTTCCTGAGGCCAAAACTCACTTCTTGCTCACTCAGAACCTACAGCTTCCATATACAGCTGCTGCCTTTGCTTGAGCGCAGCCATTGATGACAAAACATCACTTCCAACAACCCCTGATGGATTTTTGTCTTGCTGAGGCATAAGATCAGATCGACCTCCTGCAAACGCCCTGATGGGGCCGGCACATGAGCTCAGCGTTGCCTCCAGCTCATGACTGCGCAGCTTGTGTTCCATCAGCTGCACACATATGTGGATTGTATATCTATGTGTGTCTTCCTGTTGTTTCAGGGTTGAGGGGGAAAGGGGACGTGAAGATGTTGACAGGAGTCAAAGCAAAGTGAGCTCGGTTGTCAAATGCCACCTGATTCCTGATCAATTGCTAAAAAAGAGCAAGCCCATGTTCGTTAGAGAGCACATGTCAGGGATTTGGTGAAGGCTTGGCCATTTTCCAGAGTATTCTGAAGATGCAACCTGGACCTTTCTCACCTCGTCTGTGAGTTGTACTACCTCAGCACGCGTATGGCGCAACTGCTTCTTCAGAATCTTAATCTCGCCGTCGTGCTTGATGTGCATGTCCCTTAAGCCAGCCTGCAGTATTTTAAATTGTAGTCGGGTGTATATCATAACTGGTTAAGCAACGAGCATGCCGCAGCAGAGATCTCTAGTCGTAGCAAGTACTCTTCATTAACACTGGTGGAGCTCTAACAAGCGCTAGCTTGCAGTCATTTTGCCTTGAAGAATCTGGTGCAGACTTCTGGGTTTGTATCTTATAGCGTGAAAGGTTTCACAAAACCCTACAGCTTGCAATGTCTCACATCAGCCCCCAAAACAAGAGCACCTACCTGGTACTTCTTTGCCGTTGCCGACCTCTCCACTGTGGCTGTTTGTCGTGTGTTCTCAATATGGGCTAGCTGAGCTGCCTGCTCTGATATCAAGATCCTGCGTGTTTCTTCCAGCTCCTGTGAAAGTGGGCAGGTCGGTTTCATCCTTGATTAATCAGCATCTCATGGCCTAAAATCAAAGCACGCCCTTCACTACGTGTTGAGGTAACGCAACATTCCAAACAGCAAGATAAATATTTTGATTTGACTTTATGTATCTGTGGTGCGTGTGTTGGTATGTGTGCTCAAGCGAGTCAATGGGTGTATACGTGGTTGAACACATACAGTACACGCTCACTCATGCGTAACTTACCTGAACCGTTCAGGTTGGAGCGCACTCACATAAACTTCTTGCATGCACATTAAAAGCAAAATGTCACGCATTTTGCAAACATGCTCACAAGTAATTTGTAGCTTCTTGCTCCATGCACGCACACAGACACACTTATGCAAACATGTTGCTTCAACACCAAAACCTTCATGTATGGCTGCATAGTTCATGTTCTTTGACCTCAAGTACCTTGCTGAGTGATTGCCTTTCAACCGTTGCCTCATGAATCTCCTGTTGCAATCGCTTGACCTGTAGAAGGAGGGACAGCGTCATCGATAGATTTAACAACCTAGTAATAATATGCACATGGAGGAAAAGTAGCACAGAAAAACAGCACTCAGCATTGCGCTATTGTTGCTTTTTGATGATCAAGGGGGCAAGTAGATCTACTTTCTGGCGTTCATTCACATGAAGATTGATCGCACCTGCATGTCCAGCTCCTCTTTTCGTCGTGATAGATGAGTCTTGGAAAGGTCAAGATCTTTGGAATCAGCCTGAACAGAACAAGGTTGGTCCCAGGACCATGTTGTTGCTGATACATCATGAGCCACACAAGACTCCCATAAAAAAGGTAGACACGATCCTTGTATCAGCAAAGAAATGTATGCTTTCTTCTGACCCTTCCAATCATTGCAACAGGTCCAGAAGGTTTGCTGGATATGTGAGGCATGTTCTGTACAAAGTAGGTCAAACAGGTGAAGCAGCTTGCATCATTCGTACCAGTGCTTTGGACAGATCCACTCGCTGCTCTTCTATTTGTGCAATCCTGACAGCAGCTTCGCGCTCAGCATCTGCCAGAGAGGCCTGCGTTTTGTAGACATCACAGTGATTACAATGATCGTCAGGCTGACATGAAAGCTGATGCCAAACACGCCTAGGAGCACGTCCCTCTGTAGGCCTACAAGCCCAACAAAGTAAATTTCTTGGAAGCAGATTAAGACAGAAAAGCATGCAAATGCATCTTTTCAAGTAAAAACTGCTGAACCACGACAGAGACAAGGTGCTAATCCAACCTTTAATTGCTGAACTTCTCGTGCAGCTGCTTCTGTCTTGAGGTTAGCCTGCCGTTTAAAATTCTCACACTCAAAGCGGTGCTCTGCATATTCAAGGTGTGTAACAACGTTTGCAAACCAGAATACATGATCAATAAGGTTCGCCATGTAGGTACATACAAATGTATGCAATTTTGATTTTTTTTGCATCTGGACGGTAAATGTACGTATACGTAGATATACGGTATCCGTTTAAACGCAGGTATACGGTATACACCCGTACACAGAAATTCCAATTACGGTCCTGGCCACCCTAATGATCAAGCCTTGGATGTGCACTTTGACAAATACACACAGAAAAGTTATGATTTGGGAACAAACACAGCTTGTGCACAGTGCACGCACCTTCACACATGTCCTTTGCAGCATCCAGTTTTGCTTGGAGCTCTCCTTGGTGCCGCCGTGCCTCCCTCCCCTTCTCAGCTGACTCAGCCTCAGCTTGGCTGAGTCGTGCATCCTGGGCCTCTACCATGCGAGCCACTTGCTCCTACAAAAGTAAGTAGCATAAAAGAAGATACAAGCGCAGGAACGTGATTATTTCCGTAAAGGTGATGGTGAAGTCTAGCAATAAAATGTTGTTAGCACTGACTGAGTGGTTGTTAAAAAAGGCACAACGACACTCGGCCTACATGCAGGGCTACCCTTACCTGGTGTGTCATGTGCAGCTCAGCGACCTGACACTCCCGCTCATGCAATTCCTCTCTCAAGCTTGCCAGCGTCTCCTCCAGCCGCTGCATGGCTTCCTCTGTTTGCCTCTGTATTTTTTGCCAAACATCGATCATGGATCATGGTGGTAGTTAAAAAGTACGTTTGAAGGAAGATGAGTATTGCAGGCAGATTCTTGACGATGAGAAAGTAGCCTAAAAATGAGAAGCTTGGCAGCCGCTTTGAAGTTCTCTTGATTTTGGCTTATGAGAAAGCAAGGCGGTAATTGATGCACCAGTAAAACCCTACCTTTGCCATCTGCTTTTCCATGCTCGTTGTCTTGCGCAGACCCTCCATCTGGTCCGCAAACATAGACTGCACAGCCAGGATGATGGAATCAAATGCGAGTGACTGATCAGAGAGCAAGAACCCAACCAATTGACGTAAAATAACTTAAGTATCTGACGTGTTTGTGACTGATGCCTCGCTTTCAGTATGTCACAGAAGTTTGCAAGTTTGACTGCAGGGGCCACCATTTAGGGTATGCTGTGCAAATGATTGCACGTAAACCTCGTTCCTTTTCCCTACATACCCGTTCACTATTGGCCTTGATCAGCTGCACGTAGAGCTCCTCATTTGATCGCTGAGCCTCCTCCAGCTCTTTAAGCAGATATCGATTCTTGCGGCCCAAGCTGTCCACCATGCCGCTCATCTGCATCTCCTCTGCCTGCATTCACAGTGACCACATGTTTGTGCATACATGCTTATTACAGGAGATCACACCCCTGCATTAAACACAGCGCCAAGTTTTCTTTGCAGCTGCATTGCCTTTGCACCAAGATATCTCACACAAGTAACTAAATTTGAGGCACCAAATGTAGATTAGTGGTGTCGCAAAAAGCCAAATAAACCAGAATGTGACCCACTTGGATATCCTTGCTTTTCCGCTCCACTTGGAGATAGGCTGCATCCTTCTCTACTGTCGCTCGCTCCTTTTGCCTCCTGTAATGAAGGATAATTTAAAATTGAGTCACAGTTCATGCGTTCATGTGTTCTGCCTACAGACGATGGCTCGGATGTTTGGTAAGCCAGAAGTGTCAGCTTAAAGACATTCCGTGTAAGAAGCAATCAAGGTTTGCTTAGGTCAGCTGAAAGGCGTTCCGTGTAAAAAGCAATCAAGGTTTGATCGCCCAATAACCATCTACTCACCTCATGTCCTGGATCTCGTCTCTCAACTTTACAACCATGAAAGCCTGGTTGCTGTGCTCACGATTCAAGGCATACAGCTGCGATTCCAGGGCCGTGACTTTTTCTGCAGGTTGAGCAGCGTGCAAGTGCAATTGAGTGAGGACTTTTGCATTGAAAGAATTAGAGATGTGACCAAAAGGACCAAGAGATAATGGTATAACGGTATATTTGTGGTTATGGCTTAATGTCAACTTGCTAATTTTGTAACAGCAGGAGTGGCACTGCACCTGAATATTTGCACACGTGCTTTCCTAGTGGCACGGGTCAGGCGAGCAAGCTTAAATAAAATTAACTGTTCCATCTTTGTCCCAACATGTTGCTGCTTGAGCCTCTTGGTCTGGATGATTTATGGTACCCGGCATCAAAGTGGCTTTTTCAATTAACAAAGAGAAGAGTACTTGTCCTATTCGCAAGGTTATTTCCCTTTTATAGTGAAGTCAGACGTCCAATTAATTATTTTTTTTTTGTAAAAGGAATGTTTCCTCATCAACAGCATAGGCGCTCCTTACCGTGAGGCTTGTCTAGGGCTGCAAGTTCATCTTTCAATCGGCATACAGCTGCCGTGTGCTCATCCACTTTTGCCTCCATCTGCGCATTACTGCGCAGCTCCTTTCAACAGGAAGAGGGCACAGGAGAAGGAGGAATGTGATGAGGGGTCTTTGATGCGGTGTATGTTTTTTTGCGTGCAGGGATGCCGACAAGGCAATGAAGGGTTCCATTAGCTATTTCACCCAGCTTCTATAGAAGGTAGCTGGACTACTGGGTTAGGATCATAAGCAGCCTCTCACAAAAATTGTAGAAGGACATGTCAGCTTTACACCAAGGCTTCATCATGTGAAATAGGGCTCACAGAGAGGGAGCAGCAAATCAAGTCACGCAAGCATATCAACTCTCACCAAGTTTTTGTACTTGATCAGCAGTTCTTCATGCTCCCGTCGCAATCTTACGAAGCTGTGTTGTGCGATCTCTGCCTCCTACCGCCATTGCAAGTGTGGTGTGACGTAGCAGATTTAAAAAGGAGAGACGAGAACAGTAAGGGCTTCCTTAGGAACCTTCAAGGCAAATGACATGTTTTCTCTAGTGCAAATGTAGGCTGCATAACCTGAGAAATTTAAGCACTGTAGGCCACATATCACACATCAAGCTGGAGGGCTTGATTCATACAGCGCAACAAACCTGTGCCAGGACGTCACATTTATGCTTGTACGGGCCCTCCACCTCTTCGAGCAGCTTAACCTTAATGAGCTCCAAATCCCTGCAAGTAACAATCTAAAGCTGAATAAAAAAAATCGATTCACCACAATGGTTTGCCATTGGTAAAGATTTCCAGGACAATAGACACGCAACCTTACGCGTAAACATGCACATACACAAACATACACGCACAACATAATTCGATAATTCCTATGCTCCAAGAAAATAAAGACCAACATAACACCCGTCACCATATACCGTTGCCATAGCTCACCTTGGACCTAGGATTTGTGCCTTCGCCGCCTCTAAACTCCTTTGCTTGTCCACCAGCTCCAGACGCCAGGACTCGCAAAGGCTTCGGTACTGCTTCTCAATGTTGACCTACGTCGTTCAACGCAGTCAGCACCAGCAGATTCGCGTGGGTGGCCAGCCAAAGCAACACAAGCTCAATGCCTTGGTGGTGCAGGCAGCATGTACACAATAAGTAGGTGCGTTCACTTCTATGCGTGGTCTTGCACTCACGGCAAGCACGTTGCACAGGTGCACACGTACCCTGTCCTCCTGCAAGGTGGCATGGTTGCCCTGGAGCTGCTTGTGTGCGCCGTTCAGCTGCAGGTGCAGGCCTTTTAACTGCGTGTGGTATTAAAAGGCAAGCGTTATTGGATCCCCCTCATCCTAAGCATGTAAGTAAGGTGTTTGTAAGGTCTGGTAGAATTGGCCACCAGCCTTGTTTAATTTCTGAGGCTATGCGTGACCATGATTCCATGAAGCATCTCCTATCGGGTATGAAGTTGTTAGGTAATTGCACACATCTCAACTTACGCTCTCAAAGTTGCGCTTCAGCTCAGTGTTTTCACGTCGCACACGTCGCAGCTCATGGATCAAATCCTGCACATAGTAAGGTAGTAAATGGACGTGTCAGCAAATATTGAAGTGTGCTGCATTTTCTTTGCACTTGCACTTGAAAGGCACCTCGCAAGAAGCACACATGCCTTTCGTTAGTGCATAGGTATGGAACAAGTCCTTCCAAGCGTTTAAAAGGCATTGTTGCCAAAAATTGGGGACGAGTCTCTCAATGATCATGTTTCTTGTATGCTTGCAAGTGTGCGCCTGTAATTGTGCATGTCTCCATAGCATGAAGGGTACTTCCTGAGGTCCGCGCTAGAAATTCCAAATACGTGTACTAAGTTCACCATACAAGTCATACACAATCTCCCCTCAAATACCACACACATGTACGTGGACGTTTGTGTGTGTGTGTGTGTGTGTGTGTGTGTGTGTGTGTGAGAATGCGTATGTGCGGGTATTTGTGTGTATGAGTGTGTCTGTGTGTGTCTGTGTGTGTGTGTGTGTGTGTCTGTGTGTGTGTGTGTGTGTGTGTGTGTGTGTGAGCATGTGTGTACTGTGAATACGTGTGTATCGCATGCTCTGTGTGAGCATGTGTGTGCGTAAGTGTTTGTACGTTTGCGTATTTTTGCGTGTGTGTGTATGTGTGTATGTGTGTGTGTGTGTGTGTGTTTGTGTGTTGCGAGTGT
>Ga0307974_1000966_pt1 | contig 18945 bp, 16 predicted proteins | sample OrgLakmetagen784_FD_201812 | JGI IMG/M metagenome (GOLD analysis project Ga0307974, IMG submission 201812) | Saline water microbial communities from Organic Lake, Antarctica - #784 | ecosystem: Environmental > Aquatic > Non-marine Saline and Alkaline > Saline | place: Antarctica: Organic Lake... | reverse complement strand
ACACACACACACACGCACACACACGCGCACACACACGCACACACACACCCGCGCACACACACACACACACGCACACACACACACACACACACACGCACACACACACATACACACACACACACACACACACGCGTACACACGCACACGCACACGCACACGCACGCACGCACGCACGCACACACGCACGCACGCACGCACGCACGCACGTACACAAACGCACGTGCGCCAATTGCAGGATCGCACCTGCTCGCAAATCTGCTTGCGCACAAAATTACTCACTCATGCACTCCCTACACTCAATAGTTAATATGTACCTCACGCAATGGAATGATTACTTCTATTTTTAACAGCATTGCTCTTCTTTTGTAGGTAGCCATGAAGGTTGGAGTCAAAATTACTTGGCAGCTGTGTGAAACCTTCAAAGGAACCCTCCCTTTCCCTGGTAAGAGCGCCGCAGGAGTGATGGGGGATTCATGACAATTGTCCCTAGAACAGCTTGTTCTCATCCTTTTCTTGCAGGAGCACAAGGGTTAGAGCTCATTGGGCAGCTTGCAGGCCTTGTGAACACTGCTGTTGCTAATCAAGATAACCTGGAAGCTCTGCGGGACCGTGCTGCTGAACTCATGGTAGGCAAGAAGGGCCAGTCTGTATCCGTCTAAACTGTGTGCCATACGGCAATCAATCGTGCTGCTGAACTCATGGCAGACGGTCTGTATCCGTCTAATTTGTGTGCCGTACGGCAATGCACAGCTCTGAAAATTTTGATGATTAACTTTGCCTGCATTTGCTACGAAATCTCATGTGTGCCCAGGACGTCATAATTGAAAAGCACACCATCGAAGCTGAAATCAACGCACAGCGGGCACCAGCAAGCGGAAAGTACAAGAGCCTGATGTCACAGCTCTGCGACCTACTTCAGGTAGCTAGCCATCCAGCCTTGCTGTGCAATGAACAGCAGTAGGATGGGCCAGAACCGTATATACACGCCATACACGACCACAAGCACCGTGTTTACATCGTATATATGTAGAGATATATGGTTCTGGCCCACCCTAAACAGCAGGGATAGTCAAATGGAGGTTACTGGGGCAAGGTTCAGAAAAGCTGGAGGATGGTTCAGAGATTTGCAGGGATGGAAATATGTCCCGGGCTTCAGATCAATCGCGCTTAAATTAGTCACGGGCTTCCGGGGTGAAAGGCCTCAATCGTGTCGATCACTTTTTGTGTGCTTGGTGCCTTGCTCTTGCAGGAGATAAATGTCCACACACAGGAATATTGTGACCGCAATGTGATCATCAAGATCCTTATGACCAGCGTGGATCGCGACTTTCATGAAGAGAAGGTCAAGCAGCTGGGACAGCTTATATCAGATGCCCACTTTTCAATCAGCGCCGACACACATTCCTTGACTACAGACATGCATGCAGCTATGAAGTGCATGCAAGAGGCAATCTGCAGAGAGACTCCGTACCAGGTATCTTTTGCATTGCATTGCAATAATATACTCCACTAACAAAAAGGGAATTGCCGGCGGAAAATTTTCCGAGCGAAATGTAGAGGGGTAGGCTGCGTACGTACCCTTATTAGTGCGCTGGAACGGTTATATGTACGTGCTGCTACTACTGTATACAAGCATTATTGCAATACGTATTGCAAGCAAGGATACCAGGTACCCAAATACGAACATCAGGTACCTACAATTTGGGAAGACCTAGGTTAGCCTCTAAACTGCTTCAGGGTATTGCATAACTGACAATTTGCAATCAGTAGTTACAGAAGATATAGGCCCGTTACTCTTACATTGCATTGAAAAGCTCTGCTGAGCGAGCGCCTGGATTTATGCGCGTGTCAAGTGTGCATGCAAATGCATTTGTGTGCACATGAGCATAGATGTGTGCTTTGCAAGGCCAAGTTGCAGGTCTGCAAAACCTGAAAACAAATAATGCGTAATGTCCCCCTGTGCTCAGGAAATTAAAACTCTTTCTGACAACCGCAATTTTTCTGGGACTTGCTGTTGATTGGGGAGTTGGTGCATACCACTCAAACAAAATTTTCTGGTGTCTGCAGGATCACACCTCAGAGATCCAGTTGGCAGTTGACGCTCTTGGGGGTCTGGACGTTGTGCTGGCAGATGATCAGAAAAAGCAGCAGGTCATGCAAATGCTAGACATAGGCCATCGAGTGACAATGGCTGTTCTGCAGAAGCAGAAAGAGCTGGTAAGTGTATCATCCTCATCATTATTGCCATCCTGTCCAACAAGCCTGAGCATTGCTCCATGTGCTGCATGCCTCCTGTATCATGCTCAAAGTGGTGTGTGTGTGCATAACTGTATCATGCTCAAATTGGTGCATGCCTCCTGAATCATCCTCAAAGTGGTGTGTGTGTGTGTGTGTGTGTGTGCATAACTGCATCATGAAATGGGAGCAACCCTATTTTCAAGCTCAGCCCTCCTGATCCGCTTCATTTCTTCTCTCTGTACTGAGGATTTTTACGATACCCAGTACCAAAATGGCTCCTTTTTCTTCTAATCTGGCTTTGTATAGTTTCTCTTAACTTATGTATGGTCAACCAATGTGCTTTGACATGCCAGCTAAGTCACGTGTTTTGTTATAAATTGCAGATAGAGGCTGGATTCAAAGCAGCTGCTGCTGAAAGTGACCGTGGGGTGCACCGTGTTATTAAGCACACAGACATGCGGACATTCTGGAAAACGTACTTCTCTGGCCTGGACAAGGTGAGCCTGGTACACCAAGATAATAGGATAATACAGCGCAAATTTTGGCACGCCTCACAAGCCTCAGCATAGGGCAAGATGTGCTAGCACTTTTCATTAGCTGCATCAGCACCTCTACATGCTGGCAGATTTGCAATAAATGCTTTTTCTTATTCCTTTCAAACCACAGGTCTCCTGGTCAACATGGTGGGGTGCCTTCCCTGATGGAATTGATGAAGTAATTCAGGACCAAGCCCTATGTGACCAGGTCTGGTGTTCCTTCTCCCTTTTATTATTATGTTAAAGCTTATAGCGCTATCAAAACAGGCTCCTTCACTCGCACAACGCTTCCCCGCTCTCCTTGCAGCTTGTGGCCCGTCTTTCTGACTACGCCGCCAAAGACATGTTCAAAGCGTATGTTGAGAGAGAAGACAACAGCTCAATCAGCGTCTCAGAGGTGAAGCTTGCCTTTCCTGGTGGAGCATGCTTATTGGAGGCCCTGGATAAAATTCTTGCTGCGCCTCCCTCCAAAGCCTTGGATGACACTTTTCATGAGCCAGCTTCCATCGAGGCAGGGTCTAGGAGCATCCACCAGAAGCTTGCTCCTTGCTTACTTCCACAGCCAGATGCTCTTTACACAGGTAAGGAGGAGATGAAGTAGTATTGTTTCCTTGCAAGTTTGTAACACTGTGTCATCAAAGCGAACTTTTGTTTTGAGGCAAACATTTGTGTGTCATTCCTTGCAGGTCGCTCAGAAGATTCAGAGGACACGCTAAAGCAGATGCTTGCCCACCCAAGTGCTAGCACAGGCAGGCATGCAGGCCTTTGCTTGTTGGCAAGTGCGGGCATCGGCAAGTCTAGCTTTGGCCTGGATATAGGGCACAGGCTCTACAACTATGGTGCATGCCCAGGTAGGTGCATTTTACATTGACTACACGTGCGCAGAAGGCTTTTGTGTGAATGTTGGACGGCGTGTGTAAGTGTGGCCTATTAGGGCATATACACTTTACACAGACTCACAAGATTTTCTTTTGTTGCAACAGGAGGTGCTGTCATGGTGGACTTGCGTGAAGCCTACACCAAAGAGGATGTGCTGGCTCGCTTCTGCAATGCTTTGGAGCTGGTGCGAATTGATTGTCATTCATATGTTGTCAGCAGGATAAGCTTACAGTGGCGCAATAATCAATTGTTTTGTTGTGCTTCCTGTTTGGCACCCTGTTCCGATTGGGCTGTAAGGAAGCGCTTTTTACATTCCGCATCTTGATTTTATGCAAACTTTTGACCATCATACAGACACCCCTCAATCAGTCTGCCCAACAAGAGTAGGCTTGAGGGCCGTTACCTGATTCAAAATTGAATTACAGGAGAAGCACTCTGAGGCTGACATTGTGTCGCGCGTGGTGCTCCGCTCACAATCCTATGGGGGACCTGTATTTTTGTTGGTGGACAATGCTGAAGACCCAGCGTCTGGGAGTTACGCTCAAGGATTTGACGACCTTATCAGCAAGGTGAGGAAATGGGCGGCAGTGTGCAGTACAACAACTCCAGGCTGTTAAGCTACGACAGTAGATCTAGCTCAAAATATGTGCGATTCTATTTGTGGCCCCTTTTTTCCTTTTGAAAGTGTTATCTCGCTAGGATTGGGCATTAAGCAAGTTTCTGGGGAGAAGCAGCTTGTCGACCCCCGGTTCCAGGCACGGCTTGCATGTTGCCTGCAGTTGATGGAGAAGGCATTGCTCGTCGTTACCTCTAGAGTTCCAATAGCAGTGGCGTGCCTGCAACAGTACAAGCTTGGTGGCATCTCTGAAGGCTCTTGTACTTGGCTCATGCGCCAAGCAGCACCAGATCTTGACGGGGAGGAGCTCACAGAAGCCGTTCAGCTGTGCAAGGGCGTGCCCCTCATCGTGCGCCTCATTGGTGACGCTTTTGCCTCTGGACGTCTAACGTTACAGGTAACTAATCATTGTGCTCAAGTCTGTCCTCCTGGCCGCCTTGCGCACTGCAACAAATACCATCAGGGAGAAGCGTTGCTCTCTCTATCTCAACCATCTTGCTTGTGCGTGCAGGACATGAGGGCCACAATTTCGGCTGGGGACCAGACAGCAGCAACAGTCAGACTCATCATTCACTCTCTTCCCCGCCAGCAGCAGCACAGCCTTTCCCACCTGGCTGTATTTCCCTCATGCTTTGATGTAGAAGGTGCTGCAGCTGTGCAAGGTTGGAACGAGTCGAGGGCTCGAGCCATTTTGTCGGTGGGTGACGAACAGCACATCTACCAATTCGCTGTGAACGTGATTTTCATTCCGGTTCTAAAGCCATCGCTCCTTATCTCCTTGCTCATTACTCTTTCATCCAATACACTCTGCCCATGCACCCAACTCAGGTGCTGTACCGCCATGGCCTCGTGCTGTACGACCCCAAAAAAGGTGTGCACTTCTTGCACATGGCGGTGCGTACAGCAGCCTTGAACTGCATGCCTGCGGCGTTACTAAAGCAGAGTCAGGTCCGCTTTGTGATCTACACCTTGAAGCTGCTTGATCAGTGGGCGCCAATCTACATCACTCCAGCATGGCAGCTGCCTCTCAACCTCGCCCGCGACCACGGCCCAAACATCACAGCGGCATTTGAGTTGGCTGGGATGCTGACTAAGGAGAATGGTACCCACACTCTAGACCTGATCTCAGCAGTTCTGTCCATGGACGTGGAGGGGGTGCGGTGGTTGTTGGACGCCGTGGGCCAGCCCCCAAGCAAAACCTGGCAACAGGTTTGTGTTTGCTTCATTTTGCATGCATTTTTAATGTCGCCACGACTGGATTTATTCATGTTTTCTGCATGCCATGAGCATACGAGTACAGCCCAAGCATCTGCTGCTCACATGTGCTTGTACTACTTGGGAAGTCTCACCTTCACTGAGTTATTGCAGAAGACAGTGATACTACTCACCATTGTCATTTGGTTATAAGGTTGTTTTGGGTGCCCATTGGCCATTTTCTTCCCTTAGGGCGTTCGAAAATATCCACAATGGCTTGAATTCTAGCAGCTTATTGATTCTTGCTTAAGAACAAGCCCCTGTCTTTCCTGCCAAACGAGGTATCGAATGCCAGAGGCCCAACAGCTAGCACCTAAGACTCCAGTTGGCAAAACGAACTGAGCGTGCTGCTACCTTTGCTCTGTCCCCCCCCCTGGAGCTGTTCCTCCCTCACACTCTTATGCTAGTGAGACTGGGTGCAAATTTCTGTACATGCGTATGCAGCTTGAGCACCTGAGCGATCATTTCCAAGGTGCTGAGACTGCGCTTGCTGTAGCCTTGTACATCCGATGGCTTGCACGCAACTTTGTAGCAAAGGATCCCAACGGGGCTTACACAGCAGCAGCTCAGGCTCAGGAAATAAGGGAGCGGATCCTGGGGCCAGAGCACCCTTTGAGCATCCAAGCTGCAGATGCAGTGGCTGTGAGCTATGACAGCCTAAAACGGTAGGGCCTCACGATCCTCTAGAGCCCGAATAAGAGGACTTACATCAATTAGCTGCCTGGAACATTGTCGGGTATAAACCTCACACATATTTATTCTCATAAACCCCTAGCTCATTGTCAACTCCAACCTGAAAGTGCCATCAGCCAAAACCTCTATGTTTGCTCGTAAAAATTAAGCAGTCCTGGTTAGCATTAGAGTGCTTCCTGAGCAGTGCCTACAAGCTACTGTTCTTGCACGTATGATCAATACTCATCGCTTATAAATGAATCTTCTACAATATTGTGCGATGGATTACATGCAGGTTTGAAGTTGCCTTGCTCATGTACCGCAAAACACTCGAGCTCCGCCAGAAAGTCTTGGGTGAGCATGCACACACCAGCAGCTCCATCAAGCGCTTGGCCTCATGCCTTGAGCTGAAGGGCGAGTACGATCAAGCCGAGCCCCTGTTTGTGCAGGCTCTGGAAGCTCGAAAGCGCATGCTGGGGCCATACCATCCCCACTGCTTGGTCTCTACCAACAACCTAGCCGACTGCCTAAGCAAGCAGGGCAACCACAGGAGTGCTCTCCCTTTGTACGAGGCGGCACTGGATGGACGGGAGAAGGTACTTGGCTCTGATCACCCAAGGACAGTGCAATCAAAGGGTGATGTAGCAAGCTGCAAGGAGCGACTGGGTTCGGACGTCCTCAAAATTTAATTATAAGTGCAGCATCCACTGTTGCTCAACACACCTCATCTTTCTTGCCACTTGTAATGTACCATGTGGGTGATTTAACGTGGACACGTGTTTTAAGTTGCATTTTGTTGCACGGCCAAAAATGGAGGAGTTGAACCTTGGTTTGACCGCACGTGGTTGTCGCGCGGCAAAATGGTGTATTTAAACAAATGTTTTTACATTGCAGCAGATTGCAAGATGAACTAAATGGAAAAAACTTGTTCAGTTTGCCCCCCCCCCTGAACTGGTGGCTATGTGGATTAGTAATTGCTACCAGCGGAGTTTTCTGCTTCTGTTTGCAGTTGTATTCAAGAGCTCAGAAAGGTGTGAGGAAAGGCTGCCTTTGCTTAAGTTTAAATCACTTAGCTGCAACCATGTCGTGTTTTACCGGAGTGTCCCAGCCACAATTCAACAAAAGGAAAGGACAGAAAAGCAGGTGTGTTGGTGTGTGTGCATGCACTTTATACTTCTTTGCCCATACGTGCGCTTTTATTGAGGCTGCTTGTACTTTGTGCATCAAGAAACTGTTTGCTTATTGAGCTCTGAAGAAAAAATTGATAGGAGTGCAGGAGCATTGCATGGTCCAGAAGAAAAGGTAAGCGGGCAGGAAGTTACCTCTTCCTGTATCAATCTAGCTATAAAGAGGCATTTTGGTACCGGCATTTTGGTACTGGGTCGTAAAACTCCTCATTACAAAAGAAGAATATTGATTGGGATCAGGAGCCTGCAGGAAATGCTGACCTAAAACCGGCTCCTGTTAATGTAATAGTACTGGAAAGGGCACGTCTGGTATGGATTAATTTGGCAGCGTAATTGATAGAATGAACATGAAGCTTGGAGCGAAGCAAGTTTCTTAACTCTTTGGTTTACGAGGTTTAACTCTTCGAGAACCAAGACCCAGCTCCTCAAAAGGCTCCAGCGTGTGAATGTTGCAGATAGTGCCACCCACTTTTAAAAACATGGTGTGGAGGGTAACGGAGCCTCGCTCCTTGAAGGATGGAGCAATCAATCACATCAATAACTTCAACATTCAACCAAGAAGGGAACGGTTGAAATCCAGGTTGAATTCAAGGTTTACAAGGAAAAGGCCTTCAGTCAATACGCTCGACTGCTAGCCTGCTCATAAAAAGCAATCATGCATTTCATGTTAAAAAAAATGGAGTTTGTTGTTGTTCTGGTGCAAAAAGGCAAATACGTCCTGCACTCTTGTCTTTGAGAATAAGGACGCAAACCTCCTGCGAAGAGAAACCACATGAGGGTGCGTGCAGTGAGAAACGACATGCTGCTCATCTTGAACATCATCTCCAGCTTCACACATATCACAAGCAGGGGAGGACCTGGGGTTCCATGTCACAGTCTCACAACGAAGGGTGAGGACACGCAGTCAAAAACGGGCAACACTGCGAATGACATATTGTGGGAGGTCAAGGAACATGTATTTGGGAAGGCTCTAAGGAGAATGTAGTTTGGATTACTAAGGCCTCCAGCCTGGCATGGCTGCTCAACCTATAGTAGGTCCCAACAAATAAATCAATCAAAAGGATCGACAGCTGCACTAATGAGTTTGTAAACCTCTGAGTTACGTGGGGGTCTGTTTGTGGGCACCAGAAAATCATGAAACAACATGTCAAGCATGTGTCCTTGCACCAGCATTTTGAAACAGAAATTTAGGAACAGGAAAGCCTGAAAGGAGCTCCAGAAAGCACACAGAAAGGACACCGGGCACTCAAGAAAGTTTGCACAGATGAGTCGCACAAGTGAGAGAACAGAACAAAAAGGAAAGCACACCAAGCAACACCGTGGTTTCTGCGGCAGACAGCCCAGAGGACAATCTTCCCCTAGGCCTTCACGTCCTAGGGGCATGCAGCAAACAGCGCACTTTGCTCAGTTTAACAAAGAGGTACAAGGGAAAATTTGCAATGCGCTCACAGGCACCACGGTGGCCACGTCTTGGACACCACAAGGAACTCGCAAGGAAGCGCCCTTGCACTAGCACTGTGCACTTCTCAGGAACTGCTCTTCACACCCAGACCTCTCTGGAACACCTCTGATAGCCACATGCAGCCACATTGTGCATACTCTCATACAAGCACGAAACCAGTTGAATTGTAAGGGCTCGAGGCCGCATTCACGCATGACGCACCAAGAAGGAGCCGGCATACAAATCTTGCATACATGCCAGCGGGAATTGCATAAGATTTGAGAAGCCAGATGTGAGCATGCAGCCGGTTGGAAAGGCCGTTTTCTTGGAAAAATATTTGAACCCTGAAAAATGCCAGCCGTAAAGGGTCTCAGCAGGGCATCAGCTGCAATGCGTTTGAATTCAAATTGATGCTTTTGTCATACAGCATGCCCAGGTGCTTAAACTCGTTGGTGTAGGAGAGTGGGGTGCCATCGTAGTAGAGAGTAGGCAAATCATCAGACCTGGAGTTGAAGCACATCACCTCAGATTTTTGCGTATTCACGTCAAGGATTTCCTGTGTGCATAGGCTCTGAGCTTGGTGAGCATTGTCTGCAGCTGGTTGTGGGCATTGGACAAAAGAGAAAGGTCGTCTGCAAACAGCAGCTCTGGCACAGTGAAATTAGGGATGCCCTTGCGTGCGCCCTGCACCCCCTCAGTCACATTGTCGACATCGTTCAAGTAGATAGAAAAAAGCAGAGGGGAGAGGGGGCAGCCTTGCTTCACACCAAACTCTGGCTGTACACTCACTTGCTTGTCCCCGTCCAGCAGTGTGTATTCATCTGTGTGTCTTAAAGGATGGAGAGTAATTGATGTGGCAGCGGCGCAGGTGTTCCCACAGTTTGTCCCTGGGTATGGAATTGTATGCCTGCTTGAAGTCATGAATGAAGGCAGCGTACAGACGTGAGGTACTTGTATGTAATTTCTGGGCTGCATCCTTCAAGTGTCTCAAAATGAAGAGGGGCTGGAGTGTGCTTCTGCCCGGAAAGAAACTTTGTATATTTGGTATTTTTGGCAGGAATATCATCAAATATACAGTCATATACGATGTATGTGTACGGTTCTGGCCAACCCTATGAATACGGCGTATGACACATACCTGCTTCAAGGTGTGTGTGTGTGTATGTGATCTAACAACCTGTCCTGTCGTATGTGACGATGCAGGTCCGTTTCCGCCGCCCCTGTCCGCCAACCAATGAGGCCTGTGCGAATGAATGTTGGGCGAGCATCAGCAGCCCTCTCAGCAGCAGGATCTGCAGCCTCAACCGCGTACAAGCTGCGCTTTGTCTGATCAGATCCTCCATGTCAGATACTTCCTTAGCAGCGTACTGATCTTGCACCTTGGTTGAACTATATTCCAACAGAGCAGGGGGTGTGGTGCTACTTGGAAACTTCTCCTCCTTGCGTCAAACCTTGCCAAGAGTGTCCCCCTTTTCACCAATTTTGTCCCTAGGTGACTTGTTCATTTTTTGATGTAATCCTCTTGAGCAGCATGGCATTTTTACAGCAGCCATGTACATTACGAGTTAAGTGCTAATTATATACACACACTGGTGCTTTAGAAGCCTTTTCTCGTCCTAACGCTATCCTATTTTTACCTAGCATTGTGCTCTTCTTGCGTAACCACCCGCAACTCAAATTTTCAACAGCTTACTAAAGACAAGAAACTGAATTAAAACCAGTGGGAGGTTCACCTGATTGAGTTAAATTTTGTGAAGGCACTAGGCCTGATCCCCAACTTCAAAAAGCAAAAGCACAGCGCAGCGTGCTTATTGCCAACCTAAACAGACAAGGATATAGGGAAGTCAAGCTACACGTGATCCTCGTTGGAGTTATGGGAACTATCTACAAGGACTATACAGACAAACCTCTGGCAGACTTAGTCTGAATTACCATAAGATTAAAAAACTGACACACAAACTGAATGTCAGACATGCATCTGCACTCATAAACACAAGGTGTGCACTGCAATATAACATAAGCAACAACAGTCAAGGATTGGGTCCGGATGCTATGGCACCCCCCCCAACCAAATAAATTTCTTTTTATTTGCTTTCGCGGTGGGGGCTTGCCTGGTGCGGGCACCTATGTAGCCCCCTCCCTCACCTATAGAGTTAAATGCCTACTAAAAAATGATCGAGTCAGAGTGTTGAGCCCCCGAGAGCAAAGGGGGTTTGACTGTTAACGGCATTTCCATCTGCTGATAGGTCGCCTAAAGACACGGTGTCTTTAAAATCTCACATGATCTGCTCATCTGATTGAGCAACTAAACTAGTCAAAACGTCCTCAACTGAAAAAACTACTAGCTGTTTGTCATGATACGCACTACAAGTTACCACCAAGTGCCACTAGTGGGTGTGACATGACCAAGCAACAATGCAAGTCACCTTATGTGGCTTTCACTCGTAGCAATATGAAAAGCAAGAGAGGCAAGCTTGCTTGATATGGGTATACACACTTCTTCCCTATTAATGTGGTGAGTGCTAATTATGCCTGTATATTCCTTTACTCGAATTTCTCCACCACTATATGGTAAAAATTTGCAATCTGCTACGCAAGGCAGGTCCAATTTCTTACAGCTCAAAGCAATCAGCTAGAGCAATTGAAGTTGGCAGGCAGCATATCAAAACGACGAGACGTCCTGTTAAACAAAGTCAGCCTCTAAATCCGATGATGCTGGCCTTAGCTGGCCCTGTATCTTTCAAGTACTCCTTGGAAAGCTTGTTTTTGTTCACAAACTCTTGCTCCTTCTCCAATCGTACGCCTTCATTAATGACATCCTGCGTGGAAAAAGAGGTTAGAGGTTTTGAACCGCGAGCGGGTAGGAAGGAATGAAGGAAGTTCAAAGTTGGCCAGACGACTTCAACATTGTGCAAAAGACTGCATGAAATGGCCGAGCAAGATATGGCCAAATCCAACCCGATTTGTGCAAGTAAACCTTTCTGTGCAAGTAATCCTTTCAAGTACACTTTGCTTCCCCCCAATGCCAGATATTACCGCCTCATAGGCATCACCCTATTTAAGAATGCAATGTGCCGCAACACGCAAAGTAGTACACTTAAGGGTTGAAGCAAAACAGGTTGAAAAGGTACAGGATATTCGGTTGGATCGACTCACAAGTAGAATTGGCCAATACACTTATGTACGTTGTACATAGTATAATTTTGCAGGGATTTGATCAAATATACGGCGTATACATACAGTTCTGGCCAACCCTACTCACAAGGCATAGAGGAGTCAGCTAGCACTCCAGTCCAAAACAGTAAACATGAAATGGGTGTGGCTCAAAATGCACCCATGGACTTGAAACCTGTAGGCTAAGGAAGTCAGAGTACCAGGTACTCTGGGTTTGTATTGGCCATACCTCCAGAGTCAGCTGCATGGGCTCAAAGATGGGCAAGGCATCCCTCTTGATCAGCCGCTGGGACAGGGAGGCCATGTTTGCACTCTCGTGCGTGATTTCATCGCCCCCTGTGCAAAAGTTACCGCAAGAAAACGTGTGCAAACAGTGATTACGCCCCAAGGGTTGAAGCATTGTGCCATTTCCTTGTGTGTGGCCAGACTAGCCACCCCAAGGTGACAAGAAAGTCCCATCCCAAGGTCACAAGATCCCAAAGTGACCTAAGACGCTCCTGACATGACCAAGCTTTGGTCAAAGAAACAGAGAACACTTGCTAGAGCATCTCTGCCAAACAACAGGTTTCTGTCACTTGGTGGATCAAAACCCACGACCCAAAAAGCCTGGTCTTGCCGAAGATCCTAGGCTTTCAGGGCAGCTGCCCTTCACACACTAGTCACACAGCAGCACTCTGATCGATTCCTCTGCTTACGGCAGCTTGCATTACAGAAATCGAGTGCTGCTCAGTTTTTTTCCTGCATGTCACACCCAGACAGTGACAGCATCATTAGCTGTTGTGCCAAGTCTTACACTTTGCAGTGACGGTGACTTGATCTGACATGCAAAAGCGGTTTGCAGCTAGGCCTGGAGGAACGCACAGTCCTGACCCTTTGTGCCCCCTCTCTCTCTCTCACACACACACACACAGGCCTGGAGGAACGCACAGTCCTGACCCTGTCATACAACCGTCGGACAAGGCGACCAAAAGAGCGTGTGCTGCTCCCGCCTCTTGCTTTTCAAACCACCCCCTTCATAGAGCAACACTCAATCATTCTGCAACACTTGTCAAAAGCAGGACTGCACGCACTTATGCACAACTGGGCAACTGACACAGCAACAGGACGTCCCATGCAAAATAAATATGTGAGAGGTTGTGATTATTTGCTGCGCCTGATTCATTTACTACGTAGCAAACCAAAATTTCAGTAAAATGCAGTGACAGCCGAGTTTCCAGCAATATTAATCCTTCCAGTCATATAAACTGAGTTTCTGTAATATGCAGGCCATAACAGCTTTCCAGACGTGAGTCCAAAAGCATGGGAATTGAGAATGAGAGGTGTTTGTTTTACCTAGAATCTCTCGTTGTATCCACGCCCGTATCTGGTTGTCGTACTGGCCTGCTCGCAAGGCTCCGTAAAAATCAAGGGGCTGCCGAGGGAACCGTTTGATCAGGCAATACACGTCATCCATCGATAAGCCATCGTCCTGCGGTCGGGTTCAGCCGAGAAAGTGAGGTCATCACGTCAGGGGAGTAGGGCATCATTATTCACCTAGCTAACACAGTGTGTCTGGCAATCCCTGCTAACACTGTGGATCCCTGTGGATTCCTCACTACCACACATGCCCTAAGGCCATCACGTCAGGGGAATCGATTAGATCAGAAACACACTAATGGTGTTACCTTCCTTCATTGATATCCCAGATGAAATCCCAGAGGGAGGTAATGGGGGCCCAACATGGGCACATTACAAGATGCTCTCTTGATCACAAGTGAAAGCGTTAGCGAGCTCCATTTCCTAATACTACACTGTAATTGCGAGTTGTCCTACACTGTAACTGTGTGTTATGATTATACCAAATTTGTGTGTTGTTACTACTGGCAAACTGTGTCTGTGTGCCGTTGCTAAACTTTAAGTGTGTGTGGTCACCATACTGTGATGGTGTGTGGTCACTACACTGGAGTTGTGTGTGGTCACTACACTGGATTGTGTGTGGTCATTACACTGGAGTTGTGTGTGGTCACTACACTGTAATTGTGTGTGGTCACTACGCTGGAGTTGTGTGTGGTCACTACACTGGAGTTGTGTGTGGTCACTACACTGGAGTTGTGTGTGGTCATTACACTGGAGTTGTGTGTGGTCACTACACTGTAATTGTGTGTGGTCACTACACTGGAGTTGTGTGTGGTCACTACACTGGAGTTGTGTGTGGTCATTACACTGGAGTTGTGTGTGGTCACTACACTGGAGTTGTGTGTGGTCACTACACTGTAATTGTGTGTGGTCACTACACTGGATTGTGTTGTACTACATTGTGTAATTGCGTGTTGTACTACACTGTGGAATTGCGTGTTGTATTACACTGTTATTGTTTTTTTTCTACACTGTGACTGCGTGCTGTTAAGCTGTTACGCCTTCAAGCTTTGAGCTTCGTCTTTATGCTGTTACTGCAGGTAGGATTAGCAGCTTGCAAGTTTTTGGCGCGCATGCTTCATTTGCTGTGGCGTGCAGGCCAATTTTATGGGGATCTAGCCCTGCTAAATCACACAGTAACCCAACGTATTCAAAAATTGGGCAATGCCACAGATTGCCAATATAAAAAGTAACAAGACTCGGTGGTTGAACAGATGTCAGATTTCAGCCATTTCCCAAGATCACAGTCATCCACATAGGGATACCAAAAAAATCATTTCCAAGCACGTACCTGTATATTCAGAATGGTTTGATTTAGTGGGGCTGCATCAATTGATTGTTTTGGGGGAGGAGATAGCTGCCAAGTTGGATTCCTTGGGGGCCAGATGTCGAAATTCCCTGCCTATAGGGGGCTTACCACAAAAGGCCTAACGGCTAACCTTAATGACCCCAACCTTTAGATAACGCCTTACAAGCACATTGTATGCTAGAAAAAGAGCATACTGGAAAGGTCACGCAGTCAGTCCCCTCTATTATCATTTTGCCATTTCATTCGTCCAGCATGTGTAGGGTTGGCCAAAATCATATATATACGGTGTATATACGGTATTGTTGGCAGGGAAATCACCAAATATATGGTCAAATACGGTGCATATATACGGTTCTGGCCAACCCTAAGCATGTGCTTATTACATTAGCAACGGACAATGGAAGCAAGGGTCACCTTCTTTACTTCAATGCTATGCAAGAGTACGCCAGGGCCCTATTGGGAATTAATAGTGGAAAAGCCATTTGGCGCCAACAAAGCCTGTCATCACACCTGGTACATGCTGTGGACAATATTTAGTACCGTACCAACAAAGCTTGTCATCATACCTGGTACATGCTGTGGACAATGTTGACAAGGTCGTCCGTTGATTGGGAAATAATAGTGGAAATGCCATTTGGTGCCAACAAAGTTAACAAAGCCTGTCATCACACCTGGTACATGCTAAAAAAAGAGCATACTGGAAAGGTCGCCCAGTCAGTCCTCTCTATTACCATTTTGCCATTTCATTCGTCCAGCATGTGTAGGGTTGGCCAGAACCATAAATATATAGTACCAACAAAGCTTGTCATCATACCTGGTACATGCTGTGGACAATGTTGACAAGGTCGTCCGTTGAAGGTTTCCACATATACTTGTCCAACCTGTACGTATGTAATGATTGCGTATGCAAGCGCAGTGTGTGCACAAGTACAGACAAACGTGTTCACTCCATGTGTACATTTAAAAGTGCATTGAACCGGCAATCAGCTTCCTTATGGAAACACATGCAAGCGCAGTGTGTGCACAAGTAAAGACACACGTGTTCACTCCATGTGTACATTTAAAAGTGCAGTGAACCGGCAATTAGCTTCCTTATGGAAACACATGCAAGCGCAGTGTGTGCACAAGTACAGACACGTTTTCACTCCATGTGTACATTTAAAAGTGCAGTGAACCGGCAATTAGCTTCCTTATGGAAACACATGCAAGCGCAGTGTGTGCACAAGTACAGACACGTTTTTACTCCATGTGTACATTTAAAAGTGCAGCGAACCGGCAATTAGCTTCCTTATGGAAACACATGCAAGCGCAGTGTGTGCACAAGTAAAGACGCGCGTGTTCACTCCATGTGTACATTTAAAAGTGCAGTGAACCGGCAATTAGCTTCCTTATGGAAACACGTGCAAGCGCAGTGTTTGCACAAGTAAAGACGCGCGTGTTCACTCCATGTGTACATTTAAAAGTGCAGTGAACCGGCAATTAGCTTCCTTATGGAAACACGTGCAAGTGCAGTGTGTGCACAAGTACAGACACGCGTGTTCACCCCATGTGTACATGTAGAAGTGCATTGGACCGGCAATCAGCTTCCTTACGGAAGCACATGCAACTCTCAAAAGTCCCGCAGACTTCCCACCTTCCATCCCTTATCAATGGCGCAAACATCTTGGTGAAGTCGTTCCCAGTTACCTGATCACAGACAAAAAAGCAAGGGCAGTAGTTAGCTTGAAAGGTGTTCGTGAGCTGGTTTGTGGTGGCTTAGCTCGAACAATTCATACACCTTAGTCCTTGCCAGCGCACGAAGCGTTCACTGTTACTTTGAGAAGTAGCGCGGCAAGACCTGGCAGTATGTCAGCTTTACTCTCAGACCTGCTGTTTAAAATTGCAAGGTAAACCTACACATGCCTGCAGCACTTCCCATGCCAACATTAATCTACTTGTTCCTCTGTCAAATCCCACTAACCATTGTCCTCTACACTCTCCTTCCCTGTTTCCCACACCTCAATCTTCCCTGTCAATCTTCCCCCTGTTGCCCACACCTCAATCTTCCCCCTTCCCCTTCCCCTGCCACCTAACAACAATGACACCTATCTTTCACTGGTTTAGCAGCCATCTCCGGCTGAAAGCTCCTTGAACTTATTTTAGTTGCTCAGCTTTTTCTTATTGCTCATTGCTCAGCTTTTCCTTAATGCTCATTGCTCAGATTTGGCATTGCTCAGCTAATTTTGATTCAAACTCACGATGATAGGTGTCCGCCTCACACGATCCGTCTCCTTCCAATCCCCGCCCACGGAAACACTGTTGGGGTGGTCGCACAGGTTCATCCTATACACGCACGTGAGTGAAATTTTGAGCGTGTATTTACTTGTATATAAAAGATTAGGTTGCACAAATTCACCCTATACACGCACGTGAGTGAGAATTTGAGTGTGTATCATCGACACACTCAAATGGTTGGTGTCTCAAATGGTTTTAGAAAAAATTAGGTCACACAAGTTCACCTCACACACGCACGTGAGTGAATTTTGAGTATCCAAAAGGTTAGGTCACACATCATACACGCACGTGTGAGCATTTAATCAATTGAGATCGCCCTTGTCCTACACACACGTGCGCTTATTCTAATTTGCTCGTGTGTTGCGTAAAACCAGCCAGCCAAACAAAGCTCATCTCAGGCCACTGAAGCTGCATGCCTATAGCAAGAGGTTGAGGCTGAATCGAGTTCTAATATTCTAATGTACTTAGTAGCTGCTGCTCATAATTTGCATTTACATTTCAGCACGTACAGAGAGATATGTAGTACTTTGATTATATTTCCTGGATGTATTACTGCCTGCTTGCCAAATTATTCAGGCGTATCGAACCCGCATACGAGATGCAGAGGCGGAACACCAAAAAAAGGGACAACTATAGAACCAGATGACATCAAAAGCAGGACGACATCACAGACAAGAAGGACAACATCCCTCTGCAGTTTAGTCCTACCCATACTCCTACCATGGTACCTTGATGTCTCACTCAAGTGAATGTAGTGTATACTCATTTGTCACAGTGATAGGAGTGCTTACTTATTTGTCACAGTGATTGTATCGTATACTCATTTGTCACAGTGATCGTAGTGTATACTCATGTGGGTAGGGTCACTCACAGTGATTGTAGTGTATACTCATTTGTCACAGTGATTGTAGTGTTTACTCATGTGGGTTGGGTCACTCACAGTGATTGTAGTGTATACTCATTTGTCACAGTGATTGTAGTGTATACTCATGTGGGTAGGGTCACTCACAGTGTTCCGATCACGATCTGATTGTTTACGGTGACCTGGGTGTTTGCAAAATGCCCGAGACCCGCGTCTATGTCGTTGATGAGCAGCACAGATATGATGCCGCGGTTTGAGCTCAACTCTCCTGCCTGAAAGTGGAAGACACGTGAGGGCAAGATTGCCACCATCCTTTTGCACTTTCTGCCTTTTGTCACGGTATGGAGGCAAGGAGCGCTGCGCATGCTTTAATGATTCAGCTGATCGGCTGTATGAACTAAGCGGCATCAACATGCAAGGATTCTACGTGATGAAGATCAACATGCAAGGGTTCTACGTGATGAAGATCAACTTGCAAGGATTCTACGTGATGAAGATCAACATGCAAGGGTTCTACGTGATGAAGATCAACATGCAAGGATTCTACGTGATGAAGATCAACATGCAAGGATTCTACGTGATGAAGATCAACATGCAAGGGTTCTAAGTGACGAAGATCAACTTGCAAGGGTTCTACGTGATGAAGATCAACATGCAAGTATTCTACGTGATGAAGATCAACATGCAAGGATATTACGTGATAAAGATCAACTTGCAAGGGTTCTACGTGATGAAGATCAACATGCAAGGGTTCTACGTGATGAAGATCCACTTGCAAGGATATTACGTGATAAAGATCAACTTGCAAGGATTCTACGTGATGAAGATCAACATGCAAGGGTTCTACGTGATGAAGATCAACATGCAAGGGTTCTACGTGATGAAGATCAACATGCAAGGATTCTACGTGATGAAGATCAACATGCAAGGGTTCTACGTGATGAAGATCAACATGCAAGGGTTCTACGTGATGAAGATCAACATGCAAGGATATTACGTGATGAAGATCAACATGCAAGGGTTCTACGTGATGAAGATCAACATGCAAGGGTTCTACGTGATGAAGATCAACATGCAAGGATATTACGTGATGAAGATCAGCATGCAA
>Ga0307974_1000963_pt1 | contig 18976 bp, 23 predicted proteins | sample OrgLakmetagen784_FD_201812 | JGI IMG/M metagenome (GOLD analysis project Ga0307974, IMG submission 201812) | Saline water microbial communities from Organic Lake, Antarctica - #784 | ecosystem: Environmental > Aquatic > Non-marine Saline and Alkaline > Saline | place: Antarctica: Organic Lake... | reverse complement strand
CCCCCCCCCCTCCACACACACACATACAGTAACGTACACAAGCACACAATAACACACAGAGACACGCATATCCAGATTATATGGAACAGAATGCACAGAACACACTGGTGTCTGAGTAAGGCGAATGCATTAGCTTACGCAGCTGGTGCCAAGTACCAAAGTATGAGCTTTTCTTTCTACTGCAGGAAGATTCTATTCTGCCTGTGCCTGTGCGCAATTCTCTTACTCACCCCCTAGAGCTCCGGCAATAGTGCCTGCAACAATGCTGAGGACAGGCTGGAAGGCCGTGTGGTTGATCAGCCGAATCCTGTGTCAGAGACGGACATCACCACGGTGCGTGAGTCAGTGCAGGATGGCACAATTTTAGGTATGAACACAAACTTTGGTGCTCGTGGTACCTTCTCAAGCACTCAGGTAATGATTGCAATGCCTACAAGTGTGATCAGGTGAAAAGAGCTCTGTAGCTGGCAGGAGCACAGGTGAGAATTCTCCCTAATCATTTGATAAGGGCCTCCTTCAATTGTTGTTTAGGGCCTCTCTACTACTCATTTGTTTGGAGCGGTGTAGCCGCGGGAGCACAGGTAGATAGTTTTGTGTGTGTGTGTGTGTGTGTGTGTGTGTGTGTGTGTGTGTGTGTGTGTGTGTGTGTGAGGGCACAGGAAGTTTGCCCGTCCTCTAAAGGCTTTCTGCAGATTTCTTCTTGCTTGGTAATTATTTCTTCTTTAGTTTGCCTTGTCTTCTAAATGTGAGCTGTAAAACCAATAAGGAACCGCCAAGCAATGTGCAGTGTTTCATCAATCAATTCCAATCATAAACAAAAAACAAAATGTACACTTTTTACAACTTACATGATGAGTACGATCACCCCTCCTTGTATTAAGCTGTACGCCATCTGCAGCAGATGAGCAAATAATAAGAAAGTAAGTTGTGCCTTATAGCGGGCCCAAATGCATGCACGCTGCGTACCACAGAGCGAACAACTACAAGCCATTTGATTTACGTCTGGAAAGTCGAAGATCAAAGTCATTTAACGATAAGCGTAAATTGGCCAAACAAAGAGTTGCTAAGCACCCTGTTACCCCTAGCTGCTCAACGTACCAGTACTTCTGCCATCGTGTCCATAGCTGCATACATCTCTGCCACTTTTTGCAGACCGTCCTGGAAAACGTGTTGAGAGATGTGTGCAGATGAGTTCCTGTCAAAATGATGTGTATCAAGGATGGAGAGTCTACTGCAGCAATTATGTTTGCCACTTCTGCACAAATGTGCAGGAGAAATCCTGCAAGCAAAACACCCTTTGCATTACTGAGTCCTGCCTTGTACTCTCGCGTTTCCACTTTTCACAGTTGCTCCTTGTATGCTAGCCTTGCCAAGTTAAGCAGAGAGGAGAGCCGCTCACTACTCGTTCAACAAAAGTCACCAAACAAAGCACATACCTCGCTCTCTTGACCCACTTGCCAGCGCAGCATTTCACCAGGCTGCTGGAGCTGGCGCTCATCCCCTTGCCCTATCGAAACGTCTCCAGACGTCAAGGTGGGGGGCTCCTTTATCTTCAGCATGAAAGGGTGCGCTGACGAGTACAGGCTGTCGTACACTTCAAACCTATGACACGTTCAGAGTGCGACGTAAGGCAAGGCTTGTTGTAAAAAAACTAACATGGGCTCACGTGCGCAAGCTCCTGCTGCATGTTTCAGACTAACTCAGCGCTTCTCCTGCTCCTGCATGCCAATGCAGGATAGTCACCCTCAAAAAGCAGACAGTGCTTAAACCAGAGAAGCAAATGCTATGAGGGCGACAACTTTCGCAGGTCAGTCAGAGCAACGCCAAGGGGGGGAAAAGCCATGCCAGTAGGTCAGTCAGAACATAATGATATGGAACCCTACCTGCGTTCTGTGGGCCCTGTCTGCGGCTGGAGATAAGCAGCGTAGTAGAAGAGGAGGATGACCGCAGCAATCATGCAAACAAAAGTGAGGATCTCATAGGGGATCCACCAGGGGGCAGACGTGCCTCTATACACACGAGGTGGTGCGTACAAAATGTGCCGCTTCATGCCGTATTGACGGCCACCTGCATTCATGGTCATTGTGCGCAGGCAAAGGCTAGGGCAACAATGAACGGCCTCTATACACACGAGGTGGTGCGTACAAAATGTGCCGCTTCATGCCGTATTGACGGCCACCTGCATTCATGGTCATTGTGCGCAGGCAAAGGCTAGGGCAATGAACGGCGCTGCGACGAGCAAAACTACAAATTGGGAAGCATGTCCACAATTTACCGCTTGTTCTCAAGTGAGGGGCCATTCAAGAGCAGCTCAATCCTAGCGTTTTTGTAACAAACATGGCTTTCATCAATTAGTAGCAAGGAGGGTGTCATTGCCAGAAAATGGCGGCAAAGATTGTATTCACAAGGCAGATCCCAAGTTCTGTGCAAAAGGAGTGCATCAAGTATGCAGCAGAGACCATCTTCTGTGTAACATTGAGCCATCATTTAGAAACCAGTAAAAAATGCGCTTGAGAGTTGCCGGTTGACTCACAGACACCATTGACGCCTCTCCAGAATGTTGTCTTGTCATAATTGCTGTATAGGTGTGGTCCATACCTACCTTGTTGCTCTGGCCCAACTTTTTGCTGCTCAGGCCCTGACACGTTTCCAACACCACTGCCTTTGATCAACTTGATCAGGGTGCCAGAAAAGAACAAGGAAGATTCACGTACCCGTATCATTGTCCTCCTCTGATGAAATATGCTCTTTATGCACTCTACGATCCAGCCAATGTCCCCGGTTGCCGCCCCCTCCGCCATCATAGCAAGCATCTGCCTCGTCATCTGCCTGTGCCTGGGATTCAAAGCTCTCCTGCAAAATGATTACGTCCAGAGATAGTGGCAAGATACCCAGGAGCAGGGAACTTTATCATCAGTGAGCACACAAGTCGCAACTGATGCGGGGTCAGACGGGCTTCCTGTCAACAAAATGCACCTCCTTGCTGTGAACAGACTCCACCAGCACCGTAGCACTGCTCGGACTTTGGACATGGGAAAGAACACTGCTTGTACGCTTATGGTTTGATTTAGAGCCATGGAAGGGCCCAGCAAGTGTGAATACTGGCTTTTATATCTTTCCTGATTGTACGCTGATCCTTGTCAGCATTTGACCCGAACCTCTTCTCTGTAAAGTATAAACACTGGTTCAGCGTCTTTCCTCAACAAACGGTGATCCATATTAGCATAGACCTTTCCTCAACAAACGGTCATTTTCATCGGCATAGACCTTTTCTCAATGTGCACTAATCCTTGTCAGCAGAGACTGCTCCACTTCTTCTTATAAGCCAGAGAGCGTTCTCACCACGGCTCGGCATGGCACAGCAGAAGCCCTCGGTTTGGCGACTCGAAGCTTACGGACGTGCATCTCTTTGCGGACAGGATGGTCATCCACTGTAGAATCATCGTATTCCAGGACAACTGCAGGGCAGTGGAGCATTCTTGCACTTGTGAGTGGGGGTTCTAGCCAAGGAACTCGAAAAACCAGCTTGCGAATTAAAGAATGACACAGGTTGTGACTAAAGTGAGTTGTGCAGCACAGCTGGTAGTACGCATTCAAGAATTTGGAACCCTAGTTGACAAAGTCGTGCGGCACAGCAGGTGGGGCACCAAGCAATCAAAGTCAACACACAGGTTGGAAAAGGTGAGAAGTCCGGCACAACTGGCAGTTTCGCATCAATGTGAGTTGTGATGCAAAAACGGGGAAGCAGTTGTGCCTTGTGTCTCAGAGTTCGCACATCATTTTGACAGCTGTCCCAGAACACTCGTTGACTGCACACCCATTCACCTGAGCTTTCACTTGCAGAAGACCTGTCGTCCTCCTCATTGCCCGTGAAGCTATTTCTGTCGAGACTGCCCCCATTTGGACCTCCACCCAACAGGCTAGACCTCCGCCATTCAGACCCCTTCTTGAAATTGCCTCCCTGCCCCCCTGGGAGGCTCATCCTTCTGCCGCCCGTCCCAGCTTGCATAAAGCCCGCCTGACCGCTGAGAGCTGCGCTCTTTGAAAGGCTCCATTTACTAGCACCCTGTATATTCCTGCTGCCCATACTACTTTCTGCTTCTACGCCCTCCGCCACAGGACCACCCTGCGAGTGCTGTGGGCATGGAGGTGAGTGCTCTGTCCATCCCTCGGCACAGGCCTTTCTCTCTTTGCCTGTTTGATCCTCATCATAGCTTGTACAGGCAGGGGGCTGAGAAAGCTTTGTCCTGGAGTTGCTGAGCCGTTTTGCGCTGCCTCCAGCCCAAAGTACCTGGTGGAGACCTTTCCGGGTGCTCAGGTTGTCAAAGGATGTAGGCAGAGGAAGAGACAAGGAGTTTGGACTGACCTGAAATGCAAGGCCAGAGGTATGAGGTTCAAGCTCAAACCTAGGTCATAGTCCAACCACATGCAAAGCCTTGAGTAGGAATTGCGTCTCTGCATCCCTTACTTTCAATAATAATCCCTGTATTGCCATGAACAAAGGACAGGCTGTGTGTGTCTATACAAATCAAACAGGTTAAGTCGCACTTCGCTTCCAACTCCTCCAGCACTGCGGCTGCCTTCTTATGAAGCACACCCAATCCAAACCATGAAGAGTGTTGGAACAGCAATGCCTGCCAGCTAGCACAAATTAAGTCGGACTGCACGCACCTTACGGCTAGCTTCTTGTAAAGAACCTGTCTCTGCCTGCCCCTCCCCAACAACTGGGCGGCCTCTCCTGCTGTCACTAGCAAAGACTGATTCGTACTCAGTATCATCTGGAGTGTGAGGCATCGATTCCGCCGTTGGGCCCAGCGATGGATATGATGACAAAGCAGGAGGAAGACCAGCTCTTGGTAAAGCAGCTGACGCCTCACCCTCCACACTGGGCTGACTTTGGCCCAAGCTAGGGCGATCTCCTAAGCTGGGAGGCTCAGGTGCAGCTGGCAACCTGCACAGGTACATAGCATTTCACGCTTCTACCCTCATCTGATTGACTTGATATAAGGAGCAAACAGTTCTACTTCGCTTGCATCGTGAGATGCATAGGGCTCTGTCATTATTACCAAGGAGAACACAACAACTCAGAAAAACCAGAGAAACGGGAGAAAACTAAGGACTAAAGTATAGAAAGGAGGTGAGGGAGGGGGGGAAGTATGCTAAGGAGTTGTGTTCTCCAAGGAACAAAAAGAACGGAGAAGGGAAGCAGAAACTGGAGAAAAGCAGAAAGTGAGAATATCTCACTTTATGCTACACTTCAAGAACCTGAGTTCAGGTGTTTCACACAACTCATAAGTTCCCTAACGTTTGAAAACTCACTTCACATGCCTACTATTAAACACATAATAACAGGGTGGGCACGCTACAGAAGTCAAAGCACCAACAATTTCAACTGAGACAGGATGCAACTCAAGCTGCAGACGTAAGGTTCCCACCTGGCCATGCGCGGTCGGCTCTTCCTGCTGAAAGACACTAATGAAGACCTTCCAAAGACAGCGGGTTCATCCGAAGGGGAAACACCAGAAAAATCCGGTGACGTGAGGTCCATGCCGTGCAGGATTGCAGGCCTGCCTTCTAGCAGCTTCACAACATCCAGAAGGGGGCTACTTGATTGAGCTTCAAGCCCCTCTGATCCTCCCTCAAGCTTGCGTTTCTCGGAACACTTGATGCTGTGAAGCTCACGCCACACACGAGCTCGGCGGCGTTGGGCCTGTGTGTGTGCGTATGTGTGTGTGTGTGTGTGTGTGTGTGTGTGTGTGTGTGTGTGTAAATGTGTTAGCAGATAAACGATCATACGATCATATGCCTAGACATTTTTGTGCATGATCAAAAATGAGATCTAATATTTGTATGCCAGCAGGATGATGACGCAAAAATGACGATTATTTTCCTCGAGTGCAATAGTCGTGAGCAAGATGGTCGTAGAAGACACGATGCAGTGGTGCACTTAATCATCCAGCACGGCATCTGACTCACACATTCAGGCGCTCACTCAACCACCAGACGCCATCCCAGCCAACACACACTTGTCCAGCCACAAGATGTTCACCCAACCACCATACACTCACCCGGCCATCAGGTTGTCACCCACCCAGCCATTTGACACCCACCAACCTTGATGGATTTATGCATGTCCAGTACTGCCAGCCATGGACCAAAATCAAAATATCAGACACCCACTCATCCATCCGGCATTCACCCACCCAGCCATTGGTCAACAACTTTCCTTGATGGAGTTCAGCATTACCTGCACTGCCAGCCTCGGACAAAAAGAAACCATCAAACATTCACTCACCCACTCAGTCAATTAATCACCCACTTACCTTGATGGAGTTCAGCATATCTCGCACTGCCAGCCACGGATAGCAGAGGACAAGGAACAGCAGCACCAAATCAGTTGCAAGCCTTTCAGGCATGCCTCGAGATGTGAGACCCTGTTTGCTGTAGTCCTTGTACTCAAGTGTCTGCAAAGTGGAGCAAGGAACAGCAGCACCAAATCAGTTGCAAGCCTTTCAGGCATGCCCCGAGTTGTGAGACCCTGTTTGCTGTAGTCCTTGTACTCAAGTGGCTGCAAAGTGGAGCAAGGAACAGCAGCACCACATCAGTTGCGAGCCTTTCAGGCATGCCTCGAGATGTGAGACCCTGTTTGCTGTAGTCCTTGTACTCAAGTGTCTGCAAAGTGGAGCAAGGGTGCTTGCGTGTGAAAAAGCAAACGCGGTATGATCATGAGGCTGGTCCAAACCTGTCAGGCTCTGCGCATGAAAGCCATCCCAAAGCACAAGCACATACTGGACTGCACCTACTCGTGGTGCAACACAAAAGCCAGGACGTACCTGAATGTCAACAATTGCATAAATCCGGCCATCGTCCCCCCAAATTGCTTGCATACTGATGTAACCATACAGCTGCATGTCCACACTGTAGGTCCCAATCTTGACCTGCATTGGGTGCCAGACAACACCAGCGAGGCGTCTGACTCACAATTATACCCGCAAGAAAGTTCAGATTGGGTACATGCATGGAGTTTGATGGATGCCTGCTGCCTGGTAAACGACATCACAAGCAGACAATTTCTTTAGTGTTTACGTGCCTTGTGATGCATCACAGTCAAGTTATTTGAAGTGCGCACTGCACAAGGTGTTCATGGACTGAGTGCGATACATATTAGATCAAGACCGAATCATTTAGTAGCAACTGAAGATCAGGCACAGTCACGGACTAGTAAGCTGTATACCTGGAAGCTGTCGGTGGCAAATCTGTTGAGGTAAGCGCCTTCGACCAAAACTTGGAATATCTCTCGCGCGCGCCTTGCATTGAGGTTGATGTCCAGGACAATGGGGTAAGATGCTTTGGGAAGGCCTGTGAGGGAGGCAGTGCACACGAAGGAGGAGACAGTTCAGTCTAACATACGCTGCATACCCGGCGGTTTCTGGAAACGTGAAATGTACTTCAACAGTGTCTCCTGACCGCAAGAGCTGTTTATGATTCTTGACACAAGGATGTGTCACGTCCTTGCAATGGAACCTGAACCCAATTCAGCGCCACACATGAACATTGGCCTGAATGCTCAGAGGGATGGCAGAAGGACTATCACCGGGTGTTTCAGTAGGGCAAACAAAAAAGACAGACGCATGCCCAATCAAACGTCTTACCTTACCAGCCAGCCTATAGTGCAGTCAAGGAGGCAAAGCATACCAGAAATTTCTACCTGGCACAGATCTGGGGGCAAAGCCATATGGAATTCCTTCGCTGTTAATTTGGTCATCTGAGCTCGTGTTATACCACCCTTGGGGGTAGATCGCAACCTGCGGTGCATGGAGAAATGGCACACCAGTGGGGGCGGTGGGGCAGATTTGAGTGGTGTGGTAGATTTCAGGGTAGAACGCAACCAACATTTCAAAGACAGGTATTCTGCAACAGGACAGGTCAGCAACACCTTGTTCATGTACGTTAAGTTTACATGGGAAGGTCCATACCTTGCTGTCCCACATGTAAATCCCAGAACATTTCCTGGTACAGAACCGTTCGGCAACAAACAGCGGGTTGGCTGTGTGAACAACTCACCTGTGGGTTGTAGAGGAGTTTGGAGCTAACAAATGCCGGGTCTACTCCAATGTAGGGCATGCGCCTGCCCTTGGCGTCTGCCCTACTGAAACGACCATTGGCAGTCCTTCTGCCACTTCCTGAGGAGGCGGCGTCAGAAACCCTCTGAGCAACTGCCTCGCTGCGCAGCTGGCTGCATTCGGCTGCCAAAACTTGGGCAAGGCCTCTGGGCCTGCAAGAGCGTTCATATATTTCTCCACCAACCGCCAGGCTCTCCAACGAGTGGCGGCTCTGAACTATTTGGGCGCCTGTCAGGATCTGGTTGCCGTACAAGCCCTGTATTGTCATTAAAGGCATTAAAAAGTCATCAAGCTGTGAAATATAAAGGGGTTTTTGGGTCTCTCTTCATTGCAATAGACTGTCAAATGGACACATGCTCTCCACGCACAAAAATGGCCGGTCACGGCACACATGCACGCTACAACTGTCAAGGACAAAGAACAACGGCCCATTACTAATAAGACGAGCTGCTTGACCCAATCATCAAAATACTTTGCAACAAATATCTCTAGCAGTCTTTTGTGAGCAGTAAATGGTAGAAAATTAAGTTAGTTGTGCCCTTACCCTTTAAAATCAGTCAAGCACCCCCTCTCCACTCACCACCAGCCTCCTCTTGTCATGCGTATCCGAGTCAGTAAATGCATCATCTTGCTGTGCTATGGTTGTCCTGATGGGAACCTGCGGCAAGAAAGGTAAGTGGAGTCAGTCAGATGCTGCAGCAGCAACAGACTGTACAAGGAGATGGGACAGACGGGATAGACAGACAGGGAAATGGCGGCACGGGCACATACCTTTGGATAGCCATTCCACTTCTCTGTAAGCAGCTTTCGGTGAAAACTCTTTTCTTCTCCTTCCAGAAAGGAAGGTGTGCCGCTTGCAAACCTGGCTTCTGCTGGGGTGTGTGTGTATGTGTGTGTGTATATATGTGTGTATGTGAGTGTATGTGTGTGTATATGTGTGTGTGTGTGTGTGTGTGTGTGTGTGTGTGAGAGAGAGAGAGATGTGCCAATGCGCCGTATTGTCATTTTCAGACGGTATGGTGACGGTACGGTACGGTTCAAACCCGTATAATACAGTCGAAGAAATATATGCTCAAACCGTACTGGTACAAATTGTCCGTATTTTACCTTTCTGCAGGGAAAAAAGAGGTCCCGGGCTCAATTCCCGGTCAGAACTGCGCATTTTGCTTCTTCACCCCAACTTGTTTCTGAGCTTCTTCTTATTAACAATGCCTCATAGATTCATGTATTTACATGTGCAATAGAAGTATCCACACTGTAAAGTCAACAATGACCCTTTTGGTGCCAAATAAGTCATTTCAGTCATCTTTGCACCGTACCGTAACCGTACCGGAATTCACCGTGCATTTGTCTGACCGAGTCATACCATATGTAACCATACCATATAACCGTACACTGTACCGTACACTGGACTGGCACATCACTGGTGTGTGTATGCAAGTGTGTGTGCATGCGTGTGGGCACACTGAAACAAAGTAAACATAGCTTGTGTAAATGATTGTGATCGAATGGAAAATGACCAGGGATGGGTCATACGGCGTAGGCGTATTATACGTCGTATCGTATTTATCGCATATATAACCGTATTTTTCAAATTACTCCGTATTATACGATTTTGGGCACTTAACGAATGTTGCAGCCACAAGCCCCCCAGAGCCCCCCAGAAGCACTCCCAGGCCCTCTAGAGCCCCCCAGAGGAACTCCCAGCCCCTCAGAACATAGCAAGATCACTTGCTTATTGCTACCACAACCCAGAAGGTGGTGCCTGTAGCATAGATGAATTGTGCAACAGCTGCATCCACACAAGCCTTGGTCACTGCCCTCTTGCTGCAGGTGTCCAATGACTGTGTAGATGCTGCTGCTGATGTGCTTGCTGTAGTCCTGTGCAGGTGCCTCTCGTTTCTTGCATGCTCCTCCCTCTGAGCGCTAGCGTCGGCAATTTCTCCCATGCGAGCGCTGCGACTACGCCCTGAGGATTCCTGCTAGGTCAGCTTTGCATGCTGCTACACCTATGCTGGGATTCTGCCTCATGAAGTGCTCGCAAATGCGGGGGGCACCGCTGCTGAAATCTCGGAATTCTGGCATCTGGCATCTGGCATCGGCATCTGGCATCTCGTAAATCTGCCCCTTCTGTCCCATAACAACAACACGATGCCACTCAGGGTCTTTACCAGGAGGCATTATAATGTTCTGGAGGCTGGGTGGACAATTCGTGGTGGTTGGAGGGTGGTTGGTGCAAGCCCAGGGTACCCCCCCAAAAAGCATAAATACGTTTTCGTAATATACGCGTATTGCGTTGCGTATTAATAGCGTATTATACCGTACGGGACGTCTCAGAAGTCCGTATGACCCATCCCTGCAAATAGGTAATTTCAGCCATCTTTGCACCGTACCGTAACTGTACCGGAATTCACCGTGCATTTGTCTGACCGTGTCATACCATATGTAACCATACCATATAACCGTACACTGTACCGTACGCTGGACTGGCACATCACTGGTGTGTGTATGCAAGTGTGTGTGCATGCGTGTGGGCACACTGAAACAAAGTAAACATAGCTTGTGTAAATGATTGTGATTGAATGGAAAATGACGTACCTCAGAATTGACACCCAGCCATACTAAGCTCGACACCAAAAAATAAAAAAGCAACATTGTGCATTGATGAGAGTGCACACCTGAGTTTTCATCAAGTGGTTTGGGCCCAGAGATACTTGCTGGAGTCCCAATCCTGAATTGGAACCGCGCCTCTGCATAAATTGTATAGTTGAAGAGTGAGCCGTAAATTGTGTAGTTTATAGTTGTATTGTATAGTTGTAGAGTGAGCTGTAAATTGTTTAGTTGTAGAGTGAGCACAAAGCATATTGGCATCACTAAGATAAGGCATAAGGCCAACAAAGCTTACACAAGCTATGTTCAAGTAGGCAAGCATGAGTAAATGCGTAAAGCTGCTCAAAATGCCTGACTTAAAGCTTGTAGCAGGGGCAAAGACGATGCTAGATAATGATAGACGTGCCGGACAAAGGTCTAGAGAAACGAGAGCACACACTGGGACAGTCTGTGAAAATCTGACAACCAGTGTAACAACGGTGCTCTTGCATAATATGCCTAGTATGCCTGACAACCATCTTACAACCATTTAGATTTGTGTTGATATCCACCAGCGCCACCCTAAGGTCTTGCAGCCTTTGACAACTGTCGGGCGTGAGCTCAATATCTAAGCAAGTCGTACGGCAATGATTTAATAATCGGGAATTTTCAACTTCACGTATTATCTTAATCCTGAGCCAACCAAGAGTTGTGCAACCCTTAAAATCTAGTCACACATACCAGAGCCACCCCTGGAGGTCCCACAGTCTTTGACAAGCGGTCCTGAGCTTGACATGCTCAACAAGTCAGACGGCAACGACTCAACAGATGAAAGATCCAGCCGGGTATGCTTCTGGGCATTCTTATCGACTAGAAGCGCTGCGGACCTGGGCCTGTGCATAGAGAGATAAGCACAACGTCACGGCATACCTTGGTAGGATTCCGGTGTTTAATAAAAAGTAACGTGGCAGCTGGCTAGGACTGAAACCACCTCAAGTTGGCCCAACAACAAGGCACATGCTAGCCACCAGCCTGTGCAAAATGCTTGCTCAACACGTTGCGTGTATACCTGTAATGCACAATGAGCTAAGACGTGTTGCGTGTATACCTGTAATGCACAATGAGCTAAGACATGTTGCGTGTAACTGTAACAGACAATGAGCTAAGACACGTTGCGTGTAACTGTAATGCACAATGAGTTCAGTGTGAGCGTGCCGGGGCTGGATTAAGACTCACCTGCTCACAAAACACACATACACATACAAGGAAACACACACATACAAGGAAACACACACATACAAGGAAACACACACAACACATACCCACCCACCTTGACAAGGCCTCCTGTGCCCGCTGTGCAGCAGGAGAAGTTTCTGTTGCTTGAATCAGGGCCTCAATGCGTGGAGACAGGGGTTCCAAGAACTTGGCGTCAAACTCTGACAGGAGCTCCTTCCACTGTAGTAAACGTTGGGTGATGGAGATTGTGCATGTTTACGCTTTCTACGTACATCACAGCTCCCACCCTTCACAATTACTCAGGGACAATGTGCCGGTTACTTCCTAGAGACAAGAAACGCTCTCACTGCCACTGCAAGGACGAAAAGCAAGGTAGGAAATACCAAGGGCAAACGTCGCTTCATACTCACACCCACGCGCACCCCCCTTTTTCACACACATAAGTGCTTGAGCTCACCGAATCCTCAATCACCGCATCAACCCCTGCAAAGTCTTCCTCCACTGTGGTTGTTCTGACGCCCAACTGCTCAAGAGCGACAAGCAGAGAGCTGCTTGCACTCTCTAGATTGCTGATCTGCCCTGCCGTGTGTCGTAACCTGGCTGTCTCTGAGTTAGAAGACTGGGTAAGGTTGCTGCAGAAAGGGGAGGGGCCAGAGGGGTCACTGCCTTCCGGACTCCGAAGCTCAAACACTATAAGAGTACTGTAGAGGCCTGCATAGGTAGTTTGGTAAAAGATGGCGTGGTGAGGCATGGTGAACACATTTTACGGTTATCAAATAGACTAGAACAAGTTTTTACACAGGCTCCAGAGATAATCCTAAGACTTCCTTTTCCTGGCACTGCATAAGACAGCTTTTGCAGGTGAGGGGAGGTACAGATGACTGGCCATGCAGGTGGTCAGTTACTGGGCAAAAAGTAAAAAAGAATGTTTCAAACAGCGCATGTGAAGGGGCAGGAACAGGGTCGCTGCATGCCTTTGCACGCCTTTGCACGCCTCGACGCTGCACAGGAAATCCCCCTCACCTTCTTTGACTGGGTAAGTGGCGCTGGGGTATAAAGAGAACGGTGTGTCCTTGTACACCTTGCTCCATTGCACACTGCGTGTTTGAGACGAGAGAATGCTCATTTAAGTAAACGACCAGGCGTAGCAGCATTTCCAGACAACAAGCGATCGCAGAGGGAGGCAGCGCCGACTTCCTGCCATTGCCACAGGCACGCTTACAAGTGCGTGATTTGTGTCTAGTTCCTATCATTTGTGGGTGGGTCTCACCTGCAAGGACACCACTGGTCCTCTGTCTCTGCTTCTACAGGCCCATTGCTGAACCCGTCGTCGTCTGGCGTACAGCCAACCTGAATGCATGCACGCGTGAGGCATACAACATAGCTAGTTTGGTTGCCGTCTGAAACACTCAAGTACAAGATGGAAAGATTATTAAAGTAAAACGGAGCATACCTGGACTTCGATCTCCATCTCCGCAAAGCAGAGCTGAGGCATCCCTTCCTCAGGAATGCCGGGATGTGCCAAGGAAGATGGCACAGTTATGGGTCCAAGGAGGGTGACCTGCAACCACTCATTTTGACAGGTTTCCCATTCTTTTGACAGGTTTCCCCAATGCCTGCAACGCACACACAAGGGTGTACACATGCAGTTTTGACGCAGTTGTATCAAGCAGAGTGCGACGCATGCGTACACAAATGCATCACATGTCACATGTCTTCTGTACCAGCAAGCAGCTGTATCAGCAAGCAGCTGTGCCAGCAAGCAGCCGTACTTGCAAGCAGCCGTGCGCAAGGTCCGTACACGGGCGATAACTTGTGCTTACCTGCTTCACATTGTGGATGTCCAGGCCAAGAGTACTCAGATACTGATATGGTACGTCCAGCCCCAGCTCAGAAACCTGTGGGCGAGCAAGAATGAGCCGTGAGATGGGGTTTCTACAAGAAAAATTGCATGTGTGTACACATTGCAGAACTAGCATGAGAGTCAGTTTGTACGGGTTGCAGAGCTACGTCTATACTTGTGTAGTACACATTATAAAAATGAAGAGTGTCTTAGTTTCATTACATCGCCACTTATAGCTACTTTTGCTTCTTTCTTTGGTTTACCTGGTCAGCAAGCTGCTGCGGGCTTTCGCAGCTCAGAGCAGCCTTCATGTAAAGCTTGTGGCGAGCACCAGCCTCAACTCGCACAGCAACAAGCTCCGACTCCACTCTGTTTGCCGAGTCTGCTGCCTCAAACCTACGAGCACAAATTAAATACCTCATTTCGGTCAAGCACGCAGTGCAATCCCATGTCGAGGCAAAGAGGGTTATATAAAACGCATTGGAACCAACATCATTGCACCAGAGGAACCACAAAGCCTGCATCGCAAGATACTTGCCACCAACAGGCTATCAGCAGGACTCCACGTGACTTCGACATTACAGAATCGAACTTGCACCAGAACATGAACTGCACAGCAATCAGGTCGGATATATGCCCTATCCTGCCTCAAAGCCCACACTGCACACAATGGCCCGCATACGCTTCCAATCACGCCCTAAGAGCCAAGCCCAAACGCATCGGTCAAACCTACTTGAAGGCATAACGACCAGGAGGGCACTGCCCACGGTCAGCAGACAACGTTGTGCACCCCACTTCTGCAGAGCAGCCCCTACTGAGGTCCCCTTCTTCAACCAGCTTGGCTGCGTCAGCTATCCAATCCTCCCAGCTTTCTCTGCTGAGGGAGCTTGTGCACACGGTCGTAGCGGTCATGGCCAGAGTGTTGCCCTGTGCGTTTGCAAGTAAGTGTGTGTGTGTGTGTCAGGGAGCTTGTGCACACGGTCGTAGCGGTCATGGCCAGAGTGTTACCCTGTGCGTTTGCAAGAGTGTGTATCCCTGTGGGTATGTGTGTATATGTGTGTGCGTGTAGGGAAAGGGGGGGGGAGGGATGAGGATATGTACCCCAAGTGGTTTGCAACAACTTGCATGGCCTTCAGAAGAAACAAGCACTGATTTACAGCCAAAAAAAACACCGGATCCCTGGGCTATGAAACTGGGGCAAAACACACTGCGTCTACTAGGAGTTCTGCTCATGCTTTGCTGCAAATGCGATTGCTCTCCAAGCACAGTGAATGGTGGATTTTATAGATATCTGTGACGTGAAACAGCTGGCAAACGAAAAAGGCAGTGGGTTTGAGGCGCATAAACCTTCATCCACACACATACCAGGAAATCCTTGACGGTTGTGCCGCAGCCAGTGCCATTCCTTGGAGGGCAAGGAGAAACCCATGGATTCGACCATGCAGTGCCGTTCAAGGCACTGGACACCTGCATTGACAAGACACGATATGGATAAGCATCTGTGATGTTGCGATGAACATCGTTTGAAGCATTGGATGACGCATTCATACAACACAGCTGAGCTCGACTGATGGCTTTGCTGTGGGACATTACCAAAGCTTGTTCAAGGGCAAGAGGCCGTGACTCATACTCATAGCAGGCCGTGACTCATACTCATAGCATGATTTGAGCTCATCCCACTCAACACAGCATCGACAAAGCTCCACAACATTTCAAAAAAGAGCACACTTACAGCTTGGAAGCCATATGCCAAGCGGAGCTGAGGTGCTCCGCTTCCTGTGCTGCTACCAAGCTGCAGCAATTGCCTTTGATGCGCCCTGGTGTCCACTGGCTCAAACATTCCCAAGTCCGGCATACTTTGGCCCCAAGTTACGCTGGAGTGGCCATCAGCCAACAATCGCCTTCTGCCCCCTTCTCCGTCTTGTGAAGAGGAATAGTCGAGGGTGAATTGGGGGGGGCCCGGACGAGGAGGCAAGCCTAGACCATCCAACACATCGCAGGCCACCTTCACGCAAGCGCACATGTGTACAGCATTCCAACCATTAACTTGAATTTTTCTCAAGTGCTGTACGGTGGACAACTGTGGACAACTGTGGACATTTTTTCTAGGACACAAAGTTAGCCCATTATGCGCCTCACCTCACTGCAGCGGCCCTCACACAAGAAGTTGCCTTTGCCACATGGGGCAACAATTTCAACTAGGCGCTCTGCCGTTGCCACCAATCCGTCATCACTGAATACTACAAAGCTCAGTGTGTACGTGGTGCCAACCTGCACAAGCATTGCATGCACTCATTATCTTGGACAATGAACATGCACCAGGACGTAAGTAATCAACCAACTGAGCAAGCATGCATGCACACATTCTCATTGACTATGTTCATACACAAGGACAGTTACTACTGTAGTAATCAGCCAGCTATGCAAGCATGCGTGCACGCATTCTCTTGGACAATGAGCATGCACCAGGACAGTAAGTAATCAGCTAACTGCACAAGCATGCACGCACTCATTTTTATTCATTATGGACAAAAGACTGGGACGGTCAACTCTCAGCCGGCTGCACAAGCATGCCTCCTGACAATGAAAACAACAACTGGGACGGTCAAGCAACCAGCCACGGCGCTGGTCTGTTCATTCGAGGTCTTGCATAAGCAAAGCAAAGCATGCACCATGCGTGTTTCCTGACAAGCTTTTGCATTACATACCAACATGCCAAGCTGATCTGTCTTCAAAGAATCAAACAACCTACCGAGGCAGAGGTATTGACTCCACACTCTGCAATGCCGTTGGCAACAAACCGCAAGCGTTCGTTGCACGTGCTTGGGTCCTCTAAGCAGGTGGCGGGTGGGCAAGCAAGCACCTGCAACCAATGTGAGCAGTCTGCGTGGCTGAATGCATGCCCTGACACCTTGCACGACCAAGTTACATCAGAGGCCGGAGATCGGTCACAGTTTGCTCAGTTCACCAACAGAAAATGAAAGCAGGTGAAAAAATGAACAAGAGCAGGGAGTGTGCCTTGACTCAGGTTGCAGCAATTACCTTGCTTATAATGTCTTCCAAATTATCAGGGCCTGAGCTTTGTGTGGCATTCGCTCCAGGCTCACATATCTCCCCAGAATCATGATCCAGGCAGGACAGGTACGGTTTGCCCTGCTGGACTGCCAATACTGTAGCGTCTGGGTCAGCACCTGTTGTGTGGGATGAGGAAGGTACGAATTACACACGCGCACACACACACACGCCTCAGGCAATGATGAGAGTATCAGCTGAGAAGGACATGGCAGTGGTGGGCATGTCAAGAAAAGGGGCGCAGTGGGCTGGATGGATGGTGGTCAATGGCCGAGAAGGAAGATGATTAAAAGGAAAAACTTTTTTTTGCAGCGATTTCACAAAACAAACATTTGCAGAAGCAGAGTAGCATCTCACAACAGAGGGATCACAGTCACATGCATAAGAGTGGACGCATTATTGTTTATGCGATGATTTCCTAAGAAAAAAGGACGAAAAAACGAGGTTTGCTGTCAATCCAGCTCTCAAAAGTAAAAACATTGTCACAGCATCAATCATTTCTGGTGGAGGACCAACAAGGTACCTGTAGTTCAAGCATCTACATTCAGTCAGCCCAGCCAAGCCCCACCTTCCTGGTAGGAAAATGGTACAAACCCAGGCCCCCACTCACACCCTTGACCCCAAACGTCGACATTTTTGGCATGGGTGTAGAAATGCGGTTTTTGGTCCGAATTCCACCAATTCTTTTGTTCCCAGATAGGTCTAGGGTCAAACCATACCCATATAACAAAAAAAGGGGGGGGTGGAAATTTGCCCCTGATGGACGAAGTGCGTGGGCCTATTGCTGGGCTTCAATGGTGCATTTCTGGAAACCCTGGAAACAGGCTTTCTGGCCATCACCTGAGTGTCGGGAGCCCTTCAGCATGCTCCCAATGCATGCCCTGTCAAGTACTATGGCCTGGAATGCTGGAGATGGGCCGTGGTGGGCAGCGACAGCTGAGACTCTAAAAAACAAGGATCAGCTGAGATTCTAAAAAAAACAAGGATACAAATTTGACTCGACCAGATGACTTTGTTGCAAGTATATCAGAGGGGGGGGACTAGGCAAAAGCCAAAACATGCTCCTTTTTGCATGAAAGGTGCAACTACTCACACGTCACTTCATCAAATTGGACCCAACCTAACTTCAAACTGATGCTGAATTTAAAAGCTTCCCGAGCATGTGCTCAGATTTAAACAAGTTGCCCTGCGTACAGAATGACAGGACTAAAAGCACACGTCGTGCACCTGTATCCTAGATGGGTGCTTTCCAGGGGGAATGGCACATTGATTTGCATGTCTCGCCAACCACTTGCCCTTATTGCCCCATTTCTCTTGCAACGGTCTTAATCTATTATAAGGACTTCAAAACACTAAAAATCACCGGGTTTGGTGTGCTGGCTGGTCAGATACAGCATATGGCTGCTCAAAAAGTAGGGTTCACGCCGCGGCTGATCTGGCACGTGCGCCGGAACTGGCTGGGTTTGGCTCCACTGTTTCTACCATTTAATGCTGATCTTAAACCTAGCCAGTTCCGGCGCACATACCCTGGGAGCATCCAAAAAAAGCCTGATTTTGGGCCTTAGTCCCCCCCCTCTGCGAGTTACAGGTACAAAAATATTGACAGGCTCACCTCAGAAGGAGCTGTGAGCAGGCCGAAATGACCAGCTATCGGCCCGTTTCTAATCCGCTGGGCCGTTTCACATTTTAAAGCTTTTATTATACACTGCTCTTTGCAAAAATCAGCTTTGCAATCCATGCATCCCGCCCAAAGCCTTGGTTTTTAGTAGTTTCCCTGCCAAAAGAGGGTCCAAAACCGGACCTTCACCTCAGGCCCCCGGCCCTTCACCAAAATGTCCCCAATACTATTGCAAACACCCCTGGTAGGTTGATGGTACTGGGAAGGAGCTTTTGAAAAACCATTTTTTGGCAGGGATTTCTGCCCTGCCCACCTGGGCACCTCCCGCCACAAGCTGAGTGTGCAGGGGTGCTTAGATACATATAAATAAGGTCCCTACCAGGAGGGCAAAAAAAAAGTAGTGGAACACCCCTCAAAAAATGGGTGGGACCCCCTCTGAACCACCCACCCACCCCAAAACCCCCCTTGCAGTAACCCTACGCGGACAAAAAGGGT
>Ga0307974_1000962_pt1 | contig 18976 bp, 22 predicted proteins | sample OrgLakmetagen784_FD_201812 | JGI IMG/M metagenome (GOLD analysis project Ga0307974, IMG submission 201812) | Saline water microbial communities from Organic Lake, Antarctica - #784 | ecosystem: Environmental > Aquatic > Non-marine Saline and Alkaline > Saline | place: Antarctica: Organic Lake... | reverse complement strand
GGTTGAGGAAGGGTACCAAGTATTTAGAGTAAAACCTGGTAAAACGCTAGAAAAAAGGTCAGGGGCTGTATTCAGAGGAAGTTCACTAGAGGGGAAAGGGTGGGGTTTATTAAGAGAGGGTCTTTTAAATATCATTGGCAAGGTGGTGGCAGTGGAGTTTACAGTAAAAAGCAATACATGGATGGAATGGAGGACTTGATGGATATGCAAGTGGGGGACAGAGGGGGGGTGCTACAGTTTTGTATTGCTTGTAATACGTTCAGTGCTTTCTCACCTAGCATGCTGAAAGGTCTCACCTAGCATGCTGAAAGATCTCACCTAGCATGCTGAAAGGTCTCACCTAGCATGCTGAAAGGACTCACCTAGCATGCTGAAAGATCTCACCTAGCATGCTGAAAGGTCTCACCTAGCATGCTGGAAGGAAACCCTAGTAGCAGCTTGTCTATCTGGTCATGCACTCTCTTATTTTCCAGCTGATACTTGTGGTATTCTTGAATGTATGTTATAAGAAAAAACAGTCTTTTGCCAGATACTAGTCTTTCCGAAACCCAGATCAGCAACAGTACTCCCATCCCATTCCTCTTTCTGTTTCCTCACCTTATATGCTCCCTCGGCTTTGCTTCCACCCTTGCCCATTGCTTAAGCACGCAGCAAAACAGACCAACATTGGTAAAAACTAGCACGTATCAAGGATCGCTCCAGGGTAATGCTTAGGAAATGCTACAGACTAGCGCTCTCCCCCTTGCCAAAACCCACCAAAAGCTTGCGGTCTCCTTGCTCACAGGGAGACCCAGAGGCCAACATATCTTCTTTAGGGCCTTCCTATGTGTCCAAGCTCGATGACTTTGAGGCCTTTGTATCACGTGCAAAGTACCCCGCTCTGCCGTTGACAAGCAGAGGAGCTGCAGCCGACCACAGCCCTTGCGCACCCCCCCCTTCGACCTCACATCAACAGCAGCAGCAGACGCAGCAGCAGCAGCAGCAAGGTAACTATATTTTTATTATGTTGCAACTAGTGTATAGCAATTTGCTGTACCATTTGAAATAGAACTCGGAAGTAGGGTACAAAATTTGAGTGAGATTGGTTACCACTCCGGAGCATATGCCGCTATGGTTCTCCTCATTCTTTTTTGTGTAGGTACGCCCGTTCCTAGTGGTATTAAACTATACATGCTTCAAGCATTACGTGGCCGTCAGTGCCAAGCTGCAGCGTGTCCAGCTGACCTGCGAGGTTACTTCCAGCCCAATTCCTTACTTTTGTCCCCCTTCATTCTGGAGGTTTTAAATCATAAAGCTAGGAAGCCTCATGATTCCTTAAAGGCGACCTCACTGGTTCTCCATCACAGCGTTGTGGCCAGTTCTGAAATAATACCATGCCAGCTCCAAGGAGGGTTGCTTATTGCTGACTCGTCTTGCATGCAAGTACCAGTTGCCTTCTTCCAAGCTAGTTGTTGCTTAACAACTCTCTGCCCACTAATGACGCTCTACCCCCCCTGTTTTTGTGTATGACACAATACCCTGCTGTGTCACGTTGCAGATTCTCGCACGTACACCGCTATTCCTTTGTGGCCTGCTCTGCCCAAAGCACACGTGGTTTCCTGTTGTGATAATTTGCGTTTCCCGCTGTTGCAACTTCTGCTGTGTGTGTTTGCAAGCTCTTGCAAGAAGCTGCATTTGTTCTGTGACCTGCTCTAAACATGCACATCGTGTACAACATACTCAACAGAAAAAGTTATCGGCAAAGAACCTGCAGGCTCTCACCAAAAAGACGCTGCCCTGAACATGTACATCCCATCCCATACACAAACTTACCTGGAATGGGCATACGGCACGTAACTCTGCAGGCTCCCACAAAAAGCTACTGCTCATCGATGACCTGCCGCACGTGCATGATCTGGAGCGCAGCCGCCGCCTGGCCGCCAGCCTGGCTGATCTGGCGTCCACGGCACGTGGTCCGGTAGTGCTCATTTGCACGCAAGCCAGCGGGAGTGGGAGGGAGGGAGGGAGCAACGTTGCTACTGGGGGAGCTAAGGGCTTGAGCAAGGTGAGCTCAGCAGCAAGAAAGGGGGTGGCTGTTTTTCACACAAGTGAAGTCAGAGTGGTTGTTCAGCAAGGTGAGCCCAGCAGCAAGAAAAGGGGGCCCTGTGTTTTTCGCAGGTGAAGGCAGAATGGTTGTGGTCACACACGTGCGTAATTGTAATCACGCAGGTGTGTACCCTTAAGGAGTGTGATGGTGACGTGGATGAAAGTGACGGAATGGACAGGCTTGAATACTTAAGCAAGAAGGGTTTCTAAATCCGTATAGGGACGCTGCGAGTTGTATTGGCTTGCACCAAAAATGTAGGTTGAGCATTTTCTCGAGGTTGAGTAATAGGGCAGGCGTGGGTGTATGGAGAACAGAAGCACTAGAGGCTGATTGCTGGTTAATTTCGTGCATCTTAAAAAATCATCGCAGGAGTGCAAAGCTGAATGAAATCTGATGATTTGCACTTACTTTTTTGTTCCGTCTGGCAGGATGTCATGGCTGCACTAGAAGCTGCAGGAGCCTTGCTCCTGTCCTTCAACCCCCTCACAGCAAACTGCATAACAAAGGTACGTGTGGGAAGATGAGAAGGAGTCCGTGAAGTCCTGAGGCTCTCAGGGTAAAGTTAGTGCCTATTCCCTGCTCTAGCCAGTACACTTTTCCATCACACCTACAATGTAGGAACACTCAACCTTACAAGCACTAGCGCTTCAGTTACCTCACCGTAACCAGACAGCGCCCTAATTGCTTGTGTTATTATATTAAGAAATATGTTGTTCATTTCCACCAAGCACCTGCCCCTCTTCTCACCTGTCACACCAATCAACGCCACATACAGGTATGGCTGGCCAGAATGATCAACAGTGCACACAATGTATTATTGGTGAGGACTTATTAATTTGAAGGTCATGTACAGTGTACATATACAGTCCTGGCCAACACCATGCGCAGGTGCTACAGCAAGTTGCCGCAGCAGAGGACTGCCCTCTGTCGCCAGATGCTGCCGCAAGCATAGCGGGCCTGTCAGATGGGGATGTGCGCAATGCCATCCTCACGTTGCAGACCATGTTTGCCGGGCACCGTGTGCGGGTGAGTGAGCAAAAGTGTCAATGACCATCTCCTTTTGTTTTATAGAGCTAGATCTAGATGTAGATCTAGATTGACAAAACATCAAGCAATGTAGATCCAGGTCAGGCCTGTCAAATCAGAATGTGCGCAGTGCCGGACTCATGCTGCATGTTGTCAGGGCACATGGCGCAACACTTGAAGATGGACCAAACATATGTGTGCTAGACAGCAGTAAAGTGCAATTTTCCACAATAGACAACGATAGCATGTCCAACACTATGCCCTTCTAATATGTTTGTGCGTCTGTCTCCATACACCGGACCCGCAACAAAAAATGCTGGTGCCTTTCCTTGTGGCTGTGCTGAATAGGGTCAATGCAGGGATCTCTCTTTCACAAACACGACATTGACTGGCAGCAGTGTCTTGCACTTCATAAAAATGACAAGGCATGCCCTCGCAGCAGCGTCTCACACTTGGAAATTTAGCAGGGCATGCTCTCACATTGTGTTAGCACCACTGTACCCTGCCTCTTGCAACACATGGCCAAACATGCGCAGGCTTCCTCGCAGGGAGGTGCTAGACGAGGGGGCAGAGCGGGGGCCTCAGGAGGAGGAAGAGGCAGTAAGAAGGCGCCTAAGGTTGGCAGCGTGGGCGGTGGGCTGGTGGGGTCAGAGGCGGCACGCATCGCCAGCACGCAGGTGGGGGGTGGGGTGTGGCTTCCCAGTAGCTTAGGAGTAAGAGAGCGTGGGAGAGCGCATGGAAGAGAGTGAGGGAGAGTGCGTGGGAGAGAGCGTGGGAGAGCGCGTGGGAGAGAACGTGGGAGAGCGCGTGGGGGAGTGCAGCTGAGATTGTAGCATGAGTGTGCGCTTGGTTGCTGCTGAGTGCACTAATTGTAATTTGTGGCCCTTTGTGAGTCTGCATGGCTGGCTCCTGGAAGCACATGTTCACATGTTGCTGCTGAGCGAGAGATTGACTGCAGCGTGCATTTCAGGAGGCACATGGGAATGCAGGTATTGATGCTTGCATACTGTTTATGAAGTAGGCACGTGTACCTGTCGGCGCTCCTGGAAGCACATGTTGCTGCTGAGCGAGTGCGTGACTGCAGCGTGCACTTCAGGAGGCACATGGGAGTGCAGGTATTGATGCTTGCATACTGTTTATGAAGTAGGCACGTGTACCTGTCGGCGCTCCTGGAAGCACATGTTGCTGCTGAGCGAGTGCGTGACTGCAGCGTGCACTTCAAGAGGCACATGGGAGAGCAGCTATCGAGGCTTGCATCCTGTTTTTAAAAGTAGGCTTGTGCAAATGTCAGCAGGACACGTTACCAGCGCACGAGTGAATTGTGAAGGTAGCATGATCAAGCACAAGGCGTGCAGCCCTTGTTTAGAGTGCAGTTCCGTGTAAGGGCAACTAGAAACAACCCAGCCTAGGAGTTGTGAAGGTCTCTGTAGGGTGTACTTGCTACATTTGCTGCTGCGCCATCTCTAGGACTTGAGAGGGTCTCTGTAGGCGTGTACTTGCTACGTTTGCTGCTGCGCCATCTCTAGGACTTGGGAGGGTCTCTTTAGGCGTGTACTTGCTACATTTGCTGCTGCGCCATCTTTTTCATGTGCTTGATCTCTGGTACAACAGCTTTTTTGTCCTTAGACCAGGTACCCTGTGGTATGGAATCTGCAGATGTTCACCTTCATTGCCTAATACGAGAATTTGCCTCTAAGCGCATGCTCTCCCAAGTTGTGACCAGGCATTGGCAGAATGAATGGGCCTTCATCACATTTCATTGTATGTCTGTGCCATCCCTGCACAACTTGCTGGTTCTTCTTCCTCTTCCCCATTTGCTGTGGTCCGGTGATGTGCGCTTTTGCTGATTGCTCCTGTGAAGCTGGTCGCCTTGAGAGCTTGTGTTGCTACCTGAGCTCACAACACTGAGTGTGTGTGTGCACGTGTGTGTGTGCACGTGTGTGTGCACATGTGTGTGCGTGCAAGTGCACGTTTGTGTGTGCGTGTGTGTGTGTGTGCAAGTGCACATGTGTGTGTATGTGTGTGAACATGGGTAGGCGGGAAAACTTTCACTTGGGTTTGACTGAATTTGCAGCGCGACCTTGGACTGGACATCTTCCATGCCCTGGGCAAGCTCCTGTACAACAAGCGTGAAGTCGCAGATGAAGGGCAGCCTGGTGGCACGTCAGGCAAGTGCAGCAGGTGCAGGATGGTAGGTGGTCACCAGAGGAGGGCTGCTAGTGCAGCAGCTAGTGCAGCGGATGCAGGACGGTAGCTGGTCACCAGCATAAGGCTGCTGCTAGATGCCCTCATGTTCTAAGGGTGATAGAAGCCAATTTGAAATGCAGCTTGTAGTCAGTACAAGGTCGTTGCACCTAGCAACTGACACAGGAATGCAGGTAGTGTTCGATATGTACTTGCAGCGGTAGCCAATGTATGGCTGCAGCTAGTAGCTCAAAAGGTACTGCAGCTGAGCCCGTAAGTGCTTGTTCCTATTTGAGCACGATGTATGGCCAAAGTAGAGAATCCGTCGTAGATGCATGTCCTGATCTGTACAAGAACCCCCACCAATCAAGCAACATAAATATGTTTGATGTGGCATTTATCTCTCAATATGTACTGTTCCCGCTCAATTATTTTTCTTTGACAGATGTTTTGATGGCTGCTGCCTGCAGCTTTTTATTCCTCTTTTCTTTTTGTGCCCAGAGGAGACGATGGCACAATTTTTAAAGTTGACCCACTTTCGGCAGTCCACAACACTTATGTGCATGCTTTTTGGCAGTCCTCGACATGTGTGTGCACGTCCTCATTCCACTCCAGGGAGTACCGGGAGCAAACGTGGCCTAAGCAAAGCTGCAGAGGCAGCAGCATCAGCGGTGGCGGCAGTGCGTAAGCAGTCAGAGCTGCAGGCCCCTAGCAAGTCAATCTGGATGTGCAGTCATGACTTCTCTTCAGAGGATATGCTGTGTGAAAGGTGAGGGTCCATGTCCTCCTTTACAGTTCCTTTTGCCGTGCAGCCTTTCTATTGGCTCATTAAAAAGAAAAGAGCATACCTACATTATGGGGGTGCCGTTTTCATCAGTCTATAAATGTACTTATCTTCAAATTTGTCAAGTGTGCAACGCAGCCTCCGCCGCCCTTCCTCACTGTACGGTCCTTTTCCAAGCTATGATACTTCGCTTTGCTTGCAATTGCAACACCTCAGCCTCCGCCGCCCTCCCTCGCTGTACGATCCATCCTAAGCTGCTTTTTTGCTTTGTTTGCATCATCGCAGCCTCCGCCGCCCTCCCTCGCTGTATGACCCTGAGGTCATCGTTGCACAGTCCGGTCTGGAGCCCATCCAAGGTGAGCTGGCGGCGCTAGGTCGTTACTCTTGGAGGTCATTGCTGTTCGTTATGTTGTCGCTGCTCATACGCTGAATGTTCGTTCGTTGGAATGATGGACAGCTCATCCCCAGCAGTATGACAAGTTTTTAAAGTTGTAATTAGGTTATTGATGGACACCTACCCCTACGCTTGTAAGCAGGCTCACTTTTTTTGTGCGCAGCTCTGCATGCAGAAAGCATGCGTGCCTTTGTTGTAGAAGATACCCCATAAGGACACCCCATAGAGATATCCCCATAGAGATACCCCATAGAGGTACCCCATAGAGATACCCCAGCCCCCACACGATTTCTGCTAGCTATGCCTCAGCTTGTGTATTCACCCATTTCTTCCCTCAAACTTGTGTTCTCAGTCGCTGCCTTCCTGCACGAGAACTACCTCAACTTCATCGATGAAGAAGCCATAGAGGATGTGACCATGGCGGCCTCATACATGAGCGATGCAGGTGAGCTGATGACAGCAAGAAGGGTCCACAGGGTGCCACCCATACAGGGGCCTCAGGCCTCTCTGGATTTACATTTTTGCAATGGTCTATTATGCTCTTGTTCTACCTTGAAGTGTGTGCACACTGTATTGTGCATCTCTTTGCATGGTATCAGAGCTATTTTCATGGAGACAATGTCTTGACCAGGGATATATGACTTTAACTCCATCATAATCATCCATCATAATCATCGATACCTTGATTGGTACGAACTTGCACTTGCTCCACACACCGTTGGGCTGTTGCAAAGTTGCATCACAAACACACGCACAACACACTCATACGTCAGCATACGAGAGATGAATCTGCCCTGCGACCATTCACGCACTCACATATACACACACACGTACACACATGTACACACACGCACACAGCCTTCATGGCATCCTTTCGCAATGGCGCATCCAGCAGCGACTTCTCTGGAGGATTTTGGGGTGTAGAAGAGCCCACCACTGCATTAAACCTTGCATCTGCGTGTGCTGGGTCTGTGGCTGCTCGGGGCCTCATGTTTGCCAACACACATCCTGCGCCACGCAGGTAATTCATAGCAAACAATTGGCGGTGTAGCTGATGACGAGTGGTAAACAACCTAATTCCTGCATAGAGTGGATCTCAGGAGCTGGCACCAGAGTGTTTCTTTTCTAGCTAGTTTAAGTGTATTGAAACCACCAGTATGGATTTTTCTGTCTCTTTCCTTTCCAGGTGGATGCCCCTGCAAGCTCCTGCACAGAATCGGGCTGAGCGTGCACGCAGCGAAAATGCAGAGAGGGTACAGAGGACCTCTGCAAGTCTAGCCGTGTGGCATGGCACCTTGGCAGCGGGGGGGTGCTCTGCAGCAGTTTCTGCTCAGGTGTGGGTGGTGCGATTCAAAGTGTTTGCTGCAGGACTGGTCACTGGAACATCTAATTACAACAAAAAGCAGTGGTAGCCTCAGTGCCTAGTTGGCTGCTCGTTGTCCCTGGTAATTTTTGAGCAATTTGAAGGTGAGGAGAGGGTGGGAGCAATGGGAAGGTCGCACATTTGGGGGTAGGAAGCAAACCCGCTTAAGTTTTTCTCTGCTCATTTAGAAGCCCACACATTGTGCCTTTCTAGGTGTGCATGTTTCAATTGTGTACCATGGTCCTGCACGCTTGTCAGCTGCCTTAAATAAGGTCATGCTCCGCCACAGCACAATGCTAAGCATAATTCCAGACGCCAAGGCTGAAAGCGCTTACACACTATGTGCACAGCTACACAGTCTTCACTCTTCACAGTACATTCCCGCACATCATGTTCCGCCTGCAGGTCATGCCCTGGATCCGTGCCCTGTCCTTCAGCCCAAGTCTCAGTGCACTCGCGTGTGTGATGCCAGACACATGGTCTGTCTTCACCACGTCATCGAACCAGAACGTGCAGGTAGGGGGCAACAGCAGCAGGGAACGGCAGCGGCAGGAGCAGCAGGAGAGGCTGCAGCAGCTGGAGATGGCACGGGAGGTGCACACAAGTAACAGGCATCCTGATGGACGAAGAGGGGAACAAGAGGGGGGGAGTGAGGAGGAAGATGAGGATCCCATTGGTGAATAAGGTTCATGAGAGCTTCTTAAAAGGGGCCGCGCATGATGCATTGGCGGGGGACTGTGTAGCTCTCCATGAGCAGGGAAGGATTATTTCGTTTCCTGTGTCCGAAGTTTAAACAAAGTTACGTTTCAGGTCGCCATCACAACAAAGTTTGAGACGGCGCAAGTGATTATACCATGTTTTTCAGGATGGGCTGCTTTGTATTTTGCTGCTCTGCTTCTTTCCAGCTTTCTTTCTGCTTCGAACACACGGGCATACATACACACGTGCACTGGTCGGCTGCCGCGCCTCTTCTCCCCAGAGCTGGGAAGTCCACTTAATCCTGTGGCTGAGCATTTATTAAATACTGGCTAAGTAAGTGAAAAGCATCATCAGCAAACCAGAAAACACCATCAATAGACTGGCTCCAGCTAGTTGGCCCTCATTACGTGGCAGCTGTCTGATTAAATCATCGCCTCGATCTAGTTTCTTTGTAGAATGGCATGAATATGTGATCAGTGCTTAATCAATCTTATCTTCTCAAAGATTATCAAGACGTTCCCCAAACTTTAGTTAAGTTTAGATCGAAATTAAGTGCTGTGTAGACACTTCCCCTACTCAACAAGCAGAAAAGGCACAAGAACAACATAAGCTGCTAATGCCTTGCTTACTCGGACACCGTAAAACCCTTCACACCATCCTGCTAGGAGCAATAGGTACCATCTACAGCAGCCGCACAAGGAACCCACCCCACAGCCTCGGAGTTAAAGGCTACTCATGAAAAATTAAGCCTACTTGCAATCAGGTCCGCAACCAAAATCAATCCGCAACCAAAATCATACAGGTAGGCGAGACATTGAACACGATCCCTACAGATTTTTGAGCAATACTCCTGGTGGTGTGCAGGCTCCTGCCTCCCAACCACCTGATCCCCACTGAAAAGCTCCTCTTGTCTATATGTTCTCCCACCAGCTACCAGCCCCTTCAAGGGGTTACAAGGGGTTACAAGGATGGCCTACAGTCCGAGTCTCTGGCTGATGGCAATTGGCTGGTGAAACAAAATCAACCAGTGTCGAAAATTGAAACTAAATCTGACACAAACTTGAGAATTCTGTATGAGTCTTGATTCAGGAATGCATTTATCTCAAAATCAGTGATACTGTGATGACAAGTTAAGAAAGGAATAAATTCAGAGCTCGAAGGAGCAAACACACGCAGAGTCTTAAACATTCCTTCAAAGAGGTCTCTGTATCTCATGCGCAGCTCGCATACTTCAACACACTTGCAAAAGAAAAGCACATGCTTCTCATCTTGAACTTCTCCACACTCACATTTATCACAAATGCTAGAACCACCATGCCATTTGCAAGACTCCACTCTCAAATGGTGTGCACGCAATCTGAACCTGCTGAAATTCCTCAACACATGTTTGTCCAGATCCTTGTACAAGTAGGAGGGGATAAAAAATGGCAACCCCTTCTACGATCTGTTTTGGCTAAGCGTTCCAAACAAAGCTGGCTCCCATGCAGAAGAGCTACGAGTTTTGACCAACCTGCAAGACAAGTTAAAACATCGCATGCACGCCTACCATTACCTTGGTGGAGCTAACACAGATACACTGCTTTACAAGCTCTGGCAAAAATTGCATGATACACCCAAGCGTGCAGCACAGCCCGAATCTCACACACAGCAACCTAATGCAAAGCCTTGCTCATGTCCAACTCAGTAACACAATCTGGTCCATGCCAGATGCGACTTTTAAGGAGATGGAACAAGTCCTTAAGTACAGGACGGAAACGATACACACAGACAAGCACACCAAACGGTTTAGCCATAAGACAGGACCTGCCACATGCCCTTTGTGCGGAGGATCAGACAGTGTTCCACACACTTCTTAGGTGCAACATCGATACTCTGAAAAGAATGCATATAAACCGACACCACCACGCAGTTAGCCTTTGTGGTGAAGAGATCAGTAAAGGCAAGCTGGGCTCAGCAATTTTTACAATGGATGCTTGTAACAGTGAAAAGTTATCTGGCCTTAACATTGAACCACCCGATGACATTGAAAGAAACATCCCTGACTTTTTTTTTTTGGTGGTGTTACAGCTACGGCCCCCAGCAGGGACCTGACAGACAACAAAAAAAAAAGAGGGAGGGCTCAAGCAGAGGAGAAAGCAAGAGGAAGCTGCTCAAGGAGACCCAGAACCAGGGAAGGGAAACCAGGAAAAAGAAAAGGATCCAAGAAGAGTACTGAGTTGAGGGAGCGCAGGACGGAAGACGCAGAAGAAAACCAGGAGGATGGAAGGAGACGCCAAACACACGAAAACGGGGGGGAGACACACAGAGTGACTGGGTTTTCCCAACACAACAAAACCTTCCAACTAGACATCATAGCCGTCCAGATGGCGTGTTAGTTATGCCCATTGAGGGAAGAGGCAGGCACTTGGATCCCAAACAGATTTCCACTAGGGACAGAGACATACATCTTGTAGAATTCAAATTCTGCTCAGACATAAACCCGCAACAGACATTAGAAAAAGCGCACAACCAACATCAACCTCTTATCCAGCGTCGTCTACAAACAAGGAGCCTCTAAAACATTCTTAAAACAACAAAGTCACACTTCATGTTATACTTCTTGGAGTCAGGGGCACAATCTACAATCAGTACACCATAACTCCTCTACTAAACTGGGCATCCCCACGCACAAAGTGCACCAACTAGCTACTAAACTGCACTGCCATGCAATAAAAAGCTTAAACAAGATCACAAAAACAAGACACAAAACACATTTTAACAACAACAACACAACATACATGGAAGGGGGGTTACTGGTAGAGCGGCTGGCCTTTAGGAGGGCTAAAAGGCGCAGGCCGGATCGCATGGCTGACAACCCGCCGGGTCCTCATTAGTCTCTGTTGTTTCTCTTGTTCATTCTTCGGTGGGGCTCTGGCTAGTGTGAGCACTAGTTGAGAGCCTTTTCTTAATGCACGCTGGTGACTTCCAGTGTAGACTTTTACTTTTACTTTTGATGTTGTGCGTCTCTGCATCCATGGCCATTGGGTGGTGCAGGACACAAAACAACATCCTTTCCTAATCCGTGCCGGTAGTGTTTACGGTATCTGCGTTTCTTTCTTCCTTTTCTTCAAGTCTTGCCTGCTGCTAATCTCTATAGGTCCCAATAAAAAATTATTGACAGCTGAATTGATTGTATTTGCTTCTTACTTACAGATCATCACGACGTTCCCCCGGGGGCCCCAAACTGGACGAAAGCCGTTTCTGTAGAAGAACGCGGAGGCAGGTTGCATTTTCAGACTTGAGGAGAAGCAGCCTGCCATGTGGTATGCCAGGATCATACTAAGGTTGTTGAGGCGCTGCAGGGAAAAAAGTTGAAATAGAGGCCCCTGTCTTGCTGGTAGGGGCCTGGGCAAAATAATACATGCATGATGGCTGGCCTTAATTATTCCATAGCTAAAGCGTGGAACATGATGGGAAAACAAAAGGCTGGCAGCATTGATTCCTTCAAGAGGGCTGCGAAGCGCTCAACTAGAAGAAGCCCTGCTGTCGTGAAGAAAATAATGTTTCATTATAGCGATTATAGGCGAAGATCGTCCTTCCGCAGCCCGACAAACACGGTGTCTGCTGAATCAAAACATTAGAATGGAGTACCTAACCGTTTTTCAAACATAACGACCAACTGGTCTCTTCGGTCTCTTCTTATTCGCATCGCATAAAGAATAAATGCTGAAATCCAACTCCATTCAAAATATGGTGTCCACTAGCAGTATACCTAAAGCCCAGGTCGTGAAGAGTCCCACCCGTTGCCGGACCGCTCTCGACGCAGCAGACATGCAACGCATCGCCATTGGTGGTCACAGAGGTGTGTGCACGCGTCTCGGAGTACTGGTGTGAATTTTGCAGCTTCGTGTTGCCAGCACCTAATTCGGCTGACAAGGACAACGCTTCGCTCTTCGAGCGAAGAGAAAGCACGCGGCTCTGCTGCCTATATAATGCTCTGCGTGGCTGGCGCTCTTGCTCTGTCCCGTACTGGCTTCAGAACATGTGTGAATCACAAAAGTATCTCGGGACGCCTTGATATTCCGCTAATGCTCCCCTTGGTACCTTCCTCTCCTCAGGCCACGGCACCAACCTCGCTACACATATAGAGGGCCAGTTGTACCCCAGGTGAGGATATGTGGAGGGGCACATGCTGTGGAATGATGGATATGGGGTATGCACGCGTGCTCTGTACTCTTGGCACAAAAGCCAATGCAGGCAGCACTTACAACAAACTGGCCATCCTTTGCACGCCTGCTAATGCTTGCAGCTACCGGGAAAACACGCTCAAATCCTGTATGAAGGCGGTGGAAGCTGGAGCGACTTTCGTGGAATTTGACTTGCAAGTAGGTTTAATATACACACACACACACACACACACACACACACACACACACACACACACACACACACACACACACACACACAAACACGTACACATACACATACATTCACACACATACACACATACGCACATACACACACGCATACACATACATTGTATGTGTATGCGTGTGTGTGTATGTGCATACATACATAAATACATACACACAAACACACACACACATGCACGCACACACACACTTGCTCACACACACACATACACACACACGCACACACACACATACACACAACAAACACAGATACAAATTCCAGTACAAACCCTCCTGCTAACTTGCTCACTTTTCACGCCATCTTCCAGGTAACCTCGGATGGTGTTGTGGTGCTCTGGCATGACGATCAGGTCAGTAAATTCAAGGGACCTCATTGAAAGCACGTCGTTGTGACTCGTTGTTTTGATGCCTGAGTTAAGCACCAACAGCATGCCAACAGCTCCTCAACCTCTGTGTCCCGCAGATCATTTACACCGGTGAAGACGGCTACCCTGTGCACTGTAAAGTAGCAGACCTCACACTAGCGCAGTTCAAGGCGCTTGTGTGTGAGCCTCAAGCCATGGAGGATTCAGAGTCCTGTGCAGGCGACTCCCCCAGGTGTGCACGTGTGAGCACGAGGGAAGCTCCCAGATCTCACGGTTGGACAAGTCCACACACATGAGCACCGCTAGATTGACACCGCCAAGAAAACAAGTCTCTTGTGTTTTTCGTCATCTCTCTTTGTCCTGGCCGTCCTTTGAATGCCGTCTCGCATCACAATGTGTTATACACTGGTTTATGTTCTCTTTATCTCTCCAGGTCGACGACGTCAGGGTCTTCCACGTCCCTGCTGCGCCAGTTTGATGGGGTGAAAGGCCTTGAGGCCCCCGACTCCCTTCTCCCCTGGATTGTATCTTTGGACGATGAGCTGCCCACTCTGGACGCCATCTTTCACGTGAGTATTTTATCAGACTAAATGAGGCGGAAGGCTACTGCAAAATAGAAGGCACTGGGACAACTGATGTGCAAGCTACATTACTATTTTCTTTTAACGTGAGTCAATGAGATGCTCGCGCGCCAAGTAGAAAAGGGCACTTGCAGCAGATATGAAAGAAAACAAGAAAACCGAAAAAGGCTGTGGTTCTCAAGGGCTGTGCTGAACGCGTCACTCCAGGTGCTGCTATATTTTTGGATAGCCCATACACAAGGACGTTCCTGTTCTCCTAGTGCTCACAAGCGCACACACACACACACACACACACACACACACACACACACACACACACACACACACACTTGAGTTCACGTCCTGCTCTCCTCTCGTGCAGGGCCTTCCCCAAAACGTGGGCTTGAATCTAGAAGTGAAGATGGCAGTGCCTAGCTCGGTACAAGCCACCCCCCCTGAGGAGGTGAGGCCAGAAGCAGTGGTGTGTGGATACGTGGATGTGTGGATAAAAGGTTTTTGGGCTTACCGGGCAAATGCTCAGTGACATAGTCATATGTAATTTGTCACACCTAGGGTTGGCCCAAACCTTACATGGGATTTCCATATACTGTATACACGCCGTATTTCCATTTATACCGTACATGAGGGGAAATGGATTCACTCAGAATCAGGGATGGGTCATACGGCGTAGGCGTATTATACGTCGTATCGTATTTATCACGTATTTATCCGTATTATACAAATTGCTCCGTATAATACGATTTTGGGCACTTAACGAATTTTGCAGCCACAAGCCCCCCAGAAGCACTCCCAGGCCCTCTAGAGCCCCCCAGAGGCACTTCCAAGCCCTCTAGAGCCCCCCAGATGAACTCCCAGCCACTCAGAACGTAGCATGATCACTTGCTCATTGCTAACACAACTCATAAGGTGGTGCATGAGCGTAGGTGAACACACACAGGTGCAACAGCCGCATCCACATAAGCCCTGGTCACTGCCCTCTTGCTGCAGGTGTCCAATGACTGTGTAGATGCTGCTGCTGATGTGCTTGCTGTAGTCCTGTGCAGGTGCAGGTGCCTCTCGTTTCCTGCATGCTCCTCCCTCTGAGCGCTAGCTTCGGCAATTTCTCCCATGCGAGCGCTGCGACTACGCCCTGAGGATTCCTGCCGGGTCAGCTTTGCATGCTGCTACACCTACGCTGGGATTCTGCCTCACGGAGTGCTCGCGGATGTGGGGGCGGGGCTGAAATCTCGGAATCCTGGCATCCGGCATGGCATCTGGCATCTCGTAAATCTGCCCCTTCTGTCCCATAACAACACGATGCCACTCAGGGTCTTTACCAGGAGGCGTTATAATGTTCTGGAGGCTGGGGGGACAATTCGTGGTGGTTGGAGGGTGGTTGGTGCAAGCCCAGGGTACCCCCCAAAATAGCAAAAATACGCTCGCGTATTATACGGATGGTATTGCGTATTAATAGCGTATTATACCGTATGGGACGTCTCAGAAGTCTGTATGACCCATCCCTGCTCAGAATTAAATCTTAGGGAGGCCATTTGCAGCTCTTAAAGGGCTGAGTACGCATGACCCAATCGTATACCCAAATTATGGATGATAAAGGAGCTAGACATGCCTCAAGGCAAAAAGACCCCAAAAAGGCCTTTTTCAGTGCAAATGGGAGTTCAACAACCACTACCAACTATTTATAAATGCATCTATAGATAAGGGACACAAAGGAAGAGCTCAGTAAGAAAAGGCGCGAGAAAATTTTTTGACCAAAAAAGACCAAACAGGACTGCTGTTGCTGGAAATCAAGCCCTGCACCACCTGCAAATACGGTCCATATTCGGCTTAAACCGTACATACGCTGTATATATATATGGTCGGCCAAATCCTATATAGGTCATACGGTTACGGATACGGTCAGAAAATCCCATATACGTATACGGTTAAACGCCGTATCCAGAGCTCTGGCCAACCCTAGTCACACCCACTCCTCCTCCTGCTCGCGTACAGGTGCCAGGTCACCAGTGGTGTGTGTGTATGTTTATCATGGAAGTGTAGAAGGAAACGTGTTATGGGGTGCTCGCTTCTGCTAACAGGTGCAACGTATGGTGGGCCCTATCCTTGACTGTGTGGAAAGGCATACGGGCTTTGGGCGGACCAGCAGCCGTGGCATCACCTTCTCCTCCTTTGACCCTGACGTGTGCATTGCCTTGAAGGCACGACAAAGCAGGTGTGTATGTGTGTGTGAGTGTGTGTGTGTTTGAGTGTGTGTGTGTAAATGGACATGTGCATACATGTGCACGGACATATATGGTATATATTTGTATGTGTGATCTTCAAGTTTGTGTGTGTTTGTGAGATTACGAGCATGCAGTTGCAAGTTTGGATCGACTTTTGTGAGCAAGCACGTTGCAGCAGAGCAGCTAAGCTCACAGGACAGCAAGACTTGTGTAAGCATGTAAAGTATCACAGAAATTGACAGGTATGAAAGCCTTTTTGACACACCGTACCTTCATATACGGTTGGCACATTGCTGTAACGTACAACTTCTCTCACCTGCAGTTATCCCATTGTGTTTCTGAGTGGTTGCGGGCTGTACCCCCATGCCGACCCTCGGCGCACCTCTATTGCTGGGGCAATCACCGCTGCTTCAATGGCTGAGCTTGCAGGTCGGTTTTGACTGCTTGGGACTTCAGGATGACTGGATTTGGTGACATGCTGTTTGTTGTCCTTGTGTGCTTGCAAGCTTCTCAATCACACACGTTTATATGTGCACACACCACGTACATATATACACACGAGATACACATACCACACACATCACACGTACTTTAAACGACCACACACACTCCCAGGCATTGTTGCGCCCGCCTCTGTGCTTTTGGCAAACAAAGGCATGGTGGCTGCTGCTGAGGCAGCAAACCTTACGGTGCTCACATATGGGCGCGAGAACAACGAGCCTGAGAACGTGCGGAAGCAGGCAGAGCTGGGAGTGCGCGGTGCAATTCTGGATGAGGTGAGCCTTGGAGCGCGTGCATGTAGCTGTGTACTGCATTGGTGCTACTGACGAAGATGCAAATGGATGAAACCAATCATCAACTATGTGCCAAGCATTGAGGTAAGTTGGCCCCACATGCCTTCCCCAGATTATGGGCGTGCACTCATGATCTGTGAGGGAGGGGGCACAAGGGGAAAAAACAGTGACAAGTCAAGAGTCGCGCCATGAAAGGCTTCCTGCTACGTGACAACAAATCTGACCGATTAACGCGTATTTTGAAGTGACGCTCCGTGCTCTGCAACGCTGCTAACGTTCGCCCTCCTACAATGGACACCAAAGCATGCAGAAGTCATTTTGATCACCACCTGGAAGTTTCTACACCAGACGATTAAACACACGTGTACACAAATCCCGCCACGGCGTCCCAGTATGCCCAATATAAATACTCCCAAAACAAACGGAACGCACACACACACGCACACACACACGCACTCACACACACACACACACGCACACACACACACAACCGACTTCCTGCAGGTCGAGCACGTGGTATCCTCCTTACTGTGCAAAACGGACACAGCTGCAGTGGCGTCTGCTGCTGTTGCTGCCACCGCCCAGGCTGCTGTTGAGATCAGCAAGCTGGACGTGGGCGTGAATGTTTCCTCAGCAGTCTCTGCAGTGCGGGTGCAGTAGCTCAGGTCTTTCCCAAAAGCACACAGTGGTGCAGCTGCAGAGGGGTGTGCAGAACATAGGGGGCGAGTCCATCGGTGACGGAAGCCACGCTTTGCGTGCACCTTGTGCGGTCCTTGAAGTAGTTCAACCCCCTGTTGAAATGTGTGAGCGCAAGAGGGGATATGAGGTGCTGGCATGTCGGACTCGTGTAATGTTAACGAACGAGCTGGGAGCACCCAGGGTGTGGGTGTGCCAACATGTACATTTGTAATTTTGGACCCGTGTCTCAGCATTATTTGTGGGTAGGTAATTGCTTATGATAAGGTAGTGATGCTCAAAGTGATAAGTACGTAATGGGCAGCTAGTGATGATTGGACATGTGAGACCTGGATTGGAGGATTTGACGGGGGAAAGGGTGGAGAGGTCTTCAAAAGAGCATTCTCAAAGACCAAATGCGGTTTAGGCCAATTCGGAATGTGGCTGCCTGCATGTTGCTTGATGTGTGCTCAGATTTATTGTTAGTAGCGGTGGCTTTTTTGTATAGTAGGTTGGTGCTTACAAGACAAATGAAACTCATCTCTGTTTCTCACTACATTAGAGTGGGATGTTTTTTATATTGAGTGCAGGCTTCCATCTTGCGGGAAGCTCTATTTTGTTTGGCTTTGCAGCTCGGTCGTTTCCTCTTCTTTATCTTTATTTGGTGTTCTGGACACGGCTGTTCCTGCCGCGGCCTCAATCGTTTGCAGCTCACAAGGAATTTATAATTCAAGTGTCAGATCAAATCTCAGCGGTGGCTTTGACAAGATAAACCCCCAAACATACAACTATTCACCGTTTCCCGCACAAAAAATGTGCATCCATAATCACTTTGGATATAACCGTGGTAAATATATTTGGGAAAAAACCTTTTTTTTTCATTCTCGGAGCCCTCTCCGAACTGCATTTTTAGTTTTTGATGTTCTTAGTATATCTCAAGCACTCAGGGGTACAAACATACAGGCGAAGTGCCCCTTACAAATATCAATCCTAAGATCTTTTTCCAAACTGAAAACGTAAATTTAATAATATGTCAACTTGGTCTTAAAGTGTTCGTGGACGCACATATTTACAAAGGAAATCAATTACCGCTCCACTAAGGTAAGGTAAGGTTACATCACTATATATGCCTCAAAGGGCATCTCAGCGGAAGTTTGGAAAAAGCCTGAAACTACACCTGGCTAAACAAAAGAAACAGAGGAAATTGATGACAGAGGAAATGATGCGCTCCACTAAAATTCCTGTAAATCCGTGCGAGATATGGAGAATGATATGTCACGCCCAATCGTTGGCAGCGACGAATCGTGTGACAGAGCAGTTAAGTTGGTTGGCAGTTGAGAGTTTCTTTATGTCTTGTTCAATAAGCTGGATGGCCAGTCTTATTGATAACCTTT
>Ga0307974_1000961_pt1 | contig 18998 bp, 16 predicted proteins | sample OrgLakmetagen784_FD_201812 | JGI IMG/M metagenome (GOLD analysis project Ga0307974, IMG submission 201812) | Saline water microbial communities from Organic Lake, Antarctica - #784 | ecosystem: Environmental > Aquatic > Non-marine Saline and Alkaline > Saline | place: Antarctica: Organic Lake... | reverse complement strand
CACACACACACACACACACACACACACACACACACACACACACACACACACAGACACACACACACATACACACACACTCTCACATACATACACATACACACACACAACACACAACACACACGTGCAAACTTTCCAGATACCCCACCTAAGGACGACAGGCCACACGGGGACAGGCTGGAAGACGCAGCTGATGCACATGCACTCGTACGCCTGACACCAGGCATCCAGGAAACCTGTTTGCCTGCCACGAGTGCTGTCGATACCACCCCCCCTTCGAGCAGCTTGCGCAGTAGTGAGGAGCGTGCCAACAACAATGAGGGAGCCTCCCGCCAAGACGTTGAACACACAGGCAGGATCTGTGACAGTACATCCTCAGAGCATCAGGTGTGTGTGTGTGTGTGTGTGATTTAAGGGGGTATTAGAGGTTTTTAGGTGTGGCCATGGATGCGTGTATCTGAGGCACCGCTTATGTATCTGGGCATTTTGTTAACAAGTTTGTAATTTCTCTGGGAAGCATGTTGTTATACCTCAGACAACTTCTTTGAAAAGGGCAGGGATAAGAAAAGGTTGGCCCACTTGGAGGGTGGTACCACCTGACAACATGATCTCTTTACCAAAAGACATGCTTGCTTATGGGACCATAGCAACAACGATCGTGGCCAAAGCGTGGGTACGAGTGCTACTGCACGCAACTCCCCCCTCCCTCCAATCCTCATTAAGTTATCCTCATTCATTGGCCTACGGCGTCTTTTCTACCTAAAAGACCCTCGCGTAGTGTCAGGACCTTGAGTATGCAGCTGGCAGCCAACGATCTGTAAGTGAAGCGCAGGGATGACCTAGATAAATGTGGGCCAAACGAAAGGGTTGTATTGACAACGGTCTCCATTGAGAACCTGTAGTATTCATCTGGCAAATTATGTGGCCAGTAAACCTGTAAATGTCATACAGGAGCAACAAGGGAAGGGGTGGACGCAGGTTAGTTTGGGCTTGCATGGACTCCTCATAAAGGCAGTTGAGAGAGCAGTGTCTATATTGTGCGTCATGTATTAAGCATGCGTGCTCACACACGCACACACACACCATTCCTCTATCTTTCTCTCTCTCTCTCTCTCTCTCTCTCTCTCTCTCTCTCTCTCTCTCTCTCTCTCTCTCTCTCTGTCGCACACACACAAATAGACGCAAACACGCATGCACACATACACATAAACACGCACATAGGTATCTGAATCTGTGGACGTGCAGACTGAGCAGCGCCCAGCCAAATCTGACAGAGGTACATCATATGCAAAGCATGTCAACGCACTCGCACGCAAGAGTGCTGTGTATCAGGTGCGCCGCTGCATTTTATGTAAATAAAGCTCAGAGGATGCAGGCCCTCGTCCTTGCCCTGTGTACAGTGTACCTGATCTCGTGCTTGGTGTGGAAAGATTGCATTTAAAAAGGGTTTGAGTGATGGCCTGCTCCTGACCCATAATCGCAATGGTAACAATGGCAAGATAGGCAAGCTGACGCACAGGTTTCTGCTTTCCATTGTATTCAGCTCCTGTCTTAAAAAGGTTTGCAGCGGTATCCAGTACGGAAGTGGCTCCTTTGCTAAAATGATGTGGGGAGAGCTTCTTTCTTTTCTTTGTTACTACCCAGCGTTCGTTTCGTTGCATCTGAGCTTTCCCCTCACGCTGAGATGTAGTCCTCTTGCTGCCATATCAAGCATAGCGCAAATCTTTGACACAGCACCATCTTTGACGCAGGGCCAAATCAAATACAGTGCAAGGTGCTCAAAAAAGGACCAGCACGAAGTCCGATTGCCTATCTTTATGAGCTATGGACTCTCAAATGCTCTTGTCTTGAGTGTGTTGAGGCCCCTGTCCCTTCCTGTACTGCATGGATTGCACTGCATTGCTGCACAGCGTCACAACTGTGAACTTCAATCAAGACATTTGACACACAAACACACACACTCACTCACTCACTCACTCACACACACACGCACACATGCACACGCACACATACACACACATACATACATACACACGCACACACAGACACATCCACACACACTCACACACGCTAATAATTGTTTTTGTGCAAAGGGAAGGCATACATCAACTCGTTTTTGCTGCACACACCAACCTTTTTTGTCATCATTCTGTTTGCAGAGGAGAAAAGCCTGTACCAATGCGTGCCTGCTGGTAGGCCCCATCTTCTTCCCCATCCTCATGTTTGCGCTTCAAGCTGCCACCAACGTGCTTTTCCTTGGGCGTGATGAATTTCGGGTGGGGCACCAATGTGTGCTGTGTGTTGTGTGCCCATGCTAAGCCTTGTTCAACCTGTCCACACATTGCGACATTGTGTCTGCGTGCTTGTGTTTGCGTATCTGTTTGTGTTACTGTGTGCACCATGTGTATGCTGTATGTGCGTACTGTGTGTGTATGTATGTATGTGTGCGTGGATGCATGTGTGTATCAATGTTTGTTTGGTGTGCCACGTTTTTGTCTGTGTATCTGTGTGTTCATCCGTGCTTGTGAACTTGCGCAAGTCAGCTTATGCGTTGTGGGCAGCAGATGCTACGCTGAATATGCGTTGTTATAGGCAGGAACATCTCAAAATACACGGTCGTGTATGTGCATTGGCCAGTGCCATACATGTAAATGTGTACGCAGTGCATACACGTTTATATGTATACTTGATGTTTAAAGCAGGGGAATTACTGTGCATACAGTCATATAAAATCCGTGTGCACGGTTCTGGCCAACCCCACGCATTTATGCACAAGCCCTGCCAGCACTGACAATGCATGATACCATGCTGCAAAGTGCCGCGGTAAGGCTCACCCACCAATTTCCCTCGTTTCTTGCTCTGCTTTGTAGAAAGTAGCCTTGTTTAAGCCTCAATGCCTGCCCCCAATACCCGCATCGCCCTCTTGCTCTCTCTGCAATGTGGATGTTTATGTGTGGTGTTGTGTGCCCGTGCTAATCTTGTTTTGCCTGCCATTCCTGTCCACATATTTGCGTTACCCTCTTGCTTTCTCTGCAGTGTGGGTGCCAGTGTGTGGAGTGCTGCAAGAATGTGCGCTTGGAGAATGGCACCACAACCGAAGAATGCAACGAGGTAGGTGTTGCAGATCTGTACCTTATGCTGAATTAAAAAGGGGCAAATGAAGGGCTTCTCATACGGTTTGTGTTTTGGATGGGATTGTTTATGCGCTTGCAATGCTGCTTTTGTGTGGGTGCGCAAACTATGATGTGTACTTAAAAGAGAGATTGTGTATTTAAGATGCTACTATAGTTTTGTTGTCGGTCAGTCTACGCTACCATGCAATCTCAGGCACACATCTCTCTCACAGGGTGGCATGCATACATGCAAGCGAGGTCACTGTTCTTGTGTCCTGGCCTCCCCTATCTCCCTGACTGTCTACCTAGCTAACTACCATACACACAGCATTTGTGTGTAAGCCAAAACCTATAGCTCAGTGACACATCAAACATTCAAGTGTGTGTCGTGTGTATGCGTGTGTGCATATGCGTATGCGTGCGTGCGTGCGTTGTGCTTGCACCAACACCCGCAGCTTACCGGGTTTGGCTCATGTGAAGATGAAAGTCACCTCAATTGTACATTAAGGCTTGCATGTCCGTGTGCGTTATTCCTACGCCAACACCTGCAGCTTACCGGATTTGGCACATGTGAAGACAAAGAGACCTAAATTGTACGTTAAGGCTTGCATGTCCGTGTGCGTTATTCCTGCGCCAACACCTGCAGCTTACCGGAATTGGCACATGTGAAGACCAAGGTGGGAAGTGCAAGAAGGAGGATCCAGACAAGTGTGGGCTCCAATTTTCAAAGCCGATTCAGGTGAGCCATCCCGCGTGTCCAGGCTTGCAGTGTATCGCTCATCTAGGCTTGCATGAGAGTGTATTGGTGGGTTTTAGCGTGCCTAGGATTGCAGGGCAATGCTCATATGAATGTGTACGTAAACAGACTTGGCCCACCCTGCATAAACACTGGTATTATAATTTGTCTATTTTGACCCACTCTAGCTGTGTGCTGACCCTGCATATGTGTTGACCCACCCTACCTGTGTGTTGATCGTGCCAGTGTGTTGACCCACCTACCTGCGTGTTGACCCTGCCTGTGAGTTGACCCACCCTACCTGTGTGTGTTCTTTCCTTGCTTAAATATGACGAATTGTGTACGCTTTCTACCTGACACTGTGCTAGTTTTTGACCTGTTGTTGCCTGTCATTGCACAGGCCGTTTGGTGCCCAATCAGGAGGCCGAGCACATGGCCACCCGTCATGGATGTGAGTGTTGGACTCGAGGAGATCTGAAGACATAGTAACATAATGTGTTGCATGAAGCAACTTTTTGTTAGCTCATAACAAAAAGTAGTAAACAATTAGAGGCCGAGCACGTGGCCACCTGTCGTGGATATGAGTGTAGGACTCAGGAGATATGATGACAACATAAGCCACCTGTAGCGCTGATAGCTCATAACAAGCAGCAGGAGGACAGCAATGTTGTCTGAAGCGTAGGCAAATGGGTAGGGTTGGCCAGAACCGTATATACACACCGTATATAACCGTATGTATGGTGATTTCCCTGCCAAAAATACCGTATTTACACCGTAAATACCTATAAATGTATGGTTCTGGCCAACCCTACAAATGGGCCATTCGGAATGGCTAGGGTTGGCCAGAACCGTATATACACACTTATTAAACGGTATGTATGGTGAGTTCCCTGCCAAAAACACTTTAAGTACACCGCATATACATGTAAATATATGGTTCTGGCCCACCCTAGGAATGGCGCATTAGAGCAGGAAGGACTGAAGACAAGCTGTGGTGCCTGGAGCATGATATACTATGTATTATACGTCATTGTTTAAATAAAGCGATAAATACATTAACAAAATATGCTTTAAAAGGGCGTATATTTCTGATACCATACCAGAATGGAGAGTAGGTCCATGCCTTTCCTCTTAAGTAGGGCTGACAAAGAGTGAAACAGTTGTCTATGAGTGCGTCGTCATGCTTGCCTCTGTGATGATGCCCATGAGCACAAAAGGGTCAATGCGGGCAAAGGCATTGACCACAGCACCCGTGACGCCTCCCTAGGCCTCCCGGTAAACTCACCAAACAAAATACAAACTTACCTCTTTAGATGCTGCACATGCGTCACATGGCGCCTTTCCTAGGCTTTCCCACAAACTCACCAAACAAAATACAAACCTACCTCTCCAGATGCTGCACATGCGTTACATGGCGCCTTTCCTAGGCCTCCCGGTAAACTCACCAAACAAACTACAAACCCACCCCTTCAGATGCCGCGCACGCGTTACATGGCGCCTCCCTACGGACCCTTCAAGGCCCTCCCTCTACTATATACTTCTGACAAGGTCTCAATACCTAACAGCTCCCTGTCACAAACCGTGCCTGGAGGTGGCGGCAGCGGCATGGGTACGTGGTTCATGTGCCAGTTCAGAGCAAAATTTGGACTGCGCATTTGCCCATGGTGACACTGGCATGCGCATGCACCTACATGCGCACACACACACACACACACACACACACACGCACACATACGCACGTATACACACATAAACACACACACACATACATATATACACAAACATACACACAAAGCGCAAACATATGAGCATGCACAAATACTCATCATTCACACATCCAGGCCGGCGGCTCCTCAGATCGCCCTTAGACCAAGAAGCAGACTCGCCCCAGCAGGAGGACACCGCCCTGGCCAGAGCGCCCACGTCACGTGCACTGCTGCAAGGAGAGGAGGACGAATTCACATTCAGTTCTGAACGCGATGAGAGTGATCCCTCTTTGTACAGGACTACTGCAGAGGGTAAGCATTGTCTAAAATGTGATCACATGCGTCTGCTGGCCATTATGGCAATTTGTTAGGCTCTGTGACGCACTACGCTTTTGTTTGGGTAAGAACAGCTAGGGCGCCTTTCTCGGCCGCCTTGCTAGAATCAATGTATGTGTGCTGTTCTAGCCAGTCTAAAGAGGGGACGTTTTCTAGTACTCTAAAGCATGCATTATTTTTTGTTATTCAAGCCAGTCTGAGGGGCAACCTTATTAAGCCTTTATAAAGCATGCAGAATTTGTGGGTGAAGCCAAGCCTTGAGCAGAACTCGTTTTTACTCGCACGACGGAGTGCTCCGGCTTTGCAATTTCCATACAACAGCCAGCGACCTTTTCACAGCCTTGTCTTATAATTCTGCGTGATGCAACTGTTACGTGCTATAGAGCCTTCTTCAGCAACTAAATCCGACGCTCTTCTAGTACCTTCCCTACAATTACCTCTATTACTTCTAGTACCTCTAGTACCTAACCACATTTACCACACAGCTCGGCACGGCACGAAGTAAGTATACAGCAACACCAGTAACCAGTTGCACACGCCCACACGTACACCTACAGGCCTGTCATTGGCCTTGAGAAGTGGTACAAACAGCTCGCAAACCAGCCAGACGTCCGAGACCAGTAGTAGCAGCCAACGGTACCAGTTCAGGGAGGACTGGCAGTGGGAGGTGGGTGCTTGCCTATGCACTGTGGGTGCTTGCCTATGCACTGTGGGTGCTTGCCTATGCGCTGTGGGTGCTTGCCTATGCACTGTGGGTGCTTGCCTATGCACTGTGGGTGATTGCCTATGCACTGTGGGTGCTTGCCTATGCACTGTGGGTGCTTGCCTATGCACTGTGCTTTGCAATTGCGCTGCTTTGCATTTGCACTGTGCTTTGCAAGCATCCTCACTTCATTGCGAGGCCACACACAACACTCTCCACTTCATGGGCTGCATCTTTTTGCTAACCCTCGTGAGGAGGTCACTCACAAGCAATGCCATATCAGGGCTGGCACTGACATAAAAATAAAGTGCGTGTTCATTCCCTCAGCTCATGGCCAACTCCTTGATGGCCATACCCCGCTATAACCCCACTCAAACACGCAAACAACAAGCAACTACACCTGCAGGTTGAGACAGGGGAAAACGGGAGTGCAGTTGATGTTCCTCAGCTTGTGGCCAATTCCATGATGAACTTGCCGCGCTCAAACCCTACCCCTAGCAACGCGTTCCAAATCCTCGAAGTATTGAACAACATCACCAGCACTTCAGACGACGGGGATATTGTGAGTGTGCTGAGAGTGGTGTGTTGTGTGAAAAACAAGCGTGCACGCTTGTGCGTACGTGTGTGTGTGTGCATGTACGTGTGTGTTTGTTTGTATGTGCATGCGTGTGTTTGTAGGGTAGCGTGTGCTACGTTGATACACCAGAAAACTGCATGGAATCTGCATTAAGAACACATTTTGTGAAACAGTGTCTGTATGAGAGCAAACATGAGTCCACCTTCGCTGCTGACTCTGACTTTGCACTTCTCAGGTGTTCAACGGCCACCTACTCGCCAAGCTGGGATTCAAGTTTGCCAGCGCGCATTCCAAACCAATGCAGTACTACATTGACATGACGTTTATCAATGAGTAAGTGTATGAGTGATCACACAATCATGCATATTTGTATGCATCCATGTGTCACTCAAAATGGTATGCATTTGCCATTGTGGGCCTATTCTGAGTGTTGCAACTACCTGACGACTTTTGCCCTCCTCTCGTGTGTCAACTTCAGCATACAACCGCTTTGAAATTTTCAGCGTCACAAGTTAGGGTTGGCCAGAACCGTGTATATACACCGTATGTGACCGTATATTTGGTGATGTCCTGCCATAAATGCCGTTTATACACCATATATATGTGGTTCTGGCCAACCCTACAAGTACACGACTTACTTATTTTGCCTTCTTTAACTGTGTGCGTCAGCTTCAGCATAAGAGCTACTTTTGATTTCTCTATTTCGTTTGCGTGCAGGGGTGCTAATTCTGAAACTGATGTTTTATTGGTGACCATGCCAAACACCACGTGCGCCCAACGCAACATGAGTTACGACATGTAAGTGGTGCTGGCTGGAAATACCTCGCGTGTATGGTGTATGGTGACATGGAATTACGCGAGCAGGTAGTGTAAAATTATGTGATCACGACTGGTGTATGCACGCACGCACACACACACACACACACACACACACATGTAGCCCGTCGTGCACGACTTGGGATGTTCTCTGCAGGGAATCGTATGCCTCATGACTCGTGACACACACACACACACACACACACATGTACTGCTTTTGTACCCATATCTCTGGCCATTCCTGTGTGTAAGCCGCGCATGCTCTGCGTGTTTGAGCTCCCTGTTTGCTTTGCTTGTATCCGTGGCAAAAAAGACTATGGAAAAAAGAAAATTCGTACAAACATTGAAGACCACTTCCCACTTCCCACATTAATCAAGGCGAAGGAAACACTTCAATACTAGGTTCTGCTCCTCCGCCACAGGAAGGAAAGATAAAAATCAACGCGGCAGCTGGTAACTTATATACACACTTGTTCATGAAAACACTTCTTTCAACTGTGTTGGCAATTTTGATATCAGAACACCTTCTCACTCGTTTGTGCATCTTATGGCATGCTGACTGCAGTGCTTCCAAGCACAGCATCCTTTGGCTCCCAATCTTATGGCATGCCGACTGCAGTGCTGCCAAGTATAGGTGCAGCCTTGTCGTCATGTGTGGCAATGACTACATGTTGGGCAGAACTCCCCGTCTGTGCTCCTACCTACATTCTATACAGCTAGCTACATTCTAAACAGCTACCTACATTCTATACAGCTACCTACATTCTATACAGCTACCTACATTCTATACAGCTAGCTACACTCTATACAGCTACCTACACTCTATACAGCTACCTACATTCTATACAGCTAGCTACAGAGCTGGAGCCAAGGCTTTGCTGTTGACTGTGCTTCATTCAGAGTCTGGCGTGGACATCTTAAGCAAAGATTATATCAGGCCAAATGTCCCGTCTGTGCGCATACCTTTACTCTGCAGATACCGAGTGGAGCTTGAGTCTGAGGTAGACCCTGAGACCGGGGAACCTATAACGTTATGGGTTACCAAGATTTACGACCCAGTCACGTTCTTGATCAAGTTCTACTCCTATGAAATCGATGGCTTTGAAGGTAAGGAGGCAGAGGCAGACAAAAGCTAGTATTACTTCAGGGGTCGTGCGGAAGGGTCCACGCATGTGTTTATACGCTGCCTAGTGGCAACGGTCCCTCTTTTTTGACCAATACGCCAGCTGTTATCACCGTCTTTCTATCAACTCTTATTGTAATTTTTATAGATTCTTATTCTTTTTGAGGGGAACAAGGCCTGCTTGATCAAAGTGAGCTTCCTACTTTACTTTGTGTTTGACCTTGTTGCCCTGCCTTTTCCCTTCTCCCTTGCCTTAAAGATCTCACCTCTCCAGCAGACAACACACCCCTGCATCTTATCTTCTTCAAGGTGTAAAACATTTCCCTGTCTTGTTTGCCGTCTTTTTTGCTGCCTCACAGCCTACCTTATTTCCCGTCTACACCCTCGCATTTCTCGCACCAGTCATTCCCACATTTTCACCCCATCATGAAGAGCTGCCGGAACAACATGTATATGCATCTGCCAAGTCCAAAGTTTGACCGTATGTTTTAATTGTTCCATGCAAAAAGATTTCCGTACACAGACCGTAAATATATGTAAGGACTTGGCCGACCCTAAACACACACCACTTCAACACCCTGCTGCACGGCAGCCTTCTTGGAGGCCCAGAACTTTGACCCTCAGGAGCAGGTTGAGGGCACTCCGATTGAGCGCATTAAAATGGGCTGCGTGGATATGCCCACAAAGCGGTTAGACAGTCAGGAGGTTCTTGACGACACACTGTTTTGTGGATGGTATCAGGTGCGGTTGTGAAAGGTTACCTCTTTGTGGGATTGTGAGGAACTCCCGGTGTTGGCAGAAAAGCGTTATACAGTCATTGTGAGTACTCAGATGATGAGAGGCACTCTTGCAGGGTTATATATACAACTACTAAGTTGCTGAGTAGTCAGGCGACGCTTCTTTGCTATTTGTTCTTTTGCAAATAATGGCTGATGTGCAAAGGAGCGTGTGTCCTTCCTCATTCTGGGGCAAAATTGCAGGCTTGCATCAGACTAACTATGTGTAGATGCATATAGATATGTGTAGAGTCAAGGGTGACATGTTTATCCTGCTTTTATTCACAGAACACGCCAGTGGGCAAAGCGGAGTGCTTCAAGAAGTACAACGAAAGCCTGTACAGCCCCACAGAATCCTACTCGGCCGCCTTCAACTTCGCGCCCACCATCAGCTTGAGCAACTTTACAGCTGTCGTCCTGTAAGTTGAGGAAATGGACGATGTGATATGTGTAGGGTTTACCAGAACCATATATGTGTGCCTTATATGACCGTGTATTCGGTAATTTCCCTGCCAAGAATACCGTATTTATATCGTTCTGGCCAGGGTGGTTGCTGTCAGCAACACTCATTATTACTGACGGGTTTGTGGTTTTTGGTTTTAGTTACAAGTTGAATTATATAATGCGCCATTCCTGGCTAAGCCTACCTCCAGGAAACGAGTGCGGTAATGCCATCGATCACCATCATCAAAGGTGTACTTAAAGTTTCAGATGTAAGTTGTAAATGGTTCTGGCCTCCCTAGTTTTAGAGAGCAAAATAGTTGAGACCGTATGCGGTTATGTGCGGTCCCTTGGCTGCTCTTGAAAGTTATATAAAAATAGGCTTGCTGAGACCCTGCCTTGTGTGTGTGCGTGTGTGTGTGTATGTGTGTGTATGTGTTTGTGTGTGTGTGCATGTACGCTGTGAACTATTAGTTTGCTGTTAGAGCAGTGCACCCTGATGCAAGTGCTGTTTTACGATGTGCTCTGTATATCTGTGTGTATCTTGATTGCTGTGAGACTAGTTTGCAGTCCCAATACGCTAATGACGAGCTGCTGTGTGGCACCCTGTGTATAATTATTCCCAAAATTAGGCCTTGCCCTGCTGCCGAGTATTTATGTGCAGGCCAGCTTTTCAGCAACTCAGGCACACACTCGTTCACACACACACACACACACACACACACATGCGTACGCAACAGCATTAATGTTTGTGTCCAGGTGCACACAGATTTTTGATGAAACTCATCATGGTCACAGATTTTCGATGAAACTCATCATGGTTTAAAGCCTAGGGCTGGCCAGAACCATGCACGTACAACCATGCACGTACGACATAAACCATGCACGTACAACCATGCACATACAACCATGCACGTACAACATAAACCATGCACGTACAACCATGCACGTACAACCATGCACGTACAACCATGCACGTACAACATGAAATCTTGCTATAAACCTTCTGTACTTGTATGTGTGGTTCCAGCCACTCCTATCCAATTAACACTCCACCACCTGTGACCTGCGTGCCCAGGCATAATTGCTCGTTGGGGCTCCAAGGAGGCTCCCCGTTTCAGGAGGGCTTTTGTCGGTACTCCTCCCTCGTGAATCTGGCTGTCCAAGGCTGGGACTCTGCGTTCATTGGTAAGCTTTTAAATCGTCTAAAACCAAGCTGTGCCGCCGCTGCTGCCGGAGCCTACCCTTGCATGCATTGCTGAATCATGCATCTGCAAGCATTTGAATGGGATTTTCCATCACAGCAGGCTTTCTTGTGCAGTAGCGCCAGGTGCGGACCATATGCCACTTGCAAGCGTCTGTAAGCGCACGCCATGGTTGAAGACCATCCATATGGGGTTCGAACTCCTAGTTGTGTGCTGTGCTTGCCCCCAGGGTCCCCAGGCACCTGCGACCTGTATTCCTTGGAAAACGCACACTCACACACACACACATACACACATACACACACAGGTCCCCAGACACCTGCGACCTGTATTCCTTGAAAACACCACAGAAGCCAGTTCAAAGGCAAATACTTACAATCTATGCTTTTTGGCACACGCCATTGAAGCCAATTCAAAGGCAACATTCACAACCTGTACTTTTTTGCAACACTATAGAAGCCAATTCAAAGGCAACATTCACAACCTGTGCTTTTCTGCAACACCACAGAAGCCAGTTCAAAGGCAAATGCTTACGACCTATGCTTTTTGGCACACACCATAGAAGCCAGCTCCGCTGTCTGCTATAGTCCCTGTGAATGTTACTCAACATTCTTTCCAATCCATTTAGGGTTTAGATTTAGGGTAACGTATAGGGCCAGGGTTTAGGTTTAGGCTCACGCTCAGGGTTAAAGTAAAAGGTTAGGATGAGCTAAGGTTAAATCAAACCTAACCGATTGAGGGTGTCTATGGCTGTATGAAGATTGTCTGCTGTTGCTGTCTGTAGGTCCGCCGCGGCCCTTCAATGCCTCAAACTATTTGAGGAACACTAACGACTCCATCGGCGCCATCCAAGATTTTCTGAATGACAACAGCACAGCAGAGGCATTTCAAGACAATGAAGACTTCAGGTGAGACGAGGACAGGTGGGAAGGCAGAGAGCGTCTCCTGCCTCAGAGCCTTTGCAGGCAGCTGAGAAAGCCATTGCAGGCAGCTGAGAGAACCTTTGCAGGCAGCTGAGAGAACCTTTGCAGGCAGCTGAGAGAACATTTGCAGGCAGCTGAGAGAACATTTGCAAGCAGCTGAGAGAGCCATTGCAGGCAGCTGAGAGAACCTTTGCAGGCAGCTGAGAGAACCTTTGCAGGCAGCTGAGAGAACCTTTGCAGGCAGCTGAGAGAACTTTTGCAGGCAGCTGAAAGAGCATTTGCAGGCAGCTGAAAGAACCTTTGTAGGCAGCTGAGAGAGCCATTGCAGGCAGCTGAGAGAACCTTTGCAGGCAGCTGAAAGAGCATTTGCAGGCAGCTGAGAGAGCCATTGCAGGCAGCTGAGAGAGCCATTGCAGGCAGCTGAGAGAACCTTTGCAGGCAGCTGAAAGAGCCATTGCAGGCAGCTGAGAGAACCTTTGCAAGCAGCTGAGAGAACCTTTGCCGCTGCAACAGCAGCATTGGCAGCTTGTGCTTTTACGCATTGTAGTGTGCATTTATCAAACGCCTTAAACCCTGCTTGTTGTTCCATTGAGTATGCGACGTGTCCACCAAAAACTTTCTACCAAGGACGTGTGTAGTGTGTACGCTCGTGGTTCCATTATGTACTGAATATATTCCACAGGGTACCACCTAATATATTCCTTTCAAATTTTTGCCGGCCTGATTATACGAATTGTTTGCAGCAACACCATGTGAAATGTACTTGTGCGTTACTTACAGGGACACTCAGGAGTTCTTTCAAAATAACAACTTCACAGACTTCGCCAACAACCAGACAGCACAGGTGTGTGTGTCTGTGGTGTGTGTGTGGGTGTGTGTGGGGGTGTGCGTGTGTGTGTGCATACTTATTAGTTTGTAGTTACGTTTAGTACTTGAATTCTTTGTACTTTCAGAAGCTCGTGCTAAAGCTATGCGCTCATAAGAACTTGCAAACCGTTAATCCCTTTTTTTTGTTGAACTCGAACAAAACAGGGCTCAATTCCTCTACTCAGTCCCAAGGTCACAAATATTTCAGTGCCAAGTTCACAGATATTCCGCAATGAATTCCACAACAGCAGTCTCCAATTTATGTGCACCCTCATTCTGTACACTACTTATACATACATACACACACACACAAACACACATGCACGCACGCACACACACATACACACACAGGACACCGCACGTGACTTCTTTACAAACCAAACCGTGCAAAACATTATCTTAACCGACCCAAGGCTGTTAAACTCCTCGCGCCCTTTTTTGGTGCTCCAAGGCAATGAAGAGCGCGCTTTCTTCAGGAGGTATGGCTGGCCTAAGTTCAAACCGTTGATGAGAGCCAGGTAAGGTCCACAATCTTATCCTATATGCTCGACATACATACGAGGAGCGCCAAACATTTCAAGTCAATACTAAGGCTGCTGTTTAGACAGATCCTTGGTTTTGTACACAATCGACATTTGCTGCGTGTCTAAGCAGTCAGTGCATAAGCTGCGTAGCTACAGATGATCATTGCAGTGGTTTGCAGAATGGTTATTCATGATTAGGTCAAGGAATGAATGTCGGTTGCACGTTATAATCTGAAGCCCATGTTTGGCTGCACAAAGGCATTTCATTCTGGCGTTGGTCCTTGCTACATGCTAGAAGACCAGCTTATGTAATAGAAGCAATTGATTATTCCCGTCTTTGTGAGTGTGACTAAACCCTTCATTGCTGCCCCACAGATCCAACGAGTTGCTTGGCCTGATGAGCTTTCCCAAGCAAGGAGACGGTCTCACGTGAGTGTGTGTGCATGTGTTCTTTGTGAGTGCGCCTCTAAGTGTATATGTGTGTGCTTGTTTGTATGGATGCACGCTTTATAGTGTATGTGATGTGTGTGTGTGCTTTGTGTGTGCGTTTCTCAGTGTATGTGTGTGTCAGTGAGTGTTCTGTGTGTAGGGGGAGGGGGGCTATGTACGAACCTCTCCAAAGTACGTTTATGACACCCATTGCTTTTGGAGATGGTTGATCTTGAGTAAATCTGGGCATTGGGCACAATTGTTACCACCCCTCCTCCTTACTTGTTGCGTTGCCAATGGTCCTGTTTGTCGTACCTCCCCCCTTCGCTGTCATAAACTCTTTGTCCTCGTCAACCTTCGCTGCAGGATTGACTTCTCGTCCCTCATAGGGCCTCTGTTCTACACCTGGGTGGTCCAGCTGGCGATGCCCTCCATGTAAGGGTGCTGCAAATATGATCGGTGTTGAACTTGTGTGTGTGTGTGATGTACAACCAAACCTGGGTGGTCCAGCTGGCAATACCCTCCGTTTCAGAGTGCCCTCCATGCAAGGTTGCTGCAATATGATCGCTGTTAAATTTAGTTTGCGTGTTTTGAAACCAAACCTACTTGCTCTAGTCGGCAAGCCCTCAATTCAGGGGTGCCCTCCATGTAAGGGTGCCGCCGCAGCACTGCAACTGGCTGTTGTAGCATTGTCAGTAAGAGGCTGTTGTAGCACCGTCAGTAAGAGGCTGTTGTAGCATTGTCAGTAAGAGGCTGTTGTAGCATTGTCAGTAAGAGGCTGTTGTAGCATTGTCAGTAAGAGGCTGTTGTAGCATTGTCAGTAAGAGACTGTTGTAGCACCGTCAGTAAGAGGCTGTTGTAGCACCGTCAGTAAGAGACTGTTGTAGCACCGTCAGTAAGAGACTGCTGTAGCATTGTCAGTAAGAGGCTGTTGTAGCATTGTCAGTAAGAGGCTGTTGTAGTACTGTCAGTAAGAGGCTGTTGTAGCACCGTCAGTAAGAGACTGTTGTAGCACCGTCAGTAAGAGACTGTTGTAGCACCGTCAGTAAGAGGCTGTTGTAGCACCGTCAGTAAGAGACTGTTGTAGCACCGTCAGTAAGAGGATGTTGTAGCACCGTCAGTAAGAGACTGTTGTAGCAACGTCAGTGAGAGACTGTTGTATTACCGTCAGTAAAAGACTGTCGTAGCCCCCCTGTGAGAGCCGGCCTGCTGCAGTCAGAAAATCTGGCATTGTCCTCCACATTGGGGCACTACACAAACCGTCATATGCACTTACTTGCGTATTGCTTAACTGACTTGGTCCTACACTCAGCAGTAAGACCTGGTTTGCCGTAGGCAAGAAGTCAGTGTTGTGTGTCATTTCTCAGAGGGCCCCTGCTCAGTGCCTGGGTAATTTATCTGGTATGGCTGCCCGTACATGATGAGTTAAGGGTTGAGTGCTCAAGGAGCTCGTGGTTTAGGTGGCGTTTTAGGGTTGGAAGCCAAAGGATGTAGAATTTAGGCTTGCCGCAGCTCTAGAGTTCCTACAGGTCTGCTGCAGTCCTGCAAATATTTAATCAAAAGGGGATAAATGCAACAGACACACACCACTTCTTGATCTTAAAGAAATCCTGATTCCATGTGATGCTGTGTGTCAAAGCATGCAAGCTGCTGTGTACAAAGGAGGAGGGTACGTACTCAGGTGCACACATGCACACGTGCATTTCACAAGCACACCTACTTACATTGACACATGTACATGCACACACACGCACATCCACACATGTACATGCACACACACAGGCTCCAACAGCTTGTGTACGAGAAAGAGAAGCGCCTAAGGGTGATTATGAAGATGCATGGCCTGCCTGACACCGCCTACTGGCTGGTGTCTTACCTATGGAACTACCTGGTACGTGTGTTTCATTACTTTGTGTGCCTATCTGAGTATGTGTCCGGATGTGTACGCATGCGTTTGATGTGTGTGTGTGTATGTGGGGGGGGATTGCTTGTGTGTCTGTGTCTGTGTGTGGGTGGGGGGGGGTTGAGTGTGTGTGAGAGTGTGCACTTGTATGTTCATGACTACCTGCCTCTGTTGGTGTGAACTAGACTCTTCATTTTGGCTCTAGATTACTACAACATGCATCTTTTCTTTTGGCGTCGATGTTTATGCGTCCACCTTTTGCCTAAAACACACCACTCCACCCTCAACAAACCCCCTCTTTTCTCCGTGTCATGTGTTGTTATATTGCCCATAGGTTTACGCTGCTGGCATTTTTGTGTTCATTGTCATCGGTTCAGCTGTTGGGCTGGAGTACTTCATCAGAAACAGCTACGGTACGTGTGCTTACAATGTGAAAAAAGCCATGCTGGACACAATGCATCGAATATGATTGTGTTTGTAGGCAGTGGCGTTCTTCCTCTTCTTGTACCTCTCCCTTTTGGCATTATCTCTGCACTTTATAACTCTGCACAGATGCAGCAAGCCTGATGTCCATGGTCTATCTTTAAGCTCTCGATTCATCATCTTTGATCATGCCTGTGGTATGCGTCTTCAGGGGATGCTGAATCACCCAATCAACTCACACACAACACTTGCATCAACCACCCAATCATCTAACACAGCACTTGCATCATGCTGCTGCTTCTTTTACTGAACGCGCAGTCGTGTCCCACGTCTTGTGAGGTCCACCATTGCTAACATTGCCTCCTTCACTTACAAAGATGCAATCTGCCGACCGCGGTCCATCATATTATGCCCACCCTTTCGTGCAGGCTGTTCCACGTCCTATCACAATTATCAAATAGTACCAATTTTCTCTTCAAAGCATTACCTTCATTGTGTCCGCCCCTTTTGTGCAGGAGGCTGTTCCACGTCCTACCACAATTATCAAATACTATCAATCTCTTCAAAGTCCAATTCCACTTTGCCTGTCCCTTTTGTGCAGACCTTATTCCTCGTCTCATGGTCTCTATGGTCTAAACAAATCTCAAACACCTGCGTGTGCAGGCCATACTCGGTACCACCAATTCCATCACTAACCCCACCTTGCCTCCTCAATTCCCACGCAGGCGTGCAAATCGTGTTCTACGTCTTGTTTGGCCAGGTCCAAATGGCCTTCACCTTCTTCCTGAGTGCCCTCTTCACTAATCCCCGCACTGCCGTAGTGGCGGCCTATGTGTGAGTGTGTTGCACAGCAGGAAGAGGACGTGCGTTTGTACACGTGCATGCAGCAGCTTTGGTAACAGATGGTTTGTAATTACGTGTGTGTGTGTGCGCAACACGTGTTTTGTTAGTGTGCTGTGTGCTTGGTGTGTGTGTGTGTGTTTATGTGTGTGTGTGTGTTTGCGTGTGTGTGTGTGCGTGCGCACATATTTTCGCATGTTGAGTCTGCAGCGCATGAGCGTGCAGCATGACTGACAGTTATCACTGTTCTTCAATGAGACCTCATTGCTTTTATTTCCATAACTAGTCTCGCGATTTGCAGACGCCCGTCTCCCACAAAGTCATCCTTGATAGACATTTCCACAAAGTGATAGACACTTCCACAAGTTTGCACATTATAAGCGTGTGCGCCAACCAGTTGTTCAATCTTTTGTACTCTGCCAGGCTATCACACACACACAATAGCACACATACCTGCACTCTCACACACACATATATGTACACAACATACACACAGGTATGTGCTGGCTTCTGGCCTGTTGGGCTTCCTTCTGTTCAATCCTCTCATGGATGAGAACTACTGGTGGCTGTGGCTCATTGAGCTCATCCCTGCCTTTTCTCTGTACAGGTGTGCAGACAAATGTGTGTGCGTGTGTGCACGCGCACACGCACACGTTTGTGTGAGTGTGTATGTGCGTGCGTGCATCTTTAATGTTTCAACTGTGTAAGAGCTACAGGTGCGCGATAGTGCATGTAGTAGTTTGAGTACACACAAACGCATAATAGGATGGCAATCTTTGTGCAAACAACTGCTCTCGTGTGTTTGTGTCGTGCGCACATGCAACACGTGCATGCCTTACTCCACTCATGACCAGATTCTTGACATCCGAGTGCGCTCACACACGCTTCAATCAAATCATTACATCACCTGAGGAATCCGTGAATTGAAGCTGAGTCAGTATAGCCTAATGACTAATGGCACGCACACACACACACACACACACGTGAATTGAAGCTGAGTTGGTAGCCTAATGATGGAGCTCCTGGCCTGCACCTTCGCTGCTGCATCCTCATTACCACGCCGCTGTACCATATGTCGCTTCTGCAGGAAGCTGCACAAAATTAGGGGGTACATACGCCTTCTGCAACATCCTCATCACCTCACAAGTGCGGCTACACCCCACTCCCACACCGTCTCCACCTCACAAACTATGCCACGTCGCTTATGCAGGGGACCGCACAAGTTTCGGGCACACACACACACCTTCTGCTGCATTAATACACGTTAACATCACCAGCCAGCGCTGCGCCCCATTTCCACGTTTCCATCACCACACAGTAAACAACTACACCACACAACAAAACCCCACAACGAAACCACACAACTACACCGTTGCACTTACAGGGGGCTGTACGAGTTTGGGGCGTACGCCTTCCGTGCCGCGGGCAGCAATACCTCTGGCATGCGCTTCTCTAGCTTCAGTGATGAAAAGAACGGCATGGTGACCATCTTTATCATCATGGCGGTGGAGTGGTTGGTGTTCATGCTGCTGGCGTGGTACATAGAGCAGGTGGGGGTGG
>Ga0307974_1000947_pt1:10000-19099 | contig 19099 bp, 21 predicted proteins | sample OrgLakmetagen784_FD_201812 | JGI IMG/M metagenome (GOLD analysis project Ga0307974, IMG submission 201812) | Saline water microbial communities from Organic Lake, Antarctica - #784 | ecosystem: Environmental > Aquatic > Non-marine Saline and Alkaline > Saline | place: Antarctica... | reverse complement strand
AGTGGTTGGGGAGATATGCCCAATTTAGGGGTATTGGCCCTATTTGCCCGGGGAGGGGGGGGGGTGCATGGGGACGACCATTTATACGGTTTTCGCCAACCCTACTCATTACGCAATTGCACTGCTCAGCACTATCTACCTATGCCACTCACTGTCACAGTGTGCCTCATTTCTCATTTGTCTGTAGTGGCACACATCTTTCACTCATTCTTATATGTAATGCTGATAGCGGCCGTTTGCTTTTCTTCAGTCCGATTCCATATTTCAGCTTAGCTCCTACACTTGTCTGACTCTTACCATTTCTTACCAACAATCACTGCTCTCGATCCTCTTTCAATAGTCTACAATCATCCCAGATTGCCTGCCATGTACTCAGTTTGTTGCTGTCAAGGGTATAGCAAGTTTTTGCTATGCTAAGTGCAAAATTTGCTTCAGTACATTTGGACTTTCATTTATTCACCCGTCGTCCGACCTAAAGAAAAAATTTGCCCTCTTTCAGAGTTCTTTAATTGTTATAATTTTCTCTGAAACATGCTTACAGTGTTCATTAGAGTGCACAAAAGAGAATCTTTAAACCTTGTTCAGTGCTGATCCCGTTATTTATGAAGACCCGACCCTACACGATAGAGCTCCCTTGCACAACCTGAGCATCACCAACAGGACTTTTCTGACCTGTGCTTGCAGGCTCAGCATATTTGGTGACCCCATGAACACCGCAAGCAGGATGGAAAGCACAGGTGGGTGCGTAAGAGGGTGGTGCAGGTTGTCTTTGTCTACAGTGCATGAGGAAAGTATGTGTGTGTGCATAAGAGGGGGTGTAGGGTGCTCCTGCCAAGCGCACCATCAGAAGCTAGAAATGATGCACATGCTCCATCTTCACTTGTTTATTCACAACCATCTATATAATTGTATGCATATCTTGAGCCGTGGAGGTCGTGGAAGAATAGGTCAAAATATGTGTGCTTGCCCCTTCTGAGGTGCACAGGGAGCTACTTGTGGACTTGCTACAGTAAATGGTAGACAGTTCTCATCCATCTTTTCTCACAAACCTGACAGTTGCTGATGGTAAACACGAACAATGCAAGCAGAAAAGGGAACTTGAGCTGTGTATTTGCAACCTAGAGGTAGAAGATCCATTTACCTTCTCCCTTTGATGTTTTGTCCCTAACCCTTTTTTACTTTTTTATGTCCTCAATCGCCTCTCACAGCACTGTGACAGGTAGCTGCCCTGATAACCTAGTCGTCTGTGTCCAGTCCAGCTTTTAGGGGTCATGGTTTAAAATTCAAACGAGACACCTTGAATTTGCAGGTGTGGCTGGTCGCATCCACGTGTCTGAAGCCACCTACAAGCTTCTCCCCCAGGAGCAATGGGAACCAACAGGGGGTGTGGAGGTCAAAGGCAAGGTGCGCAAAGATTTTCATGGTTGCCCGGAACAGGCAATGCTCCATGACCCAATTAGATGGTCTAGAGCAAACAACAAAGGTTGGTCAGGATCGTTTCACTGCATATTAAGGGCAATTTCCCTGTTTTCAACTTCTGTCACACCCTGAATAACCCAGAAAAGGAAGAACAGAATAGAGATGAATTAGAGGATTAAAAGAATAGAGGAACACTGACAACTAACTGCCAAATTCCTGGGTGGTATGGTCCTGGCTAATTCTACAAATAACAAGCAACACTTCAGGCTATCTGCTTTGGGTTCAGCAGGTTAACTTGCTGGCTCCTTTGCCCCTTTTGTTTGTGATGCTGCACCGTCCTAACGCATGCTTTGCCTTTTTGTTTCATTTGCTGGAGTGTAGGGTCGAATGCAAACATACCTGTGGGTCCAGCCAGTTATCAAGAATTTGCTCTCCCTTGACCTCAAACGTGCTGCATCGTATGAAGAATTTGCAGCGCAAACGGTTTCCAGCCCGTTCGTGGAGCACACACGCCAGCTTTACAAGCATGCACATCAAGCTACTTCCAAGGTCACAAAGCAAGAGGGTGCACTTCCCAGATAATGTCTTCTTCTCCCCCTTATGCGTGTTTGTGAGGAAGGAGGTGTGAGTGGTCAAATGGCTAGAGTCTGTTGCTCGTAACAAAAAAAAAGACGTTTGAAGGTTGAGGATGTGGTGATCATTGCAATTTGCCAAGATGTTGCAAACGCATGATTAAAAGCGCTGTGCGCTAATAAATTGGTATCTTTGGTTGGAAATCTTTTGCTAGCCTTGCGTCAAATTGTTCGTCAAGTCAGTTGCTTTGCCAACACACACTTATTTGCTTGCGTTGATGGATGTCTACAAAGTAAGAGCTTAGAGTCAAATTAAATTTTCAGCAGGCACGCTTCATTGATTATTTCACAGCACATTGGTACGTTGAGTAATTCTTGGCTACCATAAAATATTTAAGATGCAATCTATGTGCTGGCCTCCCATGTGTTGGCCCCCCCATGTGCTGGCCCCCCAATTGGGGATTCAGATTAAACTATACCTTAAATATACAGCAAGCGTTGATTCATCTTTCTTAGCGCACTGCCGAGTTCATGATGTGACTTGCCATGCGTTTTTAGTAAGGGTTGGTGGTTGCTTTGTTCGTCGCAATATTAGCGGCGACTTTTTGAACTTCTCATGCCGATTTCTTATTGGTTATGCTGGCGCATAGAACAAATTGCATAGACCATGGTAAGGAAGTGCACCAGATCAGGTGCATATCGCCCTCATTTATAAGGTAGTTCTGTGATAAACCCAAGAGGCATGGTGGCACGCCAAGTGATTGGCAGCGACGAGTTGTGATAGTTTGTTGGTTGGTTGATTGTTGAGGGGTTTTGTTGTCTGTCCAATCAGTGGCAGCGACGAATCATTTTTGACAAGCAGTTTGTTCAGTCAAGAGTTTTGTCTTGTTCAATATGCTGGATGTGCCAGTCTTATTGACGCTGTTGTCTTGTTCCACAACCTGGTTTTGCCTGTCTTGTGATAGTCCTCTGATTTGATATTACTGATTGACAACAGATGAGCATTATAAAAGGTGCCATTAGAAGGGAGGAGGCCCTGTACCGTGTTAGGATTCTGATTATATTACATGCAATATGTAATGCAACAAGACCGAGGTCGTGAGTCCCAGCTCAGGAAAGGAGCAGCAGTGTGGCAGTTACCCAAAGAAGAGGAATAGCACGAGCAGAGAGAGAGAGAGACACACATGAGTAGTCACAATAAAAAACTTGTGGTCCGTCTTTATAAGATTTTTTTTGGGTGAGCGCACGGCAGGCATGGAGACAAAGGGTGGTTGGAGAAAGCAGGGGGGACAACCAGCCTGAGGTTGATGAGAAGAAGGGCAAAACGAATACGATAAAGTCAAGCACGGGAAAGAGAGAAGGAAGGAGAGCCTGCGTACGATGACGATGGTAAAAGCATTAAGAACCACAGCAAATTAAACTCACTCTGCTGAATGATATTTCCGTCTTGGAGGGTTTTCCTGGTCTGAGGGCACCGCCAATGCTAAGATTGAAATTACATAATTACATGGAGGGACCTTAGCCAAACTGTTCGGCTGATCGGCCTGTGACTGGTCCACACCAGGCAACAACTTTTTTACCTACAAAGTTTACTAAACTTGAAGGTTTACAAAAAAAGGCCTTCAGTCAAAAATTGCGACTACTAGCCTGCTCATAAAAAGGATTCAAGGAGGGAAAATAAAGCTCGCTATTGTTCTGGTTTAATAAAGTTCACACATCGTGGGCTCCTGTTGGGGGAAACAGAGATGCATATTTCCTGTGGAGAGAAGTCGCGTGGGGATTGGCGCAGTGGAAAAGAACATGCTGCTCATCTTGGACATCATAAGTATCGCACAGGTCACAGGTGGGGGAGTTACTTTAATTCCATGTCGCTGTCTCAAAACGTAGGGTGTGAACACGAAGTCTGAAACCAGCTGTACTGCATATGACATCACGAGGCAGGTTGAGAAACATGTATTTGGGAAGGACTCCTACATCGGATGTAAGACGAATGAGTGACCAGAGCCCTTTTTGTAGGAGCACACCATCATTGGTGATAAGTAAAGTGTTTGCTGTTGTGTTCTCTCGGATGCGTTTCAGTATGATGTTTCCAGTACCCCAAGTGTCTCTCCTGAGGTCTATGACAAAACGGCTGAGATCAATGGGTTCACAGTTTTGCAGCTTTTGCTTGTAGATATACGATTCTTGTGTCAGACCATCCATGGCAGAATGAACATGGGATGATCAGCAATTATTAGATCGTGTACATACCTGCATGACAACATGTAAGATCTTTTAGTCAGAGATCTGTACAGCCGCATTGCCGCGCGAAACCAATTGAACTGTAGGGGTGCCAATCCACACCCGTGCATGACACACCATGAAGCCGTGGTGTCTCTGACCCCCAATATCCTTTTCAACATTGCCAACAGCCATTTCTGTAGGGGACTGTCCATCTCTTTGCCTCGTTGTAAATAAGGAGTGTTCCAAATCTGACTCGCATACCTACCATAAGCTCAGATGTTGAACACAGGCACATTTGAACCAGATGAATTGAAATGAACCACCTCAGACTTCGCAGTATTAATCGTAAGATGCTTACTCCCAGTGCAAACTGTTAAGCATTGCCGTGGTCTGCATCATTAACCATCAGAGTCAAATCATCAGCATACAAAGTCAAATCATCAACATGTGCGTCACAGAGGAATCAGTTGTGCCTGTGACAGCGCCTTGAACACCTTCTGAATCTCGTCAACGTCATTAATATACAGAGAGAAAAGCAAAGGGGACAAAGGGCAGCCCTGCTTCACACCTGTGTTAGGGCACACTCGAGCAGTTTTCCCTCCATCCTTCAAAATGTATTAATCAGTGTCATATCTTGAATAATGGACAAAAAAGAAGCGGCTGCTAATGCTAATATTAGAAAAGAATGAGAATGAGAATTTCTACGCAGGCAGTGAAAAAACACTCCCCACATTTAATAAGGAAAAGGAGCCACTTTGGTACCGGGTACCGTAAAACTTCTCCAAGAAAAGAATAAGAATAAGATCAATGAGGATCAGGAGGGTTGCAGGCTTGACCTAAGGCCGTCATCTGATAAGAGTTGATAAAAGTGCTGGGAAGGGCACCGCTAGTATGGACAAGTTTGGCAGCGTCATTGACAGAATGAACATGAAGCTTGGAAGTAAGTTTCTTAACTCTTTAAAAATCAAGGCCCAGCTCCTTGAAAGGCTCCAGCGGGTCCACCCCCCCTCCCCCCTACAATGATCACCCTCATTGACTGCATTACAAAACCGCTTATGAGCCTAGGCATTATTGGTTTTCGCAATCTCACGTCAGCAAACGAGGGCCACGTCATCTCTGGGAAATAACTTAAAGATAAGTAATCCCGAGTTTTCAAAAAGCACATTGTAGCACTTAACAGGCTTGCAGCCATTGCCAACATGCCAGAAACTGAAGAGCTAAGCACTGCCTCCATTACACAACTCCTTCAAGACAGAAATACAAGTCAAAACACCCCGCTTGTCCATTGTAAAATAAGAAATCCCTCCTTCACAGGCCTCCTGGACACTCATGCCAATACATTGGCTCATTATGATAACGTGCCCCCTGATTTTGCAGGGACTCAGCCTCAACAGAGTGTGCTCACCCATGCAACACCTGCACCACAACCATTCTCAGCAACACAATAAAGGCATTTTATTACCAATAACATCATTAGACGGCCACCTCCCACACGCACAGATCTACCGGCAGATACTAGGCGATTTACTCAGGCTTCTGTGTTTGAATCTTGCTCAGAACCACACATGTCCTCTTCTCCCGCTGCAATAGCAGCCCATGCCCATCAGAACTCCAAAAATATACCACTCAAAACGCACCAACACCTTCATCAATACAAACATTCTCTCCAGACGCCAATGCTCGGCCCAGGAAACGCACAACATACAACAACATACCCCACACGGGGCCTTCCCAGACACAACACCATCCCACCACAACAATGATAGCTGCCCCTCCATCACAGACCCCACACTCACAACGCTACTCACAAAGAAGCTCCCGCACCAAACTACAGCCATCGAATGCCTGAATGAACTCACACCTACTACCCAGCTTGCCGCTCCCCCACAAAACCAGCCAGCACAACATACAACAACATACCCCACACGGGGCCCTCCCAGACACAACACCATCCCACCACAACGATGATAACTGCCCCTCCATCACAAATCCCAAGCTCATTACGCTTCTCACAAATTAGCTTTGGCCCCACACTACAGCCACCGATTGCCTGAATGAGCTCACACCTACTACCCAGCTTGCGGCTCCCCCAAAATACCAGCCAGCTAAACATGCATGGCAGACACATCCTGCTCCCCAACATACCACTAAAAAGAGGAGACGCAGCCAGATAGTAAGCCAGCAACATCTTCTCAACACGCAAAACTTATCTCCTTTGTAGGGATAAGAACAACCAACCAATAGCCAACCCAACAAACACAAAACTCGCTCACATACCGCTTGCCACAATCACCCCGCAACATAGACGTTTACACAGACAACTACCTCCTCCATCTCAAAAGACAATATTAACAACCCCTTCACACAGCAGATGAGTAACATAAACCCAACCTACCGCATCCACAATAACCCAACCTTCGGGAATATGGACTACATAAAACCATATGCACAGCACAGAAACCAAAAAAAAGAAGATGCGAGCTCCTTGATGTAACCCAATGCCTACCTAGCCTGAGTCTGACCTTCTTATGCATTACCCACACCCAACAAGAACTCTGGACGTACAAGAAAGACAAGGCCTTCTCTATGACACCCACTGAGGCCATAAGCATGCTTTATCATGATGATCTGGACGTCCACCACAAAAATGATTGGAACTTTTACACTTGCAACAAAAGGGGTAGAGACGCTGGATCCCCAGAAAGACGACGGAAGCAATATCACACACACTACGCTCCTATGTTTTAGGAAGATGGGCCCTACCCCTATTCAAAGCTTTTAGATTGGTGCCCAAAACCACCCAAGCAGCTGCTCGCACTAATACTGCATGTGCATCCTTTAATTTAAAGGATGCACATGCAGTGTGCTTCTACAATTTAGGACTTGAATCACTGGATCTGCTCCCTCCCTTTAAAGACATGTACATATGCGACGCCTGTAATCGTATCGTACTTACCATTGGCAGTGCCAACTTCATACCAATTGCTACAATGTCAAGAAGCGAGAGGCTATTGACACCAATGACACATGGGCCTGCCCAGTCTGTGTTAACCTAAGCAAATTATAATGAAAAGAAAGAACGAACCTTTAGATCCCTCAAAAGAGCTGGTGAAAATCTTGTGGAACCCAACATGGGAGCCAGAAAAATTGTAAAATACTTGTGAAAGCTTTAGACGCAGCCTTCAAAAATACGAAGAGCATATCATGACACCAAATCTAGTGCAACCTGCTTCAAACATACACTTAATGATCTTCAAAAGCATGGGCTTTCTGCCAACCAAGAAAGAAACCCCTACCAGCCCTATGACATCAAACTTTGGAACAAAGTCAATTTTAACATCCAGCCCACCAACCCTCAAGCAGACATTGTAGCACTGGGCGCTGCGAGTACTGGATCACTGACGTTGACCTCATTAAAGAATTAAGGAAACGACACCGAATTTCCCTCAGACGACCCTTTGCTCCCAGAAGTGTACACTGCCACAGTACCCTGCATCTGCAACGTAGAAGGAATTTGCAAATGCATGCTCATCCCTGAGCGCTTCAGCATTCTCTTTAAAATGGCAAAATACAGCGACTCACATGACAACATTCACCCGCCCCCAAGCCAAAAGATCAAACACTCATTCTCACGGATGCTTCCCCCCACATTCCACCAAAACAGAAACATTATAATCACTAGTCACTAAAGAGAAAATGGCATCTCCCCTTGACCATGACCCCACACTCCCTCAATAATACTGGAGTGAACACCCAAGAGATGAGTAAGGCCTTCGGGGTAAACTGCAACGGCTTCTCCTCCAAGTGTACTGGTTTCTCTACTTGCCATCCCATTTACCATGAAAACATAATGTATCTAGCAACAAGGCTTGCAATTTACTCTGCTGCCCTTAGCACAGAGGCAATGGCTACCTTCATGTTTCTCCCCTCATGGAATAAAAGGATGACACAGGTCCCTGCGCATTGCTCTACTGCAGATCCCCGTACCCATGTACATTCTTGGGCTCAATACCATTAAACCAACTGCAATATGCAGAAGTAGCTACCCTTCCGGAACAGAACACAGACGCCTCTTCCCAAACACACTTGGGATATGCAATATATCATTGCTATATGGAATACTGAAGGCAGAAACTGCCTCAATGCTTGCAACAGAAACTGGCTAAAAGATCTTGCCAAAGAAATTCCTGAGGCAAAGTGGGAAATCATTTGCACCCATAACTATCCCTACCCCTCTGCAATTATTAGCACTGAAGAGACTCCTGGCCTTAATGAAAGAAGGAAACTACCCAACGACCTCCTTTGTCAAATCCCACAAGACTCCCAAGATAAAAATAGTACCCTGGACCCATTTCAGAGCTCTAACACAATGAATCAAAACAGCTTCAGCCCAAACCTGATCCATAAAGTGCAAGATTGACGGGACTGGACCTACACTGATGGCAGTTTTAAAAACACAAAGAAGGGCTAGGCACAGGATTAGGTGTATACCACCCTTGCATAAACGTATCCCATTACGTGAAACCAAGAGGTGTAGGTATAGCCAATACCATTTCATGTGCAGAGATTGCAGCTAAAGCAGCCGCAATCATTCACGGCTACTCCCATATAGCCACAGATATCCCAATTTTGATGCACCGAATAAAAAAGCAGCTCCCAAGCCCAAACTTCCACTGCCACCACGTCCAGGGAGATGTCCTCCAATCCATTGCCAAAGCAATCCACCAGCTACAATTGCCCATTCATTTCTAAGAAGTCAAGTCTCACACAGGCATTATAGGCAATAAAAATGCTGAGGCTCTTGCTAGAACGACAACCTAACTCGCCCCCTCTGCCTTCAGCTAGACAGTGCCCTGCATAACTATTCCGAGTGGCAACGGACGCA